>ERZ1292630.4176-Hain-H41-02um-R3-4176-length-12354-cov-7_pt1 | contig 12354 bp, 4 predicted proteins | sample MGYA00564408_ERZ1292630 | MGnify/ENA primary metagenome ERZ1292630 (study PRJEB36523, sample SAMEA6512641) | groundwater metagenome | collected 2019-01-08 | study: AquaDiva: Metagenomics assemblies of 32 groundwater samples | reverse complement strand
GGCGCGGAGTCGGCCGACGTCGAGGGCGAGGAGGGCGTCGAGGAGTACTAGAGACACTTCCTGTCCGTCCTAGCAGAAGCTTCGCTCTGCGGACACGACGCAAATCTCCGCTCTCAATTTTTTTCTTCCTCTCTTTTCTTTCGAAGATTTTTCGCTGCTCTTCTTCTTTGACGATTTTTTTTTAAATCGTGATCAGGTTTCGGGTTATTCCTCTTTTTTTTAAGCAACGTTGTCGGGTGCAATTCGCGGGCCCTTGTTGATGCACCACCCCGTGCGCGGTCAACGGAAACAGTTACGCTTTCATTATGGCTGCGGTGCTCACGGCCGTTTAGGGGTGGCGACGGCCGCCCGTTTCTGCCCGCTATTGGAAAATTCAGTGCCGTACGACTGGGCGATGGGACTTAATTGTGATACGCGATTCATTGACGCGGGGTCCACCTTTGCATCCCGCGCTGATACTTGAAGGATACCATAGATGTATCCGGCGGTGATATATTTGTGTTGGCCTTGACGTTAAAAAAGATTGCGCACGTCACGAATACCACATCGCCTCTTTGTCCTCTGGTGAGCGTACCGTGCATGTGTTTGCTTTTTATTTTTGGTGCTGTTTGCCGTCCCTTTTCATCTTTCAGGAAATCTTTTCGTTTCTCGGATTTTGTTGTTCCGCGCATACTTACTACATGTCGACGCTGTCGAACGTCTTCCTCGTGGTGCGGCTGACCCCATCGACTCCTTTTCGTAGTGGAAAGCTTGCCATCGTTTATTGGCTCCTGTTGCTGGCGGCGATCGCCTACATGACTATCGAGTTTGTCTTCTTCCACCGCTACGCGGATTTTCAACCTGCGTCGGCCTTCGTCAATCCGTGGATGGTGTCGAAAAGAGTCGCGCCGACAATACCGAGCGACGAACAGACGCGCGAAATTTATTGCAGCAACACGTCATATAACTGGCTGCTCTCTCCCGCGCAAATCGCGGTTGTGGGACCGTATAGTGTCAAGGAGCCCCCTTGCGGTTGGTTTCCGGACTCAACGGTGTTGTCGTTCTCCTCGCAGGCCGTGGCGGTCACCACGAACATTTTCATCGGTGGCACCAACGCCACCTTCACGACGCAGTTGGATCGGATCGTTATCAATTGGCAAACGTCGGTGTGGACAGACGGCGGCGTTCGGGTGCTCAATCCTCCTGCAGCGATCCACGGGCGGGACGGCCGTGTGGTCAAAATGCCGGTCGAGCAAGGTGGTTTTTTCTCCACCACGCTGGAGGAGCTGTTGAAGATGGGCGACACGGATCTTGATGTCTCGCGGATCGCGAACGCCTACTTGCCCCCCATGCCAAACCGCAACAAAGGCGTCGAGATGGCGATGATGTTAGAGTACACCAACATGCGTGATTGGGAGCCCGGCGAACATTTACGCGGGCGCATCACCCTCGAGACATTCGATGGCCTATGGGGAGCGTTGGGCACAATCGACGAAACGGCAACGAAGCTGAGCGGCGCCGATCCGTTGGGGGCGGGCGGCGGGCGTTTCGGTGTCAAGGTCAACTTCATCGTGCGAGGACAGATTGGCTCGCCGTCGTTCTTTCGTGTCGTACAACATTTTGTATCGAGTGCCGTGCTCGTCAGCATCGTCAATTTTGTAACTCTCTTGTGGGGCCGCGTGTTGTCGACTTGCGAACCCAAGAGCAACTTGTGTCTGTTGTCGCCAGGGGAGCCCTCGGCACACCATCCGTCGGTGGCTGATGGAGCGTCGTCGGCACCTGTTGCGAATGCCGCATCGTCATCCTCGACGAACGGTGGCGGCGAATTCGTCCCACCGCCGCGCAACCCATTGAAAACAGTCGGATCAGATCACGACGACGACGACTCCGCCGGCGACCGGGTGCTTCCCGTGACCCCTGTGGATATCTGCAAACGTTGATCGAGACACGCTTCGCTTACCCGAAAGGAACACCCTCCAACGAGCAAAATACATTACCATTTGTGAGTCGAAAGTGAGTGTGCCGCCAGTGTTGCAGGCGCTATCTCTCTCCTCCTTTCTCTCCCTCGCTCTCTCTGTTGCACTTGAAACAACTCCATTGGTTGAGCCCGTCGGTCACCAAGAGTCCTTTTCTTCTCTGCCCCTTCATCTTCGAATTTTAAACCAACACACAACCGAAAAGATGGAGCCAGCCTCCGTTCCCCGCTGTGTGCTGGCGCCTGTCAGTTCCTACCTTCGTGGCACGATTCGTGGCCACGTGGCGGCGCGCCGCTCGTCTCCCGGAACCGCAGGAGGCACGGCGGCGGCTCCCCCTGACGCCGAGCTCGCGGCCGTGCTGAATCGCGCCATGGTCGCCATTGGCCACGCACCCTCCACTCCGCCGCTGGCTGGCCACCTCTCGGATATCCTCGGTATTATCGTGGACGCCGTAAGCGCCGCCCCCCCTGCATCGCTCCTCGCTGGCGCACTGTCCTTCACGGCCTTCGGCAACCTCGCCCACGTGGCCGCCGCTCGCCACGCCGCCGAAGGTAGCCCTCCGCCGTTTCATCTCTTTCCGCGGCTTGCGACGGCGGCGGCGTGTGGTTCGACCGGCAGCGCTCCGGCCCCTTCATCGCCCTACCCAGTCGTGTCCATACAGGCGTTGAGCCTGAACGTCCTCACGTGCCTATATGAGGGCATGTTTCTGGGCCCGGCGACACAGCCCTGGACGAAGCCGCAGCGGTTGCAGGCCCATACCACTCCCGCGATCAACCTGCGATCCGTGTTACCCGTCACGTCCCTTCCGGCGCCGGCGAAGCAGAAGGAAGGCAGTATCCTCTATCGCTGCGAGGCACTCCGCTTTTGGGGCCGCGCGCTCGCTGGGCAGTCCGGCGTCACCGCCGACGACGTCAAGTACTTGGTGAAGGGCCTCGACGCGAAGGAAGCTGCCGTGCGCGATGCCGCAGTGGCGTCGTTGCTCATCGCGTTTGGCCGCACCGCAGCAATTTACCCCGCCATCGCCGCCCCCTCGTCGGATGAGACGGGTGCGTCCTCGAGCGCTCTTCGCGGTGGTCGCGCGCCACCCATGGGAGGGGTGCGATCGGCGAGTTTCATCCACTCGATGAGCTTCGCCTCGGACCAGGACGCATCCGCTGCGATCGCCGCCGTGGAGCAGCGGTTGCACCAGGCGATTGCCGCGTCGACACAGCAGTTGGCCACCCAATCGCCGCAGTCGTTCACTGCCGCCCTTCTCACGGCACAAGGCGGGGCGACGCTGTTAATCGACCACCCCGCAGTGGGAAGCGCCGTTGGTGAGCTCTCAGGCTGCCTTGCGCTCCTCGGTCTCGCGTACGGAAGCAGCGGCGCGGCGAGCGACGGTTTTGCCACTGTCGTGGCATCGCCCGCTGCGGGAGGAGGGGGTAGCGCAACGGGCGGCGGCTTGGTGTCGTCCATCTGGAACGTTGCGGCGATGGGCGGGGCGGCTATCATCGGCCGCGCCACATCGACCGCATCGGGCAGCTTCGCCGGCGGAGGAGGAACGGCGGCGGCGTCGTCCTCTGCTGCGGTGGCGCGCATGCCTACGGCGGTCGCGATGACTCCTGCGCAATTGCGGTCCTATGCGGAGGGCGCTGCGAGGTATCTCACGGCAGCTGCATCGGCAGACGCTTCGGTGTTAGACGGCCTGCGCGCCATGGTGAGCAGCACGCTCGCCGTGTTCTTCGCACAGGGTGGGCGAGGCGGGAGGCCCGTCGCCGTCGCCGTCGCCATGTCGCCGTTTCATCAAATGGTCGCGACGACGGCGGGGCCGGTGAGTGTGGCGAGGCTACTTCCTTCCGCCGTCTGGCTTGACGCGTATCAGGCCTGGTCCGCGGCCTCCGTGGCGATGAATGACGTGGTTCGGCAGGAGCTTCTTTTGGAATGCATGCAGCAAAACGCGGTCGCGCCGACCGCGGAATCCCCCGCGTCGCCCTCCACTCCTGCCACGGCGTCGTCTCGAACGTCTTCCGCATCGCAAGAATCCGCCTCGCTGTTGTGGCAAATAGCAGGGGCGGTTCTGTCCAACATGACGTCGGTGGACGCCGGGCTCGCGTCGCGGCTGTTGGAATGGCAGCTAACGGCGGCCGCCTCGGCAAGCGTCGTGGTGCCGGCTCAAGAGGGGCATCGCCGCCGGTACGCGCTCGCGTTGGCTGGCTGTGTGGTGCTGCGGTCGCCAGAGGAGCGTGCTAGATTTCTCGCGTCGACCCTCGATCAGTCCGGGGGAACACGATTTCTTCCGCCACGAGCGGCAGGTGGTCTCCCCGTCGGTGGGGCATACGCCACCACCGCCTCGATCGGGCGCCTGATGCCACCGATGCTGGCCGCCGCTGTGTTTTTCAACATGCTGCACGCCGATCCTCGTCGCTGCAGCCGGATCGTCGTGGGGACCGAGTATGGACTGGATCTCATGCGGCATTTGTACGGCGGGCTGAGGGGCCTTCCAAGATCACACCCCGTGACCTCCGATGGGGGTGCCAATGCCCAGATGCTGGCGGGCACCGCTCAATTGGCACTGTGGGCCACCGCGTCGTTGATCCTGGCCACGGAGCCAACCATTGGCTTCGACGCAAACGGTCAGCTGCTCTGCGACAACATTCTGGCCTTGGTGGGCATCGCCCTTGAGAGCTTTGAGACCATGACCGGTTCGTCGGTGGTGAACAGTCCGCTGGAGGCGATCACCGTGTCGTCGCTTATCAAATGTCTGTTGCTGTTAGATCGCTGGGATTTCCTCGCGACGCACGCACCCTCCGCGACAATTGTGCTGCGCGGCGTCGCGGATGTGCTCGTGGCGGCCGCCGCTAGGCCAAAGTCATCATCGTCAAGTCAAGGCCCTAACTTCCCAGCGGCCACCGTCAACAACAACAGTCAATCGGAGGCTTCCGCCGTGGTGCAGGACCTGCGAGCCACCATGGTGCTGTGTCTCCCTCGGCTGGATGGCACCCAGCACGTCGCAGTGGCACTATCAATCGCCATTGTTCGCAGTCGAGCGCAGAACAGCTGCAAACCAGCGCTCGCCACCTCGGGTGGGGCGGCTCCGCAAGACCTCACGTCGGCGTGGGACGTCATGCTGCGCTCCCCGACCACTGTCGATGGCGCTGTCGCAAAACGCCATGACATCGACAGGACGACACCCGGCTTCGACGAGAGTAACGGCCTCGCAGCGTTCCCGTCCACGGGCGTGGCCCTCAGCATCGTTCCCGTGTGGGATTCGGAGCTGAGGTCGCCGTTGATGCTACCCTCGCTGGGTCGTCGTGAGCCCGTCACTGCTGGGAGCTCCCATCGCATCCGGCAATCCTTTTTCATTGCTCCAAGCGAGACGTCCGCCGTTTGTGCGGCCGCCTTTCGGTGCGCAGTGGCGTCCCTCGCGCACTACTTTTTAACCGCAGCGGATCCCCAGAAAATCGTCGCCGACTTGTTCGATCTGCTCGACGTCAGCAGAGACCCCACCTCGTCGCCGCTGGAGTTGGCCCATCGCCTAGGGATCTACGCCAAGTACGTCGCGATGGCACTGACCTGCTGCCTGACTTCCGCCGCCGCGTCCGCCGTCGTCAGACAGATCAATGGGAGCGACGAAAAAAATGTCCGAAAGTGTGTTCCAAAACAGCCAGGCCTTAGTTTGGAAACCCTCACGACCCTCAACCGCGAAGCCTTTATGCGCCTAGCGCCACTGGAACGCGCGGTCGAGGCCGTTGCGGAGCTACTGGGCGCCCTGCGATGCATCACGAGGCAGACGCCCATGGAACTTTTCGCAACGCTAGAAAACGGACAAAGCGGCGCCGCGCCTTTGTCGGCGATGCGAAAGGCGCAGCTGTGGCTGGGTGCGTTCGTTTTCGGGGCCTCGCTTGGAGACACGCTATGTTTCAGCATGGCGCCGAGCATCATCGGGTACGCCGCGAACGTGCTGCGAGTCGCCTGCTCCGATCAGTCGGGCTCCGCCGCCGCCGCGGTCGCTGCTGCTTCGAGTGCCAACGGGGGCGGCACCACCGGCGGTCAAATCGCAAGTCCAGCGGGACGTATGGCACTCGCTTCGCAGCTCTACACGTCTCTGTTTAGCGTTGTGAGGTGTATGATGGTGCATGCGCAGCAGCACAAAAAACAGCAGTTAACTTTGCGTGCCTCCATGAGTCCGGAGGAGTCACAGGCGGCCAATTTTGCTGTCGCCGCCGTGGACGCGGTCGTGAACGCGCTTTGTGGCGGCCTCACCTCTCCGGATGACACCATTCCCATGGCCGCGTCCTTTCTGACTCAACGTCAGCCGAGGGGCGGCTCCAATAATGGAGATGGGGGGGGCTTGATACCAATGTTGTGGGCGTCGATTCGACTGGCGATGGCTTCCGACGACTGTGTCGCGGCGAATGCGCCGTACGGCGCCATGTCCACGCCGGCTTGGGCGCTGCTCAGCTACCTCGTGCGGCCTTTGATGGGCGCCGCCGCGTCGTGCGGTGGCCTATCGGCGACCTCGCTTGGGCAAATGATCGACTCGCGAAGCAGTGGCGTCGACGGCAGCCGATGCATCGGCGTTGACCATGCGACGGCGATGGGTGGCCGCGCGGTCACCGAGGCCGTCGCGTCATCGGCGCTTTTTCACGCCCGGGTTGCCAATTTTTCGCCTCTGACTATGATCGACGCGAGCTACAAGCAACCTATTTTTAGTTTCGGTCAGCACCGAGACGCGGCGTTGGGCGCGGATGGCACGCGCGCCGCTTCCGGCGCCAGCAAATTGGACGCCCTTTTCGCGTCAGTTGGTGGTGCCGTTGATCCGCATGCGGCAGCCGCCTCGCAGTGCCTTCAATTCTATGACTCGCAGTGCAATGCGGGTGGTGGGTCGTCGTCGACCGTTTGGATGATGCTTTTCGCCACTCTGGGGCCGCAGTCGCTTTTGTGCCTCGCCTGGCATTGGGCAACCGGCAGCCCATCCGTACTAGCCCCTCCATGTCGCGTGGGCCTGTCGGTGGGAGGGCCGTTCGCCGTTCGTCACGCCAACATTACGGCCGCGTGTCGTATCATCTGCAGTATTGCGGCCGCGACGGGTGGCGGCGCGTCGGCTCATCACGCCGAGTCCACAGCCGCATCGGTAGTGGCGGTAGCCTCGGGTGGCTCGTCGGCTTGGCTGCTCGCGCGCCTCGTGACGCTGATCAACTCCTTCGACAGCTGTCACGCCACCGGACCCCTCGTCGCCGCTTTTCGTCATTGGACCTTTCCAGCAGCCAGCGGCGAGCCGCACGGTCAAGTGGGCCAGCTGTTGATTGCCTTGCTGAATGCAGCGACGCCGGCGGCGGCCGATGTCGATGAGGACGACGACGTAGCCGCAGTCCACGCCGGCATCGCGAAGGAGCGAGAGGCGATGGCGGAGGACTCGCTTGCGCAGAGAGGCTTGAACAGCGGAGGAGGGGGAGCGTCCGTGGGTGGCAGCCGGCGCCAAGGAGCCGCGGCCGTGACGATGACAGCATCCTTAACCGTGAAGGCGGCGGTTTTCGTCGCCCTTGCCGCGTTGCTCAAGTCAGACGACGCCGCGTCGTCGCCCTCCGCGGTGCTTACTCTTGTGCTGGGCGGATCTGGTCAGCCGCCTGGGGTGACAGCCTCTCCGTTAGCAGCGCTGTTCGCCCAAGCGAGCCTCAGCGCCTCCTCGGGAGTGGGCGGTGCCCTTGCCGCCGCGTCCGTTCTCACCGCGCTGTGTCGGGCGCTCAATGCCCATCCGGCCCACGGCGCGCGAGCGATGGACACGCAAGTGTGGCAGTTCCTGCAGGCGTACAAGGATTTGCACGCCCGCTGCGTCGTGTGCGCCTTGGATGATCATCTGGCCCACTCGGTCGCAGATCTCACCAGTGCGGCGGCGACGCTGCTTGTCACTCTTCGACACTCCGGGGTGGCGCGCCTGGTGGCCACGGTGGCCCACACGACGACCATCACGGCGACCGCGGCGGCCGCGAGCGGCTCGTCATCAGCGGCTTCGGCCGGCGCCTCGTCGTTCACGGCAGCCGCGGCGGCCTCAGTGAGCTCTGAGTTCGCCCCAACGGCCGGGTCCATTGTTTGCTACATGGCCCTCGTCGCGGCGGCGCATCGTCACTGGGAAACGCCGACCGAGTTGTCCACTCACGCCTCCGCACCGTCACCGCCGCCGCCGCCGGCCATCATCGAGGCGGCCCAGTTCGCGCCCGCAGCACTGTTCAGCGGCTACGGGTCCGCGATCGTCGCGGCGCGGCTGGCGCACCTCCTCCGCCGCCCATGGTGGCTGACGCTGCTGCCCGCCGCGGCGGAGGACGCAGCACCAGGAAGCGCCGGCGGTGGGGGCGCGACACCACCGTCACCTACCGTCATCGTCATTCCGCGTCACCACACGGCGCTCGCGCGGGACGGTCGCGTGCTGCTGGGCGCCGTGGCGCACTGGTTCGAAGTTCGCGGCGGCTTGGACCTCCGCCAGGCCGGCACAGTGGTGTACCGAGCCATTCCCGAAGCTGACATTGCCGTCGTGCCGCTTACCATTCGAACGGCGTTTTTGCCCGCGGTAGCGATCGCTTCGGCCGCTCATATCGCCGAGGCTCAGCGCCCCTCCGCTGCCCATCCATCGCCGTCACTGATGGACCTGTCAGATCAGATGATGGACCTCAAGGCGGCGGCGGTACTGCTCGGCCACCTGACCGTGTCACCAGCGTCATCGACGGGGGTGGCGACCCGCAGCGGACCCGCGGCGGCGCAGTCGCTGCCGTCGGCTGCCATCCGCGTCGTCGCCTCGGCGGTGCTCGTCGCCATGGAGCGGCACCTCATCGTTGGCGGCGCGGTGCGCGATCGGCTGTCGGAGGTCAATGGCCTTCTCTCGCGGGCACTACTCTCCCTCGTGCGCGTGAATGATGAGGACGTCGTGGCCGCAACGCTGTCCCTCGCGTTTCGCAGTGGCATCGACATCGATAAGGTGGCGTGGACGCTCGAGGCGATCGTGAGCGCGCTTGCCTTGAGCCCCGTGTGCGTGAATCCCCCGTCGGATCGAGCGCGTCTAGTCCCGCTTCGAGTCCTTGACGAGCTGGCGCCGGACGCGGTCCTTGCCTCGTCCGACTGTGCGGTCGCGACGTCGGTCCTTTTGGTGCTGACGGATTTGGTGAGGAGGTGGCTACCAGATGCCAAGCAACGGGCAAGGTGCGCCTTCTCTCGAGACACTTCGAGCGAAGATCGAGCGAGAGCCAAAGTCCCGGTGTGGCTGACTCTAGCGTGTCTCCTCGGTTTGGCCCTCGATGAAGAAGAGCAAGTTCAAGAGGTCTTCGCCGCGCTTTCCGACGGCAATGCCCGCTGCGCACGGTGGGTGACCGCCCTTGCCACCGTACTGCCCGAGCCGTACGCGGCCGCGACCGGACGTATTCTAACTGGGCGCGTCGTCCGCGCAAGGCCTCCTGGCGATGGTATCCCGCAGAGCCGGTTCCTGATATCCCCCAAGTGGGCCGCGGTCACCATCGCAGCCGTGGTGACGTCCCTCGCAGCGGCGGGCCAAGTTGCGGCGCGGCCGCTCCTTCGGGCCTTTTTCGAAGGAATGGTTCTTGGCACGGATAGTGAACGGCACCAAATGCCAGCCGGGACAGCGGCAGCAGGTCGTTGTTTCGCGGCCACGACCGGCCGCGTCGAGCCTTCGACTGACAACGGGTGGGCTGCCGATAGCCCTTGGATCCCTTTTACGATGCAGCAAATGGCGCGCCTGGGCGCGTCGCCGTTTGGCGTTGAACTGACGGACGTCCTTGGCGGGACGTTCCGATGGCTCGCGCAGCAGCGATCGGCGGACGTGCGAACGGTTTTGGTGGATTGGGCAAGCCAAGGCAAAGCCGACGACGTTGCGGTGCTGAGGGCTCTCTCCGCCGCGAAGTCTGCAACGGTGCAATCCACCATTTCAGCTGCTGGCTCTAGCTCTACCGCAATGATGCCGCGGAGCGGTCCGCGATTTGCCGTCAGCGCCGCGATGTTCCAGTCAGCTAGCCATGGCGAAGAATCATCGTCGGCCGCCGCCGCCGCCACTGGCAACGACGGCGCGACGGCAACCAACGGCGGGGCGGAAGAATGAGAGGAGTGATGATGTCATCGGTAATGCCGTGTCGTGTTGTCGCTCTGGATGGCAACGGGGGGGAGGGGGGGGAGTGGGTCCTTCCTCGTGATTGGGTGGGTCGACATACAGTAGCTGTATGGGAATATCATCTGGAGGCCACTGGTGGAAAGGTGCGCCGCTTTGTTTGAACGTCACCCCTTTTTCCTCCTGCAGGCGACGCTGCTGTTTCTGCGACAATACCCACACACCCCGAGGGTTCTGTGACTATGACCAAGCCGCCGTTGAGGGTCGCGCCCCTCAGCGCAGTGGTTGCCACCAGCGCCAGTGGACGACCGTCCACGGGGCGCGTCGTCGTCGTCATGTCGCCCTTGAGAGGAGGGAACACCGCCACGGCGGCCCCACCTGTGACCCGTCCCGTCACGACGTCACCGCAAATTTCCCCCGCTCCCGCCCCGCGGGCGATATCAATCCTGCCCGCGGCAAGCTTTCTCGATGGGAGGCGTGGTACGAATTCATTTGCGCCCCAGCCCCCTCGGCAGCCCAGCGCGAGGCGCATCATGCGATCGATCGCGGACGGATCGAGCGGTCTGGGAGGGGCCTCTGGCAGCGGCGGGGCAGGAGCATCGCAATCGGCCACGAACTCGGCGTCGTTTCTCAACAGCTCCATGCGCCTGCTGAGCGACGGCAACCTCCACGCTGCGGTCCGCCAAAACCGTGCACTGCGGAGACTCATGCGACGATGGCGCGTGGTGGTGCACGGCCTCCGCTTTGTGCACCGCTGCGCCTCGTTGAAAGGGTGTCAGCTCACAACGAGGGAAACGCGCGTCGCCCACCACTTGTACAACACGCATCTGACAGAGTTCGGCGTCATCGAGACGTTCGCGAAGCTCCGGCAGTTGGTTTTTGCGTGCGGACAGCTCATCACGGACGAGGAGCTCATGACCATGACCCGCGCGACCGGCTTCCGTCCGGGCACGCACTTCTCGGAGCAGCAATTCATGCACCTGCTGCGCAATCAGAAGCGCGCCTTTATGAAAATGGCCCGGGCGAGCGACACGGAGGCGGTCTTCTATTCGCTGCTGGAGGAGCGGGACAGTGACATTTCCATCCAGAGATTGCTGCAAATTTGCGCCGAGTTCAAGCTGTCGTCCGACGTGGGCGAACTCATCGCCTCCACCGATGTCGACGGGTCGGGTCGAATCGACTTGGACGAATTCGAGGAGCTTCTCGGATCCAATGACGGTGGTAGCGGGGCGGGGGCTGGCTCCGGTCTCGCCGACTCGGCGGAGGTGGCAGCCGGTGAGGTGTCTAGTGGAAGCTTCACCGCCGTCCCCACGGTCATGTCCGCGGTGGGCAGCTCGTACACGATCAGCGGTGGTGACAACGGGGGGGGCGTCGCGTCGGTGCTGTCCGGCATCCTCCTCGCCGCCGGCGGCACCACCGTCGTAGGAGACGACGACGTCGAGTTTCTCCACGCCATATCTGCCGTCACGTCGAATCTGACATTGCATGGCGGCGGCATCGGGAGCGGGTTGGGAAGCAGCTTCAAGGGCGGCGATCCGGAGGACGTCATCTACGACTTTCAACTCGTCCAGGACCGTCTTCGAGAAAAAGAGGCGACGCGAGTTCGACTTTGCAAGCCGCTGCGGCCCGCGTCTTGCAAAGCCGCGGGCTCGAGTGCTCGCGCATTTCACTCTTCCTCACGCCGTCAAATCGCTCCCGGCGAACCTGTGCTCGCGCCGCTGCCCGCGCCGACGCGGATGGTGCCACCTGTCAACGTCCTCGCGTCCATTGCGCGACACCAGCAGTACCGCGCCGCCGCACAGGTTAGTGCTCGGCATCCGCGCGTCCCGTCGCTGGCCGAGACCCTCCGCGGGGGTGGCACACCCGTAAGCCAGGTGGGGGGCATGGGAGAGGTTTCTGCCACGCCGGCCAGAAGGCCTACCACCGCCAAAGCATGGGAATTGTTCAATCCTTTCCTGGGTCTGCCTCCTGCGTCCGTGCGAGTTGGCTCGGCCGCCTCCACGCTGTGGGAAACGACCAGTCCTCGCCCGAGGGACCCCACGGGGTCGCCGAGCGACCCAACGTTTTTGGAGGGTGGCGCACGATCGTCGCCAGAACGCCTCCCTGCCTTACCCGCATCCCTCATTGCCTTCGCCAAGAAGACAGGGAATCTTGAATATCTGCCGTTCATCCAGGAAGCGTTCGCGCAGCGCCACCGGCAGCTGCGTCAGCAAGGGGACATGCAGCTGGCAGCCCGCAGGCGCAAGTCACTGATGCAGCTCATCGCTCAGGAGGACGAGGAAGGCGCCGTAGTCGCCGCGGTGTAAGTATTTG
>ERZ1292630.571-Hain-H41-02um-R3-571-length-37594-cov-7_pt2 | contig 12358 bp, 10 predicted proteins | sample MGYA00564408_ERZ1292630 | MGnify/ENA primary metagenome ERZ1292630 (study PRJEB36523, sample SAMEA6512641) | groundwater metagenome | collected 2019-01-08 | study: AquaDiva: Metagenomics assemblies of 32 groundwater samples | reverse complement strand
CAATATTCTTTAGTTTAATCACTGCGTCAATTCACTCAGTTTATGCGATCACTCCCTTATTGGCGCCTTTCCGGTTTTTATTTCTTTTACTTTGCGGTGATTGGCGCATTTGCACCGTATTGGAGCTTGTATTTGCAATCACTTGGATTTAGTGCGCTGCAAATCGGTGTATTAATGTCATTGCTATTATTTACCCGGATTTTCTCGCCAGCTGCCTGGGGGTGGTTGGCCGATCATATGGGGAAGCGCGTTCGGGTTGTGCAGATTGCTGCTGCCAGTGGATTATTAAGTTTCTGTGGTTTTTTTCTGGGCGAATCGTTTGCCTGGGTATTTTTTGTTATGTTGGCAATGAGTTTCTTTTGGAGCGCCTCGTTGCCAATCATGGAGGCGATTACCTTGTCGCATCTGGGCGAGCGCACCGATAAATACGGGCGTATTCGTTCCTGGGGCTCCGTCGGATTTGTTCTGGCGGTGGTCGGTATCGGTTATTTCTTGCAAAGCGTGGAAATTATCTGGTTACTTTGGATTATTCTAGGATTAAAGTTTGGTATTTTGATTTTTTCTTATCAAATTCCTGAGAAGGAAATCATCAACTATACCGCAGGACTGCATACGGTACGGCAGATCTGCCTGCGCCCGGAAGTCATGGCTTTTTTAATCGCCAGTTTATTGATGTTGTTTGCGCATGGCGCGTACTATACATTTTTCTCGATCTATCTGGTTGAACATGGCTATGACAAAGGGTTTGTCGGATGGTTATGGGCTACTGGTGTGATCTGTGAAATCGGTATTTTTTTTATTATGCCGTGGCTGATGCGGCATTTTACTTTAAAGCACATATTAATTTTTAGCTTTGCCTGCGCTATTCTGCGTTTTCTGCTGATAGGGCAGGGCGTCGAGTGGCCGCTAATTATCGTTTTTGCACAAGTTTTACATGCCGCAACTTATGGCGCGCATCATATTGCGGCCATGATGGTGATCCATCAATTCTTTCATGGCCGTCATCAAGCGAAAGGTCAAGCGATTTATACCAGCATTGCTTATGGACTGGGCGGTGCCTTGGGAGCAATATCAAGTGGTTATACCTGGGATTGGCTGGGAGCAGAGACTACTTTCTTTATTAGTGCTGCCGCGGCGTTAACCGGCATGATCTTAATCGCATGGAAAATGAAACCATTCAGTCATCAATAGATTGTGCTGCGTATAGTTTGTTGAATCAGTAAACTTTATGGGATAATTGCAGGCTAATTAAAAATTTTAAACACTTGTATGATGCAAACGTTATACGACAAGCTGTGGAATCAACATGTGGTTCATACTGAATCGGCCGAGCCGGATAGTATGGCATTGATTTATATTGATCGCCATTTAGTGCATGAAGTGACCAGTCCGCAAGCATTTGAAAGCTTAAAGCTGGCTGGACGGAAGCTGTGGCGACTTGATTCTATCCTGGCCGTAGCAGACCATAATGTTCCAACGACCGATCGCAGTCATGGCATACATGACCCCATTTCTCGTTTGCAAGTCGATACCTTGGATCAGAATTGCGATGAGCTGGGGATTACTGAATTTAAAATGCAGGATTTGCGCCAAGGTATTGTGCATGTCATTGGTCCTGAACAAGGCGCAACATTGCCCGGTATGACGGTTGTTTGTGGCGATTCACATACCAGTACGCACGGTGCTTTTGGTTGCTTGGCATTTGGCATCGGCACTTCAGAGGTTGAACATGTATTAGCAACGCAGTGCTTACTGATGAAAAAAGCTAAAGCCATGCGTATTTCCGTTGAAGGCAAATTGGGTTTGGGAGTTACCGCTAAAGATATCGCTTTGGCAATCATCGGCGAAATCGGTACTGCTGGCGGCACGGGTTATGCGATTGAATTTACTGGCAGCGCGATCCGGGCGTTATCCATGGAAGGGCGTATGACGCTGTGTAATATGGCGATTGAAGCCGGTGCTCGCGCTGGTATGGTGGCTGTTGATGATACAACGATTAATTACATTCAAGGACGGCCTTTCGCACCCAAAGGGGAGTTGTGGGATAGGGCAGTTGCTTATTGGCGCACACTGCAAAGCGATGCCGATGCGGTTTTCGACCGGACAGTTGCCTTAGATGCTGCACAGATCAAACCCCAGGTTACTTGGGGGACCTCTCCTGAAATGGTGACCACGATCGATGGCACAGTGCCGGATCCTTCTCTCCTTAGCGATGAAGTGAAGCGCCATGATATGCAACAAGCGTTAAATTATATGGGTTTAGTGGCTAATACACCGATTCGGCAGATTACCCTCGATAAAATATTTATTGGTTCTTGCACCAATTCACGCATTGAAGATTTGCGGGCAGCCGCGCAAATCGTTAAAGGAAAACGCATTGCAGCAAACATCAAGCTGGCGCTGGTTGTGCCTGGCTCAGGTTTGGTCAAGAAACAAGCAGAGCAAGAAGGGCTGGACCGGGTTTTTCTCGCAGCCGGGTTTGAATGGCGTGAACCCGGTTGTTCCATGTGTCTGGCAATGAATGATGACCGGCTGACTGCCGGTGAACGCTGCGCTTCTACTTCAAATCGAAATTTTGAAGGCAGGCAAGGACCCGGCGGCCGAACACATTTAGTTAGCCCGGCAATGGCTGCAGCGGCCGCAATTGCCGGTCATTTTGTCGATGTGCGTGAAATAGAATAGGCGAGTAACCTAATCAATGGAAAAATTTCATACTTTTACTGGTTTGGTGGCACCGCTGGATCGTGCTAATGTCGATACCGATGCGATCATTCCAAAACAGTTTCTTAAATCGATCAAACGCTCTGGCTTTGGTCAAAACCTGTTTGATGAATGGCGCTATCTGGATCATGGAGAGCCCGGTATGGATCCGGCGCAGCGTCAACAGAATCCGGAATTCGTGTTGAATCAACCGCGTTATATAGGTGCGCAGATATTATTGGCGCGTGCAAATTTTGGTTGTGGGTCGAGCCGCGAGCATGCGCCGTGGGCACTTCAGGATTATGGTTTTCGTGTCATCATCGCCCCCAGTTTTGCGGATATATTTTTTAACAATTGTTTCAAGATTGGTTTATTACCGATCATTCTTGACGCGGCAGTACTGGACCGTTTGTTTGAAGCAGTCAAATCAACGGAAGGATACAGCTTTACGGTAGATTTACAGAAACAAACAGTGACTACGTCAAACAATGAGGAATTTAGCTTTGACATCGATACTTTTCGCAAACACTGTCTATTGAATGGTTTAGATGAAATTGGATTGACGTTGCAACGGGCAGAAAAAATTAAACAATTTGAACAGAAACGGCGCAACGAGCAGCCTTGGCTGTTTATGTGAATGACATTGCCGAAAGTTAGGATATGATGAAAATTGCTGTTTTAGCGGGCGACGGTATCGGACCGGAAATCGTAGCGCAAGCCGTGCGTGTATTGGATGCTTTAAAATCCGACGGTTTGGCGATTGAATTGGAATATGGATTGATCGGCGGTTGTGCTGTTGACGCGACCGGAGAACCATATCCTGAAGCAACGCATCGTTTGGCCAGCCAAGCGGATGCGGTTCTGCTCGGCGCTGTGGGTGGCCCTCAATATGATTTATTACCGCGTCCCCAGCGGCCCGAACGAGGCTTGCTTGCTATTCGTAAGGAGCTGAACTTATTTGCCAATTTGCGGCCAGCGATACTTTACCCGGAACTGGCCAATGCTTCCAGCCTGAAATATGATGTGGTTGCCGGACTCGATATTATGATCGTGCGTGAACTTACCGGAGATATTTACTTTGGTGAACCGCGCGGTATTGAAGTGCGTGACGGGCAACGTGTCGGCTTTAACACGATGATATACAACGAAACAGAAATCCGGCGTATTGCGCATGTGGCTTTTCGGGCAGCCAGTAAACGGAAGGGTAAGTTATGCTCCGTCGATAAAATGAATGTGCTGGAATGTACGCAATTATGGCGCGATGTTGTAATTGAGGTATCCAAGGAATATCCGCACGTGACACTTTCACATATGCTGGTCGATAATGCCGCCATGCAATTGATTCGTAACCCCAAACAGTTTGATGTGATTGTGACCGGGAACATGTTTGGCGATATATTGTCCGACGAAGCTTCGATGTTGACGGGGTCGATTGGCATGTTGCCTTCTGCTTCTCTGGATGAAAATAATAAGGGTTTGTACGAGCCGATTCATGGTTCGGCACCCGATATTGCCGGGAAGGATCTGGCTAATCCGCTTGCGACCGTACTTTCAGTTGCCATGATGTTGCGCTATACGTTTAATCAGGAAGAAGCTGCACTTCGAATAGAAGACGCGATTAAAAAAGTTTTGGCGCTGGGCTTCAGAACAAAAGATATTGATGAGCCAGGTATGAGATCTGTCGGTACGCAAGCAATGGGTGATGCCGTATTGTCATCACTTTAGAATAGCTCTCTATCGCGAATTTAATTTAACAGGCCGTTGAAATAGATTGAATTAAGGTGGAGTTAGCGCATTAAATCATTTGTTATGGATTCATAAAGTAAGCTAATATTTGCGAAAGTTTTTTTAAATAGTTAACCGATTGTCAATTTTAGGATAAGAGATAAGCAATGAAACAAGTTGGTTTTGTTGGCTGGCGTGGCATGGTCGGCTCCGTACTAATGCAGAGAATGCGAGAAGAGGAAGATTTTTCGCTGATAGATCCTGTTTTTTTTACAACATCACAAAAAGGTGGTGCGGGTCCTGAAATTGGCAAGGAAATTCCATCCTTAAAAGATGCTTTTGATATCAAGCAACTTAGTGGAATGGATATCATTATTTCCTGCCAGGGTGGTGATTATACCAATCAAGTTGTCAAGCAGTTGCGTCAATCCGGGTGGCAGGGCTATTGGATAGATGCGGCATCCGCGCTACGTATGGAAGATGATGCGGTTATTATACTGGATCCGGTTAATATGCCCGTGATCAAACAAGCGCTGCATGATGGTGTCAAGAATTATATTGGCGGCAATTGCACGGTAAGCTTGATGCTAATGGCGGTCGGCGGTCTTTTTGATAAAGGGTTGGTGGAGTGGATGAGCGCCATGACTTATCAGGCGGCATCAGGTGCGGGGGCCAAAAACATGCGTGAATTACTCCAACAAATGGGTGAAGCGCATAGAGTAGCAAAAGATTTGCTGGATAATCCTGCTTCAAATATTCTCGACATAGATCGAGAAGTTGCAGGTACCTTGCGTGATAATAAATTTCCGACAGAAAATTTTGGTGTGCCATTGGCAGGTAGTTTGATTCCTTGGATTGATAAAGAGGTAGCTAATGGACAGAGTCGTGAAGAATGGAAAGGTCAAGCAGAGACCAATAAAATTCTCGGCAGCAGTAACCGGCAAATTCCTGTTGACGGCATCTGCGTGCGTGTCGGCGCGATGCGATGCCATAGCCAAGCTTTGACGATAAAATTAAAACAAGATGTACCATTAGATGAAATTGAAGAAATTGTAGCTGGCTCGAATGATTGGGTGCAGATTGTTCCCAATGAAAGAGCAGCAACAACCTCAAGATTAACACCCACTGCAGTAACAGGATCTCTATCGATACCTGTAGGACGTATGCGGAAACTGGCGATGGGTGGAGAATATTTGTCTGTTTTTACAGTAGGTGATCAATTGCTCTGGGGTGCTGCAGAGCCGCTACGGAGAATGTTGCGTATACTGGTTGAGCATTAAGTATATTCATTTGTTCGTCATATAAAGATTTTAGCTGATAATTGGTATGTTTAATATGAATTAGCCTGTAATTTAAAGCATAATCGCAGCTTGCGTGATTACGCTACAATGCTAGCCTTTCGATATTTATTTTCAAAGAACCAGAGAGGGTACTTCGGTGTATAAAACATCTTTTAGAGTAAGCTTGTTTGTAATCATTCTGATGTTGCCATGCGCTGTCATTCAGGCGGCGGGACTCGGTAAATTGACACTCAATTCAGCATTGGGACAACCCCTAAATGCTGAAATTGATATCGTAACCACCAGCAGTGATGAAGTGCAATCTCTAAAAGCCAGTGTCGCAACGCGAGAGGCATATACGCAAGCTGGTATCAGCTATGAGTCTATCCTGTCGTCTGTCAAAGCTTCGATAGAGTCAAGAATCAATGGCAACCCCTATATCAAGCTGACTTCGCCACAAGCTGTTAATGATCCCTTCTTAATGATATTGATGGAGCTGAATTGGGCTTCAGGGCGTATATTGCGTGAATATACCGTTTTGCTTGATCCGATTGAAGCGAATACACAGAATCTTGCTGCGGCGAATAGCAATCCTGCCCCGATGATAACAGCAACAAGACTAGATGCTGAGAGATCTTCTGATATCGAAAAAAATAATCAAGCGGCAAGCTCATCTAAATCGAAGAATGGTTCCTCTAGTCAAACGAAGAAAACTTATGGACCGGTGAACCGGGGAGATACGCTATCTTCAATTGCGCGTCAGGTTTTGCCGACGGGGGTCGATCTTAATCAGATGCTTGTGGCACTTTATCGCGCGAATCGTGACGCCTTCATTGCTGACAATATGAATTTGCTCAGAGCTGGTGTCGTTCTAAAGATACCCGAGAAAAGTGAAATATCAGCCATTGATACATCAGCAGCAAAGGCTGAAATCAAGACACAGATTGGAGATTGGCGTAATTATCAAGGAAAGTTGGCGACGATCAGCAGAGAATCACCAGCATCTCACACAATCAGTCAGTCGGATCAAGGTCAAATCGCGACCAGTATTGATAAAAAATCTAGTGCAGCATCTGGAACCCCCAAGGAAGTTTTGAAACTTTCAAGTGGCGCTCAATTGCTTGATAAAGATGGTCAGATTGCTGAATCTACTTTGGTAGATCGTCTCCGGATGATGGAAGAAGATGCTATCGCACGCAATCTTGCTTTGAAGGAAGCCAATCAGCGTGTGGCGATGCTGGAAAAAAGCATTGAAAATATGAAGCAATTATTGGAATTGAAGGATTCTGTTTTAGCTCAAGCACAAATTAAAGCGGAGTCTGTTACAAGACAACCAGAGGTGCGTTCGCCAGTGACGGTTAATGCGTTAACTGAAAAAGATCCAAGGCTGGGTATGGACTCCCCGCAGGTGCAAGAAACTCCGGTGATTAAATCCGCCACCGAATCTATACAGAATACAATAATTAGCCCACCGCAATCTCCTGAAACCGCTGAACGATCATTGACCGACCAACTATTCGACTATATTGAATATATTGGTGCTGCCTTGACTCTGGTATTGTTACTCACTTTGCTGATTCTTAAGCGGCGTCGAGATCAGTTAAAAGAAGATTTGGAAGAGGATGATACAACGAAAGAAGACTTTTCTTCCTCGATGCGATCGCGAATGGCATCAATGGCAACCGCTCAGACTGCAGTGTCTCCGGCTGATACAGAGCAATCTGTATCAGGGGAAGTGGAGGATGATTTAACCTATGAAAACATCAATGCTTATTCTGAAACAGAAGAACAGGATGAGGTCTTTGATAAAGAAGAGATTTCTTACGAAGAAGATGAGCACGTCGAGAAATCTGACTCAAACATAGCATCTATTTCTGAGTCTCGGGTTGAAGATGAGTTGTTGCCAGATAATTCACAACAGGATGCTGAAGTAGATCTAAAAGAAGATTTTGAGGAAGATTATAGCCAATTCACTGATTCTTCACAGACGCGCGGTTCCGCTGAATCTGCCAATGAAATAGATTTTGATTTGAGCGATGAAATCGATAAAGACAAAAAGAATTTAGCTTCAAATGAAATTTTTTCAACAGAGAGCTCTGTGGAAGAAGGCACTGAATTCCAGGATGATTCCGAGAGTTTGAAAGAAGTCAATGTTTCCGATTATGCATTGGAGATTAATTTTGATGAATCAGAGCAGCCTTTAGATTCTGTAAATTCCAATAATAAAGCTGCAGAGAAGAATAATGAGGGGATGGATTTTGATCTTGCTGATTCAGAAATCGATTTGACGGAAGAAGAATCTGCAAGTGAAATTGAAGTTCCCAGAATTAATGATGAGTTTAGTTCTTTTGATAGCAATGCAGAAAAACCCGGCTTAACGGATAAGCCTGTGGAAGTTGATCAATCTCAGGAGATTGCATCGGATACGGCGGAATCAGAGCCATTGTCTAAGATGCCCGAGTTGGAGTTGGCCGATATTAATTTGGATCTTGAAGATACCAATCCGGTGGACGAGAAAGTTGAAAAAGCGGATTTAAATGATACGGGTGAGGAATGGCAGGAAATTGAAACCAAACTCGATTTAGCAAAAGCTTATCTTGAAATGGATGATAAAGAAGGTGCCAAAGAAATGCTTGAAGAAGTAATACGCGACGGTGATACAAAACAACAGAAAGCTGCGAAGAAAATGCTGAAAAGCCTTTAACAAGCGCTAAGAAACTATCTGCGTTGCCGTGCGGTGTTAATAACAAGCTCAAAATGCTCATTCATGCATAAATACACTGCGTTTTTTCGCCTGGTTTTGCCTAGCATCGGCTTCCTCGAGTCGTTTTTAAAGGCCTTTTAACGATATCTAACGATATCTATTGGTCACATAGCAATATTGGACATTGATCAATTTGGAATGGCGGGTTTTTCTTCGTGCGGATAGTGCTTATCTTAGAATATGACGGCAGCCGGTATTGCGGATGGCAAAGTCAACCGGCAGGTTGTTCGATTCAGGATGCGCTTGAAACAGCCTTGTCTCAGATAGCAAAAGAAGCAATTCGCGTCATTACAGCTGGACGTACCGATGCGGGAGTTCATGCACTTTATCAAGTGGTGCATTTTGATACGCTTGCGCAACGCCCTATCAGTGCATGGATACGTGGTGTGAATGCGCTATTGCCAGGGGATATAGTGATACTGTGGGCAACCGAAGTATCAGATGAGTTTCATTCAAGATACAGTGCAATAGAGCGACGTTACATTTACTTACTATTGAATCACCCAGTTCGACCGGGCGTTCATGATAAAAAAGTAGGATGGTATCATCAGCCGCTTGCTTTGGAGAAAATGCAAACTGCAGGTGATATCTTAGTCGGTGAACATGACTTTTCCTCGTTCCGATCGGCCGAATGCCAGGCAAAATCCCCTATTAGAACAATGACACAATTGAATATCTCCCGCCAGGGAAATTTATTGATTTTTGATTTGCGCGCAAATGCATTCCTGCAGCACATGGTGAGAAATATTATCGGTTGCCTTGTATATATCGGTAAAGGAAAGTATTCTGCTGAATGGATGTATGAATTGCTGGTAAGCCGTAATCGGATATACGCGGCCCCCACTTTTTCTCCTGCAGGGCTATACTTGGCGGGTGTAAAATATGACTACGACTGGCGCATGCCGGAATTAACTGGAGTGCCAATTATTCCAGGGCTATCCATGCGAAATTAAGGACCTAAGAAAGTTTATTGATATTATGTCAGTCCGTGTAAAAGTATGTGGGATCACCCGCTGTGAAGATGCGCAAGCAGCAGTTCAATTAGGTGCCGACGCAATTGGTTTTGTTTTCTGGCAGCAAAGCGCACGTTATATTGATCCGGATTCGGCACGCCGGATTGCTACAGATATACCGCCTTTTGTTTGTGCCGTCGGTGTTTATGTTGATCCCGATGCCGCATGGGTTGAAGAAACCAGTAGAGTTGCCAAATTAAATCTGCTCCAATTTCATGGTGATGAAACACCGGAGTTTTGTAATCAATTTTCTCAGCCTTATATTAAGGCGATTAGAGTCAGACAAGACACAGATTTGCTACAATACGCTGAAAGATATAGGACTGCAAAAGCTTTATTGCTGGATACTTATGCTGCAGATATGCCTGGTGGTACGGGACATACTTTTAATTGGCAGCTTATCCCGCAATATCTGCCATTGCCACTTATTCTTTCTGGTGGTTTAAATCCAGATAATGTGGCAATGGCTATTCAGCAAACTCAGCCGTGGGCGGTTGATGTTTCAAGTGGCGTGGAAGCTTCAAAGGGTATTAAAGATGAGAAAAAAATTTTTGCTTTCATGCAAGGAGTTAAACAATTGTGAGTGCTTACGATCTCCCCAATAAGAATGGTCACTTTGGACCTTACGGAGGCATATTTGTTGCTGAAACATTAATTTCGGCACTGGAGGATTTACGCAAGCAGTATGAATTTTATCGTGATGATCCGGATTTTCAGGCAGAGTTTGCCTATGAGTTAAAACATTATGTAGGACGTCCCAGTCCAATCTATCACGCCAAAAGATGGTCTGAGCATTTGGGCGGTGCGCAAATACTGTTGAAACGTGAAGATTTGAATCATACCGGCGCGCATAAAATCAACAATACAATCGGACAAGCATTGCTTGCCCGGCGTATGGGAAAGAAACGCGTCATTGCTGAAACAGGTGCCGGTCAGCATGGTGTGGCCAGTGCGACAGTGGCGGCGCGTTATGGGATGGAATGCGTTGTTTATATGGGTTCTGAAGATGTTAGGCGGCAAGCAACCAATGTCTATCGCATGAAACTCTTGGGTGCAACAGTTGTACCGGTAGAATCGGGATCTCGAACTTTAAAAGATGCGTTAAATGAGGCCATGCGTGACTGGGTTACTAATGTTGAGAACACTTTTTATATCATTGGCACAGTCGCCGGACCGCACCCCTATCCGATGATGGTCAGGGATTTTCAGGCGATTATAGGAAAAGAGGCCAAGGTGCAGATGCAAGAGGATTTTAATAGGCAACCGGATGCGCTCATTGCTTGTGTCGGTGGGGGATCAAATGCAATCGGGTTATTCTATCCGTATATTGATGATGTGAATGTCCGGTTGATTGGTGTGGAAGCAGCGGGAAAAGGTATTGATACCAACCAGCATGCAGCGACCTTATCAACGGGTAGGCCCGGAGTATTACATGGAAACCGTACCTATCTCATCCAGGATGAAAATGGTCAGATTATTGAGACACATTCTATATCAGCAGGTCTTGATTACCCTGGCGTTGGGCCGGAACATGCTTGGCTGAAAGATTGCGGGCGTGCAGAATATGTTGCAATTACCGATGATGAAGCGCTAGAAGCATTTCATACGCTCTGTCGTTATGAAGGCATAATGCCAGCGTTGGAATCAAGCCATGCTCTGGCTTATGCTGCTAAATATGCGCCTACATTACCGAAAGACAAATTGCTGTTGGTTAATTTATCCGGTCGCGGTGACAAGGATATGGCGACTGTTGCGCAAATGTCCGGGTTAACGCTTTAGCATTTCAATAATTAGTGTTGTGCATGTGTATTTTTCAGAAAAGAATTGAGAGCGGATTGAGCCGATGAGCCTAGATAGTTTTAAGAATTTAATGAATTTTTTTAGTGGACAAGGGGATACTAAAAGAATAAATCGTATTGCGAAAACATTTGCTGCATTAATAAAACAAAATCGAAAAGCTTTAATTCCCTTTATCACGGCTGGCGATCCCAATCCGGAAATCACGGTCCAATTAATGCATCAGCTCGTTCAATCAGGTGCTGACATCATAGAGTTAGGCATACCCTTTTCAGATCCGATGGCCGATGGACCTACGATACAGAGATCTTCAGAGCGTGCTTTAAAACATCATGTGAGTCTAAATGGTGTGCTGGATATGGTGGCCGAATTCAGAAAAACGGATACGGATACACCCGTTGTTTTGATGGGATATGCAAATCCTATTGAATCATTGGGTTATGAATTGTTTGCAGTCAAAGCAAATGCGTGTGGTATCGATGGTATTCTAATCGTTGATTATCCGCCTGAAGAATCTGGTGAGTGGGTGCAATGCTTGGATCAGCACGGAATTGATGCAATCTTCTTGCTATCTCCCACAACACCTCAGGAGCGTATTGAACAAGTTGCAAAAATGGCGAAAGGCTATATTTATTATGTTTCGTTAAAGGGTGTAACTGGCGCATCACACCTTGATCTGCAAGATGTGAGTGCCATGTTGAAGCAACTGCGTCAGTATATTTCGCTACCGATTGGCGTTGGGTTTGGTATTCGTGATGGAGTAACAGCTAAAGCAGTGGCCGGTCTGGCGGACGCCGTGGTAGTCGGTAGTCGAATTATAGGAGAAATTGAGAAATCAAATGGCGAGGAGCTGCTACATAATGTAGGAAACTTGTTAAATACGTTACGCAAGGCCATCGATGAAAATTAAAACAATATTCAATCTACAGTTTAGGAAACGATACTCATGAGTTGGTTTCAGAATATTATTCCACCAAAGATTAAAAGAAAAGAAACCGGCGAAAAGAAAATTGTTCCAGAAGGTTTGTGGAGTAAATGTAGTACCTGTGAAGCTGTTTTATATTACACAGATTTGGTTA
>ERZ1292630.4174-Hain-H41-02um-R3-4174-length-12358-cov-7_pt1 | contig 12358 bp, 4 predicted proteins | sample MGYA00564408_ERZ1292630 | MGnify/ENA primary metagenome ERZ1292630 (study PRJEB36523, sample SAMEA6512641) | groundwater metagenome | collected 2019-01-08 | study: AquaDiva: Metagenomics assemblies of 32 groundwater samples | reverse complement strand
CTCGTCTGTTTTCACAACACCTCCCTTCACACTTGCCGATGCCCGTTCCAGACTGAACATCGGATGATGGATCGGCAAGCACGCGTCGCGTCCCCCTACCAGGTCGAGGATGCTGCTAACGCCAAGCGCGGCTAGGAGCGTGTCCACCACCAAACTCGGACCTTCAACGAGGTCTTCCTTTCGAAGGGTCGCCGTGTCACTGGCGTCTGGCGACTTCAACGGCAGCACCGAGCGAATTAGGAAGCCTACGGGGAGCTTCGGAGCGCCAAACGTCACATCCAGTCCCTTGAAGCTCCCACTTTTGAAGGTCCCCCCCTTCTTGTGGAAGTACCACGTGCCGACCGTTTCCTGCTGTGGGTCCCCGTGTGTGAACGTGTCCTCGTGCACCTTGCTAGCGTTTGCGTAAATTTCCACTTCGCACATCCGGAACAGCGTGACTTTCCTCGTCGCTCTGTGAATCGCGCGAATGCGACACGACAGCAGCAGCAAGTCAACCGCATTCTCCAACCGGGTGCGAAACAACAACTGCTCGCCAGCAGAGCCGGACGCGGCGGTACATTCGGGAGGCTGTGGCGATGAGACCAACTCGGCCGCCAAGGCCCTCCAGGTGGTCACGAAGGCAGCTTCTTGTTGCGGGTGGTCAGTAACGTTCACCATGTGGGAAGGGTCCCCGGGCGAGTCCACGACGCCAGGTGGGGCGGCGGTGGCGGCGACCGGCGATCGACTTCGCTTCGCCGGACTGGTCGCCATTCTTTACGTCGTAGCGATCTCAAAAAGTCGGCAAATATAACTCAAACAATCCACTTCGCCCGATCGTCATATCGCGGACCCCTTCGCTCCCGTTCCCCCCAACGGAACCCCTCCCTCAATCGAACGCCTACGTTTTTTTCAAGGGGCCACGGACGCCTTCCAGGCGAGGGCACTCAGGGCCACGGCGGTCGACTCTAGCGCGAGCTGGACCTTGCCGTGCCACATGATCCAATGCAGCAACGGGGGCACCGCGCTCGGCTCGACGTGCCAAAACGACTCGATCACTGGCACTTTTTGCATCGCCCAGCCCATCATTACCACCCAGGCCGTCAACGCGGCAAGAGACCACCAGCGGCCGGCAGCAGGGGATGGCGAGCGCCTTCGTCCAGGGAACAAGAAGCCCCTACCAACGCAGGACACGTGCAACAGCCCGATCACGCCGATGAGCCCGACGTGCAGCGTCATCCACGGGGTTGACCGGGATTGCGACGCTTGGAAGAAAAACCTGTGAAAGTCTTTGGCAAACTCGAACCGCTGCTGCTCGAGGAGCGACGACAGAATCGGCAGGTATAGCAGCAACTCGCCCAGCTGCATGGTGGAGAAGGCGCATAGGGAGGCCTGCAACAGACCGCCCATCACGGCCGGAGGGCACAGAGAATGAGCGGAGGGCGATCTGGACGAGAAGGTCAACCCCCACACGCCCCACCAAAAAAAAAACCCCAATTGTTTTCGTTGAGGCAGGCTTGAGGGGAGACGCGAGCATATATTTTCGTTGATTCAATTACACCGTAAACTTTTTTCTGAAATCAGCCGTGTACTACTGCACCTACAGGAAATGCACATGATCGACCCCCCCCGCCAACGATTGCCCCACCCCCATCATTGGATTCATACTGAGGGGGGAAAGTAACTGACTTGAAGGGAGGCGAGGGGTGAGCAGGCAAACGCCTTCCGTGGTCACAGGGGGATGTTACTGTACGTCACGGCTTGAGTTCGATTCCGCGTCGCCGTGACGTCGTTCTCGGGCGTCGTGAGCTTTGCGTGGTGCTGGCTGCGCATCACGATCGACAACGAGCCGCCCACCCCTCCGCCTCGCCAGCGAACCACGTCGTCGCTCGGCGACGCCGCCGCTGCTGCCGACAGAACGGGATGCGCGCTTCCTTTGATGGCACCCACCATCGGCAACGGCGTGACGCCCGCGACGACATGTGGCACGCTGAGCGGCACCGGGGGGGTGGCACTGGCCGTGGGCTGCCCGGCCTTCGACGACAACTGCATGTTGAACTGCTTGGTCTTGATGCGGCCCGCGATCTCCGGCTTTAAGTTGTCGGTCGCGTACGCGGACCTTGTCCACGCCCCGTGCTTCCAGTCACCAAACAGATTGGATTGCGGAGCCGAATCCTTCCACTTGTCAAAGGAACCATCAACCAGCACCGCAGACGCCGCTTGCTGCGGCAGGTCGTACGAGGTGGGCATACGCGCCTCCGCGAGTTGTGGCGACGCCGCGGACACAACGGGCGACAGACGCGGCAGCAGCAGGCGATCGATGGAGCGGCCTTGCCCTACGAGGTGACCGGAGGTGCCCGAAAATAGCGGTGAACTTTCTTCGTCGGTCACATCAGTGGCGTTTCGAGAAGGGCTCAGTTGCCGCTGCTCGGAAGCCAACAAGCGTCGATGGTCGTTTGCCACGCGGTGCACAAAGTCTCCGCCAACCGACGTGGCGTGCAGTTTGGCCATAGCTTCCTCCGCGGCGGCGCGGGCCGCCAACGTGGGATCGATCGCATCCCCGTCGTCGCAGCTATCCGCGTCGTCCACAAACCCTTCTTCGCGCACGGTGACGTCGCGAGCATCGCGCTTTCGTGCACCTTCATCGGGCGGCGTTTGAGCGGAAAGCGTTGCGGACGTCGTAGTCGACACGACGCGTCGCACCGGTCCCTTCGACACAGGATCGGGAGACAGCGGTGAGGAAAATCGTCGCGTGTGTGGTCCTAGAGCACCGACCTGTTTGCTCCGCGGCTGCTTCAGTACGCGACCATGTGGAAGGGCCCTCAACATGCCGATTGCGATGCGCTGTGCAGGAGGAGGCGCGCGAACGGGTGGAAGCCACAGCGCGTCGTCGGACGCCGACTGCAGTGCGGCTTGGGCTCGGATCAGGATGAAGTCCGCTTCCGTGCCGCTCGGGGGGAGGTCGCTCGAAGCAGCGCCGACGACGGGGGCTGCCACGCTGCCGTGTGAGTCGCGCCGGCCGACGACGATGCGCTGACCGAACGAGCGTACCTCCTCGGTCGGAACTGGCGCGACGTCACCCAGCGACTGTGGACCCGATTCGCTGGTTTCGCGGCTCTCGACTGGTGTTGAAACCTGGGGCAGCGTTTCGGGGGTCGGGAGTTGGCCGGGCGAGGCGGCATCATCGTCCTGACCCACGAGAAACGCACGACGTTGCTGGAGCAAACGTAACACGTCGCGAGCTTCGTTCTTGAATTCCAGCAGGGACGGTGTCGCGGAGGCCGGCGGGACGGACCGCTCAACGGACGGGGGGAGCACAAGGTCGGCTTGAGACGCCGGCGCCCCAGCTGTAGATGTGACCTGCTGCTGTCCGAGGAGGAGGGCGGTGTCCTCATCCGTCAGCTGCTTCTTCAGACCCGCGGCGGTTCCAGTGAGATTGAACAGCGATCGGTGTGGTCGCGAACTGCTACTGTGCCCTCCCGCGGACGACGACCCCGTGGCAGGAGGTGAGACGGCCGCATGGCGCGGCGCCCCGACATCGACGATGGTCGGCAGACTGCTTTGATGCCAATGCCGAGTTGACGTGGGGTCGGAATGATCCGATGAGACGGCGTGATGAGCGGAGGACTCATCGTCGTCGTTGCGAGTTGCCTTGTGGTTCGTGCTCTTGTCCTCCCGGAGATCGGGCGCTCTCGTCCCACCACCGGACGACAGCACCACGACCCTTTCCAACGACGACCCCGCGCCCGCCGACGAGGGTGGGGCAGCGGCGACCACCACCCATTCTCCGTGACTCAGCCTGCTGGCGAGCTGGGCCATCGTAATCGGGTCTGGGATTGTCGATGTTGCGCGACCGCCCCCGTCGCTGTCCAACTCGTCAAAGCCCCCCGCCTGACCCGCATCGCTGCTGCCTTCTTTAGAAAAGCATGACACCGTGGAACGACTTGTCATGCCAAGGCCGCCCGTTCTTGCGTAGCCGCTGGAGAGTAAATCCTGCCGCGACGGATCCCCGCTTCCTCCCAGCGACAGAGGAAGCGGCGGCGGCGACATGGACGGGAGGGAGGATGCACCAAAAACCGACGCGGAGGGACCCACTCCGCCGCCACGTGGCAAGAGGCCGCGCCGCTCGCAGCGTTCGCATCCGAAGGCCACTTGCGTTCCCTCATCGACGCCTCCGTCACCTCCGTCGCCTGCTGCTGCGGGTGGGACGTTCGCGACAACGTTGGCATCACAGCAAACCTGTACGCCCTGATGCACGATCGCAAGGGCTCGCTCCCGCGCTTGTTGCCAATCCTCCGCGCTCATTTCGGTGGCTCTTGTGCGCTGCCCCACTTGATAGTTACATTGAATCCGGACGTCGGCGTGACTGGGGCGGGCCTGGGCTGAAAAATCTGCCATGCGAAGGACGGTATCGTGTCCATGCTGCTGAGCAAAGTGCTGATGGGTGACAGGCACTTCAGGGGCATTCATGGCTCGATCAACGAGAAAATCGGCGTCGTCGTCGTCGTCGGCGCCACAACGGTCTGGGATGTTCGTGGCAACGTGCTGCGTTGCTGGTTTCTTCGTGGATACCTGGTGCTGTGATATTTTCTCGCTTCGCACCACTTCCTCGTTTTCAAGTTGTTTTGTAGGCTGTAGAGGGAAACCCCCAGGTGACGTACCGGCGCTGACTGTGTCCGGCCGCGCGCTCACAGCCACGTGCATTCCCATCGCGGAAGGCGCGGCACCCCTGTCCCCTGGCGGCGGCGGCTTCATCAGCGCGGGCGACTGAATGACGGCTGACCGTATGTCAGTGTGACCGGCCTCCTCACGAACCAGGGCAAGGGTCGCATCCAACCACGAAAGCGAATGCTGTACGGCAAACTCAATCCACTCGTTGACGACGTTTAGCGGCCAAACGTCGTCGATAACTTGCAGGATGTCGTTCCCTCCGATCGATTGCGTGGTGCCGTCCTTGCGGAATACGACGGCAAATCCCTGGTCGGGATGCTGCACGGCGTCGTTCACGGCCTTCTGCGGCTGGCGGTCGGCGCCGTGCGGCTCAGATGGGAATCGTTCCAATGCACGCGTGAACACGGAACGAATTTCGAGGCGCTCGTTCAAAATCCATAATTCACGACCCAGCACCTCAGCTTCGGAGAGCCTCGCAATGAGTTCCTCGAGCGACGGGCCTACCTCCTGTACATCGGGGAGCCGCGAAGTTCCTTGCGAGACGGCCACCGTTTTGTCGGGAGTCGTCCCCCTCGTTGCCGACACCGACGGTGGTTCCAGCGGTGTGGGGAGAGCTGATGAAGCCGCATGCAGCGGCGGGGATGCTGAAGGCATCTCCGTCACAAACTGGCCCGCATCGATCGCGACATCTGCCGAGCAAAGCACGCCGACGCGCGAGACGGCGACTGCCTCGAGGACAGGACGTTCGACCGGTGGAGGATTGCTGGATGCCGATGGTGGTGGAATTGAATTTTGGAATTCGGTGGGCCGCATGGCGTCCATCGAGTCAGGAGCGTCAACGCCAGCGTCGACGTTCACCGGCCGAATTTCCGCACTCGCGTCTCGGGAGGATGTGGTTGACATTGCTGGCGTGACGCGGCGACTGCTCTGGTTAAAGGGCCGTGCGATGTCGCAGAGCTCGGTCCAGCACGCGATTTCGATCTCACAGCGCAAATCCCTTTCCGCCTCTCCCAACATGATCAGAGCAGCGATCCAGGGTTGCCCATCACCACATGCAGCGTCCTTCGTTGCCGTGACGACGTTCTTGGCGGCGTGGCCATCTCGAGCGTCGGATGACGTGGACGAAACGTCCGTTTGGGTTGTGGCGGTGGACGTTTGACGCGATGGCAGCACCGGGTGAACTTCTTGTGCTATTGGCTTGCTGGACGGCTTCGCCGGGGTTTCGTCCGGTGCCGGAGGAGGAGGCAAGGGAGAATCGTCGCTGTGCTCCCCGACGCCTTTGTCCACGCACAGCACGGCGTCGCACTGTGTCTCAACCGGATACAGCTTCAAACTCATTCGACGCACCACGACAGGATCGGTCATGATGTCAGCGTCACGCGGAACGCCCGCGCTCGCGTCGAGACCACATCGGGCATCGAACAGGGCTGGGCGCTTGCCCACATCGTAAGCCAGCGGATTCTTTTTGACGCTGTCGGCGAGTAGCAACAGCTGCTTGATGTCGCTCCGCATCATGTCCGCCACTTCTCGCTGCGTCACGGGCTGAACCGCCATTGCGGACCGCATGGACGCAGATAAGTTAACAGAACACGCGACGGACTTCACGGCACTTTCCGTCAGCGCGTCACCCGTACCAGCGGATGCTCTCGTGCCGCATTGCCAACCCCACAGCATGTTCGAGTAAGATTGAACGTTGGCGATCACACCTTCCACCTCCGCATGCAGCTCCTTGGCCAACCGGGCGAGGTCATCCTGCTGCACCGCGTTTGTCTGTGACAACACCGACCGCATGGCCGGGTTGACGGTCGCAACGGCGACGTCGGCGCAGCCCTTATGTGCGTTAATCGCATCCTTGGTCAATAGTGCCCGGTTGGCGTCCAAGCGGCAGTGCGCGTCCATCAGCTTCGTTTCCACGCGCTTCGTCTGTCGCTGAAAATGGTGCAGCTCGATGTCATCAAGGCGGCGGTCCTCGGCCAGGCTGCGTTCGAGCTCCAGAAACCTGGGCAGTCGCGGAAGCGTGACGCGCTTGGCTTGAAGCTGTTTTTCAATGGCCGTGGCCGTCCGTCTGGCCCATACTTTGACGGCTTCGTTCTCTTCGATCAGCTTGGCGCAGGTGGCGTACACCTTCTGCTCGGCGTCATCCAGACGCCGCTCGACCGCCCGCCACGCCGAGACGATGAGTCGTACGACGTCCCGCTCAAGTCCCTCCGTGGAAAAGAGCGCACTGGTTTGACATGCGACGGCAGCGGTCACGGTAATGCCGGTGAAGGTCGTCGCCGGTGATGAACTGCGCGGAGGTGGAGCGCCTGCGAGAGTCGCCGGCACTCCCCTCGTCGTGACGATGCGCGTGGTCGTGAAGTCGTTATCCTGGTCCTCCGATGCGGGCGGCCCGATCCATCGTGACACTCGGCACATCCCACCGGCGGCAGCTCCCCGGTCGGTCGGGCTACCGGTGGCGGCGTTGAGGTCGCGGTGGCTCGCCAGTGTCGGGCGCGACCCGTTCCGATAACCGTTCAACGTGAAGTCACGTTCGCCGGCCATGAGCTCAGCGATCCAGCGACTTTCTTTGAGCGCTAGTTTTACGGCGCTCGACGCATAACTTGACGACGTCTTGGAATGGGACCCCCCAACCATCGGCGCGGTTTCGTCACTTGGTTGCGCGTCGTCGAAGACATCCGCGTCCTCGGGGTCATCGTTAGGGTCTCCGTCAAAGTAGCCTTCCACGTAGCCGTCAGGCAGCATCACAGCCACGGATGTTGCAGGCGCCTGCAGCGTCGTATGTTCTGCATCCCCGCGAGGGGGCTGGCCCGCCGGCAGGGGAGCGTCCACCGGGTCGCGGTTCTTTTTTGGGTTGGCATCGCCAGATGACTTTATTTTGTCATTTTGCGGGTGACGCGCGCTGCGGGTCACCAACAGCGTGGACGATGGCGCACTCGTTTTGAGAGCCGAGCGGCGAGGAGATGATGAAGACTTGACTTCATGCGCGACGACGTTCCGTTCTGAGGGCGGCGAGTCTCCGAGGTTACCCCCCTCCAACGTGGGGCGATGCATTCGACGCTCGGAGCGAAGCCGCGGGCTTGCTGCGTCGTCGATCGCGCGTTGGGATGCCTCCAGCATCGACGACACGACACCCGCGACGTCACTGCACCGCGGCGCGTCTTCCGCACCCGTGATGCGCAGCCGGGTGGTCCTCAATGAAGACAATAGCGATTCTGAAATGTGTTCGGCGCGACGGACGAGCCCATGGGATCGCGAGATTCGCTCGAGCATGCTGCTCATCGCCTGCTTGTAGTCTTCGGTGCGCTGCGCCACGACCGCCTCGCTGTCGTGCGGCGTCACGCCAGGCCCTTGTGACGCGCGGGTTGGGGACGACGCCGCCGTACCGGAGGATGGCTGGTGGGTCGGTCGATCCACGCGATGTGTCGACGACGGGGGCGGTGAAGGCGGCTGCTGGGAGGGATGGCAAAACAGAATCGCTGGCGGCGATGGATGCCGCCCTTTACGGTGGGTGGTGCTTTCCGCGAGTTGAGGCGGGCCGCCCTTCGGACCGGTGGTGATGCTGGCCATGTCGATGTTAATGAAGGACAGACAACACTAATTGCAAAAAACACGCACGCACGCAGGAATCAACCACTTGGCAAAGTTGTAGTGATGTCAGCGCGACCTGGCAAAATGCGAGCAAATTGCAGGGACCTGGGGCGAATACACACATGTACACAGTAAAATGGGGAACACAAAATTGAAACCGTGTGTGTGTCTCCGAGACACAACTGAGGCGTATGGAGCGCGGTACTGGGGAACTCGTGCGGAGTTCCTTCACACGAACACACGCGTCCCCGCCAATGCGCGCAGGACGACACCTACGCAGAGGACATCAGTTGCTCCCGCTCACGTCGTTTCCCGTGGGTAACGTGCGACTGGTCGCAGCCCCTCCGGCAGCCGCGGCTGCCGGGGCGGGTGGTGCGGCGGTCGTGGCTGCCGCTTTTCTAGCCTGAAACGCTTCTACCTCTGGGGGCACTCGCAGCCACTCGTCAATGTTCGACATTTTGTACACGTAGGTGCCCGATCCCGGCTCGTTTCCGCTGCTGCCGCCCTGCTGATGCTCCCGCTGTGCCAGCTTGCGCTCCCGGATGAGCGCATTCATATCCTCGACTCGCTGCTTCGGGGGCACATAACGGTCATAGTTCAAGACGCCTTTGGTTTTGTTCAACGCCAAAAACGTATTGCCACCGGCAAACGACTGATGGTGCTCACCTCCCGCTTCGACTGGAGCGGATGTGGACGCGCCTCCGCGGCCGCCAGTTCGGCTGGCGCCCGCAGGCGGAGCAGAGGCAGCCGCGGCTCCGCGGGCCCAGAGCGACGCCCGATCTTTCTCCATCTCGGTGGAACTGTTCCAGCCTACCTCCTTCACGGCGCTCGGCAACTGCGAGGGGTCGTTCTTCATCTCGAAAAGGCACATGGAGCTCACGGTCGCGGGACAACGATCCACGAGCTTCGCCTTTTCCTCTGGTGAGAGAAAGATTCGCCGATCCACCTGCAACTTCGATGGCTTCGGCATGAACACGGTCTGGTGGTTGATTTGCGGCAGCGTCGCGCTCCGGAAGTTGTAGTGTAGCTTGACGGCTTGGAACTCGGAAAGCTGGTGCATCAGCGGACGCACGGGGAACAAGCGATCACGTTCATCGGGCCCCGCGCCGTTCCAGTCCAGCTTGTCGCCGAGCCGGTGGCCGGCCTTCCACCGTCTCGTCTCTCGTTTGATTTGGGCGACGTGACTGTCGGCGGCAGGCGGGTCGAAGGCGGTCAGTCGCCGAGCGTAGTCGACCCGGATCGCCGCGACAGAGCCAGGCATCCCGGCAAAACGCGAGCGTTTGTACTCTTTGTCGGCCATGTTTTCAACGTTCCTCGACGGTGATTTAGTTGAGAGAGGAGAGGTTGAAAATGGGTGTCGTTGCTTTCTCCCCCCCCGCATGACCCCACAATTGTGTTTGTTCCCGATACCCAGGGGCTCATAATCGAGCCTCTTCCTACCCTAACATGACACGTTGCCTGGGGACACTCGCGCGATCGCTGCTGCCGTCACGTGCGCAGCGGGGAGGAGAAACAAAAATGAGAGTGATCGAAGGAGAATGCACGACAAGGGCCCACGATGTGAGCGCCTAGTCGTACGGAAGCAAACGCCGTGCTCCCAGGATGATCTCCCCCCCCCGTCTGTCGAAGTTAGACACACACAATTTGCTGAATCAGAGCTGCCGCGCCCCTCAGTATTTTCCTTTCCCATGTGTAGCTGCCCCCAGCACCCGCTCACAATGCAGTGGTGGTCGGGCGCAACGAGAGTTGCCGGGACGAACACTGTTAAGCCGCCGCTCGTTCATTCCACGCGCGAAAAAAAGAGAGAAAAAAACCACACGCCAGGATAGGCTGCCTCCTCCATCCACTTCGCGCAGCTCTCTTAATGCTTCTTGGTGGCCAGCCGGGACGCGAAAGCCTTCATCTTCAGCACGCTCTCGTCGCCGCCGTGGTCGCGGCTGTTGAGCATGGCAACCTGTTCCGCGAGAATGCCCCAGTTGGGGGTGCCGAGGCCCGTGGCCGGATCCCAGCCCGCGGCGGCGTACCAGCCATAGCCGTCACCGTTCGCGTCGTTGTTGCCCGCGACGATGTCCGTGAGACCCCCCACGGGCGCGGCGACGTTGTAGAGGAACGGGTTAATGAAGCCCATGTGGCGGTTCTTCTTGAGGCGGATGTTGTTCAACATCGTGACCATCCCCGCGAACATCGGCGTCGAGCACGACGTGCCACCAACGGACTGCCACGACCCACCTGAGAGCACGTTGTAGCCCTCACCGAGGCCACTGACGTCCGGTGTGCCTCGCCCGCTGCTGTTGTAGGTGATCCAAGGGGGCAGCTGGGTTTGCGTCTTGAAGTAATGCGCCACCGACGACTGCTGGTACACGGGCTGAGCGTAGTCGGTGGAGAAGCCGCCTCCGGATCCGAACTCCGTGGTCGCCATCTGCTGGCCGTTGTTGCCTGCGACGAAGGTCGTCGAGCCCACGGCGGTGACGAAGGGCATGGACGCCGGCATCGACGGCGAAAGGTAGCCGAAGTTGAAGCCGGACTGGCGGTTGGTCTCGCCGCTGCCGTCGTCGCCAGACGCGATCACGACCGTGACGCCCATGAGACCCATCTTCTGCGTGTCTTCCGACAGCCGGTGAACGTCGGGTCCGAGGCAGTAGTTGGGCAGCTGCTGCGACCCGTACGACATCGAGATCACGTGCGGGTGGACGCCATCGGTGGACTGGAACACGTCCATGGCGAAGCGCATAAGGTCGCCGCAGAAGTCGAAGTTGTTGAACGTCCAGATCCACGTCTCCGACAAATGCCCGGTGGACATAATGTACTCGGAGTCGAGCGACGACTCCAGGCCAGCGTTCTGGCTGTTGTTGCCGCCGATGTTACGCGTGATGCTGCAGTTCTTCACGCCCAGAAGCGTCTCGCAAAAGACGGTCAGATCCGTGTAGTTGACATTCTGACCTTGGGCTTGAAAGAAGGACTGGATGTTCCGCTTGCCGGCGGGCAGCGTCGGGAACCACGATTGGTTGTACACCTGGTACAACAGCGCGGGAGTGACGTTGGTCTGCGGAGAGCCGACCGTGACCGCACCCGCGATGGGGCGCTGCTGCTGGCGGGGCTTGAACGTTGCCATGGGGAACCCACCATAACCCGAAATCGTCTGAACGATGGCGGCTAGGTGATCCGGAATATGGACGCTGTTGACCGCGCGAAGAATGTGGCGACCAGAGGCGGTTTCCACGTAGCGGCGGAACTTGATCGACAAAAGCGTTTCGACTTCCGCCAACGACATGTCGATGGAAATGTAGTCATGGTGCGTCGAGAGCACCAGCGACGACATGCGCTCGGGGGCGACAACGGTCGCGAGCCAGTGTTTGACGTCCTTGATGTCCTTCTTGTTGGCGCCGACCAGGGTGCGCATTTCATCGTGGCTTGTCACGTGGTGGCCGTAGGTGTCGGCCTTCGACGGATCCGACACCGCCCAAAAAGCGTCGTCCATCAGCTTTACGTTGTTGCGGTGAAGGCCTACGAGGATCGGGATGGCGGTGTGGGACAGTTCCTGCTGCGTCACCACGTGGGTGAGCGGGGCGTGCAACACTGCCGCCGCTGACGACGGCTTCTTACCTTTGCCGCTGTGGGGCGCGACCTCGGTCCAGCCGTGGGGGACGGGCCGAGCCGGGTAGAGCAACTTCGCCTGCGCGACGGAAGCGATCGCGATGATCGCCATCAGCAGAACCGACACAGACATGCGGGACATAGCTGAGGGAACAATGGGAGATTAACGAATGACAGAGTGGTCTCGACGTGGGACAAATAGAAAAAGAAAGAGAGTATCTTTCGAGTGACTTGTCGTGTTGATAGATGAAGCTCATGGAATGCCCTCGAGAAGTTGTGCACCCCTGGTCCGTCGGTGCCGTTTGTTCGCGCGTGCAGGACAAGTGCGTGAAAAATAGCAACAAAAGTAGTAGTAGGCGGCGGGCGAGGACGAGGGAAAGGCATAGAAATGGAATGAGACACGAAAGAAAAACGCCGCCACAACGAAAGAAGCGATAACATATAGTCTGCGTCATGCGTGGGCGGGCGGGGGGCAAAAGCCTGTGCTTAACGAGATCGTCGTAAATCGAGTGTATTAAAGAGCTAGGAG
>ERZ1292630.4173-Hain-H41-02um-R3-4173-length-12359-cov-10_pt1 | contig 12359 bp, 6 predicted proteins | sample MGYA00564408_ERZ1292630 | MGnify/ENA primary metagenome ERZ1292630 (study PRJEB36523, sample SAMEA6512641) | groundwater metagenome | collected 2019-01-08 | study: AquaDiva: Metagenomics assemblies of 32 groundwater samples | reverse complement strand
AGGCGAAGAGTCCTATGGTCGCGCTGTGACGTCAAGGCGGACAAACAATTGCTTTCGGTCATCAAATGACACCGGAGAACAGCGGCGGCCGGCGAGGGGCGGCTCGAGGTGTGTTCGTTGGGGCCACTCACAGTAACGGGAGAGAGAGAGAGAGAGAGAGAGAGAGAGAGATAGAGAGGGGACAAACGACCACCGGGGTTGTCGTCGATTCAGTTCACGGTCTTCGCTGGCGACGAATCCGACGACGCCGCGGACGGCTTCTTCGATTTCAAGCTCGTCACGGCGTTAGGCAGCGTCAACGTGAACCCCTTGATGTTGCGCTCGCCCCGCGCCAGCATCTCCTGCACGCCGGGAAGGTCCATCATGGCCATCTGGCGGAAGGCGAGGATCAGCGTCACGACGCGGCAAATGATGCCGAGGCCCGCTATGATGAAGAAGACGTACTGATCGTCCGCGAAAAAGCGCTGTTTGAGTGTGCAGCGGCCAAACTCGTTGCACGTCGCCGCGTACGTGGCGTTGACCAGCGAAACGCAGGACGTCGGGCCCCCCGCGGACGGTGTCATCGTCGTCGTCGTTGTCAGCACAGCGGCGCTGGGCGACGAACCGTTCGCGGAGGGGGCGTAGGAGATGCACGATCCGCATACGCACAGAGGATACGAAGGGCTCGTGCGACTGACGAAGCACAGGCCGGACAGCAAGGCGGACGGCGCCACCTCGCCAGAGGCGGCTAGCTGAGCCAGGCACTGTGCGTCCGTGGCGTCGAGCGTCGTGTTCAATACCGTGATGTTGCTCTCGAGCAGCGTCCCATGCATGTCTTCCGCGCACTTCGACGGCGGCCGCTGCATCAACGTGACCGTCGTGTAGATGTAAAACACCGGCATCAACACACAGACGAGCACGAAGCTGTACAAAACGAAGTACCACCGCCTTCGAATTATGTACGACAACCCGAGGAGGTAGACGATGGTGACGACGACCACGATGAAGCCGTAGATACGCATCGCCTGCTGGTCCACCATGAAGAAGATGGTCACGAAGACAATCACCGTGATGTAGAGATCGAACTTGGACGCGGCATCCATCTGCCGTTGTCTCTTCATCGTTTCCACGTCGTGCGCTTGAGTGACGCCTTTTGAGTAAAGCCGCCAGCCAAATTTGTTGCTCGCCGGGATGGCCATCGCGCACCCTGCGAGGTGCAGGACGCTCGAAACCGGAAAAAGAATGCGTGCCGATAGGGTTGCGATCGCACCCATTGTCGTGGCCAAATCAGGGCTCAGGATCAAATACATTTGCCTCGCGACCGCGAGCACGCTGACGAGGACCATGCCGAGCAGCAGTCCGCCCTTTTCAAGCCGCACCGCACGCCACGCGAACCAAAAAGCGAACACCGACCCCACGATGATATTGGCGACGCCGAAGGCGATCGTGTTCGTTTTCACCTCCTCATATGGCATCGCGTCACAAACGCCGAATGGATTCGACACGCGCAGCTCCCGCAGGTTCGTGTACGACAAGACGAGAATGGCGACGCTGATCGACACGGAGACGATCGCTGCCAGGGCGCAGATCACGAGCAGCACCTTGGACTCCCTCGTCTGATAGCTATCGATGAAGTTCACACGGATGAGGAACTCCTCCATGCCTTTGAACGCACGGTCAAAATTTTCGGACAACGCACTGTTCTGTCGGCTGCTGGCAGGTAGCGCCGTGTGGGATCCCGTGAGGTCGATCACACGCGCTCGCGTTGCAGGGGCCGGTTCGCCCGTGGTGGCCGTCATCCCTCTGGGAGACAGCTGGGCATCGCGTTGAATCAGCTCTTCCGAGAAGCACCCTTCGGAGGACGCCACGCTCGTCGCCCGAGAGTCACGGAATGCCATAATACGTCTCACTGAACGACACACACTGTCGCGCGCCGAACACGCACCACCAAAGCAAAAGCGCATCCATAAATTGGGGGACCGAACCCCTTTCCCCTCGGGTGTACTATATCAAATGGAATGTGGGGCGGTGGACGTGACGTCACATGTCTTGCTTCACTTCGAAGGTGTACACGAGAAGCATTTGAACTTCCACCAGTGCGGGCGACTAAGGCTTCCTCTGGCCCTCGCCATGTTAGCCGTCGTCCGTCGGCGGGGGCTTGTAACTCGGCACCGGCGGGAGAACGACGACGTTGCGCGGCTCACCCGTCAAGATGTTGAAGTTGCTATTTCCCCGTGTGTCTAACTTGAGCGTTCGGAGCTTTGCGCTATATTCGATGTTGTCATCGATATACTTAGCCCGGGCCGCGTCCAGGCTGTTGCCCCAGCCGCCGCTGACAAGGTTGTAGCCGACGCTCCCCTTATTGCGCATGCCAGTGCCGGCGATGAGCTTGGCGTCTAGCGTCGCTCGCTGCTCCTCGTCGTCCATCTTCTTCCAGCGTTGAATCTCGCGCTGTGTGCGCTGTTCCTTACGGTCCCTCAGGCAGTGTGTTTTCGCCTCTTTCCGGCATTGCTCTTGTTCCGCTAACTTCGTCGCCACGTCACGAGTGAAGCGGTCGGAGTCGGACGCGAAACCGGCGCCGTGCGGCTGGCTGACTAAGGGGTTCGTAGGGGCCAACACATCGCCGGCCGCCACGCGCGTCTTTTCACGTTGATCACGGTTCGTTAACACCTTTTGTGCGTCCCGATGCAGCGGCAAGCTCGTTTTGTATCCATAGGCGGAAGGCTGCTGCTGAGTGGCGCCCAGGGAACGCTGCGAGGACGACAGCGACGCGGGCGGCGTGGCTCGAGACGCCACGTGCGCTGCCATCGAACAAGGAACAGCGGGGAGATGACAAAAATCTACGTTTTCGGGCACACGACGGTGGTTCATTAGGAGAGGGGGAATCAATCTCAGCAATCGCGTCGTTGTATACATCAAGCGTCGGTAACCGATCGAGAAACGTCGCGAAAACGACGTCGAACACAAATCACAAAGAAACATTTAGTCTGCAACGAGTTCTTCTTCGAGCAGCCCTCCTGGGGCGTGACATGGTGGTTGAGCTGTTTCCTGTGAGCCACCCTCGTCGTCGCTGCTCGCATTCTCCACTTCCACCCTGTGCGTGACGCCTTCGGTTCCAGCTGCAGGATCCACGACGACGGCGGTATCGGCATCGGGCACCCTTGGCTCCACGTCCCGAGTCGTTGTGGGCGGTTCGCCGTCGTGAACGTGGGGAAGCGGCATCGGGGCGTGCAATAGTGCGGGCGAGGCGATCGTTGCAGCGACGGCGGCGGCGGTGTCCCCACAACGCAACTTGGCTGGTGACATTGGGGGAACGGCCTTCCGACGGTCTTCGTGATACAACCTTCGGCGGCGCTGCATCTCCACGATGGCCGCGGCGTCACCCGCGAGGTTGGCTGCCTCTCCGTCACCCTCCTGCACTTGTTGCACGTGGCCATCATGGCAAGCCGAGAAGAACGGATGTGCGAGCGCTTCGGCCGCCGAGAGCCGGTGCTTTGGATTCCACTGCAGCAGGCATTCGATAAGGTCGACAAACGAATCGGCAACCATCTCGGTCGTGGGATCGTTACCCCTCGCCGCCTTCAAGAGCGCGGTGCGAAGGGTTTGAGCCAGGGAGACGCTGTGAAAGCGATTGTCATCGGTCGCGAAGCGACGCGTGTTCGTCGCGTCGTCGGCCGACGCATCGTTCACCGTGGGCGCCACCAACACCTTGTCGACGGCGGATGCATAGGTGGGAAGGCACGCGATGCCAGGAAACGACACTCGGTTGGGCGCGCCGATGACGCTGACGATGGCGGATAAATGCGGCGTCGTGTCGGAGGCGGCGAACAAGGGCCGCTGCAACACCATTTCGGCGAGAATGCAACCGGCCGACCACATGTCGACCGCCGTGGAGTAGTCGGCCACTCCGAAATGCAGCTCAGGGGCCCGGTACATGAGCGTGATGACTGCCAACGTGAGGTGCGACTGGCCGGGTCGCGCCGTGCGGGCAAGGCCCAGGTCGCAAATTTTGAGCGTTCCCTCATCGTCGACGAGCACGTTGGACGGCTTCATGTCTCGGTGCAAGATGCAGTGCTGGTGGAGGAAACGGAGCCCTTCCAGCATCTGGCGCCCGAGAAAGCGAACCACGGCGAGCGACAGTGGCGGGCCGTGGTAAATTTCCGAGCGAAGATTGTGGCCAGCATACTCGGTGACGACGAAGAGCTTCGGCCTGCGTTGGGCCTTAGCGGTGGCGGGCTCAGCGGCGCTCGTTCCGGCAGAAACCACTTGAGCCTCGTCGCGTTCGCGATGGATGGCCATCCTGGTTGCCACGGCGACGTTAGGGTGTTTCACCCGCATCAACAAATCGATTTCGCGCAGCAAGTAATGTGGAAAGCCAACTTCGCTCTCGGCGAACCAACGGTCTTTCAGCCACTTCAGTGCGAAGACGCGGCGACCCGGGCCTCCTTTCTCGTGTCCCTTGTAGACGACGCCGTACTCTCCTTCGCTGATGCGCGCTCCCCGATCGTAGCGTAGCTCAACGTCTTCGCATCCGCGCAGACAGGGCAAGTGCCCATCGTTGACGTGGCCCTCACCAAACGTGTGATCCAACCAGTCGCGCGACCGCAGCATTTCTCCGGCTTCGCGAGCGGTGGACGGCATCGTCGCCCAGTGACTGGCGGCCGAGCGCGACGCCCTGTTGACCAAAACAGACAAATCCCCGGCACCCCCATCCGCCTCCGTCGTCCGTGCTTCCCGCTCTCTCTTTCGTTGGGATGGGCAAGTGTTTGCCAACACGCCTTTCCGCCTCGCCTCGAGCAAATCAACGAGCTCGTCGCTTGACCACCAGCCCGACGACGACATGTTGCGCCGGTAATCTGGTCGCTGATGATCGCGCGGGACTTTGAGCATTGGCACCAAGGGTGGCGCATCGGAGACCGCGCCACGGGAGCCAGCGGCCACAAGCGTCACGGGGACTGTGATGTCATCGAGAGACGTCGGCGGTGGGGCAAAGCCGACCGCGGCGACTGCGGGCGCAGGCTGTGTTGTTTCTAGCGGCGGTGGCGTGGGAGACTTGCCAGCAGAGACGGGTTGAGTGGCACCTTGTTCACTGACGGCGGAGCCCTGAACGTCAGTGCCGCTGGAGGCGGCGAGCGGCGGTGCCGTGTTTGAGGCTAAGCGCTGCTTCGCGAGAGCCAACCGCTCTTTGAGACTCATCGCTGTCGATAACGACATATACGAGAACCAATGCTTTACCACAAAAGGAGGGATCTTCATAACGTGAAACTCGGATGCCAAAAACCAGAAAAATGGTCGAATGACGCCCCACTGACTGCCGAACACGAAACACAAACGTACACGGCCTTTCGGGCGATGCCATGCGCACACACATGAACAAACGAAAAAGAGACGATAACGGCGGAATGAGCCACAATGCGGGGGCCTGCGATGTACATCTGACGTCTGATCTGACGTCACGAGAGGCTTCTAGGTTTTCAATGCCCCGTGGGGTTTTCGTCTGAGTAGCACTGTCTCTCGTGCCGTGCGTGGACTCTGTCACACGGGTCGGTTCTACAGCTGCGTCTTCGGGCGATACTCCAGCAAAAAGTCTGCGAGCGCGTCGACGGGATCATCTGGGCGCACGGCTGCCACGTGCTTCATGGCCGCGGTCACCGCTGGCACCGCATACTCCATGAGGTAGCGGTCCGTCTGAAGCTGCGCCATGGATGTCGCGAGGGCCCGCTCGGCTAACACGGACGTGAAGCGTCGCTCGTCGCGACGCCGTAGTTCCGCGAGTTCGCGGGCTCTCGCATCCGCGGCAGCCGCGAGCGCTTCCTGCTGGGCGATGTCCTTCAAGCGAGCCGCTTCGCGTTCTTCAACGGCGTTTCGCGCCGCGCTGATGAGCTCCTCGGCGGTCGGGTGCACCATGTGCGCAGGTCCAAGGCAGCGCCGCAACGTGGCCATCGTCGGCTCGTTCGTATCACGATCGTCGCCCGAAAGATCCACGCGAATCGCCGCAGCCGTTCGTGGAGGAGCGGTCGCCCCTTCCTTCGACGCGGCCACGGACAGCAGCCACGTTTGCAGCGACAATGTCGGCTTCAACTTCGCCGTGGGGTTGGCGGCCCGGTACTGCGCGTACCGCTGCTGGAATCGTGCGAGGCACCGGTGGGGATCGCCTTCGACGCAGCGCGATATGAGGCACTCCTCCGGGGCATCCGCGAAAATCACATGGTCGGGGAACACGTCCTCGTCGACTGCGGCAATGGCGGCCGCGGTATCGCCCAGGAGCTCTTCTTCCGTGGGCTCCAGGATTTTTCCCTCTTCATCCATGTCCGGCAGTGGCACCGGCCCGGGACGGAAAAGCCAGAGGGCTTGCCGCACGGACTTCGGGAACCCCTCGAGCACGTAACCGCTGTTCCTACAAACGCGTTGCGTGATGTACCACTTGGTCATGAACGCGACGCTGCTGTCGCAGTACCTCGTGGCGATAGCAGCGGTGGCGGGGGCCGTAGCCTTGACCTTGGTTCCGAGATTTAACGCCTTCTCCACGGCAGCGAGCTCCGCCTTGAGCGCGTTCAACGGCTCATCGTCATCGTCATCGGCTACCGCGGGATCCGACGCGGCGGTGTCGTCTGCCGTAGCTTCGGCGTTGGCGGCTTCGGCGTCGCTGCCGCCCGGGACGGCTGCTGCGTCAGGGCTCGCACCGGTCTCGCCGTCCCCGGCTCCTCCCTCCCCTGTTGCGTTGTCGCGGGGGGGCGGTGCTGCGACGTCAAATTCCACTTCAAAGTCGTCGGCGGGACCGCCTGCTGGCACGCGTTCCGCTGCTGCTGCGGCGGCGCCATCGCCGGGCGAGGCCTCGCCCGTCCCTTCACCCGCCCCGGCTTCGTCCGCGGCCGCCGCCGCCTTGCGGGCTTCCTCCGCCGCTTCAAGCGCCTCACGTGCGGCCTGTTTCCGGATCTCTCGTTCTGCTGCGCGCTTTTCGGCTCGCCGCTTTTCTCGATGGGCGGCTATCTTTGCGCGCAGCAATTCCTTATGACTGAGAAACGCGGCTACGACCGTGGGCACGTTCACGTGGGGCACGCAGTATTCTTCCGATAGCCTTGCGGCCAGCGTCGTTTTGCCGCAGTGCGGCGGGCCCAGCAGCGCGATTCGCAGGGGGGACAATCCTTTGGCCGCGCGGAATTCGTTGCAAATTTTGTCCATGTTGGCCACGATCCCTTCTTGTGAGACCCATTCGGCCTCGTCGATGAATTCGCCGATGGTGGCGGACTCAACCTTCAGATCCATGAGGAGTAGTTCGGCTCGGTCGTTGAGTTGCACGCGCACATCGGGAAGGATCGACCCCGCCACGCCCATGGAGACGTTGAGCGCAGAAAGAAGGGCCGCAAGGGTGCAGTTTCCCCGGTCGACGCCAAACAGATATCGCTGCGGCAAGGGCTCTAACGCGTTCGCCACCTTGAACACCATCGTGGTGAGGTCGTCCACGTGGATGAGCGGCACCGTGTTGGCGCCGTCGCCGTATAGCGGGAGCGGCTCTCGGTGCCACGCGGCCTGAAACAGACGCGTCAGCGGAGCGTCCAAGTCGCGACCGTATGGGATGCCCGCGAAGACCACGTGCGTGTGCAGCGTGTCGGAGTTGGCGGCCTTGACGGCCTGCTCGAGGTCGCGCCAGTGCTGATAGCGACTGTGCGGCGTGCGATCCTTGTACATTTCTTCCGTAAACGTCGGTGCCTCCAGCGGCTCTTCGTTGGTCTCGTCCTCGGGCGGTTCCTCGCCTGCTTCGATGGCGGCGCGCCGCTCTTCCGCTTTCAACGCAGCTGCGATTGCTTTTTGCTTCGCGAACGTCTGCGACCAAGTCACGCAAGACGAAACGAGTACGAAGGTCTTCTCCACGTCGTACGAGATGTGCGATAGCATCCGGATCGCGGCGGAGGCGTCGGTGATGGAATCCGTCAAAGGGAAGATGATGACGTCGCTGTCGAGGATGACGCGTTTGAACTCATCGACGTTCGCGGCGTAGCCAGGTACGACGGCGGTGACCAGCGGTGGCGGCGGGAGTGTCCCCTCTACCACGGCGACGGGCGGGCGCAGCGTGCCGCGAATTTCCCAGTCCAGGGCCTTGGCGAACCGGTCCACGAGCCGCCGCGACAGGAATGTGTCCAACTCGCCGATGAACACACGCTTCATGCGCGGTGCGGCGAAGGTACACGGGTAAAGATAGGGCGGCGCGACGGAGATCGTCCGATTGGAAGGGTGACCTTTTGCTTGACAAAGGAACGCAACGCAACGCAAAGCAACTATTGCCACGGAAACGGTGAGACGGCATCTGCTTCTGGTTGGGGGGTGGACGTTGGGTGCGCCACTACGAAGTGATTCTCCACTTCTCACAGCAGAAGAAACAGTCCAAAGGGAAACAACCTCTACAACGCGTCGCATGCGGCGCAGGGAGGAGCGCCAGACTTGCGTGGCTTCTGACATGGAGCCACTCCGAGAGTCTATAGGGGGATGCATCAGGCATGCGGCACGAACACAAGCATTGATCTGCGAGGACAAGGCAAGTTCCTTCACGTATCCACGTTGCGCCGCCTTCCGGCGGCGGAGACGTTGGCGGCGCCCGCGGCAGCAGCGTTGGCGGTCGTAGGCGACGACGTTGACCCCATGAGCGCGACACTGCCGCCCTGCGTTGTTCCAAGGTCGATGGTCGAGGGCACGGAGGCGATCGCCGCGGCGTCATCCACGGACGACACGAGGCCCCTGATGGGACCGTTCTTCAGGGTCAACGTGCTCCCGCCGCCGCCCCCAGTGCTACCGCCGCCGCTTCCGCCCATCGTCGATGACTGGCCTAACGGCCCCCCGCCGTCGAGGAGCTCCGACGTCAGCTGCACCAACATGACCTCTGGCACCCACGGCGTGTCCTCGTCATCCAGCTGGCTGCACAGCACTTGGGTCAAGCAGGATAGGTCTAAATCGGGCTCCGGCTGGGGAGGGAGCGACGCACTGCCACCCCACTTGGAGCCGGGCACGTTGTCCAGCTCGCTGAGTCGGGGCATTTGGGACGTGTACGAGGTGGGGGCCGCGGCCACTTCGCGGCTGAGGTCCTCGAGCTCCACCGGTTGGGCGGCGACGGCCGCGTCGACACCAGCCTCGACGTTCGGGAGGTCGGGCGGCGGAGGTTCGTCGGGTTTCTGCGTCTCTTCGCCCCAGCCCTTCATGACCGCTTTGCGCTCCGGAGGGTCGGTCTCGTCTGCGCCTTTCGCACGTCGACCATGCTTCGGCGCGTCGGCAGGTGGCGGTGCAGCGGCTGACATTTCCTCCTACTCCCGATGTTCGGGGCAAGTGCTGCGGCAAAACAAATGGCGAGAGGAAGCAACCCTACCATGAACAACAGATTGGCTCACGCCTCGCTCCAAGGGGGACTCAACAGCCCCTCAACAGCCCTTTTGCGCACGAGACGCGTTACGGCGGCCGATGGCTCAGCCGCCACACACAAAAAAGGGCGACCAAACCGGACATGCGCGCTAAGCGACCGCTACGAGCGGCGTGGCCGCCACCGTTGTGACGCCCTTCGCGGCCGCGGCCGCGGGCGGTGCCACGGGCTGTTTGACGGTCCGCACGGACACGATGTGTTCGCCCCGCAACAGCACGAAGCCCAGCTTGCGAGTGAATATGCCGTTCGTCGCCGCGGCTTTCGTGCTCCGACGCGACTCGACGACGTCGGCAAGGACCACGTTCATGTGCTTGTCGAACGCGACGAAGCGGCCAGTGAGTTCCCTGGCGTCGCCAAGGGTCACGTGCAGGGTGCTGCCGATGTACGCCATCATGGTGGGCCCGCGGCTCGCCGGACGCCGACCCTCAGCGCCGCCCGCGCCAGCTGTTGCGGGAGCCGAGGAGGAGGAGGTCGCCATCTAGGAGCCGAGAAGAGAACAGCAGACCGACCAAAAATCAACTGAGCGGGAAAAGAGAGACACCGAACGTGGGGTGATGCGGCGAAATCAAAGCCCATGAACTGGTCGTAGGCGACGCGAGCGACGTGTGGGGTTGAATGTCTCCATTTGTTGTGTCTGACATCACGTCACATCACGCGATACATGTGTGGCAGGGAAGCATGAGAAGGATGCTGCACGACGGAACGGAGCGCAACACGACCTTTGGGATGTGTACTACGGAACGGCTGATTGAGACGCGGCATCCGCCGTCGGTGGCCTTGAGTCAATTGTTGCACCCCAGTGGCGCCGCCGCAGGCTGGGCGGCGGGCGGGGCAGCCTCCGGCTGTGCCGCGGGCTGGGCGGCGGGCGAAGCAGCCTCCGCCTGTGCCGCGGGCTGGGCGGCGGGCGAAGCAGCCTCCGCCTGTGCCGCGGGCTGGGCGGCGGACTCCGGCTGGGCCGTGGCCGTTGGGGCAGCCTCCGGCTGTGCCGCGGGCTGGGCGGCGGACTCCGGCTGGGCGGCAGACTCCGGCTGGGCGGCGGGCGGGGCAGCCTCCGCCTGTGCCGCGGGCTGGGCGGCGGACTCCGGCTGGGCCGTTGGGGCAGCCTCCGGCTGGGCCGCGGACTGGGCGGCGGGCGGAGCAGCCTCCGGCTGTGCCGCGGGCTGGGCGGCGGGCGGGGCAGCCTCCGCCTGTGCCGCCGGCTGGGCGGTGGCCTCCGCCCGTGCCGCGGGCTGGGCGGCGGACTTGGCCGGAGTAAGTTGTTGCACCTGCGTCGAAGTGTCCAACGTGCAGCACGACTGCAACGTGGCGTATCGGTCGGGTGCGTCGCGGCGAAGCACCGCAGCCAACGTTGCACGCAGCAGCCCTGTTACAGCCCGTGCGTCGGCATGCCGCATTGAGCCAGGAGGCGGTGACGCCGCCACCGTCTCCATCGCGCGTAGTGTTGGACAGCACTGCGGGGCGACGATGCCCAGCATCAACGACAACGTCACTCGTCCGTGGTATGGCGGCGGCACGACCAGTGCATTGGTAGCGGCCGCCAGCGGCGGCGCCGTTGGCTCCGCTTGAGTGGCTGTTACCGATGGCGGGGCATTGCTTTCACGTTGTTGAGGTGGAGTGCACGCAGTTCCGAGCGGCTGAGCCTTCGTGGCCATCGCCCGGAGCAATCGGCCGCATGGTATCGCGGCCCGCATCATCGCGTCGATCAGCGATGTGGGGGGCATCGACGGTGTGACCTTCCCGCCCGTTGCTGTAGTCTCGGCGCGCGGCTTCGCGGAAGGGTCGTTGAGCAGCGACAGTAGCAGCCGGTGGGCCGACGAGGAGCAGACGGCGGCGATGTGCGGTAGCACCGGGGCGGAACGCCGCGCTTGCCCGCTGGCGCCCGGGGTGGGTCCGGCCGCTCCGTGGTTCCCTGTCTTGTTGTCGGATGTCGTCGCGGTGGAGGCGGCCGCGACCGGTTCCTCTTTGGCGAGCTGAGGACGTGTAGATGGAGGTTTCTGTTGCTGATGCCTCGGCGGCGGTACTGGCGTGGGAACGGACTCGAGACCGGCGGGAACATAGTCGATGGGCCGGCCCCCTTTGGCGTCTGCCTTCGACTGCAACTCGTCGCTCCACGCTTCCAGCATCTCGAGCATCGAGCCGACGGGATCTTGCGGCTTCGTCATTAACACGTGATTGACCATCGCGTTGAGGACAGGGGCGACGCGGTACTCGCGGACGTACATGACATTCCGCATATGCATGGCTGTGGCGATCGAAGATCGACTGGACAATACTGTACAGATAGAGAATGGGAGAGAAAGAGCGCGCAGAGAGAGAAGGGTCGCCGATTTTGATGTCCGTATCGAAGCGGGAGAGGGCGGAGCGGAGGACCACGGTCCAACGATCACCAAATACCAACGGCGTCGGTTGTGATGACACGACGACCCAACGAGGCCAGTCGGAATCACGGGCGCGCGTTGATGGGCAGCGATGGGAGATCGCAAGCGGAAGCAGGGTTTTTGCTTGATTTCGGCTTCGCGATTAACTCGAATCCGAAATAGAGGGGAAGACCAAAACGCAAGATATTTTCTGACCAAAACATTGCATGTTTTGAGTCCAAAAAAATCACGAAAGTGAGTACCCGACTGAGTGGCTGCGATTTCATGCGCAAGGCTACCGAATATGGATTTGTCAACGGCCCTGCGCGTAGTTACAGAGTGCGTTGGCGGCGGTGGACGAACGAAGAATACACTACCCTTGGAAAGCATGGAGAAATTCAACACATTCCAGCTGCCATGTCGTTGCCGAAAATCACACGGTGGTTGTGGGCGGGTGGGTAGCGCCAATCGCTGGGGACGTTGAGATAGAGAGATGCAGATACTGTAGAGGGGGGGTAGGTAGATTATCAGTCGTTGAGGGGAGAGGGGTCTGGTCGACAGTGGGATGGGCGAGCGTAGCGAGCCCATACCGAGCGTGTACAAGGAAGCGCTGGTGA
>ERZ1292630.2732-Hain-H41-02um-R3-2732-length-16027-cov-5_pt2 | contig 12362 bp, 10 predicted proteins | sample MGYA00564408_ERZ1292630 | MGnify/ENA primary metagenome ERZ1292630 (study PRJEB36523, sample SAMEA6512641) | groundwater metagenome | collected 2019-01-08 | study: AquaDiva: Metagenomics assemblies of 32 groundwater samples | reverse complement strand
CGGCACTACCCGAAGGTTCCTCAAGAGTTTTCAAAAGCGCATTCTGCGCCTGCGGGGTCATAGTGTCGGCCTCATCAATGATGACGATCTTACGGCCACCAAAAGCGGATAGAGCCAGACGTTCACAAGCCATACGCACCAGCTCAAGCGGGATCTGACGCTTTTTTTCACCCGTTTTGTCATCGAGTGGCCGAGCCAAAAATATGACATCAGGATGGACCACTAAGCGCTTGACTTCGACCTCCAACAGGGCGGCCACAAGACGTTGGGCCACGGCCATCTTCCCTACCCCTTGAGGGCCCAAAAGCACGTACGCGTGCGCAGCCGTACCCTGCTCTAAAACACGGCTAAAGTACGCCGTCTGCCGTTCATGGCCAATAATGTCAGAAAACGCCATAGTCGTTGAAAAGTATAACACGCTGGCCCCTTCTGGGTAGAGAGTATTCAGTGGCTCGAAGAGCTAAGCTTTTAAGGTCTTTATTGCTCTTCCGAAGGGTAAATATATTTGTCTAATATTAGCTATAAAACAGCAAACTTAGCTTGACAAAACATGATTTTTCTGTTATTATGGCCGGTTGCTTAAAAATTCACCTCTCTAAATGAGGCTGTCCGATTGCTCGTAGTGCTTCGGGGAGGAGAGATGGTCGGACGGGATTGGCAACACCAGTCCCCCGATCGGTGTGGGGGTACCGGACTTGGCTCCGGCTGACTCTTGGCACCGCGCCGCATCACGGCTCATATCAACTTCGGCTGATCACTGAGTCCCTTCTTTCCGAAGCAGTGTGAGGAATCGTCTATATTTTCCCGCTAGTGTGAAGTTAATTGCAAAGTTGTGTGTAGCGATCTGAAGGATACAGTTGGTTCAATAAACGAATAGTTACAACCCCTGACCCTCAGATTGCTACACATCACTTTCCACCCCGAACAGGAGCACCTGCTCATGCGCTCGTCCGCTGCCAGCCGTTTGGATGTCGACACCGACATCGAGGATGCCCCGACCGAGATCATCGACTTCAACGAGATCGCTCGCGATCTCCGCACGGTCGACCGAGATGTCACCGACGACATGGTCTCCTGGGTCATCGACTGCCAGAAGGCCGAAGCAGCTGCCAAGAACGGAACGTTCACGCCGGATCGAGGCATGCTCGAGTTCGATCTCCGCTGCTGGGACACCAGCTCGGAGGAATTCGAAGCCACGCCCTGAACCGAGCTCCCGACCTCGTCAGACCCGTCCCTCGTGGCGGGTCTTCGCGTTTTTAAGAGACTTTTAATTGCTTCTCAATCTCCCCCGCCCGTTGCCAAGCTAGCTCGAGTGTAGCTCGGCAAGTGTCGGCGATGGCTGGAGAGATAATTTCCATAGCGACAACGTTCTGCGTATACGCAAACAGGAGAACGTGATCCTCGCACACCGTCATCTCCCCTTTTACTTCGATCATCGAAGATGGCACGCGGCGAACCTCAAAACCCGATCCGGCCGGAGGATCAATGGGCAAATCCGTAATTAATATTGCTCGGCCCACCGAACGCTTCACCTGAAGTCGTTCGGTATTTTGTTGGACGACCGATTCTTTGTTGAGCTCAAGAAAAGCATCGTAACCAACCAACTGAAGAATGGGTTTCTCCATGTCAGCGTATTCCTGATGAACAGCCCGCAACTCTTCAGCGTCATTAATAATCCTAAAACGTGGCTTCGACGCGCCATCGCCAGTAAGCGCAGTTAATTGGGGCAAAAAAGTTTCAGCTCGTCGGCGACGAGCTTGAACTTCTTCAAGCTGAAGCGCGAGCATGGTATTGATTCTCTCGGGTGGCTCAGTGACAAAAACTTGTTGTCCGGCCTCGCTAATCGACTTCACCAAACCTTGAGTAGCGAGCTGCTGCAAGGTGTCATAACAAGAAGCGCGTGGTAAGCCGGAGGCCAACGATAGCTGCTGCGCGCCACTTTTCCCAAAACGTAATAAGGTAACGTAAACACAAGCCTGACGCTCGGTAAAACCCAATTGCTCGAGCTCACGTTGAAGGTCGCCCTGCATACATTACTCGTGCGCCGTATCGCGAAGTGCCTTCCACGTAGCCGTGGCCGTCTTCTCCCATGAAAAAGCCTTAACACGTTCGCGGCCTTTAGCACTAAGCTCTTCGCGGCGCTTTTGATCAACCAGCATGGTATCAAGCGCTACGGTCCACTTGGCTATATCAAGGGGCGGAACGAAGATAGCTGCGTCACCGGCAACTTCGCGAACAGCGGGAATATCGCTAGCGACTACGGGAGCACCAGCCGACATCGCTTCAAGTACGGGAATGCCAAAACCTTCGCCAAGCGACGGGAAGGCAAAGCATAGAGCGTTCTCCATAAGTCCGGGAATGTCTTCATCGGGCACATAGCCCAAAAACAGAATGTCGTTCACGCAGTTAGACGCCTTGGCCACCTGCAGAGCCTCATCACCTCCAAAACCTTGGCTACCAGCCAACACGAGTTTAAGCGGATGGCCAACGCCATAGCGTCGACGCAATTCAATAAAGGCTCGGATCAAGGTGACCGGATTCTTTTTAGCCTCCACTCGGCTCACAAACAAAATGTACATGCCGGGAGTAATGTCGTATTTCAACATTACCTGGGCGGCTGGGTTTCGAGGCCCCAGGCCGCTGGCCGGGGCCAAGTGCGTAGCCACAATTCGCTCTTCTGGAACCTTGTAAATATCGATGAGATCTTTTTTGGTAGCTTCGGACACTGCCAAAATGGTTTGCGCCTGCTTCACGATACGCTTCACTGCCCATTCCTGACGACGAAGATTCGCTGGCGGATAAGCAGCCGGAACGTGTCGAAAAACCACGTCGTGGACCGTGGTCATAATCTTAGCTCGCCGATGGAACATGGGGATCTCGTGAGCGGGGTTAAAGAAGACGTCGGGTGGATGCAGAAGCAATTCTCGACTCAGGCGCACGTGCGTCCAGCCCTTCGGCAACCAAAAGCGCAACTCCTTCCACTCCCAACCGGCAGGGAGCGTAAGCGTCGAGGGCTTTGGCTTAGGTGCATACAAAACTACTCGCTCTTCTTCGAGAGTGAGTGGCAGCTGCATCATGGCCGTCAGCAGACGCGCAACGTAACGCTCAACACCGGTCGGATTCGGTAACAGCAGGGCGGTGCCGTCGATACCGTAAGTGATCATAGGGGATCCGCTGCAGAGATTAGTCATTAGGAATTAGCAGAATTTAGGGATTAGATTTTAGATCACTCAGATCTCTAAACTCTATTTTCAAATCTCTGCTAATTCCTAATGACTAATTACTAAATAAACTGCGTTTGTAGGCCTCAAGGTTCTCGAGTGCCAGTCCGGTTCCGCGTGCCACACACAACTGCGGATCTTCGGCCATGTAGGTAGGCACACTCGTAGCCTCAGCAATCAAGCGATCGAAATTTCTTAGTTGGCTTGAGCCGCCGGAAATCACGATCCCCTTATCCATAACGTCCGCCGACAGCTCCGGCGGAGTTTGGTTCAAAACCTCCTTAAGTGCCACCAGTATACCTTCGAGCAAAGGCTGGATGGCTTCGGTAACGTCGTCACTTGTAACTTCGATAATCTTTGGAAGACCGGTAATCATGTCACGGCCTTTTACGTCCATGCGTAACTTTTCCGTTAGGTACATGGCCGAACCGCACTTGATCTTAATGTCTTCGGCCGTACGTTCACCGATGGCTAGGTTGTAGGTGCGACGCACAAATTCCATAATCGCGTAGTCCATCTTCACGCCGCCAATACGTACGGAAGTTGAGGCCACGATACCGCCAAGTGAAATCACGGCCATCTCGCTCGTTCCTCCCCCAATCTCCACAATCATGTGACCGTTTGGGCTACCAATAGGAATGTTGGCACCAATGGCAGCCACAATCGGCTGTTTAATAATGTAAGCCGCCTTAGCTCCAGCCGAAAGGGCAGCGTCGATAACAGCACGTCGCTCGGTCGAAGTGATACCGCCTGGAACAGCGATCATGACTTCGGGACGAAAAATACGCACCCCGCCCAAGGCTTTGTTAATAAAATAACGAAGCATGGCTTCTGTTGTTCGATAATCGGCGATAACTCCGTCTTTGAGGGGGCGGCGAGCAACAATAGTATCCGGTGTACGCCCAAGCATGTCCTTAGCTTCCTTACCGACCGCTAAAACTGTTTTATCGAGCTTAGAAACTGCGACTACCGACGGTTCATTAATAATAATGCCCCGTTTCGGGACATACACAAGCACCGTCGTGGTACCGAGGTCGATACCGATCTTTTTACTAAACATAATGCAACCGGATCTTAAGGCACTCAAGACCCGCGAGTCCGACATCGATCGAATACGCCGTCTTCAACGAAGCTTAACTGTAAACAGCTTATCCGTATTCAACCTTGTTGTCACTTCGTAAATATCGTCACCGATAGCTTCCGAATCTTCGCTCGGGTCTGCCGACGTCAACGTGGTATCAAAATCTAAGTTGAGGGTCAAAAGGTTATCCCCTGCACCCATCTGTTTTAGGGCCAATAACCGATAACTTCCGCGATCGATGGCTTTACCAACCGTAGCGGGAAGGTCGTAGGTAAAACTCAAGGTTCCGGTGGTGCCAGGCTCAATGGCAATAAAAGCGCCAAAACTTGTCATGCCAAACTCGTCAGCCACCGTTACCTCGCCGGGTAATAAGCCTGGGTTGCGGGTCTTGTCGTCCTTTAAACTTCCACTCGAAGACACCAAAGTTGAGCCCAGCGGGGCGTAAACACGGGTATAGGTGCGGTAACGGGTAGTTCTCCAGTCAAAGCCACCGTTGTGGGTATACTCGATACTGGTTGTAGCCCTGTACCCCATAGCTGTCTTCTCGATCTCATAGGTAACATGACGGTCCACAACCGGATCAGTCTTCAGGGCGGCCAAGTTGGCATCAACCGTCAATAAAACATCATCACTAGCAGCGGCATTCAAAACACCACCCCAGCCGTTATCTTCAAGGGCCGCCTGCGTCTTGTCGTCATAACTCATGAGGGCAAACTCTTTTTCATCAAAGCCGGCGTGCAGAACACGGAACAATCCAGGCCAAGCAGACGGCGACAACTCGAGGAGTCGATCAACGAGCTCATCAGTTACGAGGCTCACAATCGCTTTGCGGTCATCTACAGACACACCAGCATCAACGTAGCCTTGTTCAACTTGGTACTCCAAAAGTTCAGCAATATTTTCGCTCGTATACGTATGCCCCTCAACCGTAATTGGACCAACCAGAGTCAAGAGGCGGGAAATAAAGGTAGGCGTGATACCGACAACGCCATGGATCTCAGGAATAGGCTGCCCACCGAAAGCCACCTCCTGGCGCATGAGTTGAGCGGCGTCTTTAGCGGTCTGCGCAAAGTCAGGAGACCAGGAAGCATCACGGAAAAACCAGACTGGCTGGGTAAGATATGACACGAGCGGTGGCGGTGGGTTCACGTGGTAAGCAGAGTTGCCCTGCACGTAGGCATCGATCTCATACGAATCACCCGTCACCAAGCTCGCGATTTGGCCGTCACGAACCACCATTAAACCGTAGACGCCAATAAAACCTCCGCCAGGTCTCAGCTCGTCGTTGTTCAGGAACAAAATTAAGAACTGTCGATCTTCGCCAAGTCCGCCATACTCGGGAACGATAGCCGCGAACGGCACGAGTATATCGACACTCGTAAGCAGGTCAGGAATCAGCTCGCGTAGTGGCTCGACGGCATTCCGCAAGGCGGGAGTCAAATCGTAATTGTCGAGTCGATCCAGATCGGCCTGAGCTAAACGCAATCGAACCTGCATCTCGCGCAGGTCCGGTAAAGAAGCGGCTAAACCGCCCAACAAAAGGCGCTGCTCATCTTCAGTGAGGTCAGAATACGGACGCGCCTCCGTCGAACCATCGGCGCCAAGCACGACGCTACCCGCACCTGAAGCCGTATTGAGGACATCCTGAGCGACTGTCAGGCCGGTCATAATCACTTCCAAAGTTTCGAGCGAAGCACTAATCGCCAACTGGGCGCCTGAAAGCTGTTCGCCCACCCATGGTACGGGTTTCAGATAACTCAAAAAAGAAAAACCGGTCTTCATTTCTTTCAATCCGCTGATAGCGTCCTCCAGGGCCTCGCCGGCGGCAGAAAAATCAGCTGCTTCAACGGCAGTCTCGCCTTCGGCCATGGCCGCCTTAACGCGCAAAGCTCCATCCAACAAAAAAGCCAAACCGATTAAGGTGATAATGACGGTAAGACTAAAAGCGACTATGGCGACGATGAAAAGATTGCGACGTACTCGTCGACGTCGGGGTGGAGGCGGGATCAACGGCTCGACAACAGAAACAGGAATAGGAGCGCTAACCAGCGGACTGGGAGGTTGAAGAAAGTTGTGGGAATTCACGGGGGTTTGGCTGTCCGGAGTGTTTCCGGAAAAACTTGTAAGCGCTTTGAATGTGGCGCCAGGTTAAAGGCGAGCGCAATTGCTGAAAAATTGAGCCGTCAGCTGAGGCTCGACGATGATAGTGTACCATGACGGCCTCTGGATAATAGACAACTTTGTAGCCTGCTTCCCAGAAGCGCCAGCACAAATCGGTGTCTTCGAGATACATGAAAAACCGTTCATCAAAGCTGCCGGTTTTTGCCAGAGCTTCGGCGCGGGTGAACATGGCGCTGCCCATGATCCAGTCCACCTCGATTGTCTGATCATGACTCACATCCTTCATGAGAAAACGATCAAGTATCTTCAACGCCCAAGGCAGACGACCAAGAGGTGTACGACGTAAAACGGGCACTAAGGGATTGGGGTAGCGATAGCAAGAATACTGCAGGCTACCGTCAGCGTTTAAAAGCTTGGGACCGACGATGCCTACCTGCGGGTTGGCCTCCATGTAATAAAACAGTTTTTCCAGCGCGCCGGCAGAAATAATAATATCGGGATTGAAAACCAAAACATACTTACCCCGAGCATGCTTCATGCCCACGTTCATAGCCGAGCCGAAACCTTCGTTGCGCTTGGGGAAATATTTGACCTCAGGGAATTCTTTCTTGAGCATCTCGAGCAAGCCGACATCGGGGTTATTGTCGATAACCAAAACCTCCACGTGCAGCTGAGGAGCTGCCCTGCGCAAACCCCGGAGCGTCTGGCGAATCAAACGACGCTCAAAGGTGTGGACGATAAGGATAGAGACATCAGGAGCCGACATAGTCGCGAATCACCTTACCTGATTCGCGAGCCGTAGCAAAGACCTGTTTGCGCTTGCCCAGCATTTTCACCATCAATCCCCCACTTTTCAAGAGTAATTTGCGAGTTTCCCGTTCAAACAGGAAACCGTACAGGACTCGGCTAGCTTCGTTTAGCCCAATGATTGGGCCATAACGCAATATGTCTCCCAGCGTTAGGTTTTTCAGCAAGAAGAACAGCTGGTTACGCGTTGACATAGCAGCCGGAAAAGGGCGCTGCTTACGACGATCCAAAAAGCGTTGCCACATTGATCGTTTCGCGGCGCCGTACATGCCGCGATAGTGATGAGCCCGAGCAGACGGAACAAAGGCCGCCTTCCAACCAGCACGCCGAGCTCGGATTGCTAGGTCGCAATCTTCTCGGTAGGCAAAAAAATCACTGTCGAGCGGCTCGCCATCAATACACATCTCTTTCAGGGTCGTTGCTCGCCACAAAGCACTCGTGCCCGTAGCGCCGATCAGATCTGTCTTGGCGTCGTACTGACCGGTGTCGATTTCGCCGGCCCCGCGGTCTTCCATGCGCCACGTCTTGGTCATAGCCAGGCCGGTGGTATCGAGGATGTCGGATTTAATATTCTGCTCAACGCCATCATCGAGCGTGATGTCAGCGAAAGCGCGGAGCAATTTTGGTTGCGTAGCCCCAAGCATTGGGTCGGCCTTCAAGGCGACAACAAGCTCCTCGATCATCCGCTCGTGCAAAATCATGTCTGAGTTCAAGATCAAAATAGCTTTGTCTTCCAGATCACTTCCCCAACGTTCTAAAGCAAAACGAATGAGTTGGTTATGCCCCCCCGCAAAACCTTGATTACGCACATTGCGAGCCACCAGATATTGCGGGTGGTGTTGCTGAATATACGCCAAACTCCCATCGGTGCTGCCATTATCCAAAACCCGAATAGTCACGTCTTTGTAGGTCTGAGCTCCAATTGAAGCAAACAGATCCGGCAAATAGCGGAGATCGTTCCACGTCAAAACATTTACAGAAACATGCATAGCTATTTTTCGCGCGGCGTGGCCACTTTCTTGGTAACGTTAAAGCCAAGATACTTTCCTAACATGAAACGCGTCTGAGCATCAAGCGCCGGAATGGCACCAAAGAGAATAAAGGTTACTGGCAAGACAGCCCATTGCAAGAGCATCAACAGCCAGTTCCAGCGCGGGGAGCGACTCGGTCTTGGCGGCAACAAGAAGAAACTTAAACCGCCAGTGACGAACACGCCAAGCGTGGCGCCACGCATCATAAACTCGAGCGTATACGGCGAATTCACAAACAGCGCGCTCTCGGCATTATTGACGGTCAAGAAAGGTAAGTAACCCAGCACGAAAATTAGAAAGGGTGCTGTCGCCCACGTAAACATGCCCTCCAAGTGATTAAAAATGTAACGCAGCTTATAGCGTCGCGGCAGGTTAGGATGCTCTTTAAATTTCGTGAGCATATAGGGAAAGTGTTCAACTCCCCAGGCCCAGCGACGCTGCTGCTTATACAAAGCCACCAAACTCTCCCAATACGTTCCGCCGGCCACGGCATCCATGGAGACCGGCAAGAAAATTGGCGTAACGCGATAGTCGCCATCGTAGTGCAAAAAACCCTGCATGAAGATGCGTGAGTCTTCGCTGACAAGGTCCGGTTCCCAGAAGCCAACCTCGGTCAACATCTTCCACGACATCGAGTGTGAAGAGAAGGTCCACAAACGCTCGGGGCGAACTAACTCCGAGAACAACCAAAACACGGTTCCAAAAGCAGCCACGCGTACAGGAGCTGCGGCGCTCCAAATATTGTTTGAGAACAAAGTGATCGGTTGGTAGGAAGAACGATGAGGTTTATCGACCGTGCGGAACAAATACGCCAAGCAAGCAAAATACTGGGGGTGAGCAATGGTGTCGACGTCGAACGCTGAGACGACAATGTCATCTGGATCGATAGCTTGAGTAGCTAAATATTTCTGGATCTCCTTCCCCATGTGGCGCATGTTAGAACCCTTACCCGGGATCTCGCCTGGGGTGTCTTTCGGATGCAAAGTAAATAACAAGGCCGCGAAATGATGTTGGTAGCGCTTTTCAAGCTCTTCTTTATACCGCTCAAAGTTCCTGCGATCCCGTTCTTCCCCGCCGACGACAACAATAAAGCGATCTTTCCGATATTGAGCTCTGAGCAGTGATTCCATGGCCTCTTCAAGAATAGGGAGATCTTCTTGGAATGTCGGCAACATGACTAAGTGGTAGACCTTGTCCCACTTTGGCAAGGCCGTCAGGCGTTCGTACCAGTTGATCTTTAAGTAACGACGATACTCGCGATATGTGGCAATGACGTGAATAATGAAATAGAAAACTCGCAACATCCAATACAAATCGAATATGATAATAAAGACGACCGCCAGCGTCGGCGCAACAAAAGCTGAAATGATAGCAATACTCAAAATCCCCCAGCTCAGCAGGCCTGGAATCATTTCCAAGAAACGATATTTACCGTACTGACCAAAAGTAGCTGGCATGTATTACACTTTACGCTTGAGCGCATCGCGGTTGGTTTTGGTGATCGTTGGTTCGTGGGCGTAGGTAGGCAGCGCGAAAGCGTGTGGCGCGTGCTCGGACAGCGTGGCTACGATCTCGGCGTCGAGAGCCTGCGGCTCTTTCTCGATCGAAACTACCTGCACACCGAGAGCAAAGGCCAGGGCATTGACCATGGCATGCGAAGTGCGCAGCGCAGTGGCCGAACCGGGGCCTTTCACAAGGACAAAGCCCATGATATCGGCCCGATCGATATTCAGCTTCTGCAACCACATCTCTAGCCCCAACAAGTAGCCTTCTGGCCTGATCTCGAGCGACTCTGGAGCATGCAACCAGCGGTTACCATAAAGACTGCCGAGTACTAAACGAGCGATATCCTGTCCATTCACATACACCATCATACCCTGCCAATACTATCAGTAAGCACAACCCGCTTGCCCTGGAGAATACTCGCCAAGAAACGGTCGCCCACGTCCCGGCGATATTCAAACTCTTCGCGCGGCATGTAGGTATAGTTTACCTCGCGGCCGATCTCCTTCTCAAATTCTGCGATTGAGCGTTGGATCCCCTCCTCCTTTAACTCGCCAACAACGAGAATATCCGTGGGGATGCTAGGCACATCAGTAAAACTACCGGTCAGCACTAAGAGGTCAAGTTTTCCATGCTTAGCGAGCTCTTGGGTCAGGGTGTGATTCATGAGTACCGCTACCTTCTTCATGACTCCCCGAAGATCGTCAAAAATGGGAAAGTCAGAGTTGGCTTGGTAGAAACGCTTATTGTCGATCTTGCTACCGTCCTCCTCACCTTCGCCTTCTCCCCCGGCCACCGGGGAGTTAGAGGGGGCGGTCATTTCACCGTCAACCTCGAGCACAATGCCGATATCAACGAGGTTCTTCAGTTCACGACGAACTGAGTTTAATTGAGCGTCGATCCGTCGAGCCAACTCGCGAACAAAGAAAGATCGTTCACTGTTTTCCAAAAACAGCCCGAGCAAACGAGCGCGTGTACGTGAACCAAAGAGTTGTTCAATCCTAAAGGCCGTACCCTCGGCCTCAACAGCTTCCTCTTCCTTAACCACCTCCACCGGCGGCAAAACCGGGGCTGGAAGCACGTTTTCTGGGGCTGATAGCGGCTGAACAATAGACTTATCCATAGAAGCTGGGGGTAACAGGTAACTTTCTTTTGTATAGGACCGGGTTTGGGTATACTGTAATAGCAAACAGGGGGAAAGAGCAACCGCATGAGCCAGCAACTCGTTATCAAATCGGCCGATCTGGTTATTGCCCCCTCCCGGGGAGAGCTAGATGTCCGCACCGTCCTCCATACACTCCCTCAAGGCAAGGGCTGGGTTTTTGGGTTATTCACCCTTGAACACAAAGAAGATATCGCCCGTGAGCGCGTGGCCCATATCCTCAAAAGCCACCTTGAGCATCTCGCCGCTGATCTAGGCGACGAAACCAATGTCGTGCGTCGTTTTGAGCAAGCCCTAAGTCGCGTCAATCGTGATCTTCATCGGGCTGCCAAGGATTTATCCCTGAATATCGACAAGTTCCATGCCGTGATCGGCGTTTTGTCTCGAGGCCAGATCTTCATGTCCGGCATCGGCAAGCTCAAGGCCCTTTTCCTGCATAAGACAGCTGAACGCCGTTACGTTATCTACGAGCTCGATGCCCAGTTCCACGATGGCCAGGATAAAACCTGGGAAAAGCCCCTGGTGGCTGTTTTAGACGGCGAGCTTCACCCTGGCGACATTTTCTATCTCGCAACTCCCGTTTCTCACCAGGTGCTCGGCATGGATGAACTACAAGACATCCTTGTCACCCTGCCCCCGGCCGGAGCCCTGCAGCGTATTCGCCAATTCTTGCCAGCGACCGAGTATTTCGGCGGTCTCGCCTTTCACGCCATGGAGGACGATAAGACCGGTATCGTGCGCCGCGCCAATCCGATTAGCTCGCTCCAAGAGCTGGAAAACACCAAGGAACAAACAGCTAACGTTCTCGGCGATCAACAGCCCGACCTCGTCAATACTGTTAAAGAAGTGGCTTCCGGCATCAGCAAGCGACTTTCAAGCCCCGGCATGCGCGGAGTCCAAGCAACAGTCAAACGCGGCCTATCGCTTGCTGTTAAAGGTTTGTCGAGTGTCGCCGCAATTATCGCGGCCGTCTTCGTGAAACTGCAAGACGTCACCAAACGCAAACTCGCCGATAACCGTACGTCACGAGCAATGCGCCACGGTGTTGGCAGAACCCGCTCAAATACCGGCAAACCAGGGTTCCTTGGAGCCACCCGAGACTTTTTCCTGGAACTCTCGGCTCCCCGCAAACTTGCACTTTTAGGCTTCATGTTGGTCATGGTTGTGCTCGGTGGCGTGATCTTCCTCAAGGGTGGTGACTCGGATAAACAGCAAACCGAGGTGGCTTTTGCGGCCTCGGTCAAATCAATTGAAGATAAAATTTTGGCCGCTGAAGCTAGTCTGATCTACCGCAATAATGAAGAGGCCCAGCGCACCATGGAAGAAGCGGCCACAGCTCTCGAGACTCTGGCGCGCGATACCAATGAACACGCCAACGAAGCCGAGCGACTCTCGAAAGATTTAGCCGCACTCCAGGCTAAGATTCGCGGTATCAC
>ERZ1292630.4172-Hain-H41-02um-R3-4172-length-12363-cov-5_pt1 | contig 12363 bp, 1 predicted proteins | sample MGYA00564408_ERZ1292630 | MGnify/ENA primary metagenome ERZ1292630 (study PRJEB36523, sample SAMEA6512641) | groundwater metagenome | collected 2019-01-08 | study: AquaDiva: Metagenomics assemblies of 32 groundwater samples | reverse complement strand
GCTCTCGAAAGTGGTATTTACAGGAACCCGAAGGGCTTGATACTGTCGGCCTCCTTTGCCACGAAGAGAACATCGGGAATGACCGTCGTTCATGATTATCACCTCACGAACCTGCAACCAGGCTAGCCCCTCGTCTGTCATACAAGAAGCCACCCAACATGAGTAACGCCAAAGACCGGACCATCCCGTTGAATGTGCGTTTGAAGCCCAGTGAATCGTCGGCCCATCCGTACGCGACGAACTATACAACGTGGGCGTGGCCCAAGGAATTGCCTGCCTCGATTTCGGCTTCATCGAGCCCACGCTGCTGGCCGCCATCGCGAAGACCACCAAAGATGGCCAGTCGGCCCCGAAAGGCTTAGAAGGGCATCTTGTCACCCGCGTGGCCATGGGGGTGGATGTGTCGGCGCGCTTGCATCAGCAAATCCAACAAGTATTGGTCGGTGTGCACGAGACGCGACAGCCGAAGCCGAAAGCGTAGGATTGGGCAGGGGAAATAAGGGAGCACGCGACTTGATACCGGTCTTTCTCGATGCGACCGGCGTCGATAGTCCTGACCCTCCTATTACATATTGAATGCAGCGAATGTTCGAAGGAGACAGACTACATGACGACAACAGGTTGGGTACGCGGACTGCTGGTGCTGAGTTTAGGGGGATTGTTGATCTCTGGGTGTGCGGCGGGACTGTTCAAAGAGGAGACAGTCGCGGAGCGGTTCGACATAGCCATGAAGAAGCTGGCGGAGCGCTGTGCCAAGAATCCGCCCAAACCGGGCACCACAGATTGTGATCCGTTAAAGCTGAAGCCCGCCGATCCACTTGCCACTGAAGAAGGCCGGTTTGCCCATTCGATTAAGATTCCCAATCCTGTCCCGGAAGACAGCGGCTACAAATTTGGAATGACATCGGAACAGTACTTCGAGCATCTCTGTAAGACGGAAGCGGGGGAGTTCATCTTCAAAACAGTCGAGGATGTTGACGGGATCATCCAGATGCGGCCATGGGTGATGGCAACCGACTACGAAATGATGCATCTCTATACGCTCGAAGATCCATATAACGCATATGAAACATTATCAGAAGATAGCTATGTCAACCCTCGCTATGTGACCGCGGTGAAGAAGAGAGGATACAGTTTATTCAAGCCAGACCAGAACTATAAATTTCTCGAGAAACCTATCCCGCCGAAGCTCCAGAATCCTGCTGATAGCACCAAATATCTTCGTTATACGAAGCCGAACACAGGGCATCTGGTGTTCGAGAACGGCCAATATATGTACCCGCGCGATCACTGGCCGCCAATGATCGAAGAGCGGGTGACGGATTTGAAAAGTCGTTATGGATTTACTTGGCGAGGCATTACACGCCCACACGACCGTGAACTTGGGATAGTTGGGGGCGAGGTTATCATCCTCGACCTGCAAACAAATGAGGTGCTTGCGGTGCGGCGAGGATATGCTGCGAGTAGCGGGAAGACTAAGGAGACCGTTGCGGGAATCTGGTGGCTCAGTGCAGCCAAATGTCCTCAGTCAATGCCAGGGGTTGAGCCCTCCTTGATTCATAAAGTCTTGAAACCTTCAAACGCGGTTAACTGAGAGGAGCGTTGCCATGTCGGATCTGACACTTGCTCAGCTGAAAAAGGCGTACAATGCGGCGCTTGAACAGATAGCTGCGGAATCTGTCTTAGATCCAGCTTTTGACGACGCTCAAATCATTCTCCGTTTACGCCTTGGGAATAATCCTCCAACTTTCCCGGCCACTGACCCAGACCTTCCCGGCAAGCTCCGCATGACGCTTGAGCAAGCGCAAACTTTCGCCACCCGTTATGACATCATCGATGCCTATCAAAACGATGCGACCGGATTCTCAGCAGTCGCGTTACGCGACACGGCAAACCTAGGCCGCGTGGTCCTGGCTGTCCGCAGCACCGAGATCAACTTGGATCGGTCCCGGGACGTGGGCGCGGATTCCCAGATCTTTACCACGGGTTTTGCTTTCGAGCAGATTCTCTCCACACAGGATTTTCTCTTGCGTGTCCAGCCACAGTTGTTGCCGGGGGAAACGATCGATCTTGTGGGTTATTCTCTGAGCGGTAATGTGGTCCGGACGCTGGCCGCGATGTATCCAGGCGTGGTGAATACCGACCCTGGGAGCAACGTGGTCTTTAACGCGACGGGTCTTGGCGGCTTTAGCGATCCGACCGAGCAGAATCGTCCGCGCAGTGTGGTGCTGCAAGAAATGATGAGTCTCTACCGGCAGGTTGAGGCGGACCCCAGCAGCGTAACCGATGTGCCGATTTTCCTCCAGCCGCTTCAATTGACCGCGATTGCCGCCCAACCGCTTGATCGGACCGATCCCAATGGCAATGTCTATCCCAGCCCGCGAAACGATTTTGCTGAAGCGTATATTCAGAACAAATACACCACCTTTTACAACGATTTTGGAACTACTGCCGCAGAGCCCTCCTTTGCCCAATATTTTGGTGTTGCCATGTCCGGCTTTGATACCGCCGCAGTAGCGAATTCAGGAAGTCACCCTGTTCCTGTGGGCGTGGCCATTGAAGGCCAACCAGTGGCGAATATTCCCGGTGTGGCCTCGCGGTTTGAATACCTCAATACCCATAGCCTCACGCTCATGGCCGATTCACTCCGCCTCCAGATCCTGTTTAAAGAAATCGATCCGAACCTGTCGATGGACGACATCCAGACCATTTTTCAGGCCTCGTCCGCCAGCAGTGCCAATACTCTTCTGGGGCGAGCCGAGAAAGACACGTTGGAGAATGCGCTCGATGCCATTCGCAAAGCCTTGCTGCCGATTGACCCGAGCTTTCAGCCTACTCCGTCGAGTGAGGCTGCCAGCGGGTTTGGATTGATCTCGAACCGCACCGACTTCCACACCAACATCACCACGGTGGAACAGGTTCTGTCTCAGGCGGTGCCCGGAACCTATCGGATCGAATCCTTGGTCAATCGACCGTTGGAAGAAGTGACAGGTAATGCGTTGCTGGAAGATGCCGAAGGCAAAGGACTGGCCTATCGCTATGCCCTCAAAGAACTGAATCTCTTTGCCATCATTGGGCCGGTGTATAGCCAGCACAATCCCAATGGTGAGCTGACCCTGTTCAATCCGGAAACAGGGACGGGCTCCATCACAATTGACTACATTCAGGATCGTGGGCTGTTTCTCGTGGAGAAGATCGCATTGAATCAAGGCAATCGCGATATTCCGCTCAATCCATTTACCCTCACGCGCTACCACGACAACACGACCGGCTACGATATCCCACCTGGCTTGAGTATCCCCCCGCAGACCGAGCGAAGATACATCTTTGGCAGCGAATCGGCAGAAACCATCGTGGGAGGCAGTTTGATTTCCAACGATCATCTCTATGGCGGTGGAGGGAATGACCTGTTGGAAGGCGGCGGTGGTCGCGACTATCTGCAAGGCGATGCGGGCATTGACCGACTCGATGGAGGGGGCGGAGCTGACACGATGGTGGGAGGGGCGGACAACGATTTCTACATTGTCGACAACCGTGGTGATGAAGTTATCGAGGGGGTGAACAACGGGACGGATCGAGTGGAAAGCTTGGTTAGTTTCACGCTTGGTGCGAACGTCGAGCATCTTACTTTAACGGGGAGCGAAGATCTCAACGGCATGGGCAACGAGCTGAACAACACGATCACCGGCAATGGGGGTATCAACCGGCTTGACGGTAAGGACGGTACGGATCATCTGATCGGCGGCGACAAGAACGATATTCTCATCGGTGGCACCGGCGACAACGACTTGCTTGAAGGCGGGGCGGGGTTCGATACCTATATCTACAATGCCGGGGATGGCATCGATCAAATCGAGGATTCAGACGCCACGGGCAAGATCGTCTTCAACGGTGGACTGCTCCAAGGCGGGATCAGCACCGACGACGGCGCCACCTATGTCAGTTTGGATGGCACCGAGACCTACATTCTCTCCGGCGGCCATCTCATCGTGAATGGGGTGCTCACCGTCAATGCCGATTTCCAGAGCGGGCAGTTCGGGATTCAGCTGAAGGATCTGTCAGGTGTGCCGTCTGATCCCGGCGCACCCACGGGGCCGTTCCCAATCGGGGATGCGAATTTCGGCGATGCGGATGCCGATTATTTCTCCCTGTTGGGGAATCCGTTCGGGCCGGAAGCGCTCTACGGCAATGGGGGCGACGATGCGCTTAATGCGTGGGCAACTTCTGCGGATATCACGGACTTGTTGGATGGGGGGCCGGGAGACGATACCTTGATCGGTGGCGCAGGACGTGATTATTTGATCGGCGGAGAGGGGGCCGATTTCGGAAACATGTCCGATGGCGACATCTTTGTGGGAGGAGACGGGAACGATATCGCAGTCGGTGATACTGACATTGCCAACTTTGTCGTCACGAGTATTGGGAACGGCGCATACTACGCTGACGGCGGAGACGGGGATGACGTGTTGCTGGGGGCGCTCGGTGTCGATGTGCTGCACGGGGGTGCGGGGGACGATAGGTTGCGTGGAGAGAATCGTCCTGCAGGATGGACGGCAAGGATTGTTGATTTCGATGGCTTCTACAAGGATTTTTCGATGGCCGCCTACTTCAGCCCTACAGGCGCGGCCGATGTGCTCTTTGGCGAGGCGGGCAATGATCTGTTGGTCGGCGACGGCGGCGACGACATTCTGTCCGGCGGCGCGGACAATGACCAGCTCTTCGGCGACGATGAAACAGGATACCTTGTCGTACCTGGTGACGACATCCTTGATGGCGGTGCAGGCGATGACCTCTTGGTCGCTGGCGATGGCACGGATTCTTTGTCCGGAGGGGCGGGGATCGACACATTGTTTGGCGATAAGGGCGATGATGTCCTCGACGGTGGTGATGATGCTGATACCATGTTCGGCGGCGACGGCGCTGATGAACTCTTCGGCGGCGGGGGGAATGATCTGTTATCCGGGGATGGCCTCAACAATCAATTTGTGGCCGGTACAGTCGGTGGGGACGATTTCTTGGACGGCGGTGATGGCGATGATGAACTGCAGGGTGGTGTGGGAGCCGATACGCTGTCTGGGGGAGCCGGCAACGACTTTCTCTTAGGGCAAGACGATGATGACACCATATTTGGCGACGAAGGCGATGATGAATTGCAGGGAGGCGAGGGGATTGATCTGCTTGGTGGCGATGCCGGTGACGATCTGCTGCTCGGGGATGCTGGAGATGATGAACTGTTCGGCGATGCGGGCCATGACCAGCTAGGAGGCAATGACGGCAACGATTTGCTGCTCGGCGGAGTGGGGAATGACATCCTCGAAGGCGGCAAAGGGAACGATGTCCTCGTCGGAGGCGGGGGCAACGACGTCTACAACTTTAGCCTCGGCGATGGACAGGACACGATCACAGATGCGGCACTGGTCGGTGAAGGGAATTTTATCAACTTGTTCTCCGGCATCACGTTGAACTCACTAACCTTTGTACACGATGAGGTTCAGCAGACCTTGACGATCCAGGTGGGCGGAGGCGCGGACTCTATTACTTTGCTCGGGTTCGATCCGAACACGTTCCGCTATGCCGTGAATGCACTCAGGTTTTCCGACGGCTCGTCCGTGGCGCTAGCCGATCAGTTGCCGTTGCCAGGGGGCCTCATCGAAGGGGCGGATGACAGCAACGTCATCCGTACGGGTTCCACCGACGATACGATCTTTGCCGGTGGAGGAAACGATTTGGTCAATTCTGGCGCAGGGAACGACCAGCTGATCGGCGGCGCAGGCAACGATGCCCTGTTCGGAGGAGCCGGGCAAGACACCTACTTCGTCAACAATGGCGACGGGATCGATACGATCACCGAGGCGACTGGAGAAGGGAACCGGGTCATTTTTGGTGCGGGCGTGTTGTCCGATGCCTTGACCCTAGGAACGGCCCCAGGTGGCACCCTCGTTATCAACTACGGATCGACCGGCAATCAGGTGCGGCTTGCCAGCAGCCTGGTGTCATTGCCCACGATCGACACATTCCAATTCGCTGACGGGACGACCTTAACGTTCGCCGAACTCGTCTCGCGAGGAATCGTGATTATGGGAACGGCCGGCAATGATTTCATCACGGCACCGGACAATCAGCCCTACATAATTCAAGGATTTGGTGGCGATGATGTGCTGTTTGGTAGGGCTGGAAACGATACGGTGGAGGGAGGAGCCGGTTCAGACGTCCTGCGCGGTGGAAGTGGATCGGACACCTTGGTTGGCGGCGAAGGGAACGACTCGCTCGAAGGCGAGGACGGCAATGATCTCCTCATCGGCGGGACCGGCGACGATCAGCTGCTGGGCGGAGCCGGGGCCGATGTTTATCAGTTCAACCTGGGCGACGGGCTTGACAGCATCTCGGATCCGAACGCAATCGGCGAGGAGAGCTGGGTGAGCTTCGGGCCCGGGATTACGTCTTCGTCGATCACGCTGACCACTACGTTCGGCCAGGTATTGGTTCGACCTGGTGCGACCTCTGATGGCCTGACGATCGGGGCCAACGGGAGCGACGTGTTGGGCTTCCGCGCCGTGGACCTCTTTGAGTTCGCCGATGGGACGTCGATCACCTATGTGGACCTTGTCGCGCGCGGGTTCGATATTCAAGGCACGCCGTTCGATGACCAGCTCTTCGGAACGAATGTCGCGGACCAGATCACCGGCGGGATCGGGAACGATCGGCTGGAGGGCGGTGAGGGGAGTGACTCCTATTTCTTCAATCTCGGCGATGGCGTCGATACGGTTCTCGATACGGCCGAACCCGGCGCAGGCAATGACGTGGTGTTTGGCTCTGGCATTGCCTCCACCGACCTGCGTCTCGATCTGGCTCCCGATCAATCGGATCCGAGTCTGAGCGATCTGCTCCTTCGCGTCGGGGCCACTGGCGACGCGATTCAGCTTAATACTTTCGATCGCAATAATGTACTTGGCCCGCGAACGGTCGAGACCGTCCGCTTCGCTGACGGCAGCACGCTCACCTACGATCAATTGCTCGCGCGCGGGTTTGATCTCCTGGGTACAGAGGGTGATGACCAGATCGCCGGAACGAATATCGCCGATCGAATCGTCGCCGGCGATGGCGCCGATGTGCTGCGGAGTGGATTGGGGGACGATACGCTCGATGGTGGCGCCGACAATGATCGGCTTTTGGGCGGGCAAGACAACGACACCTATGAGTTCGGACCGGGGTCCGGTCAAGACACGATCGTGGAATCTCAGGGCGTCTTGGATACGATCCGCATGGCTGCCGGAGTCGCTCCTTCCGATGTCGTGGTCACGCGGAATAATCACGACCTCGTCTTGAGCCTCAACGGCGGTGCCGACCAGCTGACGGTGTCGTTGTATTTTCTCGCTCCCTCGCTACAGATCGAGTTGGTGCAGTTTGCCGATGGCACGGTCTGGGATCAGGCCTTTATCAGCAATCTTATCCAGCCTGCGATCACGGGAACGGGTGGGGCGGATTCTCTGATAGGTACGAATGGTGATGATAGCTTGGCTGGTCTTGCTGGCGATGATCAGCTTACAGGCTTGGCTGGGAACGATCTCTTGGATGGCGGCACAGGAGCCGATCAACTCGCGGGTGGATCGGGAGATGACACCTATGTGATTGATGAATCTGGCGATCTGGTGATTGAAGGAGTGGATGAAGGCACGGATTCCGTGCTATCGGCTGTCAGCGCCCAGCTATCAGAAAATGTCGAACACCTCACCTTGACCGGCACCGGTGCCATCGATGGAGTGGGCAATGATTTAGACAATGTCCTCACGGGCAACAGTGCCGCCAATGTGCTGACTGGTGGGCTCGGCAACGATATCTATGTCGTGGGTGCGGGCGACACAGTGGTGGAATTGGCCTTGGAAGGCACGGACATGGTACAGACCGGCGTCAACACGACGCTCGGCGCCAATCTGGAAAATCTGACCGTGACCGGCAGCGCCTCAATTACCGGTGCAGGTAATGAGCTTGACAACATGATGCAGGCCGATGGATCGGTCAGCATCTTGGCCGGTGGCGATGGCAATGACACCTACCTGGTTGGACCGAATGACGATGACGATATCCTGGTCGAAACAGCCTCCGGCGGCATTGACACTGTGATCGCTGCGCATGACTATCGGTTGCCGGCAAACATTGAGAATTTGACGGTGCTCGACCCAGTGGTTCCAGACTTCGCAAGCTTTTCCCTCATCCCTTATGTTCCCTATGCGTTGTTCGGCGTGTCGGTGACCGGTGTTGGCAACAATTTGGATAACACGTTGATTGGCGGGCGGGCAAACAATGCGCTGGATGGGGGCCTCGGTTCCGATACATTGGTCGGTGGGATGGGCGACGATCTCTATATCGTGGATAACTTGAGTGACGAAGTTGTCGAACAGGCCGGCGAAGGAGTGGATACGGTCGAAGCCTCGACCGATTATGTCTTGCCGATTCACGTCGAGAATCTTACTCTCAGAGGCACAGCGCCGATCACTGGAATCGGCAACACTCTGAACAATGACGTGAGAGGCAATGAGGCGCCGAACGTGCTGGAGGGAGGAGCCGGAGACGATAGTCTCCAAGGAGGCGGCGGCGCCGACACGTATCTCTTTGTCCGAGGGACAGGCAGCGATATTGTATTCGATCTCAGCGTCGCGGGCGAGGTCGATACGATTCAACTCGCCTCGGATGTCACACCCGCCGATATCGAAGTGTATCGGCGCGACTTCAATCTCAGTCTCGTGATCACTGGCACGACGGACGAGCTCACGTTGGCCAGTTTTTTCGATCGGCCGGAGTATGCGCAGAAGCAAGTCCGATTTGCCGATGGCACGGTCTGGAATGAAGCCGAGTTGCGGGCTCGTGTCCTGGATGGTGGCCCGCTGTTCGGCACAACCGGAAACGACACGCTCAGCGGCGGGGCCGGCCATCGCATGCTTATTGGTAATTACGGGAACGATATCCTGATCGGTGGGGACTGGGACGATGTGCTGGACGGAGATGCCTACCTGATCGGACTGCAGCAGGCCTTCGGCGATGACACCCTCATCGGAGGAGCAGGCGACGACACACTCATCGACTCTCGGGGAACGAATCTGTTCGACGGCGGGGTAGGGAACGATTCACTGGCTCTCGGCACCGGCGTCGATACGGTCCTGTTCAGTCGGGGCTCCGGCGTCGATTCTGTGACACTCGATAACAACGGATACGACATCGATATCATTCAACTGGCCGCTGGGATTTCCCCTGCCGATGTGGTGATCACGCGGCGCTCTTCCACCCTCTCTAATATTGTGGACCTTCGCATTCCCGACAGCGGGGATCAGGTGTCGGTGGTGCTTTCGACCGATGTTTTCGCTGTGGGGCCGGAGACCACGCAAGCGGTGGTTCAATTCGCCGACGGGACACAATGGAACCTTTCGTGGGCAACGCCTGATCTGCCGTTTACCGAGATGGCTCCTGGCCCGTCTGGTGATAATAATTATTTCGTGGGCGTCGGGAGCGAGCCAATAGTTGAATTACCAGGCGAAGGGACCGACACCGTCAAAAGCTTGATGGATTATTCATTGGATGCAGAGGTCGAAAACTTAATTCTTGCTGAGAGCAGAAGTTCGGTGATCCAAAACCCTGCAAGTGGAACCGGCAACGAGCTGGACAATCTCATTATTGGAAACACCGGAGACAATCTCCTCAACGGAGGGGCCGGCAATGACGTGTTGGTGGGAGGACTCTTTCGGTCAGTCGAATCATTTTTTGTATTCGGGACGGGGAGCGACATCCTGATCGGAGGGGCGGGCGACGATGTGCTCATGGCAGACGGTGGGAACGTCGCGTTCCCTGCCGACGGCTCTGATGGAGCATGGCTGTTCGTAGGCGGGGGATCAGATTTCCTAGAGAATCCGCCGCGTGAGGCCGACGATCTCTTCATTGGAGGGGTCGGCAATGACACCTACATTCTGCATAGTCAGCAGCAGACGGTGGCGGAGTTTGCCAATGAAGGGACGGACACGGTCAGGAGCACCGTGTCCTACACGTTAGGTGAGCATGTCGAAAACTTGGTTTTGGTCGATCCCGCGGCCATCTATGACGATGATGACAACCTTGTGATTCCACCCCCGCTGAATGGAACTGGAAACGATCTCGACAACCTTCTTGTCGGATCAGGGAAGGACAATCTATTAACCGGTGGAGTTGGCAACGACACTCTGTGGGGTGGGAATGCCATTGATATCGATTCCGGCCTTTCTATGTCCGGCAACGATATCTTGGCTGGAGGCTCGGGCCACGACACCTACATTTTCAAGGTCGGCGATGAGATCGACACCGTTAGTGACTTCGCTTTTCTAGGCGAAGGCAACCGCATTCAATTCGGCGCCGGGATCGGTCAGAGCGATTTGACGTTTACGCAGGATCAAGCGGCCCGGACGCTTACCATCCAGGTGGGGACCAGCGGGACAGACCAGCTTCTGCTGACGAACTTCGATCCCACCGGCGCGAATGGCTCGATGGTCGTCGAGACGCTGACCTTTGCCGATGGAAGCACGGCAAATTTGGACACGCTGCTGGGAGTCGGCGGCCCCGTGGCGACAAACGGCGACGACACAATCACGACTGGATCAGGCGACGATACGGTCGATGCATTGGGCGGCAACGATATGGTCAACACTGGCGCTGGGAACGATACGATCGCAGGCGGGATGGGCAACGATCAACTCATAGGGGGCGCGGGCACCGATACCTACCTCTTTAACCCCGGCGACGGGGTCGATACGATTACCGACCAGGCTGCACCTGGCGAGGGCAATACGCTTGAATTCGGCACGGGTGTCGCGCCCACCGATCTGAGTCTGGGGGTTGGGTCCTTGCTGATTCGTGTCGGCGCGACCGGCGATGCGATCCATCTCATGAATTTCGATCCGGGAAACGTGCTGGGTCCCCGGACGATTGAATCGTTCCGATTTGCCGACGGCACGGTGCTGTCCTACGATCAGCTGATTGCTCGCGGGTTCGATCTGACTGGGGCGGCGAGCAGCGATACGATCATCGGTACGAATGTGGTGGATCGGATCTACGGCCTCGCTGGGGACGATACGATTCTGGCGGGAGTGGGAGAGGATCTGTTGAATGGCGGAGCGGGGAGCGACTCGTATATTTATAACCTCGGTGACGGCCTCGATACGATTGACGACACGGCAGCGGTTGGAGCAGGCAATCGGGTTCAGTTTGGGACGGGAATCAGTCAATCGGGCCTCACATTCACCCGCAATGACGTGGCACGCACACTTACGATAGATGTGGGCGGCAACGGAGAAGACAAACTGGTGTTGACGAACTTCGACCCGACCGGCGCGAATGGTTCTTACGTGGTGGAGACGCTGGCGTTTGCCGACGGGAGCAGCATGAATCTGGTGGACCTGTATCCGCCGAACCGTGCCCCAACTGTCGAGACGCCGTTAGCGGATCAAACTGTGCCGGAGGATGCGCCGTTCAGTCTCGTGATGCCGACCAGCATGTTTGCTGATCAAGACGCAGCCGATGTGCTGACGCTCAGTGCGAGTCTGGCCGATGGCACGGCGCTGCCCTCGTGGCTGGGTTTTGACGCCGCGACTAGGACGTTCACCGGCATGCCCGACGATGCGCAAGTGGGAAGTCTCGACCTGAAAGTGACCGCCACGGATACGGGCAATCTGAGCGTATCGGATGTCTTCACGCTGACGGTGACAAATGTGAATGAAGTGCCGACGGTCGTCTCTTCGTTGGCCAATCAGCAGGCGACGGAAGATACGGCATTCAGCTTTACCGTTCCGGAATCAACCTTTGTGGATGTAGACCAGGCACACGGTGACACGTTGACTTACAGCGCATCTCTTGCAGGCGGAGGGAATCTGCCCGCGTGGCTGAGCTTTGATCCCTTGACCCGCACATTCAGCGGCATCCCGCTCAATAGTGAGGTGGGGTCCATGGCACTGACGGTGACCGCGACGGATCAAGATAGCTTGAGCGCATCGACCGGGTTCACGCTGACCATTCAAAACGTGAACGATGCCCCCACCGTCGCGAATCCCTTTGCCGATCAAACGGTCTTAGAAGGCGCGCCGTTTACCATTCAAGTGCCGGGGGATATCTTCGCTGATCAAGATGTGGGCGATGTACTCAGCTACAGTGCCACACTCGCCGACGGGAGCGCGCTCCCGACATGGTTGAGCTTCAACGGCACGACCCGGACGATCACCGGCACGCCGGACGATGCGCAGGTGGGGAGTCTCGATCTGCGCGTGATGGCCACCGATACCGGCAATCTGAGCGTCTCCGATGTGTTGACCCTTACGGTAACGAATGTGAATGAAGCGCCGACGGTCGCTG
>ERZ1292630.4170-Hain-H41-02um-R3-4170-length-12364-cov-23_pt1 | contig 12364 bp, 11 predicted proteins | sample MGYA00564408_ERZ1292630 | MGnify/ENA primary metagenome ERZ1292630 (study PRJEB36523, sample SAMEA6512641) | groundwater metagenome | collected 2019-01-08 | study: AquaDiva: Metagenomics assemblies of 32 groundwater samples | reverse complement strand
CCTGAAGCCAGAAACTCGTCGAAGGGTATAGCTTGCGCAGCATATGGGACCGATGGTTGCTGACTAGAGGTCACGCCGGATACCCCAGCTTATAATGGAGGAACGCCCGCATGCTTCTGCAACTCTACTGGACCCCCTGTGATGCGTCAAGTGCGCAGAAGGAGCAGGCAGGACTGAGCCGAAAGACCAGGAAGCGTTCATTCGCCTTCCACGGGCAGGCGCTGCCAGACCGCTGCCTGTCGTCTTTCACGATTCATCCCCTGTGATCCGGTCTTGCCGATGCCCGATAGACTGCTTGACAGTTTCGTTCATGCATCAGTAAAATCCTACCCCTCTGACTGACTGTGATCGAGCGGGAATAGCTCAGTGGTAGAGCATCGCCTTGCCAAGGCGAGGGTCGCGGGTTCAAATCCCGTTTCCCGCTCCAGTGTCAGTCTTCTCCTCAAGCTGCAGTCTTCTCCCGTTTCTCGGTTCTTGGGAACGATTAGCGGACCACATGTGCGAGGGACTGTAACTGCCCCACTTGTTCGGCTGCACGAGAAAGCTCGACCGGGCTGAGTGGGATTTGACTAAATCGCCCTTGATGGTAGAGGGCGGTTACGTTGGCTACTATGGGACCGGCTGCTTTCCATTCCTGCTCAACCAGTCTGGCAAATTCACTGGCTGTGGCAGCTGGAGGTTTGCTCACGCCATGCCTCTCCATTGTGCGAAGCATGCGGGTGTAGAGCTGGACGATCACAAGCTGCGGATGCGATGTCGGAAGATGCGTGGCGGCCCACAGCGCGATCCTATCCCGAATAATAAGGAGGAACGAGGCCAAGCCGACCACGATCACTCCCGTGACGAGTTCCAGCATTCCTAGTTGGAATGTCCGGACCATGTGCAATAGACGGCTGAGAGTCTGACCTATCGGAGCGCTCAGCAGCGAAACCCAGCGACTCACTCTTTCTCGTAACGCATCAGTGCCTTCTCGAACTCCATGAACGACTGCCAGTTGATCCTTCACGCTATAACGGACAAATAGGCGATCCCACTGTAACCGGACGGATTCCCCGAATCGGGTGAGAGGTGCCCAGCGAGAAGTGGAAACTGCTGCGCTGACGGTGGGGGTGGGATCCATGGTGATCCAGCCTGAGTGAGGAAAGTAGACCTCAACCCAGGCGTGGGCATCCCGCTGGCGGACGGTGAAATAACTGCCGTATTCATTCCATTCCGTGGCCAGAAACCCAGTCACGAGTCGAGCAGGAATGCCGACGGTTCGCAGCATGACAACCATAGCGGTCGCGTAATGTTCACAGTACCCTGTCTTTCGGGTAAAGAGAAATTCCTCGAGCGGATGACTGAGTGTAGCCGTGTCGGCTTCAAGGCTGTAACTATAATTGCTCAAGAGATGTTGTTGAATCGCCAAGGTTCGTTCGAAGGGGGTCGTGGCCTCGTGGCTGACGCGACGCGCCAAGTCTGCGACATGCTGTGATGCCGCAGGAACCTGAAGATAGTGGGCAAGGATTCCATCGGGATAGTCCAGTGCCGAGGCGATCCGTTCGTCTGCGGCAAGTTGTGGCGCTTGAGAGATGACGGAGTATCGGATGCGGGAGGCAGGGGAAACCGGCAAGCGGAGCCCGCCCATGGCATCGGCCTGTATCTCAAGAAACTCGCCGCTCACGAGTTCAGCGAATGGGGCAGCAAACAGAACGGCGGTATCGAGTGTTTCCAGCATGATGTCTTGGCGAATCGATCCTGACAGGCTGTTTGAGGAACGGCTGCCGTCCGGGCGAGTGAGGAATGTTCCCTCGGCCACGAGACTCAACGAACGCCGGCGAGTACCGCTGTGGGTCCATGATTGTCCATTGTACTGATCGTAGGCGAGGCCTCTCAGATAAAGTCGGTCTTTATCAACAGCTGGTTGGTCCGGCAATTCAACCCGCATGACGATTTGAGGATCTTGTTTAACTGCCCCAATCGTTCCAAGGTCAACCCGATCGGAAAACCCCGTCGCCCGCAATGCCTCGCCACTCGATTTCTGCAGCACGCCCGCACCCATTCGAGGGATGAGAAAAAAAATGGTAAGCGTCAGGGCAACTGCCAGAACGGCAGTTCCATTCGTCAACCAAAAGAAGTGGCGGGTGATACGGATCGGTAATGTCGCGTGACAGGCTGCCGTGTTTACGGATGGGAAAACGGCAGAGACTTCCCCTGTTTCTTGGGTCATGTGATACAGCAAGAGCGTCCAGACCGCCGCGATCAGATACAACAGAAAAATCGGGACATACCAGGCATCGCTCGTCAGTGCTGCGGAAGCCAGGATTGCCATGAGACTAATTGCATAGAGATGCCGATAGTCACGCCGCTGTTGGAGGGTAAGTAACTTGACCGCGAGCAGCACAACCAAAAAGTGGATGCCCGCCGGGAGAAGGTCTCGTGATACCACTATGAGATCGATCAGCAATAGGGCAAAGGCGCCGATCAGGAGGATATTCCACATGGTCGCCGAAACGGTGACCCGCGCGATTGCCCGTCGAATGAAAAGGATCCCTCCTGCGTGGAGCGCCGAGAACATGAGAATGATCACCATGGGGAGGGCGAGCCAGAACGGGACACTCTGCGCAAGCACAAGCCCGCTAAACGCCATGGTGGCAAGGAGAACGGAACTGAGGGCAAAGGCCTGATCAAAAGGCATGTGTCAACTCTTCGAGTTGCGCGGCGTAGAGCACCCGATCGGCTCGCACCGCCGTTATTGGCAAAGCCTGGTTCGACCAGGGAACGACCGCCACTGTGTACCCCCGCTCGCCTTCGTTGTTGATCGGGGGATGTTCTCTGTCACCGCCGACTCCATCGGCTTCAGGCCACTGCCTTTCGCACAACGCCAACAGGCGCAGCATCGCCAAAAGATGAGCGGGTCCCGATCCGAATCCGGAGTCTTCCGTCCCTACGATGAGTTGCACAGGGTACGCACGCTCAGTCAATTGCCAGAGCAGTGACGCCACAAATGTCACGCTTCGCTCGAAAAGAGGGCCCCCTTCTTCAGGAGCTACAACTGAGAGGACGACTGTAATGCGTCGCTGATCCTCCGCTTCGGTCTCCCGTACGATCAGCTGAGAAGTACGGGCAGTGGTCATCCAATGGATGGCTCGCGAGTCGTCGCCCGGGTGATACAAGCGGAGGTTGTACAATTGGGTTCCATCTCCCCGTCGAGAGAGAGACTCTCCTTGCCCCTCGCTGAACAATTCATCCACGAACCGTAACGTAAGCGGCTTAATGGGAGGACTGACGAGTAGGTGCGCTTCTGTAGAATAGCGCCCTATCTTGCGGAACAGTCCAAAGGGAAATAGCGTCTGCGCTCCGATGCCTTCGAACCGGATCCACCCCCGTTTTGTCGCAAGCAGTGGATAGGACAGAAGCACCGAACTCTGCGGGGGCAGGAGGTGAATGGCGAGACCCCGGTCGACATCTTTGCCTTCGACGACATCCAGCAACCGCAGTGAAAAGCTGGGCAGATGCCTATTCCGATTGGTCACTGAAAGTGTGAGGAGAGTCAGTTCGTTTGCCATAATGAGATCGGGTACATGACGGCGAAACTCTAGCCGCCGAAGGCAGTGCTCAGAAAGCAATCCGGAAATCACGATGAAGCTGAGCATCATTGCGAGGAGTAGGTAAAACAGGTTGTTGCCGGTGTTGATGGCGGCAAGCCCGATCCCCAATGTGAAGAGCAGAAACTTGGTTCCTTCAGGCGTGAAATGTATCGACCGCCGCCGGAACATGCCGCGGATGAAGGAAACGGCTGGTGTGGCACGGAGGTTGAGAAGTAGGTGCTTCACGCGCGTAGTTCATCCAGTTGGCAAACAGTAGGATGCTCAAAAAGGCCGTCCAGCAAGGCCGCAGCGAGTGAAGGCCCGATGCGTACCCTCGGGGTACGTTGAGGGCCTGAACGATGCGAGAACGAAGCTGGCGGGCTTTTTCAGCATCCTGCTAAACAGGGACGGGGACGGTCTCGACAATATCGAGCACCATACGCTCTGCCTGTTCAAAGCTCTGTGTCCGCATGCCATGGGTCCGGTTCAGCATGACGCGGTGGGACAGCACGATCGGCGCCAGTTCTTTGATGTCGTCGGGAAGGCAATAGTCGCGTCCGCGGACGACCGCCAATGCCTTGGCCGCTTTGCTCAGCCCGAGCGCTCCACGCGTGCTGACCCCCAGGGACAAGAGCTCGCTCTGACGGGTGGCTTGGACGATCGCGAGCAGATAGTCCGTCAGACTCTCCTCCATATGAACCTGATCCACGCGCACCTGCAATGCCAATACTTCCTGTGCCGACAGCACCGCTTCCAACGTGTCGGCGGGATGCAATGAATAGGGACGGTCGAGCACCTTTCTCTCTTCCTCTGGCGTGGGATATCCAATACAGAGGCGCATCAGAAACCGGTCGAGTTGGGATTCCGGAAGGGGAAACGTCCCATGATATTCAGCAGGATTCTGCGTGGCGATGACCATAAAGGGCTGTTCAAGCGGGTGAGTCTGATTGTCGACGGAAATCTGCGCTTCGCTCATTGCCTCCAAGAGACTGCTCTGAGTCTTCGGTGTGGTGCGATTGATCTCGTCGGCTAACACGACGTTGGCAAAAATCGGACCAGGGATGAACTCAAATCCTTGTTTTTGCCGGTTAAACATGGAGACGCCGACGATGTCGGAAGGCAACAGGTCGCTGGTGAATTGAATACGCTTGAACGAGCAATCCAGCGATCGGGCCAAGCTGTGCGCCAGTGTTGTTTTGCCAACTCCGGGCACATCTTCAAGCAGAAGATGACCACGCGCCAGAAGGCAGACCACCGCCATCTCGATCACGTGGGTTTTTCCCTTGATGACCAGCGCAATATTGTCCTGGATCGACCGGATGGTGTGAGATGAATTCATGTTGGGATTAGTGGCCCTGGTGGTTCAGGCATGGATGGTGATCTAACACGCTCGAAGTCTAACAAAGGGTCTCTAGATGGTCAATTTTCACACGAGTTTTTGCATCGACCAGTCGAGAGATGGCGATTCGCAGGGCTTTGCGCCGATGGGTTGCTCCATTCCGCTCTATGCACAGGCTGCGGGAAATCTATTTCGGCACAGAAGAACTTGAGGACCTGCATGCCTTGGACAAGAAGAGAATACCCCTGCAGGATGCTCAAAAAGTTCGTCCAGCAAGGCCGCAGCGAGATGAGATAGGCTGAGGTTGAGGTCAAGGTTGAGCGAAGATCAGGCTCGCTTTATCTCAACCTTAGCCTGAGCCTCAACCTTCTTCGTGCTGGCGTTTTTTCAGCCTCTTGCTATTCCGGCACGAGGATCAGCATCCAAGGAGGGCTTTCTTCGACCATGTCAGAAAACCGTCTCGCGGTACTACTGGCGGGGATTCCTGGGAAGATGGCTCCTCGGCGAATCTGAATGGAGCGGAAACGATAGGAGGGGGCCTGCGCAGGGAGCAGGGGGAGGACTCGTGGGATTTCTCTGCGTAACGGGCCGTAGTCCGACAAATTAAGAGTCTCGCCGATCGCAAGGCGCGAGAGCCGCTCGAAAATCTCGCCGAATACCACCGGAAGATTGTCCGACGTAAATGGCTGATTATTCGGGCGATAACGGACGTCGTCGAGAAGTTGCGCCAGGGTTTCCCAAAAGACCTGGGTGTCGACGGCTCCGAGAACACAGAGGAGACCTCGGCGCGCCAGGAGATCAAGCAGAGCGAGGGGGCCTCGGATTTCGAACTTCCATGGCGGAAAGAGGAGCGCGCGGTCTCCATGCTGGACTTCTAAGGCCGGTTCCCCTGAAAAGTGGGTATGCCGGAACGTGCCTTTAGTTCGATGGAGCTCTTGAGTGATGATCTGATCGGACAATCTGGTCGGTTCATAGGCAAACGTGGGTGTCGCGGGAGCCCAGCAGGTCGCGATCGTGTAGCGGGGCGCGAGTTTCCCTGCCTGATCGAGGCTGCCCAGATCGTACATGTCCTGATTCCCGTAGAATTGAAACGAGAGCCCGGTCCGAGACCGTAACCCGTTGAGTCGTTCCCGTTCCGGATGGAGCGGGCCACCCAGCTTTGAGCCTGGTTGAAGCCGATCAAGCGTATGAAGAATTAACTCGCGCTGCCGCTGATGAAGGGGAGCCACATATTGCTCGACCAGTTCCGTGGCAAACGATAGGTCGCCGGCGCCCACATCGAGCAAGGAAGCCACGTCCGCTTCGAGTAGCAGGTCAAAGGGATTGAAGAAAGAATGGGCGAATGTCTCAACCCCTTCGCTCTGAAGGGAGGCCACTGGCCACTGCAGCACAGGGCCCTCAATGACGCCGAACCATACACAGAGAGCCCGCACGGCTTTTGTCGGGGGAAGCCCTGTCAGTTCTTTGAGTCTGGGGCCGGGAAGATTTTGAATGCTGGCGGCTTCTGAGTTTCCCAAGGCCAGAGTAATCGCATCACGGATGATGACAGGAAGATCGACGCGATGGGCTTCTTCGATCAACCGTTTCAATGTCGTTGTAAGCTGCTTTGCCTCAACGAGTTTTCGTGAGGCCTCCCACTCCTTCTCGCGTTCCTGCAAGAGTTGGGTGACCTGTGAGCGAAAGTCTGCAAGAACCTGTGCGGTAGAATTCATGTGTCGGTTGGTACGGGGCGCGTCGATCTGCGATGACATCAATTGTGACTCTAGGAAGCATAACGACCTAGTCCACGGGCGTCAAGGTTTCCGTCTTGCCCATCCCGAGATGCCTGTGTTAGGTAGAGACTATGGAGAAGACACCGGTGCCGCTCGCTATGCGAGCGATCTTTGTAACATTCAAGGTACTGCTGGCTATCGGGGTATTGTGGTTTACCGCGGCCTGCACGAGTGGAGGGAGCGCCAGATCTTCTGCTGCCTCGCAGAACGGGCAACATGCGCCCTTCAAGGAATGGCAGATTATCGATACGGCGACGGGGCAGCCGGTTTCTCTCGAACAATGGGCCGCGTTGCTGCTCCAACAGGACATCATTTATCTGGGCGAAGAACATCATAATCGGTTTCACATCGATGCGGCGATAACGGTGCTGCGGGGATTACAAGCAGCGGGACGTACGCCGGCCTTAGCTATGGAAATGTTCGGCTGGGACGGCCAAACAGCATTGGATCAGTATGTCTCAGAGCCGGACATGAACCGCCAAGAATTCCTGGAGGCCGTCAGATGGCGACAGAACTGGGGCGGCGCGTTCGAGGATTATGAGCCGCTGGTACAGCTGGCAAAAGAACACCATTGGACGGTGGATGCCATGAATCCTCCGAAGCCGTTGGTACGGATCGTCGCCAAGAACGGCCTGGCCCAAGCGGAATCTGATCCCATGATGGCGCAATGGGACATGAAGGGTGAAACCACTGTCGATGATCCGGTCTATCGAATGCGTATCCTTCAACAGCTCCAGGCCTGCCATGGTAAAGGAGACGACAACCTCTATCGGACGATGCTCGAAGCCTCCATGGTTCGCGACGAGGGGATGGCCAAGACGCTGGTCCAGCGCCTCAATCGGATTCGCTTGGGGGTCGATCCCATGGCTGGGCCGCTGGTAAGCTATACAGGGGCCGGGCACATTCAGTACAACCTTCCGGTTCCGAAACGAGTGATCCGCCGTCTGGCCGATCAAGTCCGCCAGGTCAGCGTCTATATGACGTCTTTCGAGGTGGGGCGTACCGAGGAATTACGCGATATGGTCCAGGAAAAGGTTGCGGACTATCTGTGGCTAACACCGGTTAGCGCAAAGGGGCCGCCTCGAAAATGTTGAGAAAGCTGCACCCCATTACACCTAACAAATGCACGAAGAAGGAATCCCATGCCAGATAAACCGGTGATTGCGCGACGGACACCATGCATTGTCGAAGTGGGGCCCGGCACTGTCTATTGGTGTCAATGTGGTCGATCGAAAACGCAGCCGTTTTGCGATGGATCCCATACGGGAACAGAGTTCTCTCCGATGCAGGTTCATTTTGAAGAAAAAAAACGGGTGGCATTCTGTGGCTGTAAGCACACGAAAAAGCCTCCCCTTTGCGATGGGTCTCACTCCCGGCTCTAACCGGACAGGAATCAGGAACAGTTCGCCGGAAGAAGTCTCTTGCCTCGCGCCACTCGACTCTCGCCTAGCCCACAGGATTCACGAAGCCTCCATTTCAAGCGCGGATGCAAGGCCGTAACGGATAGTCTCGCCGTGCAATCAAAGAATATGCGCTGTCGACGCCGATGGAAGAGACTACGGCCATGCAAATCGTTTGCGGAAAACTGGTCATTCCTTGACAGTTTTCCTGGACTGTTTCAGACTACGCCGCATGACTCGACAACAGCGTTGTTAGTGATTGGGAACGCAGCACATGCGAAATAAGATCCCCTGTTCCGCCGAGCGGTTAAGCCTCCTGGATCCTCCGATGATCCAGGCCGTGGTTGATCGCAATGCCTTTCACATCGGCAATCAATATCTCTCTCAAAATCGTGTTCGGATCGTCGAGGCCGATGATGCCCAGATTTCGTCCGCCGTCATCGGGAATTCCGGACTTTACGAACAGACGATTCGACTCAAAGAGGGGCATCTCGTCTCAAAGTGCAGCTGCGCACTGCCGGAAGAGCCGATGTGTCGTCACTGTATTGCAGTCCTATTGGAATATCACCGATGGACACAGCCGCGGAATAGTCAGCAAAAGAAGGCGAAACAGGCTGCACCTCCACAGCCAGCACAAGCTCCCCTAAATCGAGACAGCACCCCTGTACCAAGTCCCGCTTCGACGACCGACCTGAAGCTGGGGGAGGTCATGGCATTCGTCGAATGGCTGCAATCTGCGATAAAGACATTAGAATGTGGGCAGCCGTTGCCTGATTCTCCAAAGCTCGGCGGGGATCTCGCTCCCTGTATTCAGGCCATCCGTAACCTGGAGGAACGCCGCAATGAAAGCGAAGAAATACGGGTCAACCTGGAATCCGACATGCGGGCCCGAGAAGCCTATGTCGGCCGATTAACGCAACAGCTGCAAGCTTCCATGGAGGAGATCAAAGCCGCCCAAACCAATTCTCAACAACTGCAGCAGGAACTGACTGCCTGCAAAGAGATGCTCGCTACTGTTTCCGAGGTTGCCGCCGAAGTCGGGAATTATGACAGTCAACTCTCGTCTATCGCGAGTGAGATGATGGCAAGGGGGCCACAACTCAACAAACTGGCTCATTCCTTCAAGGACGTTTCTGCGGCATTGAAAACGCTTGCCAAGAGAGCTGCGGTCTCCTAACCTACCCCGTTTAGTCGTTCCTCCCAAACCCCGTATGAGCATCAAAAGCCATTGCGTCTGGCATGGAAAATCCAGTATGATACGGCCCACTTTTTGTTTAGTTGATCCGAGGGAGGGAGGGTTGAGCTATGAAAAGGATTTGCACAGGAATTGTTGCGGCAGCGGGCACGGTCCTACTGGCTAGCGTATCCTACGTTCTAGCGAATGAGCCAAAGGGTGAGGGCCCGCCTGATTATAGCGGAATCTCGAGCATCTATTACGTATTGATGGGACTGATTCTGGCCTACGGCGTCTACGATTCATTCTTCAAAAAGCTCTAGCCTATATCTCATGCCAGCTCGTCGCTCCCTCTCACTTATAGTATGGGGGAGAGGGAACAAGACGGGGATGAACCGTCATGAGATAAGAGTCGCCTGAATACCCCCCTTAGCCTGACAAGCTGTCCCATTGCTGGTGATCCCGGCACGAGGAGATACATTCATCGACTGTCCGACCAATCGAGGGCGTCCCGCGCGGAGCGCTCTCGTTCGTTTTGGGAAGGGACTCTGACGCAAGGATTCCATCTCTGTCAGGGAGGTCCGTAGGGACTGTGCGATCAGCCATGCGAGCGTCAAACTGGGACTCCAATACACTGCATCGCGCAGGCGATCGACGAGATCGCCAGGCAGGCTGACGGTCAGCCTGACCATTCGTGGGGGTTGTTGCTGCCCAGCCTCGCGCGATCTAGGAGACGGGTTAGGAGCAGCACAATGCTCATTCTTGGTCGAGCGACTTAAAATGGCCTGATCGGTCAGCGACATTCTACACCTCTCTATATTTTCCCCTGAACTGATACAGCCCCGGACTATGGCCTGATTCATACTTCAGGCGGCCCCTGTCAGATTGGAGGGCCGCGCCGCTGCTTGTGGCAGGACGCAGCCCTGATGGCGGAAGCGCATGGCGGCGGGAGGACTCCGGATGGGCATAATCCAGAGGTAACCCCACCGGCATGAGAGGCATAAGCCTCTTGAGTGGGCACCCGTCGGCGTTTCGCTTCGCCAATACACTTCCAGCTTCGACCAGTGACCATGTACCCCTTCTGTCTGGTGATGAGAAGAATACAGCGATACAGCAACCCCTATACCACGGTTTTCCCGGTGACAATATTCCAGAACCTACATCATAAGCTATTGAGTAGACGTGGCTTAATGCGCAAAGGGGAAAGATGAGGCCATCGGACAGAAGCGTATCCGTTTCGGTACGCTCCTTATCCTGCGAGATACAGGCACGGAGGAAATACAACAGATGGAAACGATGGGAAGCTGAAGATGGAGCCAGGTCTACTGGTGAAGATGTTTCATCGCAGCAGCACAGAGGAGGATGAAGATGCCGATCCAGAGCGCGGCTCGTTGAAAAGGGATTGCTTCATAGGATTCCCCTCCCTCTTCTTCTGCGTCATCGGACTTGAAGAGCACCGTGTAGAGGAAGAGCGTGAGGAGACACAGGGCGAGAAAGAGTTTGATAAAAAAGACGGTCAGGTATTTCGCATGGTTCTGAATCCCGCTGCCGGTTTGCAAGGTGATGGCCTGATTGACATAGTGGAAATTGATACCACCGGTAAACAGCAGGACGATGAGCAGGACACCCGCAACTTTTTTGTAATGCTGATAGAACGCGTCGGTGATCGGCTTGATCTGCTCCTTGGAAACCGCCTTCCTCAGTCCAGGAGTCACGGCCATAACGAGGAATGCGAGTCCGCCGATCCAGATGACCGCCGACAAGAGGTGAAGCCAATGATTGATGATTGGGATCAGCGCATTGAAGTCGGTGACAATGCTTTGAAGGGAATCCATGAACAGATGGTTAATGGTTGATGGTTAATGGTGGGAACACCTCTAATCCATGCTTGATTTGTTCATAGACCATCAGCCATTTACCATGAACCATAATTAGGGCCTGAACATCGGTGCGTCGTTGCCGAAGCGTTTTTTGCGGAGTTCTTCCATTAACTCAATGGTAATCAGCGGGATATTATTCTCGCGCGCATGCTTTTCAACACCTTTTTTCACCATGGCGCGTAAGAAATAGGGAATCCGGTTGAGTCGTGTTTCCGAATCCCCATCCCACGCCACAAGGCTTTCTTCCGGCGTATTAAATGCGACCTTGATCTTCTCGCCGCCTTTCGGCGTATAGAGACACCATTGATCTTCGTCCAACCAGTCGCCGTGATCGACGTAGGGACGCGCGCGGCAGCCGCCGCAGATGTCTGTGTATTCGCAATCGCCGCATTTCCCCTTCAGGTGCGGGTAGCGGAAAGAATTAAACACATCGGACTTTTCCCACAGATCGACGAAGCTGGTCTCGCGGATATTCCCGGCGGAAAGCGGCATATAGGGGCAAGGGGTCAACTCGCCGTTCGGAGTCACGCGCGCGTAGTTGGTACCGGCGAGGCAGCCGCCCCCCATGTACCCAGTCGCCTTGGTAATCGGAGAGTTCGGATCCTTCTCGTACGCAAGCCGTTTGAAATGCGGCGCACAGCGGGCCCGGACGAGCATGCCCTTGTAATTGTCCTGACAGTTGACCAGGTAGCCGAGCACCTCTTCATACTGGGCCGGAGTGATGTCGGTCAGTTCCTCACCGCGGCCTGTGCAGACCATAAAGAAGACATTGAGAACTTTGGCGCCAAGCTGATGCGCCCAATCGATCACCTCGGGCAGTTCCTGATAATTCATGGGTTGGGCGCTGAAATGCACTTGGAAGGCCAACCCGTTCCGCTTGCAGGCCTCAATGCCGGCGAGTGCGGCTTCCCATGCGCCGGGCACGCCCCTGAAACGATTATGCTTTTGAGGATCGAGCGAATCGATACTGATGCCCATGCCCATCACGCCGATCGCAACCAGTTCCTTCGCCATCCGGTCATCGATCAACATGCCGTTGGTCCCGAACACCACCATGAAACCGAGTTTCACGGCATGGCGTGCGATATCGAGAATGTCGGGGCGAACGAGCGGTTCGCCGCCCGTGATCACAAGGAGACAGCCCTTATTGACCTCGGCAATCTGATCGATGAGCTTGTAGCACTCTTCGGTCGAGAGTTCATCGTCCCCGCCGGCTGATTTCGTCGTCGC
>ERZ1292630.4168-Hain-H41-02um-R3-4168-length-12372-cov-8_pt1 | contig 12372 bp, 9 predicted proteins | sample MGYA00564408_ERZ1292630 | MGnify/ENA primary metagenome ERZ1292630 (study PRJEB36523, sample SAMEA6512641) | groundwater metagenome | collected 2019-01-08 | study: AquaDiva: Metagenomics assemblies of 32 groundwater samples | reverse complement strand
CTGTAATTCTTGCTATCTCTCTCTTCTATTTTCCCCGGTGTGATAGTTGCGGCGGATTGCCCTTCTCCTTGTTCTCTCTCTCTCTCTTTCACTCGCATTCTCTTATCTCTCCCTATTTTTCCCGCCAAAACACCGTCAGCACGGCCGGGAGCCTCGTGGCGATCGAGGAGGGCTGTGTCCACCTCAGCCTGGTGGATTTTTCAGCCCCATGACGTGTGGGGTATTTTGTGTGGTACTACGAGTACAATAATTTTTTGGAGCCTTCTTCTTTTTTCCTCCTCTTCTCCCTGCCTTCCGAGGGTTTTTCTTTCTGTGTCGAGAGCCGATCTTTCAGTGTTTCAGTTTCCAGTCGTCATGCGTGTGGATGTATCGTGTCCGACCCCTCCCCTCCAAACTTTTGTTTGCCTCCCGCCGATAAATCTGGAGTTCTTTTTCTTCGTGAGAGACGAGCCAGTCAGACGTAGGCACCTCCTCCTGAGGGGGGGGGGGTTGCGGCCCTCCCTCATCATTAGTGCCTTTTGCGGCCCGGTACCCGGAGTGACGGACTGTTTTTTTTTTAACCCTGTTTGAATCCTTCGCTTTTCTTCATCCTCTTTCCCTTTTTTGCTCACAATTCGACGACAGAATGGTCTTCGCTGCGACCACCAGCCCATGTGTTCCCTCCCCATCTTGTTTACCCTTTCTCTATCCTACCCTCTTGTCACCACCTTAACCGGGGGGTTTGGATGCAACTCGTGGTTTCCGTGCGCGTGCTTGCTTCTTTGACAAGTTTCTGCGTAGTGACCACCGGTATGTTTTCTTCCTTAGTATTTCCTCTGTCGCAGCGCTCAAGAGACCTTTTCTTCTGCTCGAACGGAACAGGTTTTTGATACCACATGTGACATCATACCAATGCCTGTTCCTGGCAAGTTTATTGATCTAGCAATCACGTTTTGTTCCCCCTTCACCTTTTGCTCCTTCCTCTTCCTTCGGGGCCGCCACTCTTTGGTTGACTCTTTTTTTCTCTTTTTTTTTTGTCCAAACACACAGTGGTCTCCTCTTTCCATCTTGTTTCTCCAAGCTGTTTTCATCATTTCTCCCTTTTTATTTCTCTCTTTCTCTATCTCTCTCTCACCTCGTGGTCGCTGTCATCACCCAACTCATCATCCATCGGAACAGGGTATCCATCCCTTCACTTCCTTGTCCCTCCACCTCCCTTGTCGACCAGGCACGCAGCAATGACCTGCGATAGAAACCTAGATATTTTTTTGGCGTCGTTTTCGTTACTTTGAACGAATGTCCTTTCCGTTGAAATTCGAAAAGCGACTCTTTCGGCAACGGCACAAAAATCTAACTCACTTTTTGGTGGTTTACTTACTTTTCCCCTCGATCGAATGTCAGCCGATGCTGCTCACCGCCACGACGACGCATCCTCCCCTGGCGCGCTCCCTTCCGTCACTCGCGTCAGCTTCGCGGGATCGTTGACCTCTGCGTTGCTTGGGTGTCCCGCGACGACGTGCATAATGGCCGCGAACATCGCCACCAGACTGATAGTATGGGTCACCGACCCGGGATCGCTGACGCCAGCTGGTTCCGCTCTCGTCTACCAAGCCGCGGCCAAGGCTGTGGCTGAGGGTCGTCAAGATGCCGTGGCGAAGTTGGCGTTTGGCGCCGCCACCGTTTTGCAACGTGTACTGATGCCCCTTTGGGTCGGCGGGAGCGGATCGGTGCCGCAGCTGATTTTGATTTGTTTGATTCTCTATCAATGCCGACTCGTGGAGCGGAAATGGGGTACGCGCATCTTTCTGCTCGTCTTGTGCATTCCCAGTTTGGTGGCGTCCCTGATTCCGACGGCGGCCATCGTTCGTGGGCTCTCTATTGGCAGCGGCGCGGCGGGACCGGCGGCGGCCGCCGTGGCATCATGGCGTCCCTACGCATACGAAAAGGCCTTACAAGGCGAGCTGTCCGTCGCCATGGCTTCGGCAGCGGCACTAGCGCTTTCCTATTGTCTGCAAACACCGCCTTGCCCGTCGCCGCAAGAACACAGTTCGGGTAAGCCAGAAGGAACCTCCGAGCCAGCTCGGCCGATCGCCGATGGGTCATCATCAGCGCATACGCAGTGGTGGTTGACACGCCGGATGGTGGGAACGGCCTTCTGGAAAGACAATGCGTCCTCGGCGGATAAGTACTTCACCTACTTTCTGACGGCGGCGCTGCTATGGGGCCAAACCAGCTGCACCGTGCTATTCCCAACCCTGCCGGCAGCAGGTACCTCCAATTCGCGCTTGCCATTGGTTATCTATCAAAGCCTTCACGCGGCGGTCGGCGTCGCATCAACCTTGTGGATTTTAAACACCGCCTCTGGCCGCTGGCTCTGCCGCACCGTGGATCGCATCGCTTGCGACGGTGGACGACGTGGTGGCGCCGGGGCCGGCCCCGTCACTGGGGCCGTTGCGTCTATCCTTCGTGGCGTCGTGCGCATCCACACGTTCCTTGCGGGATGGATGGGTGTTTCAACGGGACCCATCGTCCGCCGCCGTGTCGTTCACCCGGCCGCAGGCGGTGCCCGAGGTGTGAGGTTCCGCGGTGGGCCAGATGATGTCGCCGCGGGAGGCGCCGTCGACACGGAGGCCGCCGAGATCGAGGCCGCCATCCGGGCCTCGCTGGCTGAGACCCACCCAGCATCGGCTCCGTCCCTCCCTGGGGCCGCCGCGCGACGTCGTGGGCCTCCACCACGACCGGCGGCAAGGGCCGCGACCGGAGGGACACCGCCCCCGATGCTCTCGCCCGAGCAAGAGGCGGCCGTCCGAGTGCTAATGGACTTATCGCCCGCAATCACCCGCGAAAAGGCCTCCGCGGCGCTTGCGATGGCACATGGCAACGTGGAGCTAGCGGCTGGCCTCTTGTTAGAAGAGTGACAGAGGCCACGTGATGTGCCGCATTATTCCTATTTGCTTTGCAAGAAAGTGATCCCCCCGACTCAGGCGCCACGTTTCTCTAATCCGCAGCATCCTCAGGTAGATAACTGCTCTCTTTTTTTTCCAGATGCACCTATGCCCTATGATTTGTTAGTTCGCTCGCGAACAGACTGATTCATTTTTATAAACGTCCTGCGCCGACAGCATCGCTCGCGGTAAGACGTATCGTAGGAAGGTTGCCGTAGAAGTAAAAATGAGTCGGTGTTCAGGTCATGCCGTCATTTTCGGCATCATCTTTTTCGCCGCGTGCTTCGCCCCGCCGTGTTTCGGCAGCTTCTCCGAAACCGCATCCGGGGTGGCCGATAAGACGATGAAGCACGTCAACGTCGTCCCCCCCAACTCGCGTGGTACCTTTTGGTGGCGGCGTGATGAAGCGCTTCACGGGGAACTAGCGTCACCGGGTGAACAACCATCCAAGGCTTCGTGGCACAAGCGAGGTCCCTCCGCGGCTGAGATGCGCCGCTTGTATGACGACGAGCAACAGCGCCTATCGGCAGGGCCGAGTGGAACCGCCGCCCTCTTCGGCGAGGACGCCTCCGCGCTTCGCACGAAACGTCGTGGCTCGTTGCCGCGGCCGACGATGCCACTGACATGGTATGACGATGCGTACGAGCCCCCGTACGGCCTTGGCCGCCGCATCGCGGACGTTGTGCTCCGTTTGGCCATCTGCTCCGTCGACCCCCCACAGCCGTTCGTGGCGGCGGCCAATGTGACCATCTGCTGGCAAGTGGACCCATCGCGCAACATCTCTCACGATTGGGTCGGCTTGTGGTGGACTCCGTTTCACGCAACCTACGTCGCTTACGACAATGTCACATCGCACACGGGCAACGTCACGTTTGAAGTTGTGAATGCTCGATTTGGTTACGTGGCCCGGTACTTCGAGGGAAATGCACTGCTTGCCGTCTCAGAAAACGAGGCTTTGCCGGAGGCCGCCTTTCCCACCCAAGTCCGTGTCACCCTGTTCACGAGCCCCGCGATCCCGCCCACGACCGGTCGTCGTGGTAGCCGTCGTCGCGAAGAGGAAGGGACATCGCATCCGGCAGTCATCGTATCGTGGACGACGAACCGATCGGCGCCGGTAGGACTCAACAACACGGTATGGCTGAGCCTCTCTCCTAACATGTCCGCCTCCGTCGCCGTCATCGCTCAAGTAACGGAAACATTTTCGCACGATGAGATAAACCATCACGTGGGCCTTCCCTACGTGCCCCAGCTGCATCACCCGTTCGCCCACATTTCGAATTTCACGATTCGATGTGGACATGAGTGCTACAATGACTTCAGCGAGGCGATGTACTATGTCCATCCTGGCTATTTCCATCACGCGACCGTGCAAGGGTTGATCCCGAATACGCAGTACTACTACCGTGTGGGCGAGGGAGTGCCAACCGAAGGAGCCCGAGATTCGCGGCAGGCAAGTGACCCGCCGCCGCTGCAAGAGGTCACGCCGACGGACATGGTTTCTTCGGTGCTTTCCCTCGTGACCCCGCCACTTCCTTCGACCGTGCAGGCGGATCCCGAATTGCTGTTTTCGGTCCTCTACGTCGCCGATGGCGGGATCGGTTCCCCTTCGCGTCACACCCTCGGAGGTGCCACACACAACGATCCCCCCATCAACGGGGCGGACCAAGTGTGGCGGGCAATTCGAGCGGACCCCAAAACGTACTCACAGGATAGCCTCGCCATCATGAATGGTGACATCAGCTACGCGCGGGGCTGGCCGTACATTTGGGAAGTCTTTCATTCGCAGGTCACGGGTATTCTGGACCGCATGCCGGTGCTGTACACGTTTGGGAACCACGAGCAGGACTACGCCGCGAACCGGTTTCAACTCACCAGCGGTGGCGACTCGGGTGGGGAGGCGGGCCTCGTGGCATCGAAGCGATTTGTGATGCACGACGAGGCGCCGTGGTACACGATCCGGCTGGGGCCCATGACGCTGATCGGCTTGTCCACGGAGCACAGCGTGAAGGAACAAGTTCCGTATTTAGAGTCGTCCCTTATCTCGGTCAACCGAACGTCAACCCCTTGGGTCATCGTCTTCTTGCACCGACCGCTCTACACGTCAAACTTCATTGGCGACCGCGAGTTGCACTGGGAGTTTCTGATGTACGCCGACCTGTTCAACAAGTACCAGGTGGATGCCGTGCTCACGGGCCACGATCACTACTATGAGCGCATGTGTCACGTATCGAACGGCATGTGCGCCGACGACTGGCCCTTTGTGGATACGTGGACGACCTATCGACGGACGCACATTGATCGTCACGCCCCCTGCGTGCTCATGAACGATGTCATCAGCTTCTCTCTATTGGATTGTCGGTCGGCATGCGCGAATGCGACCGTGCAGGATGGGCCAGAGGGGACGACCTCGTGCACTGGGTATTCCTTTGACTCGAGCCGTTTGCTGTGTTCCTTTTTCAACTGCTCGGTAACCGCGGCCGATACTCCCCTGCCTCTTGGCTACGAATGGTCGAGCATCACGGAAATCCTCACGAAGATTCCAGGCGGTCGCGCACCCATTTACATCGTCGACGGCAGCGCAGGGGCGGAGTTCTCACCCACGTACACGTTTCCCAATCGCATGACCCGGTACAAGGACTTTAAGGAATGGGGTTACAGCCGTATGGAGGTCACCCGGACGTCTTGGACGTGGCTGCACTATCACACAAACGGATCGCTCGTGGACCGAAAGACCCTCACAAAGTGACTGTTGTGAGTGGGACCGCTCGCGGCACAAATCATTATTGCAATCTTTTTCTCCAGGGAGAGGCAACATCTTTTGTAACCTTTAGTTTTTTCGAGGGCGCGGTGGGGAGGGGAAAAATGATCACCTATCAATCCTGTTGGTTGTTGAACATTGTAAACGGCTCCTCTTCGTTTTTCCTTCTTCTGCGAGCCAAGCACGTTGGGTGGTGCTCTCATGGCGGCCACGAGCGAGTCGCCGAGGGGCGCTCGGGATGGACCTATTGCTCGGGATGGGACGGGCTCGTCGGTAGCGGTGCCAACGCATCCTATGAAGCTGCTGGAGCTTTGGACGCATCGCTGCGCCGACTTAGCGGCCGCATCGTCGCCGTCGCCGCGATGGGAATGGTCGACCACGGTTGGTGCTCCCGCCGGCCCTGCTGCCCCTGTGGCGGCGCCGGGTGCCGCGACCAGTGGGGCTCGAGCAAGAGGCGTCTCTCTTGTGTGTTCGAGTCACGCCCCTCCGCAAGGCGTCTTCTCGGCCGAGCAACTGGTCGACTTGGTCATTCACATCTTATCCACCGATCTAGCGGAAGGAAATGATGTCTGGTCCGTGCTGCAATATCTCTCCCGATGCCCAGACTACTACGACGTACACCTCCCCGCCGTCGGGGGATCGGCGACGTTAGGGTTTCTTCGCGGCGACGCGGCCTCGTCGTCCTCCTCCGCATTCTTCGTGTCCTTTCCCATGAAGGGCATCAAGGGGCTTCTCGCGATCGCCAAAGCGAGTCAAGTGAGTCACATCCCCTCCCGGGTACGGGTGGTCCTCCGCAGCGCTCTCAATCAAAGGCTGTTGACATCGCTACTGGAGATGCTGTTGCTCAACTTGGACCGTTGCGTGGAGTCCTTTTACGATGCCGGTTTGCCAACCCGCGGCGGACTGAGATCGACCCCCGAGCAAGTTCGCCACTTTATCAGTTTGCTGGAATGCTTCGGCGGTCCGCCCTTGCGTGTGCTCGCGAGTATGCGAGCGTTGCGTATCGACCTCACGGTCCTATCCGAGCGCCTGCGAGAGGCGGCTTCCTCCTCCACCGCTTCAACACCGTCCCTCCCGGGAAGCCACAAGAAGGATATTGGCTTTGGAGACGAACGCGACCTCACCATCGACGTGGTGGCAAGCTGCCTTGCGACATGCGTGAGTCAGATGCCGTGCACCAACAGCCCTTCGCCGCCTCGCACCGACGACCAATCCCTCCGTTCGCCCAGACGAATCGGCGAGGTGGACTCCGCAACGGCACGGGCGATGCAACTAAGCGGGATCACCGACATCGCGGCGCTAGCGGCGGCCAAGGACGTTCTCGTGGACTTTATTAGCTCTCGGGGCAGAAGGATGCTGCCGGTCATCTTCCGGCTGACGCTTGAGCTACCCAGTGACCGTTCCGTGGAAGCAATGACCTACCCGGCAGCGGCATCCTGGGCAAGCTTGTGTCAAGCGTGGGTGGCTGCGTCAACGAACCACTCAGGGGGGGACACCTACACGGCCGTCTCGCCGTCAATTGGATCGACTGATGCGAATGTCATCGCAACGGGCCCCCTCCCCCTCGAGCCCACCGCCCTGCCCGTGACGGTCTTTCTGCAGCCAGCGGTTTTGAACGTCTCCGGCGATGCGGTTGCGTTACGAGCCGCTCGTCCCCGTGGCAACACCACGACGGGCTCTTCCTTCACGGGCAAGAGCCCTCGTGGAATGATCGACGCGCTTCGCTCGCCGAAGGCCTCGGGTCACTGGAGCCCCGGTGAATACGACCCTACCGCGTCGGAGGCATCCGATGCCACCACCGGCGACCAGCTCATCGTTGTGAAGCGGCGGCCTCTAGCCAACGGCGGAACGGCAGCTACGCAACGAGCCAACAAAGCTCGCGCCGCAACCGTCGTTGCTCGATCTGATCCCGTCGTTGGCACCGCTGTCGCGAGAGGGAGCAACGATCTCAATCACGACGACCCGCAGCAACCCGTGTCGCCCGTCAGCTATCCTGCCCCACCGTCACCCGCGGTGTGGTCGACGGCCACTCAACGGTCGCCCGTTACGTCCCCCGCCACGGCTCCATCAGTGCCTCCCCGCTCGGACGCCGCGATCGATGCTGAAACGGGAGCGGCGGCCGCGTCCCCTCGTGTCGGCGACGTCCGCCCGTCCCATCCATCCACGGAGCCTGACCGATTGGCTGTCGGAGTCACGGAGGACGAACGTGACGGGTTCCGCCTCCCAGCAGGGGTTGCGACGTCCAGTCGTCAGCAACACGAGGTGGAGAGATCCACCGACGAGTCGTCCGCGACGCTTGACGATCGCCGCCGGAAAGCCTCTGCCCTCACCGCATCGCTGACGGGGCTGCGGCAACGAGCCCGAATCACGGCGGCGGCGGCGGCCACGACAGACCCACCGCCGGTCGGGAGCGCCGAAGCGGCTGCCGTCCCTTCGTCGTCTTCGTCGTTCGTCGGTTTTGGTAGCAGCGCCGCTCTTTCTGGCGGCTGCGTCGTCGCCGTGCCAGCGCCAGGGGCCTCACCGTCGCGACGCATTCCGAATCAGTCAGCGGAGCAGTTGACGATGTTGGCGGTGTCGTTGCTTCGCCGGTACGAGGATGCGGTGAAAGCCGAGTGGGCGAACCTGGAAGTGAGGCTTGTCGAGCGTGAGATGCGTTGCATGGAGGCGTTCGACCCGTTATTCGCTGCTGCAGCGGCGGCGTGAGCAGAGCCAGCGACAAAGATCGGCAGAAAGGAACGGACACGTGCATCAGAGTCTGGTTGCATTTCCAGTGGCGGTGACTCTACCATTTTTCTTTTCGTGCATATTGCATCTCTCTCGATCCTTGCGCACACACGCTGTTATCTTCTTGTCGTGCCGGCTTCATCCGACGGATTCCGTCGTGTCGTGTTAGTGTTTTCACCCCCCCGCGTCGAAGGGCCAGCAAAGAAGGGAGGATAGGTACGGTCCACAGCGTTGTAGCAAAGAGCTGTTGGTGATGGAAGCGGCGGCGTGCGACGCCAAAGGCGCTGACGGGTTAGGGATAACGGCGCAGCGATCGCCACTTCCGCCGCCTCGGCCGCGCCCCCGTACGATTGCCTACGTGACGCATCCGCTGGTCGCACTGCAGAATTTCGCGCAGCACGTCGCCCAGCACGCGATGAAGCCGATTCGCTGCCTCGTGACGGACGCCTTGTGCGACGCCCTGGGCCTCTTTGATGATGATGACGACGACGAACCGCAGCCGCAACAACCTGCGCCATCAGATCCCGGAGCGCCCCTGTCGGCACCGAGGAGCCTCCCACCTGAACCGGTGTCGTCCCAATCGTCCATCGTAGTGGTCGTCAAGGCGGAGCCGCCGAGTGCGGACGACGATGGCGAGGGTCATCATCGCGGCGGCGGCGGTGACCGCGTAGCCGTGAAACCGGTGGGCGAGGGGGGTCCTCAGGTGACTTCTACTACTAGCACAGGAGCGGGCAAATCTCGACGGTGCGTCATCCGACCCTTTGTACCCCCGTTGCTCACGGTGAGCGACTTGATGGTCTTTCATGAACCTGCCTATCTGCGGTGCCTCACAGAGTATTCGAAACATACTTGGGATAAGTTACCGCTGCCGTCGACTCCACCACCGGCAGCGCCCTTTTCCGCCGACTGTCCCTTGATGGACGGTTTGATTGAGTATAGCCTCGCGGTCGCCTCGGGCAGCGTGGCCGCCGCGGTGCTCCTCAACCGGCGGGCCGTCGAGGCCGCCATTCACTGGGGCGGCGGCATGCATCACGCCCAGGCGGGGGAGTGCGCGGGGTTTTGCTACGTCAACGACTGCGTCTTGGCCATCCTCAAGTTGCTTGAGGTGCACTCTCGCGTGCTCTATGTCGATTTGGACGTTCATCACGGCGATGGTGTGGAAGCGGCCTTTTACACAACCGACCGTGTCGTCACGCTTTCATTGCACAAGTTCGCCGAGGGTTTCTTCCCCGGGACCGGATTTACGACGGACATCGGCGTGGAGGCGGGCCGCTATTGCTCCTTCAACGTCCCTCTGCTGGACGGCGTGGACGACTCGCATTACTTGCCGTTGTTTGAGAGTTGCTATGATGCGATCGTGGCCGCGTTCGAACCTAACGCCATCGTGCTGCAGTGCGGCGCGGATAGCCTTGCCGGTGATCGCGTAGGGCCTTTCAACTTATCGTCCGCCGGGCATGCCGCTTGCGTTCGGCACGTCGTGCATACGGCGCTGCCGACGTTGTACCTCGGCGGGGGTGGCTATACGGTCCGCAATGTGGCTCGTCTTTGGGCCGCTGAAACGTGCGTGATCGCGGGTCGCACGGTGGCACCTGAAGTGCCAAGCGAAACGGAACTGCGGCGTCAAGGTAAGCAGGAAACGGCCGACGCACTTTATGAGTTTTTTCTGCCTACCGGAGAGGCCATGTTGGTCTGCGCAGAGCAAGTACCGCTGCATCCGCCCCCACCGTCAACGGACTGGTTGCGGCTCTGTGGCGACGCCATCGGCATGGTCAAGGAGCAATGTGAGTTGCTGCGGAGACAGCGGCTGCGCCGTCAGCTCGCTCTTCCGAAATAGTCGGGGGTGTCGTTCGTGCAACTGTGTTCACCAGTTCAGCGGGTTTGCATTGTGCCAAGAGAGCCTTGCGTCTGTAATGTTACCAGACATTCGATGGTTGCGATGAGTCTCACGAACCCTCTCTCTTTTCACACAAAAGGCGGAGGAAGGGGATCAATTCAATGGCCGTCGCGAAGCAAGAAATTGCAGCAGGCGACCTATTGCCGGACCGGGCGGCAGGAACAGCTGAGCGCGACGCCAACCCGCCGAGCACCTCTAGGGCCGTTCGCACGCCGCACGTCGGAGCAATTGCCATTGTGGCGGGAGGACTGACCGGCGCACTCGAGTCCCTAGTGTGCTACCCGCTTGAGTTCGCGAAGACGCAGTTGCAGCTGAACGTTGCGGCGTCCACGGCGGCGCCCCTCTCGACCGTGACGGCCGCCCCCTTTGTAAGAAGGCATGGCAGTCGTTGGCATTTCGCGTCGGCATGCGTCCATCGCAGCCCCTTTGCAAGTTGCCTTTGCCGCGTTGTCCAAGAACACGGGCCACTCGGTGTCTATCGCGGCATGGCGCCCGTCCTTGCGGGTAGCGTGCCGAAGCAGGGCGCGCGCTGGGGAACGTACGAGACGTTGACGGAACGACTCAGACAGTCACGGAAGACAGCGCCTCCTTCTCCCACTAACTCTGGGACGAGCGGCGGGGCGTCGCAACGGTTGACGTTACTGGAAACATCCGCCTGCGGCGCCATGTCAGGCGTCGTGGAAGCCATCGTCGCCGTCGTCCCATCGGAAACGCTCAAGACGAAGCTAATCGAGTTTTCCGGACCGATGGCAAAGATGTCAATGACAACAACACCCGCCGCCGTGGTGGGCGCGGCGATGCCATGCGTTGGTCTGCATCCAGGAAACGCTTCTTCTTACCCTATAAGTGGTGCCGTTGACCGTTCGATGGCCGCCGCTGCCTTCACGGCCACATCGGCGACTACGACCACGCCGAATGCTGCCCCCACCACGGGTCCGGCGACGACGTCGTCCATGTCGTCCGCGTCGCTTCTGTCGAAGGTCGCGTTTATCGTGCGGCGAGATGGAGGTATCATCCCTGCTCTGTACTGTGGCATATCGGCGACCGTGATGCGCCAGGCTCTCAATCAAGGTCTGCGCTTCCCGGCGCAGTTGACCTTTTCGACGTGGCTTTGCGCTGTCCCAGCCTTGTCTTTCCGCCATTGCGATCACGATGATATGGTGGATGGTCGTCATCGTCAGCAATCTTCGTCGGGTTCGGGTTCTTCTTCGTCTGCGGGGTCATCCCCCGGGAAGGTCGCCGCCACCGCTGTCCCCAAGGATGGAGCTGCAGCCTGGGGAGGTGGCATGGTGAGAGCAATCTACCTACCGCATTGGACTCAGCCGAACGTGGAGCAACGAAGGCGGTCGGCAATCGTAAACGGTGCCGCGGGATTCTGTGCGGGGTGTTTCTCTGTGTTGATCACCCAGCCACTCGATGTCATCAAAACGAAGATGCAAGGAGGGAGGGGTTACTCGATGGGCTCGGCGGCCGAGGGCGTCCGAGGTGACAGTTGTAGCGGTGGGCGTCGCAGTTTTCGCAGCTGGGCGCGGCACATCTTTATGTCGTGCGGCCTGCGCGGCTTTTACGCAGGCCTGCCACCAAGGCTTGTTCGTGTGGGCGGCAACGTGGCGCTGACGTTCTCGCTGTTTCCGTTCGCACAACGACTCGTTTCAGCGGCGTAAAATGGTGGTGTCATCATGGATTGAGCATCATCGCGTCGAGGGTGAATGGGTCGGGGGGCACGTGCAATCATGTTTTTTCCCCGCAATACTCAATCTCTCGCGAAATTGTGTCGCTCGCAGCAGCACATCATGCTTTTTTTCCCGCTACTCTCTCTGTGAATCAGCTCCCATCTGCTGTGTCGGTTCAATCTCTGTGCGTGGAGAACCTCCCCTCTGTTTCCCACCCATCCCACTCTCCGGAATTTTTGGTCTCTTGGTATCTGCTGCTCCTTCTGTTCAATAGGGGGAGGGGCTATAGACACCTCAGACTTCCCAGGATGTCATGTATGGGTGCCATGGATGGGTGCCAAATTCTCTCCTATGTCCCACCTCTCTCTCCCCGTTCACGAAAAAGCCCCTATCTACTCC
>ERZ1292630.1422-Hain-H41-02um-R3-1422-length-23603-cov-6_pt1 | contig 12373 bp, 10 predicted proteins | sample MGYA00564408_ERZ1292630 | MGnify/ENA primary metagenome ERZ1292630 (study PRJEB36523, sample SAMEA6512641) | groundwater metagenome | collected 2019-01-08 | study: AquaDiva: Metagenomics assemblies of 32 groundwater samples | reverse complement strand
AGCAAGAACATGCCCGGCATGCGGCCGCGCGCATCAAAGCGCTGCGGGCCAAAGTAATTGAGGAATCCCGACGTCGTTAAGGCGGCGGCGCGGCAAACGTAGATTGATTGAGGAGGACGTTGGGCCACGGCAGACGACTGTGACTGCTGACGAGGTGACGTCGTGTCTGATTCCGCCTGTGAGGCCGTCGCTGGGATATCCCAACGGACCGTGATTTCGAAGCGGTTCCCGAGCAGTTGGCCGACATACAGCGGCGCGCTTTGCAAGCATCCGCTATGGATCACGACAATAGGCGGGGGAGGTGCCGCCGCGGTGCACTTCGATTCCTCCTGCGCGTCGTCTCCACAGAGTGCGGCTGCCGCCGACTCAATGCGCCGCCGGTCACCAGGTTGGCCTTCGAGCCAAGTCCGTCCAAGTCCGGTATGGGCATGCGACGTGGCCGAGAGAACACACGCTGAGTCGGTATTCGTGACGTGAACGATTGCCGCAGCGGGGGATGCGTCCCCGCCACTACGGACTGGCTCGTCGACGCTGCCAATGAACGCCGTCCAATCACCAGGAACCGAGGCGCGCTGCATCGTCCACGCCTGCTTGTCCTTGCGGCCCGCCGTTCCCACATCCTGAGGTGACAGAAGCGGCAATCGTACTAACTCGTGCTGCCCGCCAAGGCTGCTGCTCCGGCGTCGCGCGGCGGCGGCGCACTCGTTCAGCATGTCAGCCACGATCCGTTTGCACCGCTCCGCCTCCACGCCCACCTTTTCTATCGTGAAGTGCGTGAAACATTTTGGCATCACGGCTTGGCGCGGCTGGTTGCACGAAGACGCCGGACACGACTCGCCACTGGCAACAAGGACCCCTTTCGCGATCATTTCTTCCTCCACATTCCCCGTGGGGGTCGCTACCGGCGCAGTGGTATCGTCGGCCATGATGTTTGCGACGCGAGGTCGCTTGCCACTAGGCGGCCGAGTGACGAGGATCCCATCGCTCGCAACACCCTTCGCGCTCGGCCGTCGCCCAACTCGCAAGAACGGAAACCGCCGCCTCAATGTGTCGTGAAACAAAGTTCGTTCCGACTTCGAGCACGACCCGTCGAGCACCACCGTGACGGACACGGGACTCGCGTCAAACGCGGGAGGTGGCCCATTGGCCAATCGCATCAGGCGGTCCGCACCGGATGAGGTGACCGCCGCGGCGAATCCATCGTAGTCTGCGTCCCGTCGGAGGATCACGCTATCGATTTGCCTCAGCGCCGCGTTTTCACCATCTTGCTTCTCCCCAATTGTTGTGGTGGGGCGGTCGTCGTCGTCGTCGTCGTCTTCGTCATTTAGCCGGCGAGACAAAGCCACCCCTCGCTGGATGTCCACATCGACAGAGGGATACGCGTGTCGGATGGACAGCCGCAGGGTGCCGCGCTGCCCTTTGTCGTCGATTGTCGTCGGCAATGCCAACGTCGTCGCCGCCGTCGTAGCTGTCGCGATCCTTTGGCACGCTTCGTCCATCGCCGTGACCGTCGCGGCATCCAACCACGGCAGGACGCGAGGGAGTTGCGAGAGTGGCAGAATTTGGACCGGTGAGGCCACCGGGTGCGGCTCGGCGACAAGCTGCGGCGTTCCCGCCGTCGGTTGAGAGGGTACGTGCACATTCAGAGGCAACGACGACGCAGCGAATTTGATACGACACAACGCGTTGGTCAGAGGGTCGGCGATGATCGGCGGTCGCAACGACGATGGGCTACGCAGTAACGGCGCCATCGCGGATGAGCTACCACAGCTCGACACGGGGGGCCGTCCCTCCGGCGGCGGGAGTTCCTGCACGATGAACTCCCATGGGGTTCGCTTGATGGAATAACAACCTGCTCTTCCAGCTGCGAGCGGCGGCGACGACGAGGATGCGGCCTCCTCCTGCGGACTGTCTGTGGCAACGCCGAAACCAGGATGCCGGTGGCGGACGACGGATAGCGGACAAGTCGTCATGGCTTCCGTAAAGTAGCACACAGCAAACTATCACCAAGGCCTAGCCTAACAGTACGTTCCGGTCCTGTACCTTTAACACAGACAACACACAGCAGTCATTTTCTGTCCGTATATGTGCTCCTGGCGGAACTAGGGAGAGGGGGAATTTGGTTTGATGAAGCCCCTGTGGTGTGCGTGGGTGGGTACCGCGATCCCAATGTATGCTTGTGTGTGTCTGCGTACCTCCCCCCGCCCCACACCGCCTTTCATCAATGCCCCCGACCCCGCTTCTTGGTCCAAGAAAAAATCAACAACTTGGAACGGACAAACATATAGTATCCTGGTGAGAGAGAGAGAGAGAGAACGCGCGAGGTTTCGGTAGGGCGACCAGAACGGCGGCGGCGCGGGAAAAAAGAGTGGACTCCGTGGGTCGTTTCTGAGACCATATCTTTTCTCGGCTTGTGTTTGGCGAGGAGTGCCATCAGTCGGCATGTTTTCTGTTGTGTTGTTGTCGTCGTCGTCTTTGGCCCTTTTCGAAGTTCGCGGGATAGTGTTATTTTCCTAACCAAAAGATACCCAAACGAGAGAGGAGCGAAATTGCCGGTGAAAAACACACACAAAATGGTGCGCGGGAGGTGGGAGTCAGTGGCTACAGACCCTCCGTTGCATCAGCACGAAGTACCTTGATTGGTTCTTCACAAGAGCAAGGAATGAAATTCGCTTCTGATCTCAGCTAACAGGGGCTCCCGGTTTCGACCAATGCTTGAATGCTTCGAAGTGCCGCAGGGTCATGAACGTCAACTCCGAGCAATCAACCGTGACTACGACGGAACCACCCAACTCTTTCTTCGCATAGTTGATGAAGTCGCCGAGAAGCACTGCCCCGTCGACGTCAAACTGTACCAGCGGGCCCACGTCGATGCGGAGCAAAATGGACGGTCCGGACGAAGCCGCGGCGTCGTCGTCCACCTCACCGAGAGCTTGCTTTGTCACGAGCAACTGCTTTTCTTCCTCCTCCGACTCGGGCTGGTATCCCTCACGCCTTGGCAGCGTGGCGAAGGCAGACCACAGCAACTCTCGCGTGACTGCGCGGTTCACAAAGAGCAAGCTGGATAAGACACGAACGTGCACAGCACGGGCGCCGCGCGCGCTGCCAGTGGAAATATCGGCCACCGTGATCATTGGCATTCGTTCCGACCAGGTCACGAGGCACGACGCTGCCGCACCGACAATAAGGCCGTAAAAGGTGTCGAGCAGCAGGCAGCTCGCGAGCGTCATCATGAACACGTAGGCGCCGGGCGCATCGGCCTCGAACATCAATTCGATCTCGTGGAAGTTGATCAAGCGGTAGGCGACCATGAAGAGAATCGCCGCGATGCACGCCATCGGAATTTCGGAAAAAAACGGCATCACAAACATCGAAATCAACCCCACGAGCAGCGCGCAAATGATCACCGACATGCGACTCGTGGCGCCACTTCGGACGTTGAGGCTCGTGCGGGCGAGGGCGGCGGTACACGGGATGCCCCCCATGGCGCCACTGACGGCGTTGGAAACGGCGACGCCGAGCATCTCGCGGTTGGTGTTCAACGGTTTGACGATTTTTGCCATCCGGTTGCCGATTTCGGCGGAAATGATCGTCTCGAGCGCCGCGACGCAGGCGACGCCGACGCAAGAGAGCCAAATGGAAGCCTCGGACGTCGCCAAGCCGGAGACCATGGTCCAATCCAAAGGCAAGATGAGCACCGCTGGGATGGAGGGGAACTTCGTACGCAACAGCGTGAGCGTGCCGATGGGCAAGTAGGTTCCCAGTGCGATGCCGACGGTGGCAATGACGATTGCCCACGGGATGGTCCCCTTCCACTTCGTGAGTAAGAAGAGCGCGGCAAAGCTCACGAAGAAGGTGACAGCGTCTTGGTACCGTGCCGTCGACATGCACGACAGGCTCATGGCTAGCTTGGCGAAGAACGTTTCCCGCGGCTGGAGACCCGTCAGTCCGAAGGCGGAAGGGAACTGCGAGCAACCGATGATGATGGCCACGGCGACGGAAAAGCCTTCGGCGACCGGCGTGCTGATGTAGCGCGTCAAACGGTCCAATCGCGCAAAGAAGGCCACAAACAGCAGCACGGACGTCAGAATGGCCACCACGGGCAAGGCTGCCGAGCCGTGCGCGGCGACGACATTGTGAAGGAGGCCGGATAGCGCCCCTGTCGTACCCACGATGTTGAAATGCGAGTCGCCTACCGTCGCCGCCATGAGGCCACCCCAAAAAGTGGTCACGATACCTTGCGTCGGCGTGCCGCCACCGGCCAGCGAAAGCGAAATGCCCAAGGGGATGTTCACGAGGGCGACCGTCGCACCGGCCTTCGCATTGTCACTCAACTTGAAAGTGAGCGGAAGTCCCTTGATGAGCGAAACGTACTGGAACCACGACTGCTTGTAGGTCGGAATCGGGACCGGCTCGGCGTCCACTTGGAGCTTCTTCCCATTCGCCGATGTTTCGGCGCCGCCGGATGCTTGGTGGTGGCCGTGGCCGTGGTGGCCGTCATCGTGGTGGTGGCCGCTGTCGTGGCTGTGGCCGTGGTGACTTTTGGTTGCCGCCGTCATGTCGATCGTGCCGTAAGAACTGGCCGTGGCCGGATGCGGCTCCCGAAGGGCGGCAAGGCTGGGATGTTGGGGGTGCGCCATATTTGGTACTTGATGAGAGATGGTGTGGGAAGGGATGGGGGGATGGAGAGAACAGAGGTCAAGGGCTGAGCGCGAGAGAATGAATGCGTCTGCTGTGGACGGGAGGGAGGGACGCTACTGAACTCGTTGTTCATAAAATCAGGATGACCTAGATGCTTTCGGGCTAGGAATGCGAGAGAGCATAGAAGAAAATGGAGAGGGAAAAGCCCCTTCGATGCGGCACGTAGGAAGGATGACCGCGAAGACACGAATTTTGACATCGCTATGGTGTCGGTGCCGGTAGAACGGTGTGATGAAGAGAAACAATGGGCCAGGAGGAGGAAGGGAGCGTGGGCAAAGAGAAGGGAGGCGTGGGAGGACGAAGGCGAAGAGAAACAAGGGTGAGGAGGAGGAAGGGAGCGTGGGCAAAGAGAAGGGGGCGAAGGCGAAGAGACAGAGCGACAGAGCAAAGGCATGTGAAATACGCGGCGTGAAAAAGGACCGCCGAAAGAAAAGTCACCAAAACCATTTTCGGAAAGGTTGCGGTTTCAAAAAAAAAGATCGAACGGGAGCAGGAAGGAATGGAGGTTGTGGTTCTGCGTGGAACGGGGGTGACACGGGGCGCAACACGCCGCGGCCCGTCTTCGGTGGTCAATGTTGTCCTCCGGCCGGGCACGACGACGACCAGTAGAGGGGGCGCTGTGCCGCGTTGTAGCTTGCCGCAGCAGCAACCGACGAGGACGAGAAGGCAGCACCGCCGCCGCCGCATGACGATGGTGCGAACCCCGAGGAGGGGTAGATCCCAGGGCCACCACCCCAGGGAGGACGAGCCAATGCCGACGCCGACGGCCACAACAACATGTCTTGTTCCGGTTGCCTCGGCAGATGCTGCGGCTGCCCCGCCGCGGAGGCGGCGTGATGGCGTGCCTGGCGTTCGGACGCCGCGGCCGCGTCCCGGTTCACCTGAAAAATCCACACGCGACAGTGCCCGAACCGTCGATGGAGCACACGGGCCAAGTTGTGAAAGCGAACGACGCGAGGGGCCGCAAAGTACACCGTCAGCCGTTTCATGTCGAACTGAAACTCGCAGGACAAAAAATGCATCGCCGCCACGTCGCAGGCCAATGTGACTTGATGGTTGAAGCGCAAACCGCAGACGAAGCCGAAGCACTCAAGCGACCGCGGGACGACGTGATGGTAGTAGTAGGCCACCTCGTTTGGGGTGGCCCGGCGGAGCACGCGGCGGTGGGGCCAGCGTTGACCCTTGGGGTCATGCTCGTCGCTTCCGGACGCGGTCGGCGACGTCATGGTCGGGCATGCGAGAGGGAGCTGGTGGTGCTCGAGAGGTTTGCCTCCTCCTCCACCTAGCTCGCGCACTGTTTGTGACGCCTCCTTCTGCGTGGGGTCCCCTTCTTCGATCGAGGAGCCCAACGAACCTTCGTAGTCGCCGAGGTTGACGGTCGCAGCCGTCGCTGGGCCCATCAGAGCCACGCGCGTCACCATCGCCATGTCAACACCGCGATCGCCCTCGACGAGAACGTGAACACCGACGAGCGATCCGGCGGCCGCGGCCGATTCGACGGAGAGGGCGTCATCGCCCTGAGATTCAGAAGAAGGGGGTGGCAGCGGTGTCTTCGCCATCGTCATGACGTAAAGGCCGGCGACTCCGCTGATCTGAAGCACGGCCTCCACGACGAAAACCTCCACGGAATCGGCATCGATTGGAGTGACCCCCACGATGTCTTCGATCGCGGGAAGCGCCACTTGAAGATGCTGCGCTTCGTCCTTGTCGCCTTGCGGTGGTGGTGGTGACGGCTCCCCACCATGCGGCCCGTTCACCACCAGGTCCCATTCGTCCATTAGCTTTCGCACCGTGAGCGGCGAGGGCGTGTTGTTGGCAAGCAGCCACTGCGAAGCCGTCGTGGAGGCGGGTGGCGTGCGTGGACCCTCCTCCTCGTAGCGGTCGTCCACTTCCTCGTCGCGGAGGGTTTGGTCCTCTGCATCGAAAGGTTGAACGCCTGCCTGCAGAGCGCCGGCGCCAAGCCGCCCACGGCCGTGCCTGCTGCGCGGCTGCATCAGATCACAGAGTTCGTCAGTCGAATGCAAAGGCGGCGACGTCGCAGACCTGACACGGGCGCTGGCAAAGAGAGCACCGTCGCTGGTTAGGCGGGAGTACTCACCCGCCGGACCGGCTTGCATCGGCCACGCGGGTAAAGCGATCGACGACACGCCGCCACGGGTTTCCGATCGGCTGCGCTGAATGTGACGACTGCGCCTCGGCGGTTGCGGCGCCGATGGCGGCGGAGGGTGACCGCCGTTGTGGCCGCTGCCTTCTCCTTCGCAGCAACGGTTGTCGTGGTCCTCGTCGATTGTCGTCGCGGAGCAAAAAAGTGTCGAGGACACCGCCGAGGGTGGAGCCGTCGTCACGGGTAAGACCGTCACCACCGCCGAGGAGGAAAATCTCAGGCGAGCCACGGCGGCGAGAGGCGTTGAGGGTATTTCGCCGCCATTGCTGGTAAGCATTGCCAGCGTCCTCGTGGACACATGCTGCTGTGGCCTTTCGTTCACAGCCGCCGCGAGTACCGGCAGCAACAACAGAGGTGAAGGACGGGCTATTGCGTTCTTGGAGCAAAAGCAAGTAGATGGCAATGGCGGCGGTATGTCGATGGGCAACTGTTCGGTAGCGCCGTGAACGCCCGAGACCTCGGAAGTCATGGGGCTTTGCGGGGCGGCGACGGTGTCCTCTCCCTTCTCTAAACCTTCCCGCGGAACGCGTGCTTGGGGTTGTGTGGCTGATAAAGAATGATGATCACCAACGCGGATCGGAAACAAAGAAGAAGTGCAAAGCGGTTCCGCCGGGCCAAGCGGCGACCCACGCGACGACGCCGCCGATGATGTGGCGTTCGAATGGGCGGCTCGCCCTCCCGCGCTGGACGGCGATGTGTCGCGGACGGTACTTGGCGTCGTCGCGGCGATCGACACCGGCGACCACCCCATTAACGAATATGGATCGTTGACGTAAACAGCGGGCCGGCCGTCTTTTCCACCGCGGCGAGCAGTCGGTGATGTCTGCTGCTGTCGCGTCCATGACGCCGCGATGGGTCCCAACGTCGTGTCATAGGGATGGGGTGGGGCCTGTTGCTGCTGCGGATGGACCACCACGGTCGTAGTCGCCGGGGAACTCGTGGACGAAACAGCGGCGGCGGTCTGCCCCTTCTGATCTGTGAGCGATTCGCATTGAGTGAGCGTATCGTCGAGACGGACCCAATGAGTCGACTCACCACACGCCGTCGCGCCGCAGCAGCTACACGTGCACACGGAAGGGCCGTCGGGCAGCCAGAGTGCGCACTGGGGATGATGGAAAGCCATCGTGGGCGGGAGGCCCCACCAAGTCGCCGCCGCGGGATGGGGTTCAAAGCCCCACGGCACCCCGCCGCTCCAGCACCACCAGCCGCCGCCGCTACAGGGCACCGCCACCCCTTGCCGGTACGGCGGCGGCGGGGGCACGGACGACGGCGTGGTCTCATTCGAAGCAGGTGGGGCGAGGAGGCCCGGAGACACGTCGCCGTCGCCGCCGCGACGGCCATCGTCCGAAGCCATGTTCGGCGGCAGCGACGACACGGTGCTGACTTCGTTGGCCGCGTCGCACGGGGCGTAGAGCGACGACCCTGACGACGCGTCCACGGCGTTCGGAGCGGAGGTCTCGTCCAAGGCATCGCCGCCGTCGTCGGCCCCGTCGTCGTCAGCCCCGTCGTTACGGCTGTTGCAGGGAACACCGACGCAAAGCGAGTATGGCGGCTGCCGCGGCGCCGGGCGGTAGCTGCCGGGAGAAAGAAGAAACGGCGCGCGATCAGGAGGAGGATGACGACGAGCGGTGGGTGCGTCGACGTCTTGCCGAGCAGCCACCGAATGGGGCGGCGCGCTGCTGAGATGGGCGATGTCGCCGCGGTGCGTCGGGTCGTGAAAGAAGGATGAAGGTTGGAGAGGGGTGGGTGGATTTCGATTCCGTGGTGACAGGGCGCGAGAGGAGGAGGGCGGCGGAAGTGGCGGTTGTGGCGTCACGGAGGGTCCCACGAGAATGCGTCGGCCATGATGCAGCACCGAGTAGCCGCTGCTAACGATCCGGACGCTGACGGTGGTCGCAGCGGCTGCAGCGGCTGCATCGGGGGTCGACCCACCCACCAACTTGGAAGTGGCGGTGGTGAGCTGAGCGGCCGCGTCCAGTCGCTTCAGGTGATGACCGTGCCCACCACGCCGTCCGCCGTCAAGGCAGTGGCCTTGCGACGACGGCGCGGAGACGGGCCGCGTCTGAGGCGCCGCCGACGACGATGAGGATGAGAAGGAGGAGGCTCGAGAAGCCGCTTTCGGCACCGGACGGGAGGCCGCCGAATGGGCAACACGCAGCGGGGGATGATGAGGAGGGCAGAGAAGGAGGAGCGGATGAGGAGGGGCTCCGTTCGTGACAGAGGACGCGACACGTCGGCGAGGAACGGCCGTGGCGGTTTCGTCTCGCATGCTTCGCGCATCCGCCTCCTCGGTTTTGAGGAGCGGGCGGGAATATCGCATGCTGACGGATTTGCTGCGAGAGATTGCGAGGCCGGCGGAAGATGAGGTAGAAGATGTGTGGCAGTCGATAGGGCGTCGGGGGCCCGGAGATGTTTCGCTTTTGTGAAACGAAGATGTGAGATAGAGAGAATGACACGCGCCCCAAGATCAAAATAAATGGGAGGCGGGCTAGTTGCACTGTGATGCTCGACCAGATGATCGTGGTAACCAGTCGTGCCTCGGTCCGTTCCTTGATGAGATTGAGGATGGAGCTGCTCGCTCTGCCGCCTTTCGAACGAATCGGTAACGACGACAGAAATAATTGTGTGTCGTGAAGGTTGTTTTTTTCTCGTCCACTGTTCCTCCATGTGGGGTGTGATCCCCAAAGCGTTCGTCAACAACAACATACGATTCCTAAGCAGCGAAGAGACCCACAAGGTGACCCCCACCCTCAACCTGATCGTTGTGGAGCGTGAAGTCGAGAAAAGTCGGCGCGGGTTCACCGATAAGAAAGGAGCACGAGAGTGCATACGGTCGACTGCTTCTACTACACGGGAACATCGTCTCAGAGCGTGGCCCACTCTCTCTCGCAAAAGGTCGAAGGCTCACGCCTTTTTGATTGGTGCCGAGGGGGCGAGAGTCATGTTGACATTCGCGGCCCCACCCGAGCTGCTGTTGAGCGCGGCGACCGAGGGTTTCGTGGGCGCTTTGCCGCCCGCGCCACGTCCATCGGTCGTCCCTGTGCGTTGCGCATCGCGTTCTTTGGCGAGGGCGTCCAGTTTCTTTTGGAACAGCTTCAGGACCTCTAACTTCACCGGATCCTCCACGAAGTCCTTGAAGTGGAATCGCTCGGGAAGCACATTGATTTGATTGTGTAGGGGCAGCTGCAAAAACGCAAAGCTGTCGTAGTGCGAGAGGATGGGCTCCAGCAGCGCCGGCACCCCCGTCAACGCCATGAGAAGCATCGGAGACTCTTTGTTTTGATCTTCGAGATGCGTCTCCGCGCCGAGCTCCACGAGCCGCTTCGCCAAGGGAATCTGCCGCAGGAGCAACGCGTGGTGCAACGCACTGCGACCCAGTCGATCCGCGGCGTCCAATCGCACACCGGGCTGTTGCACGAGCAGTTCGAACTCCTCGACGAGGCCGAATTGAACACAGCGGATGATGCAGGTATCGCCGTTTTTGTCCTTCGCGCTGGGATTGGCGCCGAGGGTTAACAGGTGACGAACCAGCGGTAGATTGCGAGACGACACGGCAATGTGAAGCGCGGTCTGGCCAGCAATCGTTTTCGGCCGGCCCAAAACCTCCTGCGTTTCGTAGTCGTCCAGTTCGTTGATGAACTGGTCGACTGGTTTCTGGGCCGCTTTGGCGGCTTCAACCAACACGTTGATGATGTCGACGTACCCACCTGCCGCGGCGAGATGCAGCGGCTTGTGCCCATGCCATGCGTGGCTGAGGTCCAGACTTCTCGGCGCCAGCTCATGAGCGACGCTCAGCTGGCCATGTTTGCACGCAAGGTGCAGCGCGGTGCAACCGAAGCGGTTTTGAATGTTCGGGTCGATGCCCACGGCGATGAGCCGTCGGACGAGTTCGGTTTGTCCACGACGAGCAGCACAGTGTATTTTTTCCATGTTTTCGTCGTCTTGCTTGATGCGAGGCAGCTTGGGGAAGTCGGACATGATTATCTGCTGCTGCTCCTAAAAGGGATATGAAATGACCGTGCTTCATTCATTTGATTCATATTCAACCGCAGCGACATCACACATTATACTTCCCAAGGCCCACACGTGGCTGCTTTCGTCGACATGGGGGATCGCACGTCGGCGTGTTCGATGCGAGAGAGGTGCGCGGCTGAGGTGGAAAGGGGCGCGCTGCAACAAAGCGGAACTGAAAAATGCACAAAAAAGAAAAACCCTCAGTTGCAATAGAGAGAGGGGAAAAAAAGCAAAGCCCCAAACGCACCCCTTTCGCTCTCCTCAGCCCCGCAACCTCGTCAGAGCCGTCGATGCCTCTCCGTGCCGCACTTTTGGGACCCTCCTCGAGTGGTGTGACCTTTTCGTTCAGTTGGCGTCGTCCACATTGGGGACGTCCACCGCGGCGTTGTCACGGCCCCTTTTTCGCCAAAAGAAGCAAGGCACGTTAACGTGATCGGGGACCGTGGTGGTGGCAGCAGCCTCTGATCGTCTCCCGCCGCCACTCGACGTAGTCTCCGCAGCCCGCCGGTCCTGTTGGGTGCGTGACCGCGGTATTCCCATTCCCGACGCCGGGGTCCCATCCTCAGCAACCGCCGCTGCAGCGTGGTCGTGGTCGTCATCGTCGTCGTCGTCTTGCCCGCGCGGACGAGCGGCGTCGCATGTTCGGTTTTCAGTAGGCCACCCCACAGGCACGGCTGCCGATCGATCCGGCGGCGGCGGAGGAGCCGACGCCGACACGCCATACACTCCGATGGTGGATGCCACACCGCGGAGCTGAGTCTCGAGCTGACGGCACTCGTGGTCCAAGAACCGCTGCAGCAGCGACAAGGGAATCACGGGCTCGTCGGATGGCACGTCCGCCGCGCGACGGCGTGCGAGTCTTGAGAATGTTTTCACACCGGCGAGTCCGGCGAGCCGCCCTTGCGCATGGCTGACGCCGGTGCATCGGTACAGCCCGGTGATGGCCGCGGCACAGGTTGCGAAGTGATGCTTCGCTTCGACCGCGACGTCCGTGGTGGCGAAGGACGCCGGGTGGTGCGACGTGTGCCGCAATGAATGTTGCCGCGAGGAGGGAGGGGGGTCGTGCGGCGCGGCCGTGTTGGCGGCCGTGTTGGCGGCCGTGTTGGCGGCAGTGGCCGACGAGGGCGCACCGTCGCTCCGAAGCGACAGTAGTCGGGATACGGCGGCGGCGGCGGGGTTGCGATTCGTCTGCACATTTGGAATCATCATCACGGCAGTGGGTGGCCCATCACCCGGCACCGGACCGGCGGCTATTCTGTCCATATGATAATATGATATCCGGGTGCACAGGGGGTATGATTTTTGTTGGGAAGAAAAAACACCCTTCGCGGTGTCTGGGTTGTGCGAACCGGGCCAATAATTAGGCGATCATCACGGTCATGGCAACCGCATGGGGTCCCCCATGCCAAATAAAACCCGACAGGTGCATCCGAGTGGAGGATGATTGACGGAAGGACACTACAACGCACGACCCTATGTCGATCCATGGCGGCC
>ERZ1292630.4167-Hain-H41-02um-R3-4167-length-12374-cov-5_pt1 | contig 12374 bp, 11 predicted proteins | sample MGYA00564408_ERZ1292630 | MGnify/ENA primary metagenome ERZ1292630 (study PRJEB36523, sample SAMEA6512641) | groundwater metagenome | collected 2019-01-08 | study: AquaDiva: Metagenomics assemblies of 32 groundwater samples | reverse complement strand
TTGTTTTATCTTTTGTTCTCTCATTGATTGTTTTTTCGCTCGTTACAAGGCGCGCCATATTTTCTGAACGCTATTTTATTTTTATTATTCCGATGTTTATTTACATTGCTGGTAGCCTTGTAAAAAACATTTACCCTTTACACAGATACTTAGCTATTTTCGCCCTATTCTTTGTTGTGGGCGGCTCCACTGTGAGCATTATAAGAAAAGTTCCACAAAAACACCCGCCCTGGAAAGACGCTGCTTTTTCAATTAGCCTTTATGGGTCAAGCATCGTGCTGACAACAAGCTCTCGGGCGCTACAAGTGCCTTATTTTAAAAATAGAAATATTGAAGTTGAGCCGCTGTTTGAAGAAGACTCAGTGGCCGAACAACTAAACTTTTTGCTTATGGATTTTAAAAATGTTTGGATTGTCGATACCGCCTGGAATAGGCTGTTAAACTTTTCTAAATTGAACGATATTGTTTTAAAAGCAAATTTGAAAATCGAAGACCATACCATCTACGACGACGCTTCGGCAGCTGTTGTTGTGCTACGTATTACTCGTTAGCTAAGCTCTTTGCGATAGTTGCCGCTTCGCTTATGTCTGCTTGTAAAGTTCTGATTTCTGCTGAGCCACTAATGTAGCTTATGCTTTGCAGTGTTGCCGTGATTTTTTCAAAGTACTTGTTTGCCATTATTGCTGTTTTTATTGAGCTAATCTGCGTAAGCACGCCGCAAACCTCCCATTGTAGCTGCCTGATTAAAAACTTTATTTGTTTGTCTGTAAAGTTATTCGTAGCAACATCTGCGTTTGTATTTCGAAAAGCAGCACACACTGTAAACCACGCGTCTGTTTTTATTAAATAGGCGGCTTTTGTAAAATCGATGTTTTTGCTTTTCATTTCAAAATAAAAATATAGCTTTTCTTTAAGCTCTTCTGCCTCTTTTGGGTCCCAAATATCATTCAATTTAATTATTGAATAGCTGATGGTTTCTATCAGCTTATCTTCCTTAAAAGGAACATGATCTGTTAATTTGTATTCGGAAATTGTTCTATCAATCATCTCAATGTGCGAGCGCCATTTTTTTATTCTTTTTTCGGGGTGCTTCTGCAGGTTTTGTATATCAGTTTCTAATTGCCGAAACAAAAAAACTGCGGCGTCAAGCGGGTCTGGTGCTCTGCTAATTTTGTGGCGAGCGCAAAGAATTGGGTCGCGCATAAGTTCAAAGCCGTTGTGATTCTTTAATATATATTCTACAGCGCTCGCCATGTAGATATTTATTTCGCCCAACAATGGGAAAAAATTTTTTATTTTATTATACGCCAAAACAAATGCTTCTAGCCGATTTGCGTCGGCAGGTGTTTTAATATATAGGGTGATGTCTAAATCGCTATAGCCCGGCTCAAGCGCATTAAGCACATAGCTGTTTCTGGGCCAGACCTCTGCGTTTAAATTAAAAATCTTACTAGCCAGTCTTAAGAGCTTTAAGGAACATGAGTAGGGGGGGCGCCCCAGTTTAGAGATAAAATATCTTAATGTTTTTTTCACTTGTTCTCTGGTATCGTATTATTTGATTTCTGTAAACTGTTTACTTTACTTAAGGGCTCTGCTTTGAACAAAACTCTGCTAAATTTTTATGGTTATAACGTCTTTATTACAGACATGAGCACTGAGAGTATAATCCCTCGAATAAATCAAGATTTTTCATATTTTCTTCAGAGCACTAATGAAAATGACGCCCTTTCACGCGAGTCTTGTCTTTTTATCAAAATTAATTGTGATGACACTCTTGTGTTTTCAGGGATTTCCCTTGGTAAAACCAAATTATGCAAAATTAAACAGGCTACATTAAAAAAAAGAGTTTTTAGCTACTCTGCAAGTGAAGATGTTCAGGCCTTAGCTTTGTTAATTGATGACATAAAAAGTAAAACGTTTGTTCTTCAAACCAAAAACTCTGATCTGGCTTTTGAAATTGCATACTTGTTGATCTTATCTTCTGTTGGCGAAAATTTAGAGGCGCGCGGACTAATGCGGCTGCACGCGTGCTCTTTTTTATTTAATAATAAATCTTTCTGTTTTTGGGGTCATCGGCGCGCCGGAAAAAGCACGCTGACGCTAAGCTTGATGAAGCTTGATGACATCTCTATATTTTCTGATGAAAACACCTTGTTCGACTTAAATACTAACCAGATTTTGCCGTTTCCAACCAGAATGTCAGTAGACATCGATACTTTTCACGCCTTGCTAGACCCCTCGTCTAAAGTTTCTTTTCGCCAGAACAAGCGTTTTTTTCTAGACGACAAGCTCTTGGTTAATATTCCGAACCACAAATGTGCGCAGCCCAACGCTTTGGGTTTTTTTTATATTCTCGATAGCCGCAATGGCACAAATAACACAGCAGGTCTTAATTTAAAAACCGCGGTGCTCTTGTTTATAAATATCGTTTTTGGCGTCGGAATAATACAAATAACTGAGTTTTTTTTACGGCCGACCAATTTGCCGATTTTAATTAAAATTTTTATAAACCGTATTCGGCTTTTTCTTAAAATATTACGTGTGCGCCCACAAGTTTGGACGCGCGAGGCCTCGCTAAATGAAAATATTTCTTACTGCGCAAACTCCATTTTAAAGCGCTGAAAACTGGCAAGTGATCCCTTTGTCAATCCGGCCAAATAAAACAGCCAAACTAGGATCGGAAGCACAAACATGAGGGGATCAATTTTTTTAAATTTTATAGAGTAGTGCAAATTAATACTTAAAATCCAAATCACTAGCAGCCAAGGCAAATAAACCGCGGTAACGACCCCAAGCGCAGCCACAATAGGAATAAAAACAAAAATGAGCTGTTTCAAAATTGGTACTTTAAAAAATAATTGGCCTCGCCCATATCCGTAGTAAAAAATCTGTTTTAAAAATTTTCGCGCGCTACCTCTTCGCTCGTGAGCAACGCTTAAATCATCGCTAAAGGCTAATTGGCAGCATTTTTCTTTTAATGAATAAATAAGTTCATTTTCTTCAGCGGTTTTTAAAAAAGGTAGAAACTCCGCGTTATTTAAAGTTTTATTTTTAATAAAAAGATTACACAGTGTTAGATTAAACTGCCCACCTCTGGAAAAGCTTTTTCCTTTCAATGCATACCGCTGTGCAACGGGGCCTGTAATAAGCCAACTTGAAAGTATCCAGCCATTTCGCAATTGTTGATAGCTGCTTTTTTGTGGTGTTGTGTTTGGCCCACCCCAAACATCAATTTCAGGATATTCATCAGAAAGCTCTTTAAACTTTAAAAAAAACTCTGGCTCTATGTAGATGTCATCGTCCATAAAAAAAACCCATGGGCTATTTATTTTTTTCATCAACATATTTCTTGCAGCCGCTGGCGTCGCAGGCTTGTCTACTTTTTCAAATGGACCATAACCCAATAGCAGCTTTTCACTATCTGGGTCGTTGCCATTGAGCATCATTCGAAGTTCAAAGCTCAGTTGACTCCGTTTCTCTGCTTCTGCTTTTGCCACGAAATAGCTCGTCAGCATCTTTTCTAGCAGCATCCGTCGTCCAAACGTTACAACAATAACAGTCACATCGACAGGCTGTGTAGAAAACAACTTATTCATAAGGTCTATCAGATCAATTCCATTGCCTCTGGTCAAGAAATGCATGCACAATGTCTGCTGTGTATAGTTTAAAAATTACTATTTGCGACCCAGCTAATTTTAATAAAGAAATTTCTTTTGATTGGGAGGTTTTACACACGCCCCCGGCCCTGATGTGGTTTAAATTATTAACAAATCTTGCTCAAATAAAAAAAAGAATTTTTCCTCGCTTTACCGGCTTTATTAGTCCACATAAAAAAATGTCTCATTTACGCGATAATTTAAATCAGTGCATTGAGATTATCAACGGGGGCGGGCTCTATAAAATAGCCGAACGCGCCACAGACAGTTTTGATCAAGAGTTTTCAAACATTATTCATCATCATTTTGAAATATTAAGTGGCTCATATGAAAACCCATCTGATATTTATAAATCTTCAAATAAAATCGTTCGTAAAGCAATCGCAGGGTTAAACCAAAACATCCACGACATGGAGGCCCTTACCCGAGCCAACGAGTTTAAAAAATCCGGCGAAACCGGAGCCTCCGCCCTTATTTGCGAAGTTGTTGGTGTGCCAAGATATAAAATGCCAGAAGACTTTTTAGAATACTTCTCTATGAAAATTGAATATGGCGATATTTTCTTGCACTACTCCCAGATCGGCAAAACCTGGTGGGAGGTTTTCATTGACCAGGATCAAGAAATTTTTCCGGATGCAATAAGACCACTGAGCGTGATTTCCGGAGAGTTCGACGCCTTTTTTTATGATTTCAAAATGCCTGATGTAACAAAAAACCAGCTCGACGACTTATTAATTAAGTGTGGTCAAGATCCGCAAAACAAACACCTTGCGCTTGGGTATTTACCGGTGGCTAAGTTTATAAATACACAAAAACTTTCAAAGCTCGAAATACAAAACCATATTGCCGAACACCTCTATTTAAAAAATGTTAGCCTTTATAAAAACAATTCTCTAATTGGCCTCGTTGAGTCTGATTACTCTGCTTATGATTTTTTGGAACAGCATGAATAACCTCGATGCTCTCAAAAAAAACACTTTGCTAGAAATCGAAAATCTGGATCTAAGCTTCCCGATAAGACTATATAAACACTCTTCTGCGAGAGATTTTTTTATTCAGGCTATCAAATCTCCCTGGTCGATTTTTCAAAAAACTAATGAAAATCCTATTTTGAAAAACATTACTCTAAAAATTTTCAAAAACGATAGAATTGCCCTTATTGGACTTAATGGAAGTGGAAAAACAAGCTTATGTCGATGCTTAGCCGGCATACTTGTGCCCAACCGTGGAAACATTTTAAAAAACTGTCAGATTCGTAGCGTCATACAAACGGAGGCCGGGTTTTATTCAGATCTTACTGGTAGAGAAAATGCACACTTGCTGTCTTTTTTTCTTTATAACAGCTTAAGCAACAAAGATCGCCTAGCAGTTGTAAACGAATCTCTGGATTTTAGCGAGCTGGGCGCCTACGTAGACGCCCCATTAAGTACTTATAGCATGGGGATGAAAAGCCGGCTATCCTTGGCTCTGACCACGGCCTTGCCACAAGAATTGTTGGTGCTTGATGAGGTCTATAGCCATGCTGATGAGTTTTTTCAGAATAAAATTCAGGCACGAATTGAAAGACAAATTAAAAGCTCTGGCGCGGTTATAATGGTCAGCCATTATGAAAAAGATTTTATTAATTTATGTAATCGTGGCATTGTGTTACATGAAGGAGAAATCAAGTATGATGGAAATCTTACTACCGCACTTGAAGCTTATCGTTTTATGAACGGACCAAACCGTGACGGTTGCCATGAGCGATAATTACTACGATAAAAAGCTTGAAATGATTAACGGCATTTCGCCAAGTTTTTGTTTGGCCAAATGGTTGCAAGTTACCATTGACCTTGTGAACGGCACAACTCACAGCTGTCACCATCCAAAGCGGCACGCCATTCCCCTTAATGAACTCAAAAATGACGTAAGCGCCCTTCATAATACTCAGTATAAAAAAGAACAAAGAAAAAAAATGCTTGAAGGAGAGCGTCCGTCTGAATGCTCCTACTGTTGGGACATCGAAGATCTGGGCAATAAATACTCTGATCGCTTTGTAAAATCCATTGATCCCTGGGCTTGGCCTCATTTAGAAGAAATAAAAACTTTGCCCTGGGATGCAAATGTGTCGCCAAAGTATTTAGAGGTTATGGTCGACAGTTTATGTAATTTTTCTTGCGCCTACTGCATATCTGACGTCAGCACTGGCGTAGCCGCTGAGATTAAAAAATTTGGCAACTATCCTTTTAACTCTCAACACCGCTTGCCCTCGCCAGGCTTGCCACTCAAGTCCAATTTGCCCTATCTCGAAGCCTTTGAACAATGGCTGCCTCAAATAATGAACCAGCTTAAAGTTTTCAGAATTACAGGCGGAGAGCCTCTTCTCAGCGCGCAGTTTTGGAAAATATTGCAAAATTTGCAGCATGCAAATAATCCGGCCCTTGATCTTATCGTTAATAGTCACTTGAGCCATAACACAAGCGTAATACAAAAAATGTGCGACGGCGTAAACCCGCTACTAAGTAATAAAAAAATTAAATCTTTTGCACTCTATGTCAGCCTTGACACTTTTGGAGAGCAGGCCGAATACATACGCCATGGCTTAGACTACAAGCGCGTGCTTAAAAATATTGAGCATGTATTCGCGCAAATTCCCGGCCTTGAAATGGTTATTATGTGCACCTTTAATATTCTATCTATTGATAGCTTCTCAGCTTTTTTAGAGGATTTAATTTCCCTTAAAAAAAAATATCCGATATTGCTCGACATATCGTATTTAAAAAACCCCGGCTATTTAAGGGCCGATTTGGCAGACGAAAACCTGGTTTTTAAAATTAAGGAGAGTTTAGACAAAATGATTTTACACCCTGAGTTTTTCACTCTGCACGAGGTGTCTAAAATGCGAAATCTTTTAGACTGGGTCAAATCAGAAAAATCCAGCGAAGCCATGCAGCTAAATCTACAAGATCGCTCCTTCTTTTTTCTGTTTATAAATGAATATGATCGTAGAAAGCAAAAAAACTTTTTAAATATTTTTCCTAACTACGCTACATTTTTGTCAAACTGTGAAAAAACATATCATTTCACAAAAGACACAACCGTTTATGCTGCAAAAAATACTCCCTAGATATTGTTTTCAACAAATTTATCAATTGGTCTTTTCCGCCTTATCAGTAAGATACAGAAGAACATACCTTGGATTGCTTTGGGTGATATTAAATCCTATTTTTTTGCTTATTGTACAAAGTGTCGTTTTTAGTCATATTTTAAATATAAAAATAGCGCCCTATTTTTTATACCTTGTTAGCGGGTTGCTTCCTTGGCTTTTTATCAGCCAAACTCTCGAAATGGGAACGGGTCAGCTCAGGTCGCAATCGATAACTATTAAGGCCTTTTTTATTAAGCCTTATTTGCTAACAGCCGCCCTGGTAATTGAAAATCTTGTTACCTTGTTTTTGACGGCGATGTTGGTGCTAGTGCCGCTTTATGTTTATTATAATCAGCCTCTGCTTCTTTTGCCTCTTTGGTTTTTAAATATTCTTCCTCTTTCTATTGCTGTTTTTTCTATAGCTTTTATTTGTTCAACGCTTAACATTCTCTTTCAAGATCTGCGCTATTTAATTATGTTTTTGTTATCTATTTTGTATTTTATTACGCCAATATTTTACACAAAAGATTTGGTGCCGGCACACCTACACTGGGTCATTGACTACAGCCCGGTTTACATTCTTTTGGCACCATTTCAAACTTTTGCTCTTGGATTTAGCCCTGCCGCTTGGTTGCTTTTGTTTTTAAAATCAGCGACTCTATCTTTGTGCTTACTCTTGCTATCTTTTCTTCATTGGAAAAAAATTAAAAATTCTTTTTACCTAAATCTTTAGTTCTTATTCATTTAAGCGACCCTAAGCTTCTCCATAGAGCAACCCGAATAGTTCTGGAATGACCTTAATTGTTTTTTCGCCACGAATCTTATCTAAATTAAAGGTAAACACTCTAAACTCTGATCTCGTTTGACTTAAATCTTTATGTTTCGCGTGGCTAATTACCAGCGCAAGTTCGTACTCAATGTGTTTCGCTACCTCTATCGACACACGGCCCATTAAAGATTCAGAAAAGTTTTTATATTTTATACTCAGTTCATCGATTTCTATTTGATTTAGCAGTGCAACGCTTAAAAACTCCGGATTTGCTAAAATATTAAAGTTTACGTTTTGTGCGAACTTTATAAATCCATTTTCTATAAAATAATTTATTAACTCTGGCAGCATAAAACAGTTCATAATGCTAATGGTTGGTGAAATTTGAATTAAAATTTCAGGATTAGACCTCTGAAGAGTGGCGAGGTTCTTCCTAATTGTCTCCCAATCCGCACCCTTTCTAACCAGCTCTGCTGCGGGGCCAATAGCATCAATGCTGGCGCTTACTATTACATTTTCAAATTTTTTCCATAGATTCAAAATGTTCCATTGCATATAGCTGAGCGTGGATAAATTCGTATTACTCTCAATTTTAACATCGCACCTCTTAAGCTCAATGAGTCTTTCCAAAAGCCGATAATGATTTTCGTCTAAGAGTGGTTCTCCGCCTGCAAAATATATTTTGTCAATTTTTGGCAAAAGGCTTTCTATGTCCTGCATTAAGGTTTTATTCTCTGTTAGTTTTAACGTCTTTTTTTGATCCTTTGTGCTTTTACAAAGTTTCTGGTGATCTTCGTACCAAGCATTGCTAGACTCTGGACCACAAGAGCGACACTTGAAATTACAAATATTTGAAAATCTAATATCAAGATAAATGATTTCTTTGCCGACAAGCTCTCCGTCTGTATTTGTATACTCAATTCTCGAAAATTCATCTCTATATTTATCATTCGCTGCTTGTCGGGGGCTCTCGGCGCCAATCTTTTCTGCTTCATAGCAGTTTTCGCAAAAGCTTTGGGCTTTTCCTGCAAGCATTTCTTTGCGAACATTTTTAATTTCTTCGGAATTCCAAATTTCTTTTAAACCTTTTTTTTGAACTGAGCCATAAGAGTAGTTGTGTTTAGTCCGACAACAGGGGTAGACCTCGCTGTTTTGATTCAGGTTAACATGAACCCAGGGAAGTATACAAAAAGCCTTGTTATTATCCATCTGAGGTTAAACTCTGCATTATAGCGCTCCCCGAATCCAGCTAAAAAAAATTATTTTAGCCTTGGTTTTAAAAGGAACTTTTTTTGAAGGCACCCAGCCAATAATATTGTTGTAATCTCTTGGGGTTTCGTTTTTATAAGGTTCTCTTAATGATCGGGTGATAACACTTTTGTTGAAATCGCGCTGATCTTTCCATACAAAATGACAGACCAGCTTTTCGTTATCATAAAAAACAATGATATCGAAAACCTTTAGTTCGGTTGGCAACCTAACTAAATCCAGTTGCTCATCAATTTTTATCAAAGGCAACATAGAGCCCGAAACAATTTGAATGTTTGCAGCTTCCTTTTGAACTTTATTTTTAATAAGCTCTACCGCAAGTTTGTCCATTCAGCCCTTTGTCTCAATCAATATAATACGCTTTTCGTCGCAACTTAAATTTACAAGTTCTTTGTGGATATCTGGTTGACAGCTTTTTTGAATGTATATAATTATTTTTATGGACGCTTCGCCCGCAAATAATAGCGCCTTAAGTACAGGCGTAAGCTCCTGGGTAAAAAAACTAAAGTAAATCGTTTTGCTTTGTAAAATCGCCACAAGATTGTCTGGCCAAAGAGCTTCTCTGATTGAAATCAGCAGCGCAGTATTGCCTGAGGCCAAAATCTCTTGTTTTATTTTTGTAACATTTCCATTAATTTCATTACAAAGCTTGTTTTTCGTCCTGTTTAAATCGTTAATTAACACGGCAACTACGTTCTTATTTTCGATTGTCTGTTGGCCAAAAATATTTCTATAGTCAGCAAAAAATCTACTCCCGGATTTTGTTTCAGCAAAAGCTGCTAAGCCCTCTTTATCATTCAAATACGCCTCGGGCCCAAGCTTAGACAAAAATTTTCTTCTAAACGTGTCTAGCTCCTGCTTGCTAACTGGCAAAGGACAATTCAAATCGTTTATCAAATTCGACTCTTTGCTTACTTCGTCGCTTTGGTTAATAAGATATTTTGCCAAAAACTCTGCCTTAAGCTCAATGACCTCTTTTGACTCGTCACTGCGGCCTACAAATTGCCATGGTATTATCTCGGCATTGCTCGTCGTTTGGTCTCGATGTCCGCCCCAGTTTGTAATTAGGCTTGGCCAGCCCTGCTGTTGTGCCTGCGCCAAAGACACATCAAAATCTTCCGACACAAAAGTTGATAAATTGATTAAAATGGGGCTATTAAATTTTTGCTCAAGCCATTCTTCAGCGCCTAGCTTGGCCATTAGTACGGGCTCAACTTTCCAGTTAAGACTTTGTATTAAGTTTTTGATTTGATTTTCGTATGATAAGTGTTCCTGCATGCCGCGATCGGCTGAGTACATATTATCAAAATCACCGATTAATATAAGCCTTGCCTTTATGTTGTATTGCGTTTGTAAAAAGTAGGACAACCAAACTACAGCTTCAATATTTTTAGTTGGCGAAACTCTCCCTGAAAAAACCAGGTCAAAGGCTTCGCTGCAGCGAGCTTGTGCGAAGGTGTTTGGTCTTAACTGTTTCTGTATCGGAAATAACTCATAGCGAGGTATAACGGAAATATGCTCCACTTCGATGAATAAAAGTTTTACTAAAACATCTCGAACACAGTTAGATACCACCCAAAATCTGTATTTAAAATCTGGCCAATTTCCCGAAGAAATAAAGCTCTTTAAAAACCCACCAAACAAAACAACATCAACACATCCATCCGCGCTTGTCTTGATTTGATAACGCCTGTCCTGATCGGGAATCCAGACGTGATCAATATTAAATTTACTCTTAAGATAGGCTTTTGTTTTTTCTGCCAACATATTAATGCTTGTTTGACAAACATCTTTTTTAAATGTGTCGGAGTTGTTCTTCATAGTTTGTCCGTGCGGTAAAGGTGGCCTAGTTCATAAAGCTTATTGTTAAGATTTTTATCTTCACATAGGGTTTCCTGGCCGCGGTGATAATCTTTTATTAGAACACTCTTTTTATTTTTTTCGACCCAAGGAACAATCGAATACCCCAGCTCTGAGTTCAGTCTTGGCAGGTCATGCTTCATGCCATAGGCTTCAAAAAAAATCTGAGCTTGTTCGTCCTTATACGTGTTAAATATTTTTGGATTGCCTTTGATTTTCTCGCAAGTAGCGCGCTTATAAATTTCATCAGAAATTTCAGTGGCACGCAGACTGTGCTCTGTGCCGGTCTCTGCCGCCAACAATTCTTTATTTTTTTTAACAATGCTTCCAAAACTATAATATTCCGGCGTCAAGGTTCCTCTTGAGTCTCGATATCTCTCGATGCTTTTTAAAATAGCCTTTGCCAACTCTGCAGGGTCAATGGATGGGCCCTTTGATGTTTTATATACTTTTACGAGTTCGGTCTGATTATCGAAGTGCTTTTTAAAATCCGCATGACCGCCCCAATCTGACAAAACTGCAGTGTGATTGGCTATAAGACATTGAAACGCAGCCATTCCAAAATTTTCATCAGAGTGCAGGCTTGGCGAAATAAGAACATGTCTTCTTTGCTTTAAAACATCTTTTAGGTGCTCTCTATCTTGATATCCATGAAAAAAAACATTCTCTTTTATTTTTAAAGTATCACAGAGGTCCAATAAAAACTGTTGATACCCTGGCTGAGAAATTCCCATATTCGGGCTGCCCAGATTGTCTTCTTTTCCATAAACATGAAGCGTCCAGCGCAGCTCCGGGCGCTGTTTTTTTAAGATTTTTAAAGCGAGTAGGGTGGTGTGAATGTTTTTTTGAGAGGAAATGCGACCAATATATATAAGTGGTATTTCAACTTCATCTGGTTTTGAAAAAATGGACTCTGATGATATATCTTTATACGAAAATGGTATGATTTTGCAGCGAGCCTCTGGGAAGGTGATCTTTAAACATTCTGCATCGCGAGCACATGACGAAATAAAAAAATCTTTTTTTTGAAATAAATTGACCGCGCCCCAATGCCGCATGGGCCAGCAGGCAATTGTCGCCTGGTTATGAAGATAAACAATAAAGTTACAGCCCAGCTTCAGATCACCTCTGATATAAGCCGCCAGTTTAAACATTTGCGGGGTAAAACAAGTTAACACCACAGCAGAACATTCAATGAGATCTTTAAAGTAGTCTGCGAGTTTTTCTTTATCAATATTAACAACTCGAACTTGGGTACTTTCTGACTCTGCAGCCTGCCAGGTTTCAACAATAAACGGAATTATCTCTTGCATGCTGTGCCAGACGAAATTCTGCGTTGAGGTTAAAACTAGGCATTTTTTATTCATGCGTTTCCTTGAATTTGGCCTGGCTTTGTTAGTTTTTTAATATACAAATCACCGATGGCCATTCCATCTACTGGCGTTGAGATTAAAAATCTTTTCGCATCTTGGACAGTTTCAACAATCGGCTCTCCCATTACATTTAAACTAGTATTGAGTACGCATGGCGTGCCGGTTAAGTCTTTCACTTCCTTTATTAAGTTATAAAATCGCACATTTGAAGCTGAGCCCACCGTTTGCATTCTTGAGGTTCCGTCGAAGTGAGTCACTTCGTGAAGTACTTGCCGGTGTTCGGGGCGCGTTTTCACCGCAAATGACATAAATGGGTTTTC
>ERZ1292630.4166-Hain-H41-02um-R3-4166-length-12378-cov-9_pt1 | contig 12378 bp, 8 predicted proteins | sample MGYA00564408_ERZ1292630 | MGnify/ENA primary metagenome ERZ1292630 (study PRJEB36523, sample SAMEA6512641) | groundwater metagenome | collected 2019-01-08 | study: AquaDiva: Metagenomics assemblies of 32 groundwater samples | reverse complement strand
ACAGGATTCATAGCAAAATCAGTTGGTTGGGGTTGGCGGGTGATGTTTCCACCGGCGCCATATCGGTAAGCAACTGAAACAATGGCGCTTTCTCGAACGGGGTGACGCTCAGGATCTGTAGCATCGAATGCAGAGAAAATTCCAAATTGAGGCGCTTGCGGATGATGGCGACGAGGACATAGACCGCCACGGCGATCCACACTTGGGTTTTGACCGCGTTCTCGGACGTGCCGAAGAACCGCTTGATGCGCAGATGCTGTTTGATCCATCGAAAGAACAGTTCGACTTGCCAACGGCTTTTGTAGAGCGCACCGATGGTGAGCGCGGGCAAGGCGAAGTTGTTGGTCAGGAAGACCAGCGTCTTGGCGGTCTCGGGATCCTTGAAGCGAATGCGGCGCAGCCGCTCGGGGTAGCCTTGATGCGAGTAGAACACAGTGAGTTCCACTACCTGATCGCAGATCAACCCGGTGTTGCGATCCACGGGCCGCGAGACCACGCGTCGGAATTTGGAATTGGACTTCGCCCGCGTGACGAAGAAGCTGCCGACCTGGTGCAATGTGTAGAGCCGCTCGAAGTCCAGGTACCCGCGATCCATCACGTAGAAGACCCCCGGCTCGGCCACGAGCAGATCGAGGACGTTGACATCGTGGAGCTTGCCATCGCTGATATGGATGAAGGTGGGAATAGCTCCGCGCAGATCGAGCAGCGTGTGCAGTTTCACCGCCGCCTTGGTCTGGCGAAACGGTGCCCAGGGAAACAGCGACAGACACAGGTCGATGGTGGTCGAGTCCAGCGCGTAGACCGTCTCGCTTAGTTCGACGCCGAGCGGCTCCTTGGCGTACAGGTGCCGGGCAATGCGAATCAACGCTTGGGCGAACTCGAAGTAGATGCGCCAATCGCGTCCTTCGTTGGCGTCCGAAAGAGAACTGCGACTGACATTGCCACGAATGCCCAAGTGGTAGAGCTTGGCCGGCTGTGCGCCCAGGCAGGCTTCGATGTCGCGCAGACTCTCCCGGTAGGTAAGCTGAGCGAAGGCCATGCACAGGAACTGATCGAGACAGCTGAAGCTGCGCACGTTGAAATCGCCGCCATACTTCTCCACCAACCCGCGAAAGGTGTGCCACGGTGCGTACTCCATCACCTGCGCGAACACGAGCTTGCCGGCGTACATCGCTACCTCCCCGGAAAATCCGGAAAGGTTGCCCAGAACCGCGCACCAAGTTCAAGTCGTTAACATCTTGACATGCCAGGAAACCCTTGCCAGTCCTAGCTTTCAAGCCGGTACCCATTGAATCTGTCGGACACTATTGATGGGAGCTGTGTCTTGAATGTGCCTGAGCCCGGTGAGTATTGGGGAACCTCAAGGCATACGACAGGCTGCATTCACGACATCACTCTTGAAGCAAATGACTCAGTTGTCGGAGATTGGGGAGGAAGATGGAAATATGGCGGGATGACGTGCAGGGATTCAGACTAGCGCCGGTCCTTCATCTCTCAAGTAACGGCACAATCCCTTCTTCAAGCCAAGCATACTCGCCGCTCATGATGGTCTTCGACAGGCGGTAGACGGTGGAGTCTTTCGTCTGTCTGCGATGTCTTTTGGCCGAAGAGGAGGTCGGATTCAGGCGATCCGCCATCTCCTGACAAAAATAGGTCGCAAGCTCGCAGATGCCAGGCTTCGTGCGCATCTCCGGCTGGGACGCATACCAGAGCGTCGCGGCCATGGGGAAGAGCCAGAGGCTGTCATTCACTAAATCTTGCAACAGGAGTTGCTTATTGTGCAGGCCCTGCCTGTGGCGGGCTGTCGCGACGAGCGTCGATCGTGTCAGTCTCCGAGAGGATGACTCGATGAAGCGAACCCATCGGGCGTAGTCCTTCCCGAACATCGCAGAAGCGGTCAAAGGATTCGAATAGTGGAGACAAGCGTGAAGCGCCATTCGCGCGTAGTACAGCGGCGCCGCGATCTTAGCCGATGATGACCCTTTGAGAAAGGCGAGGCCCTGTTCGATATACGGTGAGAGAGCCTCGCGCGCCATCCAGATGCGCAGAATTTCACTGGTCCCCTCCCACACCAGATTAATGCGGGCGTCGCGAAGCATGCGCATGACCGGAATGCCGAGTTCACCGCTTTTACGCTGCGACTCGACGGTCATGAATCCCCGTCCCCCACGCACTTGGAACAGGTCGTTGACCACCTCCCAGTACCACTCGCTTCCGATGATTTTGGCTGCAGCCGACTCCAGCCGGAGGTCGCCCTTCTTGTTAGCCCAGGCTCCGCAGAAGGCCATCACAGCGTCGAGTGCCAGCGTATAGGCCGCAGCACGACAGAGTTTTTCTCCAATGAGCGTGTGTTCGCCGATCGGTTTGTTCCACTGAACGCGCCTGTGCCCCCACCAGCGCATCACGGACAGGCACTGTTTGAGGCCCCCCGAACTGGCTGCGGGAAGCGTCAAGCGGCCGACGGTGAGCGTGGCGAGCGCGATCCTCAGGCCGTCTTCTTCGCTGCCCAGGCGGTTTTCAATCGGGACGTAGACATTATTGAATGTCGGTGCGCCGTTGTATATCCCTCTGACTCCATCGAAACGCAGACGGGTGACGGAGCAGCCTGGCCAGTGGGTTTCAACAATGAAGGCCCCATATCGTTTCTGTGCCTGGCGGTCTTGGAGTTCATCTGGCCGATTGACAATTCGAGCAATGACGACCAGCATCGAACACAAAAACTCGCCGTCCTGTTTGGCAGAATTCGTAATGAAGAACTTTTCCCCTGTGAGGCGATACGCGACGGTCTTCCCGTTTTCTATGACGCGGGCCGCATACGTTTCTACCTTTGAAATGTCGCATCCCACATTTCGTTCCGTGAGCGCAAACCCTGAAATTTCTCCCCGTGCAAGCCGGGGAAGATACGTGGCCTTCTGTTCTTCTGTCCCAAAGAGTCGCAACGGTTCCGGAACGCCGATCGATTGAGCAGCCGACAACAGCACGGTGAGCGAGGCGTCAACACTTGCGCAGAGGGTGGCGACTTTCTGATATTCAGATTGGGTCAACTCCAGCCCGCCGAAGCGTTTGGGAATCTTGATGCCAAAGGCTCCGATCTCAGCCAGTGCTTTCAAGACAGGCTCAGGCAGCTCCCCGTCACTATCAACTCGTTCAGGATCCAGAGGTATCAAGGCGAGCGTAAATCGTTCGAGGAAATCCAGGGCGGCCGGACTCGTCTGTGGAATGCCGATGGAGGTAAACAGATCCCATCGGACGTCGGCTTCGAATAGCCCTGCAAGAAAACCGGAATAGGAAGCCGTATCACGAGCGGCCTCTGCCACCACCGCAGAGCCTTGAAACACATCAGAGTTGTTCATGCGCGGCACTCCCCCGACAGGCAAATGAGGGTGCTGTCGCTCGTCTCATCGATTACTTTACCACTATTTAATGACGCAATGTGTGTCCCGGAATCTGTCTGGCTAGACCCCCTTCTTGTCGCACCCATACTTCAGTGACGAGGCGACTTCTTGGCTTCGTGGCGTGGTAGGATGTAGCGTAGATCGAGCGTGCCTGTGAGCATCGACGCGTGACGGCTCTTCACTCCGGCTTTCGGACGGAGGATGCACCATGCGTAATGTCGTCGTCGTTGACGGATTTCGGACCCCACTGTGCAAGGAGGGAACAGACTTTCGCGAGACGGATGCAGAGGTGCTTGGCGCCTGGGTCGTCCGCGAAATGATCACGAGGTGTCACCGCTGGAATCTTCCCCTGGAGACGATCGATTGCGTCTTAGGGAGCAATGTGGCCACACCTGCGCACGCGGTGAATCCGACTCGGGTTGCAGCAGTCACCGGTGGCCTCCCCGTGACGATTCCCGCCGATACGGTGGCGGGGAAAAATTGCGGCTCAGGAGTGACGGCACTCTACTATGCGAGCTTGCGGATCAGAAGCGGTGATGCCGATACGGCACTCGTCATCGGCATGGAGGCGATGAGCCGGATCCCGATCCTGTACCATCACAGGGTTGCTCACCACCTCCTGCAATACGGTAAAGCCAAGGGCTTTCGGGATCGTACCACCGCCGCGCTTGCCCTCATTCCCACGCTCCTTAACCTCAAGAAATATCCACCGCGCGTCGGCTTGGTGTTGGGTCTCACGGATCCGATGTGCGACCTCATTATGGGGCTTACCGCGGAGAACATTGCAAAAGACCCGGCTCTTGGCATCACTCGCGCGGACCAGGATGTGTTTTCTGTTCGGTCGCACAGGAATGCGGCGCAGGCGTGGAAGGATGGGATCTTTACGAATGAAGTCGTGCCCATGTACGTCCCAGAGAGCAGCGGCTATGTCGCGCGAGACAATGGAATTCGTGCGGATGCTGATCGGGAGACGTTTCGTGATGTGAAGCCCCTGTTCGACAGGCGCCACGGTTCAGTGACGCCGGCCAACTCTTCACAAATCACCGATGCAGCCGCTGCGATGCTGATCATGGAAGAAGAAAAGGCCAAGTCCCTCGGCTTGCCGATTCTCGGGTATGTGAAAAGCTACGCGGATTTCGGCTATGAGCCTGCCTGTATGGGACTTGCGCCAGTTGGGGCCATCGCCAAAGTGTTGGCCAAGGCTCGCTTGAACTTCAAAGACATTGCAGTGTGGGAGATTAACGAAGCCTTTGCCTCCGTTGTGTTGGGGATCAGCCGCATCCTTGACTCGTCATCTCTCATGGAACGCAAGTTCGGCCGTTACGGATTGACTGAACGTCTCGGTGAAATCCAGCCCGACGATCTCAATCCCCATGGCGGGGCTATTGCGCTCGGTCATCCAGTCGGGGTCTCCGGCCTGCGCCTCGCCATGACCTCCCTGTTCGAACTCAAACGCAGGAATGCCGAGCGGGCCATGATCAGCGCCTGCGTCGGAGGTGGACAGGGCGTGGCGATGATCTTGGAGAGGAAATAGCCATGTTGAACGGCCATACCAATCTTCCAGGCGAGTTCAAACACTTCAAGACCGTTGTCCTTGACGAGGGAATCCTCCTGGCAGGATTCGACTACTCCGGCAAGCCGGTCAATGTGCTGAACGTGGAAAGCATGTCGGAATGGCAGGAGATCGTGCGGCATGCCGAGCAATCTTCCGTTATCAACGGCGTAGTACTGGTGAGTGTGAAAGAAGGAAATTTCTGTGCGGGAGCCGATCTGGAGCAAATGCATGAGGCGCAACGGCAACGTTCGTTTCAGAAGATGGAGCAACTCGTCGATGCAGCACACAAGCTCTTTGACGAGATGGAACGGTCACTGAAACCGTTTGTCGCCGCAGTGGAAGGCGCCTGTCTGGGCGGCGGACTTGAGCTGGCCCTGGCCTGCCGCTTGCGCATGGCCAGCACTCATCCGAGAACCTGTTTTGCCCTGCCGGAAGTGAAGCTGGGCATTCTTCCTGGGTTCGGAGGCACGCAACGTCTCCCTCGGCTGATCGGCTTACCGGGGGCATTGGACATGATCACGACGGGGAGGACCGTCTTCCCAAGGCAAGCTCTGCGCATGGGGCTTGTGGAAGGAATGGTGACCTCTATCCCTTCCACGGTCAGGACTCTGGATAGAATTCAGAAAGAAACGCTCGTTCAAGCTGCCATCGCACAAGCCCGCGCGCTCTGTTCAGTTCCTGTCAGACGGCCTCCACTCCGGACAGGCCTGAGATTCTTGAGCGTCCCGGGGATTCGTACCCTCGTGTGTCGCTATGCGCGACGTCAAGTGATCAAGCGCGTCCGCGACTTCTATCCGGCCACGCTCCGTGCCATCGATGCCGTGGAAAGAGGGATGGGTTTGAGTATTTTGGAGGGATCGCTCACCGTCGAAAAGCCCCTCCTTGTCGATCTCATGGCCAGCCAAATTTCCTCACATCTCGTTGGTTTGTTCCTGGCCGGCGAAAAGGTAAAACGGAGGTTTGACACTGCTCCAGTAGCGGCTGCGCGCATCGGCGTGCTGGGAGCAGGATTGATGGGCTCACAGATCGCAGCCCAGCTTTCCGAAAAAGGATATGAGGTGGTCTTGCGAGACGTGTCTTCGGACATTCTTGCAAAAGCGATCGGACGTATTCACACAGCCCAAACTGCCCAGGTGCGTAAACGAATCATCCTGCCTTCCGACCTGCGCTATCGCATGACGCGGATTGCCCCAACGGTCCAGATCAAGGATGTGAGCCTCGCTTCCCTTGTCATTGAGGCTGTGTCGGAAAAACTCGAAGTGAAGCGAGCCGTCTTGGCGGAGTTTGAATCAGCGGCCCACCCCGATGCGATTTTTGCCACGAATACGTCGTCGTACACCCTGGCCGACATTGCCGCGAAGGCCGTCCATCCTGAACGGTGCGTGGGACTCCATTTCTTCAATCCTGTGGCAAAAATGCAGTTGGTCGAAGTGGTACACGCACCCTTCACATCCGACAAGGCGCTCGCAGAGGTCTGTAGCCTTGCCAAGCGGTTGGGCAAGTTTCCCCTCATGGTGAACGACGGACCGGGATTTCTCGTGAATAGGATTCTCTCGCGCTATCTGGGAGAGGCCGTGATCATGGTGAGTGAGGGCGTATCTTTTCAGCGCATTGACCGCGTCGCCAAAAACTTTGGGATGGCTGTGGACAGTGGGCATTCTATGGGTCCTCTGGAGCTCCTCGACCTGATCGGGCTTCCTGTCGCTCTACACGTCCTGACCTCGCTCTCCGTGCTGGGATCTCGAATCGAGTCGCGTGATGCATTGCTGCGGGAATTCCTTCCTGAGAACAGCCCGCCAGTATCATTCTGGAAGTCGGAGAAAGAGAATCCGCAGGCGCTCGACGCAGTCGCGAACTATCGCCGCGCCAATCCCTCAGAAACCGGTCCCGTCTCCGACGATGTCCTTCACCGACGCCTGTTCCTTCCCATGGTCGACGAAGCGGTGCGTTGTCTGCATGACAAGATCGTGGAGCATCCCTGGCAGATTGATTTTGCGCTGACGTACGGAATCGGATTCCCCGCGTTCCGTGGCGGCCTTCTCACCTGGGCTCGGACAACCATGACGCAAGGATACGCCGCCCAAGAACTGGAGTCGCTGGCGATCAAGTATGGAAAACGCTTCGAACCCTGTCCAGATCTCTTGAACGGAGGATGGTAGTGCAGGCAATTCCTTACACCAACTTGCACCAAACGGAGCGCGTCATGCATGAACAACCGTGGTTCTTACATTATCCAGAAGGGGTTCCCCGCGAGCTTCCTCTTTGTCCCGAAACGCTCCTGGCGATGTTTTCCCGGAGTGCGCAGAGATTTTCACGCAGGCCGGCCCTCTATTTTTTTGGTAAAACCCTGTCGTACCGGGAATGCAACATCCTCGTTACACGATTCGCCTGCGGTCTCGCGGCGTTGGGAATTCGCAAGGGCGACCGCGTGGCTCTCTGTCTCCCGAATTCTCCGCAGGCGGTCATTGCATATTTCGGCATTTTACAAGCCGGTGGCATTGTCGTGGCCTGTAACCCGACCTATACGGAACATGAGCTCTCTCATCAGCTTCGAGATGCGGAAGCCCGAGCGATCATCGTGCTCGACATGCTGTACGAAAAAATCCAACAGATCGGCCTGGAGCTGATTATCGTCACACGCATCACCGATTTCATGCCGCCGATCGCGAGATATATCTATCAACACCGGCATCAACGATCGGCGATCGAAATCCCGCACAGCGACGCGTCGTTGTTCTTCAACGATGTGCTGGACAGCGTGACTCCGGTCGCGCGGGAGGAACTTCCAATCGTGACCCCCGACGATATCGCGATCCTCCAGTACACCGGGGGTACGACCGGGGTACCCAAAGGAGCGGAGTTGCGTCACCGCAATGTGACGGCCAACATTCGGCAACTCATCAGCTGGTTTTCTCCCGCTGAGCAAGTCGAGAGCTTTTTGGCGGCACTCCCGCTCTTTCATGTGTTCGGGATGACGGTCACTCAGAATATCTGCCTGGCCGTCGGAGGACGCATGGTGCTGGTCCCTGACCCCCGCAATATGCCGATCTTGCTTACGCTGCTTCGCAAGACGAAACCCACAGTGATCACAGTCGTTCCCGCTCTCGTCCGAAAGTTACTTGACCACTGCGATGCAAAGGACTTTCCGGCGACGAAGTTCGTCATTTGCGGAGGGGCCGCGCTTCCCTACGAGCTTCTCAAGAAATTCAAAGAAAAAACGGGACATCTGATTATCGAGGGATACGGACTGTCGGAAGCCGCTCCGGCTACTCACTGCAACATCGCCCGTGGTCTCTCGGTCAAGCGCTCCATCGGATTGCCCATTGCGAACACTCAGGCGAAAATCGTCGATGACACGGGCCAAGAGGTCTCGATGGGGGAGACCGGGGAACTTTGGGTGCGAGGTCCACAAGTGATGCAGAAGTACTGGAACAACCCTTTCGAAACGGCGAATGTGCTAAAGCCAGAAGGATGGCTCGCGACCGGCGACATCGCACAAATGGATCAAGACGGGTTCTTCTACATCGTGGACCGGAAGAAGGACATGATTCTATCCGCATCAGGATTTAACGTGTACCCGGCAGAGATCGAGCAGGTGTTGCTGTTCCATCCACATGTGAGTGAGGCAGCCGTTATTGGGGTACCGATCAGCGACGGGAACGAATCGATCAAGGCGTTCGTCGTACTCACGGCTGAATCTGTGTCTGAGCGCGACCTTCTCGCTCACTGCCGGCGCTATCTGGCGCCTTACAAAGTGCCCACGGCAATTGAATTCCGCGCCGAACTACCGAAAACCATTCTTGGGAAAACGCTGCGCCGGGTGTTGCGTAGCGAGGAAGAGGCGCAGCTCCACCTTCAGCGCTCCTAGCCCGCATTATTCATGACGGTTTGTCGCGAAATCGCTGAGCCGCGTCGTGAGACCTGCGCGCGGAGCCGTGAGGACCCGACGCGTACTCGTGCAGTACGGTGAGGGTCCGAGGGGCGAGCCCGCAGGCCGAAGGCTTGTCGCAACAGCGGATCGGCGATTGCAGCAGAAGCACTCATGAATAATGCGGGCTAGTTGCGGTGAGATGAAGAGCAAGCGCCTGATGGACCAAAATGTTTCTGGATGCAATCGAGGTCTCCAACATGCCGAGCGAGCGCCAGGGCGGCGGAAAGCCCTGGGGATTCAATGCCTACCAGATTGATGAGCGGCGGGTTGTCCCTGTCTACTGAGATAATGAAGTCGCTTTTTCGCCCATCGCCGGTCATGACACAGGGCCGGATTCCGGAATAGGCCCAGCGGAGATCGCGTTCGCCCAGAGCCGGGAGAAACTTCTGCAAGGCCTCGACGAACACGGTCGGTAGCGTCTTGCGTGACGTGTAGTCCGTCTTGTCTTGGACTGCCACCTCATTCGGTCCCACGAACAACTGTCCGTTCGGTCTGGGACTAAAATGAATTCCCTTGCCGGTTGCGTGAGGAAGCAACGCAGGATACACCAGGCGCCCGATGAGGCGTTTCTTCTCCGGGGTAACCAGTTCGTAATACTCACCCCGCACCGGGTAGATGTTATACTTTTTATAGCGTAAGGCGAGGGCAGCGATATCGTCGGCATGGAGTCCTGCGGCATTAATCAGGCACGCCGCTCGGATACTCTGACGGTCGGTGGTGACGATATAGGCCGTGGCGTCTGCCTCTACGCCGATGACCCGGTTATTGAATGCAAACTCTGCCCCGGTCGTTTCCGAGTCGGTCCTGAGAGATTGCACAAAGGCCAGGGGGTCTATGACTGAGACACTTGGAAGGATGATCCCGCAGCAGGCATGGAGATTCGGCTCCCATGCATGCAACCCCGACGGTGTGACAAACGAGACCTGGGTGCCCGTCTTCCAGGCGTTGACCAACAGCCGCCGCAGCGTAGATAGCTCACGCCAGAGACCGCGACGGATATCCTCACACGAAATGGCGATGGCCATTCCTGTCCTCAGCAGCGGGATGCCATGCGCTAATGCGTACGAGACCGCCAGTGCGCTCCCCTCTCGAGCCAGCTGCCCCTTCAGCGAACAGGGCTGTTCGTGGATTCCACTATGGAGCACTCCGCTGTTGCGCCCGCTGGTCTCCTCTGCCACGCGATCGTGTTGCTCGATCACAACGAGGCGGAAGGGCCGCTCCCATCGGCGGCGCATCAACTCTCTGGCGATGGCACACCCTATGACCCCTGCTCCCACGATGCAGACATCATACGTGTTCATCGGGCGAGGCCCCTTGCATACTGGCGCTGGTCGAACGTCCAGCTCTCCTGATCCCATATTCCATCAGAGGCATTGGCGGCATAGTCGTGCGGTATCCGCACCGCGCAGGCGTTCCGGGGACATAAGGCAGGAGCATCCGCATGACTGATCATCAATCGAAAAAGTACGGGAAGATCATGTTTGTCTTCTGCGGGGGCGGTTGTAAGGCTGTCATCCAGGCAGTTGCGGCCGCAGAATTGGTCAATGCCGGCGTGACTCCAGCCCACATTATCAGTTCCTCAGCCGGAACGTGTAATGCCCTTGCCTTTGTTGAAAACCCCGGTGTCATCGGAGCCGCGAAAGCTCTCCGCATCTGGGAAGAACATATCACATCCCCGGAAGCGATCTATGAAGTCCACCCATTTGTCCGGGAAAAATTAGCGCGTCTCTTAGGGGTTGTTCCGCTGGCAACTCAAGGCTGGGGGCCGAGCGGATCGATTCTTCATGATTTCAGAAGGGCTATCAAGTTTCTACCTTTGGTCATATCCTTTTGTGTGCGTATGCCGTTTCGTATGGCAGGCCGTACCGTGAGCTTGGTCTTTCGCCTCATGGATGCCTATGAGCCCTCGCACAAGTCCTTCCGACGACTCGTGCAGGCGCCTGAAATCCAGGACACGTTTGACGAGCTGGATAAGTATTTTGAATTCAAGAGGATGAAGGCCTTGCTTGACCCTTTCCCACTCTTGGCCAGACTCAGCGAGCAGATTGATCTGCAGAAGGTACTGAGCAGCCCCATCGTTTGGCACATCCTTGCTGAACGATACGAAGACGGAGTTACGGCCGTCTTTTCCAATAAAGATCCCGATCTTGCGATGAACGAGAGCGAGGACACGCGAAACCAGAAGGCGACACACGACCTCTTCTTTAAACGTATTCGCGCATCCATGGCCATATACCCTCTGTTTGAAATGGTTGAGATTAACGGCTATCGATATCTTGATGCGGATCTCGCCAATCCCCTTCCAGTCGAGGAAGCCTTCAGCTTTGGATGCGATTCGGTGTTCATGTTCCTCAATGTTCCGAGCAAGAGCGTTCGAGTCGAGCCGTACCCCCTGCGAGACCTCGTGGAGTTGAATAACCGCTTACGGTTGAACGAACGGTATATCCACTATCGTGTCAAGGAAGCACAGGTGAAAGCCAAGGCATTGGGGATCAACCTGTTCGTGATCCGCCCGGACGAAATCCCCCCGGGACTCGGGTTATTGGAGATTGACAGTAAAGTGATCGAATTTGTGAAATGCCACGAGCGACAACGTATGAAGGAATATCTCGCAAATCTGGATACCCACAATCTTCGATTTGCGCCACCGATTCAGTAACCCCTAGATTCGTTTGCTTCTTCGGTGTTGGTTTCAGGAGGCGCCATGCCGCAGGTGTTGAGAATCGGCCATCGTGGGGCCGCGGGCCATGCACCGGAAAACACATTAGCTGCGATTCAGAAGGGGATCACCCTCGGAGTTGATTTCGTGGAGATTGATGTGCGTCGCACGAAGGACGGTGTGCTCGTCGCCCTTCATGATAGAACAGTGAATCGGACGACCGATGGGAAGGGAAGCATCGATCGCTTGTCGCTACAGGATGTCAAGCAGTTCAAGGCAGGGGACGGTGAACATATTCCAACGCTTGAAGAAGTGCTCAAGGTGGCCGCTGGAAAAACAGGACTGATGCTAGAACTCAAGATCAGAGGAGCGGCTCAGCAAACTGTAGAGGCCGTGCGCAATGCTGGGTTCAGAAACCCTGTCATCTACGCGTCATTTTTGCACGACGAGTTGACACATGTTCGGATGGTCGATCCAGAAGCCTCTCTCATGGCGCTCTTCGGCGTTCTGTCCCGTGCCTCCGTCGCCCGTGCGATAAGGTACGGAGCCTCCCATGTCGGTATTCGCCAGAGGAAGGCCACAGACCCTCTCGTCAATTCATTCCACCGTGCCGGCTTGCTCGTGTTCGTCTATACGGCAGACGCTCCCACCGAGATCCAGCATGCACTCTCCCTTAACGTCGATGGAGTGATCTCGAACTATCCTGAACGTATTACTGGTCAATAATTCCTATCCTCGTTCTCCATCTTCATGCCCTCCTCGGTGGCCTCTTTAACCCGCATTATTCATGAAGGTTCGTCGCGAACGCGTGCAGACGCGACGCGAGACGGGCACTCGG
>ERZ1292630.4164-Hain-H41-02um-R3-4164-length-12382-cov-6_pt1 | contig 12382 bp, 13 predicted proteins | sample MGYA00564408_ERZ1292630 | MGnify/ENA primary metagenome ERZ1292630 (study PRJEB36523, sample SAMEA6512641) | groundwater metagenome | collected 2019-01-08 | study: AquaDiva: Metagenomics assemblies of 32 groundwater samples | reverse complement strand
TGATGTTGGCGGACTCGGCCCCGTTCCGCTCGTAGTTCTGTCCCTTGGGCGTCTTGGTGACGGTTGAGAAGACCTGCACCGCCACGTTGCCGTCGACGAGTCGCGGAACATCGGTGTGGCCGGAGAGGCTGCGTTCCACCGGGTTGCGGTCCCACAACAGCAGGTCGTCGTGCAGGTCGGCGATGCGCAGCGACTGGTGCAGCGTCTCGGCGCGTGCCGGCACGACGATGGCGCGCGCGTCGTCGACGCGATTCATGCGGGCGCCAACGAAGCGCGCCACCCCGAAGAAGAAAACGAGGGCGCCGGCGGGAACGGCGACGGCCAGGGCAATCAGCGCTCGGCGCACGAATGTCACGCGATGGCTCCCCGGCGCGCGAGCGCCAGGCTGAGGAAATTGGAAAGAATGCGCTTGCCATCCTGCGTGAGGATCGACTCGGGATGGAACTGCACCCCCCAGACGGGATGCTGGCGATGCCGGATGGCGTGGATTTCCGTGGCGTCATCCGCGGCGCGCGCCGTCGTCTCGAGACAATCAGGCAGCGACCCGTGCTCGATGACCAGCGAGTGGTACCGCATGACGCTGAGCGGGGACGGCAGTCCGGCGAACAGGTCGGTGCCATCGTGCAGCACCATCGAGGTCTTGCCGTGCATCACGCCGCGCGGTGCACGAATCACCCGTCCTCCGTATGCCTCGCCAATGGCCTGATGCCCCAGGCAGACGCCGAGGATCGGCACCGAGGCACCGTATCGGCGGATCGCCGGCACCGTGATCCCGGCATCGCCCGGCGTCCCCGGCCCCGGCGACAGGACGATCGCCTCGGGCGAGAGCGCCGCGATCTCCTCCACGGCGATGGCGTCGTTGCGGATCACCTGCAACTCTGCGCCCAGTTCACCGAAGTACTGGACGAGGTTGTAGGTGAAGGAATCGTAGTTGTCGAGAATGAGAATCACGCTTCGTAACGTAGCATCACGCGGAGTTCCCTGCCCCTGTCCCTGCCCCGCTACCCCCGCGGATGAAACTGCCGGTGCACCGACCGGAGGTACTCCCGATCGATGTGCGTGTACACCTGCGTCGTGGAGATATCGGCGTGTCCCAGCATCTCCTGCACCGATCGCAAGTCGGCGCCGCCTTCGAGCAGGTGCGTGGCGAACGAGTGTCGCAGCGTGTGCGGAGTCACGGGCTTGGTGATCCCGGCCAGAACCACGTACTTGCGCAGGATCTTCCACGCGCCCATTCGCGAGAGTGGCTGCCCACGGGCATTCAGGAAGAGCACCCCTGCTCCCTTCCCCTTCTCCAACCGGGGGCGCAACTCGCGCAGGTACTGCGCCACCGCCCCCGTCGCCCGCCGCCCCACCGGAACCAGTCGCTCCTTGCTTCCCTTGCCGAACACGCGCACCACGCCCTCGTCGAGCATCAGGTCGCTGACCTTCAGCGTGATCCATTCGCCGACGCGCAACCCGGCGCCGTAGGCAAGTTCGAGCATTGCCCGGTCGCGAAAGACCAGCGGTTCGTCCAGCGAGACGGCGTCGAGCAGGCGGCCCACCTCGTCGGCGGTGAGCACCTCGGGAAGCGTGCGCCACTTCTTGGGTGTCTCCAGCCGTTCACTGGGGTCGAGCTTCACCACCCCCTCGGCCAGAAGGAACTTGTACCAGGTACGAATGGCCGAGATGCCACGGCGGATCGACGCCGGCGCCAGTCCGAGGTCCTTCAGGTAATACACGTACTCCCGCAGGTGCGCCGCCGTGAGTGACCCGGCCGTGGGCGCGCCGTGTGCCGCTCCCCACTCGGCTAGGCGCTGCAGGTCGCGGCCGTAGCTATCGTCGGTCCGGGGCGAACTTCCGTGCTCGAGCGTCAGGAACTCGGCGAAACGCTCGAGGAGGTACTCCCTGGTGACGTCGCCGGCACCGGTCACTTGGCCGCGAGATGCTTGGCGTGGTGACGCTTCCACAGGCGCCAGCCGACGAACCCGAGCGCGACGGCGACGATCAGGGCGGTGAGCAGGGCGCGGCGCCCGAGGATGTGCACCGTTCCCTTCACCTGCTCCCAGTCGGCACCCACCCGGAAGGCGAGCCAGATGATCAACCCGTACCAGACGGCGCTCGCCACCGCGAGAACGGCCATGGTACGCAACCACGGCACCCGCATGGCGCCCGCCATCGGCGGCACCACCGCGCGAAGCCCCGGCAGGAAGCGGCTGACGAACAGCGCCGCCAGGCCATAGTGCGCGTACATGGCCTCGAGCTTCTCCTCGGCGCCAACCAGCTTCAGCTTGCGCAGCTTGGCATGCATCCAGTCGGCGCCGAAGTGGCGCGCAATGCCGTAGATGACCATCGCGCCGATGGCGCTGCCGGCGACGATGGCGCCGACGACGACAGGATAGCTCGCCCCGCGGCGCGCGGCGAGGAACGCACCGAAGGCGACGACGACGTCGGCCGGCGCCGGCGGGAAGATGCTCTCGATGAACGCCACCAGCGCGAGCAGGGCGTAGAAGGTCGTGAGGTCGAGCCCCGCCACCCAGTCCAGCAAAGCGGTCAAGGGCGCTGGACCTCGAAGGCCACGAGCGTGACCACGGCGATCGCCGCGACGCCCTCGGCACGCCCGATCCAGCCCATTCCCTCGTTCGTCTTTCCCTTCACCATCACGTCGGTGACGCCGATGCCCAGCGCCCGGGCCAGGCGCTCCCGCATGGCCGCGCGGTATTGCCTGATGCGCGGCGTCTCGGCGACCACGGTGCAGTCGACCTGCGAGGGCGTCCATCCGGCGAGGCGAATGCGCTCGACGGCGAGGTGAAGCATCTCGATGGAATTGCGGCCCTTGTTGGCGACGTCGGCGTCGGAGAACATCTCGCCAATGTCGCCGACGCCGGCGCCGCCCAGGATCGCGTCGGTGATGGCGTGGGCCACCGCGTCGCCATCGCTGTGCCCCAAGAGGCGCTGTGGCCCCGGAATGAGCACGCCGCCCAGCACGACGCCGTCGCCCGGGCCAAACTTGTGCGAGTCGTAGCCGATTCCAGTGCGCATGCGGGTGAACCCCTTGGCGGCGGGCGCAGGCAGCGTCTCGCCGCTCGCTTCCAGCGGGAGCAGGTCAAGCCGGTCGCTGCGGATGCCCGCCTCCTGCAGCACCCGCCCGGCGCCGCTGGCCGGGCTGTGCCCCATGGCGCGCAGGATGTCGGCTTCGGTCACCACGCCGCCGCCCCGTCGCTCGGCGAGATCACCCGCGGCCCGCAGGATCGCCTCGGCCGCATCTTCGCTCTCGGCCATCGCCGCCGCGCCCGCGCCCGTCATGCGCGACTCGACCGCGCGGGTGAGGAGTTCCACCGGCATGCCGAGCATCGACGCCATCTGGGCGGCGACACCGCGCGGGGTCTTGAGCATGCCCAGCAGCAAGTGCAGCGAGTTCGGGAGGTCGAACCCCTGCTGTTCGGCCTCCACCATCGCGGCATCGATTGCCTTGCGGGCTGCGGACCCGAAGCGAACTCCCATGCGGCGGTCGTCTCCTACGCGGCTGCGGTGGCGGTTTCGATGAGCTGGTAGTTCTGGCGACGGCGGCGCGGCGTGAAGCCCGCATCGCGGATCAGCCGCTCCATCTCGTCGGTCGTGGTGCTGTACGTCGTGTTGGCGGCAGAGACCACGTTCTCCTCGATCATCAGTGAGCCAAAGTCGTTGCAGCCGTAGGCTAGTGCAATTTGGCCTATTTTCATTCCCATCGTCACCCAGCTGGCCTGAATATTGGGAATGTTGTCCAGCACCAGCCGGGCGAACGCCGTCGTCCGCAGGTACTCCACGGCGTCCGTCTTGGGCATGTCGCTCAGCGTCGGCGTGTTCTCCGGCTGGAGCGGCCAGCAGATGAAGGCCGTGAAGCCACCGGTGCGCGACTGCAGGTCCCGCAGGCGCTGCAGGTGCTCCAGGCGCTCCTCGAACGTCTCGCCGATGCCGAACATCATCGTGCTCGACGTCCGCAGCCCTTCCTGGTGCGCGATCTCCATCACCTCGAGCCAGCGGTCGGCGCCGGCCTTCTTGGGCGCGACGATGTCACGCACGCGCTGCACCAGGATCTCGCCGCCGCCACCGGGAATGGAATCGAGCCCCGCCTTCACCAATTCGCGGATGACGTCCCGCGGGTCCATGCGATACAGGGTCGACCAGAAATCCACCTCGCTCGGGGAGAAGCCGTGGACGTGGATGGGGTGGTGACGCTTGATGTACCTGATCAGCTCGAGATACCACTCGAACGGTATGTACGGATTGTGCCCGCCCTGGATGAGGATCTGCACGCCGCCCAGCGCCTTCGTTTCCTCGATCTTCTCGCCGATCTGTTCGTACGACAGCGTGTACCCTTCGCCGTGCCTGGGACGCCGGTAGAACGCGCAGAATCCGCAGTCGGCAACGCACACGTTGGTGTAGTTGATGTTGCGGTCGACGATGTACGAGACGATGCCCTCGGGGTGCAGCTCGCGGCGCCTGGCGTCGGCGAGCGCGCCGAGCTCGAGGAGCGGGGCATTCCGGTACAAGTCGAGGAGATTGGCGAGTTCAGACATGGGAGACGGATCGGTGGATACGTATGGCTTATAGCTTACGGCGTAGAGCGTACAGCTGCTGTAAGCTGTACGCTGTACGCTGTACGCTGTACGCTCTAAGCTGCCGGCAAGAACACCAACTTGCCCTGCGGTACCTTTCCAGCCCTCTCCAAACGCCGAAAGAACTCGGACAGTCCCTCGAGGTATTCCAGACCAAGGCCGTAATCCAGGCCGGACAAGTACTCACGAACGACGGCCGACGGCAGCTGGCAGGCGGCCGAGGCCTCACTGGAAATTCGCTCGAGGTTTGCCAGGCCCCAGTTGCGGCTCTCTATCAACGCCCCGTGCACGGCCAGCGCCTCGCGGACATCCACGTCGCGGCGCGCCACCCATACCGCGAAGACGAAGGGCAATCCCGTCCACGACTTCCACTCGGCGCCCAGATCATAGACGAACGGGTAGGCCTGTCCGTGACCTTTAGCCACCGGGTGCTCGGGGTGCCGCAGCATCAGGGCCGCGTCGCCGATGACCAGGCGCGCGGCGACGGAGGGCTGGTTCTGCCGCAGGTCGTCGGCCTCGGCGTCGCCCGGCACGAACAGCGGGCGCGCCTTCCACACCTGTTCGAACAGCAGTTCCAGCAGCGCCACCGAGGTCATCGAGCTGCGGCTCACCAGCACCCTCTGGCCGTGCAGCGCGGGCGCGGCGCAGGTGGAGAAGAGCATCACGCTGCGCACCGGGCCGTCACAGGAGATCGCGAGGTCCGGAAGCAGCACGTACCTCCCCGCTTCGCGCGCGTACTCCACGGCCGAGATCACCGAGACATCGAGCGTCCCCGCGGCCATCTGCCGGTTGAGGGCCGACGGCACGCCACTCACCAGCTCGCCGTCGAGCGGCACGATGCCGCGGTCGATGGCCCCGTAGACGGGGGCGCAGTTCAGGTACGGAATGCGACCGACGCGCATCAGGCGGCCCCCGCGGGGACCGGGCTCGGCTCGAACGACGTGCGCAGGATCCGGTAGAACGAGTCGCGCTCGGCGGGCGTCTTGCCCGCGCCGCGGATCAGCCCGAGGATCGCGTCGAGCGTCATGGCCTGCGGCGTGTGCGCCCCCACGGCGTGATAGATCTTCTCGCGCACCACGGTGCCCTCGAGGTCATTCACCCCATAGTGCAGCGCGACCTGCGAGAGGGGCGACGTCACCATGATCCAGTGCGACTTCACGTGCTGGAAGTTGTCGAGGAACAGGCGGCCGACCGCGACCTGCCGCAGGTCGTCCCAGCCGGTCGTGGCCGTCCCCTGGCGCCCGAGTTGCCGGCCCAGCTCGTTGTCGTCGGGATGGTACGCCAGCGGGATGTACGCCAGGAAGCCGCCGGTCTCGTCCTGCAGGTCGCGCAGCATCTGCAGGTGCTCGAGCCGGTCCTCGATCGTCTCCACGTGCCCGTACAGCATCGTGCAGTTGGAGCGGATCCCCTGGCGGTGCGCGCTGCGGTGCACGCCGATGAAGTCGGCACCGTCGAGCTTCTTGTTGGCAATGCGATCGCGCACGGCCGCGCTGAAGGTCTCGGCGCCGCCGCCCGGCATCGTGTCGAGTCCCGCCGCCTTGAGCGCCGAAAGCACCTCATCCCACGACCGCTTCTCGATGCGCGCGATGTGGGCGATCTCCACCGCGGTGAGCGCCTTGATGTGCACGTGCGGGAAGTTCGATTTCAGCGCGCGAAACATCTCTTCGTAGTAGGCGAGTCCGGCCTGCATGTCGAGGCCGCCCACGATGTGAAACTCGCGCGTCATGCCGTCGGCCGCGTACGCGGCCTCGCTGAGCACCTGGTCCAGGGTATAGCGATAGGCGCCAGCTTCCTTGGGCAGGCGCGCGTAGCCGCAGAAAGTGCAGGTCTTCCGCAGGACGCAGATGTTCGTGGGATTGATGTGCTGGTTCGACGCGAAGGTCACCACGTCGCCGTTCTTGGCGCGGTTCACCGCGTCGGCCAGCACGCCGAGTCCGGTGAGGTCGTCGCTGCGATACAGCACCAGGCCGTCGGCCACCGAGAGGCGCTCGCCGGCGGCCACGCGCTCGCCGATGCGGCGGAGGGCCGGATCGTGAATGCGGTTGAACACGACCTGGGGCGCCGCGGTCATCGCGGTCAGCTCCGGAGCTTCACGAGCGCGATCGACGTGTTGTGCCCGCCGAAGCCGGACGAGTTGTTGAGCGCCGCGTTGATCTGGCGCTTCACCGGCTTGTTGGCTGTGCAATCGAGGTCGCATTCGGGATCAGGCGACTGCAGGTTGATGGTCGGCGGCACGATGCCGTGGTGGATCGCCAGCGTGGTGAAGATCGTCTCCACGGCCCCGGCGGCGCCCAGCATGTGGCCGGTGGCGGACTTGGTCGAACTGACGTTGGCCCCCGACGCGTGCGCCCCGAGCACCGCCCGGATGGCGCGGATTTCGTTGGGGTCGTTCATCGGCGTCGAGGTGCCGTGCGCATTGACGTAATGCACCTCGGCCGGCGAGACGCCGCCGTCGTCGAGCGCGCGGCGCATGGCGCGCTGCAGGCCCTCGTGATTCTCCGGCTGACCGGTGAGGTGGTAGGCGTCACCGGTCATGCCGAATCCGGCCACCTCGCCGTAGATGCGTGCGCCGCGCGCCCTGGCGTGCTCCAACTCCTCGAGGATCACCACCCCGCCGCCCTCGCCCATCACGAAGCCGTCGCGGGTGACGTCGAATGGCCGCGAGGCCCGGGCCGGGTCGTCGTTGCGCGTGGACAGTGCCTGCATGTTGGCAAAGCCGCTGATGGACATCGGCGTCACCGCCGCCTCGGCCCCGCCAGCGATCATCACGTCGGCGTCGCCGTATTGGATGCCCCGGAACGCCAGTCCGATGGCGTGCCCGGAAGACGCGCAGGCCGATACCGTGCAGAAATTCGGCCCCTTGGCGCCAAACCGCATCGAGACCACGCCCGCCGCGATGTCACTGATGAACATCGGGATGAAGAAAGGGGAGATGCGTCCGGCGCCCTCGGTCTCGAGCACGTGGTGCTGGGCCTCGAACGTGTTGATGCCGCCGATGCCGCTCCCGATGATCACGCCGCACCGATCGGGCACGAACCCCTTTCCCTCGGCGAGGCCCGCGTCCGCCATCGCCTGCACCGCTGCCGCCATGGCGTAATGCGTGTAGCGGTCGGACCGCTTGACCTCCTTGCGGTCCATGTACAGCGCCGGATCGAATGCCTTCACCTCACAGGCGAACTTCACCTTCAGGCCGGAGGCATCGAAATGCGTGATCAGCGCGCCTCCCGACTTGCCGTCGAGCAACGCCTGCCACGAGGAGCCCACGTCGTTGCCGACGGGGGTCACGCATCCCAGTCCCGTTACGACGACCCGACGCTTCATCGGTTCAGCCGATCTTCTGGTTCAGGTAGGCAATCGCATCGCCCACCGTACGCAGCTTCTCGGCGTCTTCGTCCGGGATGTCGATGTTGAACTCCTTCTCGAACTCCATGACCAGCTCGACGATGTCGAGGCTGTCGGCCCCGAGATCCTCGATGAAGCTCGCTTCCGGGGTCAACTTCTCGCGCTCGACGCCCAATTCCTTCTCGATGATGTCCTTCACCTTGTCGCCATGGTCGGCCATATACCGCGATCCTCTCAATTGTTGGAGTGGAGGGAAACCCTAATATAGTAGCTGCAACGTTCCGTTACATCACCATCCCGCCGTCCACCACCAGGACCTGCCCGGTGATGTAGGCGGCCAGGTCCGACGCCAGGAAGGCCACGGCGCCAGCGATGTCCCGGGGCTCCCCGAGCCTCCCCAGTGGAATCTGGGCCGAAAGCGCCGCGCGGGCCTCCTCCGCCAGCTTGGCAGTCATGTCGGTCTGGACGTACCCGGGAGCCACCGCGTTCACCAGGATGTTGCGGGACGACAGCTCCTTGGCCGCGGCCTTGGTGAAGCCGATCAGTCCTGCCTTGGAGGCGGCGTAGTTGGCCTGCCCCTTGTTGCCCACGAGACCGACCACGCTGGTGATGTTGATGATCCGCCCCCAGCGGCGCTTCATCATCCCGCGCTGGGCCGCCCGGGTGGCCACGAACGCCGACCGCAGGTTGGTCGCCATGACCGCGTCCCAGTCCTCGTCCTTCATGCGGGCCATGAGGTTGTCCCTGGTGATGCCGGCGTTGTTCACCAGGATGTCGAGGCTGCCGAAGGCGTCTTCCACGGCCTGCACCAGCATGGTCACCGACGCCGGGTCGCCGACGTCGCAGGCGAAGCCGCGAGCCTCGCCGATCTCCTTGGCCACCTGCTCGGCGACAGCCAGGTCACGGCCAACGACTGCCACGCGGGCGCCGCAGGCGACGAGCGTCTCGGCGATGGCGCGGCCGATACCGCGCGTCGAACCGGTCACCAACGCGACTTTTCCGGTAAGCGAGATCATGGAGAGATGATAGTCGATAGTTGATAGTGGATGGAAACGGACGGCGTAAAGCGTACGGCGTACAGCTTACAGCTTCCTCTGTCGTTAGAGGCTGGTGAGCAGCGCCTCCACCTCAGCCACGGTTCCGCACGTCCTCGCTTGGTGGCCCGGTGCGAGCCGTTTGAGCAACCCCGTCAGCACATTGCCGGGGCCCATTTCGACGAACGTCGCGTCCGGGAAAGTGGTTGCCATGGCTCGAATGACCTCCACCCAGCGCACGGGAGAGGTGAGCTGCCGCAGCAGCAGGTCGCGCGCGACGGTTTCGTCGGTGACCGGTGCCGTCGTGACGTTGGAGAAGACGGGCCAGCGTGGCCTGTGCCACGACGGGGTGGCCAGCGCCGCCTCGAGCCCCACCTGCGCCGGCTGCATGAGCGGAGAGTGAAAGGCGCCGCTCACCTGCAGGCGGACCGCTCGCTTGGCCCCGGCGAGCTTGGCGATTTCCATGCCCCGCTCCACCCCGGCCACCTCGCCCGAGATGACGACCTGCTCGACGGCGTTGTAGTTGGCGGGAACCACCGTTCCGTCGGCGCTGGCCTCGGCGCAGATGTCCTCGATGCGTCGCTGCAGCTCGCCGAGAATCGCGGCCATGGCCCCGGGGCGGGCCGCCCCCGTCTCGAACATCAACTCGCCGCGACGACGCACGAGCCGCACCGCGTCGGCCAGGGAGAGCGCGCCGGCGGCGTGGTATGCGGAGAACTCGCCCAGGGAGTGCCCCGCTGCACCCACGACGTGGGCGGCCGCGCGCTCCTGCACCACCGCCCACACGGCGGCCCCGTGGGCCAGCAATGCCGGCTGCGCATTGTGCGTGCGCGTCAGCTCCTCGGCTGGTCCCTCGAAGCAGAGTGCCGACAACGAGATGCCCAGGGCCGCGTCTGCTTCGTCGAAGGCGCGCCTCGCGGCCGGAAAGGCCTCGACAAGATCCTTGGCCATGCCGGGCTTCTGCGAGCCTTGGCCGGGGAATAGCAGGAGGAGTGGCATGCGTGGATCGGAGGACGGATGACCGATGACCGATGACCGATGACGGACGCGTGCGGCTTACGGCGTACAGCGTAAAGCGTGCGGCTTCTGTACGTCTCCGATCTAGAACTTCACTATGAGGCTACCCCACGTGAATCCCGCCCCGAAGGCCACGAACATCACCGTCATGCCTTCCTTGATGCGCCCGGCGCGCAGGGCTTCATCCAGCGCAATGGGGACGGATGCCGCCGAGGTGTTCCCGTAGCGATCGACGTTGACGTACACTCTTTCCATCGGCATGCCGGCGTGTTTTGCCGTCGCCTCGATGATGCGGATGTTCGCCTGGTGCGGGATCAGCAGGTCGATGTCGGACGACGCCAGCTTGGCGCCGTCGAGCGCGCGATCGCACGCGTCGGCCATGGAACGAACCGCGTTCTTGAAGACCTCGCGCCCCGCCATGGTAATGCAGTTGGTGCCAGCCTCGATGATCTCGGGTGTCGACGGGTACAGCGCGCCGCCATGCGGGCGCTGCAGCAGGTCGGCCAGCGTGCCGTCGCTGCGCATGTACGCGCTCACGATACCGCGCCCCTTGGTCGAACGTTTGAGCACCGTGGCGCCCGCACCGTCGCCGAACAGCACGCAGGTGTTGCGGTCCTTCCAGTTCACGATCCGGCTCAGCGTCTCGGCACCGATGACGAGGATCGTCTCGGCGTTTCCGAGGGTCATCAGCCCCTCGGCCACCTGCATGCCGTACACCCAGCCACTGCAGGCGGCGGAGATGTCGAACGCGGCGGCGCGCGTGGCGCCGATCGCCGCCTGAACCTCGACGGCCGTGGCCGGAAGCAGCCGGTCGGGCGACGCCGTGCCCAGCACGATGATGTCGAGTTCGGGCGCCGTGACCCCGGCCGCCTTCATCGCCGCGCGCGAGGCTTCCGCGGACAGCGACGTCAGCGACTCGCCTTCGCCGGCGATGTAGCGCGAGCGAATCCCGGTGCGCTCCACGATCCACTCGTCAGTCGTCTCGATGCCGATGGCGGCAAAGTCGTGATTGGTGAAGAGCCTCTTCGGGACGGCGTGACCCGTGCCGCTGATCATCGCGATGGGGCGTTTCATTGGGACGGTCCCTCGTCATTGGCGGCGAGGCGCTGCCCCATGTGGTCGCTCATGCGCGACTCCACGGCGCGGAGCGCCACCTTGATTCCGTTCTTGATGGCCAGCGGCGACGACTTGCCGTGGCAGATGATCGACACGCCCTTGACGCCGAGCAGCGGGGCGCCGCCGTGCTGGGCGTAATCGAGGTGCTGGAGTGCGGCGCCAAGCTGTTCCTTGCCAACCCCGCTCTTGGCCAGCAGGCCGAACAGCATGGGAGCGATGCCTTCGTAGAACTTGAGCAGGACGTTGCCCACAAAGCCGTCGCAGACCACCACGTCCACCGGGCCGCGGTCGGAGGCGCCCATGGGAAGGTCGCGGCCCTCCACGTTGCCATGAAAGTTGATCCCCGTCGCCTGCGCGAGCAGCAAATGCGCCTCCTTGACGGCGGCGTTCCCCTTTTCCGGCTCCTCACCAACGGAGAGCAACGCGATCGACGGGTTCTCCCGCCCGAGCACGTCTTCGGCGTAGACGGCACCGAGCCGGGCGAACGACACCAGTTCGGCCGCCGAGCAGTCCACGTTTGCTCCGCTGTCGAGCACGACGACGGGCAGCCGGGCGCTCGGAAACAAGGTGCCGATCGCCGGGCGGGTCAGTCCCTCGTGCAGGCGCAGGATGAAGGTGGACGCGGCCATCTGCGCGCCGGTGTTGCCGGCGCTGACGAAGGCGTCGGACCGGCCCTCGACCTGCAGGCGCAGGCCGACGACCATGGAGCTGAGCGGCTTGCCCCGGATGGCCACCGACGGCTTGTCGGTCATCTCGATGACGTCTGGCGCTTCGATGATCGGCAGGCGGTCGGACGCGTCGCGCAGCGCGGAAAACTCGCCGGCGAGCTGCTCGTCGAGAGCGGCGCGGACGATGTCGGAGCGGCCGACGAGCTGGATGCTATGCCCGGGACCCAGTTCGTGGAGGGCGAGCAGGGCGCCCGCTATCGTCGCCGTGGGGGCGTGATCGCCACCCATGACGTCCAATGCGATGCGCGCCAAGGTCAGCTTTCCTTGGCTGCGACCCGCTGCTCACCCGCGTAGAAGCCGCACTCGGCGCACACGTGATGCGAGCGCTTCGGAGCGCCGCACTTCGGGCACGCCTGGATGTAGATCGCGGGAGCCTTCTTGTGCGTGTTGCGAGCCCGCTTCTTCCGCTTCGAGGTTTTTCTTTTCGGGACGGCCATCGTCGTTTCGTGACAGGGTCAGTTCATTCGGGGGCGTCGGGGATATTCCGCAACGCGTCCCATCGGGCATCGGTGTCCGGGGCGCACGCGCACGCTCCGGTGTTTAGATCGGTACCGCACTTCGGACCCAG
>ERZ1292630.4162-Hain-H41-02um-R3-4162-length-12385-cov-9_pt1 | contig 12385 bp, 10 predicted proteins | sample MGYA00564408_ERZ1292630 | MGnify/ENA primary metagenome ERZ1292630 (study PRJEB36523, sample SAMEA6512641) | groundwater metagenome | collected 2019-01-08 | study: AquaDiva: Metagenomics assemblies of 32 groundwater samples | reverse complement strand
CCGTCAACCCGAGGGGATCGGATACGGCCACACCAATCCGGCGGCTGCCGTAATCCAGCCCGAGAACCCTCCCCCCGGTCACGCTGTCTCCCATGGTTCCCTCTTAGTGTACCGTCTCGCAAATATCTTGGCATTCGAACGCCGCTGCATCCGCTCCTGCGGAGTTGTGCCCCACATGCCGATCAAGGAATATCGTATCGGCTGTCGAGGGTACCCCAGGGAGCGTATTTCGTCCGGGAGTGGGGCGCTCCTTGCGATGAGGGGGGACACTCCTGAGTTTTCTCGGCGAAATAACAAGGAGTGTCCCCCGCCATCTCAGTCGCGCGCCTTGCCGGCGCGGCGCATCGACGTTCTCGGTGCTTCAAGCTATTTGCGAGACGGTACACTTGGTGAGTGTACGTTCCGCCCGCCGCCACCGTCAACCGGCCCGATTGACGAACCGATCCCCCTCCGGTAAGACTATTCGGTACGGGGAACGGGGCCGGTCGTTCCGACCGGACTCGAGGGAGGGGGGGAACGGAAAATGATCGAGCGGATCGAGGAGGCGTTGGGCAGGCTGCTGTCGGACCCTTCCGCGGCGGTGCGGGAAGCCGCGGCCGGGGCGATGGACCGTACCCGCGCGAAGCGGTCGGTGGAGGAGTTCCGGTCCAGGATCCGCGGCGGCACCGTCGAGGAGAAGCTCCGCGCGATCTACGCCGCCGCGGAGTTGGGCGGCCCGGAAGGGGTTTCCCTTCTCCTGCAGGCGCTTTCGGACCGGGACGCGGAGATCCGCGGAGCGGCCGTGCGGGCGTTGTCCCCGTTCCCGTCGCCGGGCGTGATCAAGTCCCTGTGGGAGATGCTCCCGCGGGAGGGGGGGGTGGTGCTCGGCAACCTCCTCGAGACGCTGGGCGCTTCCGGACGGAGGGAGCTCGCCCCTCACGTAGAGAAATTCCTCGACCACCCCGAACCGGAGGTCCGGGCGAAGGCGGTGACGGCGTACTCCCGTTTGTGCGACGGTCCGGGGTGGGAAAAGATCCTGTCGCGAACCGGGGACCCGAACGAATCCGTTCGCGCCGCGGTCGCCGAGGCGATGGGGGGCTGGACGTCGTCCCCGCGCTCCTAGTGTATTAGCCGGCGTTACCCCGATACGGCCTGGAGGACCCCGCTGATCGACACGGGCGGGTGCATCAGCGGGTTGACGGTCCCGAGGATCATCCGGCGGGGCCTCCCCGAGGACGGGTCGGACTCCTTCAGGTCCACCCCCTGCGGGGCGGCCAGCGGGTTCCCCGACCGGTCGAACAGGATCGCCACCTTCGGCTCGCCCTTTCCCCCGTCCGCGGTTCCGGTCACGACCCCGACCTCCATCGTGCTCAGCCGTACCATGGTGCCCACGGGGTAGACCCCGAGGGACCGCTCCAGCAGCTCCACAAGGTCAGGATCGAGCGATTTCCCCGCCAGCTTCCGCATGATCTCGAGGGCCTGCTGCGGTGTCCGCGCCTTCTGGTAGGAGCGCATGGTCGTCAGCGCGTCGAAGCAGTCGGCGACCGCGATGACGTGGGAGTGCGGGTTCAACCGGTACTCCGGCTCGGGTCGCGGGTAGCCGGTGCGGTCGAACCGCATGTGGTGTTCCCGCACGACGGAGCGCGTCGAATCCTGGATGTGGGTCATCTTTCCGAGGATCGCGAACCCTTCCTCGGGGTGCTTCTTGATCTCCTCGAACTCCTCGACCGTCAAGGTTCCGGGTTTCCGGATGAGGTCGAGGGCGAGCTGCGTCTTTCCGACGTCGTGGAGCAGGCCGGCGACCCCGATGCCGATCCGTTCGGCCTCGGGCAGTCCGAGGGTCTCGGCCACGGCCAGGGAGAGCACGGAGACGTTCACCGAATGGGTGTAGGTGTATTCGTCGAAGTTCTTGATCAGCGTGAGCGCCAGCATGGCGTCGCGGTTCCGCGAGACCATCCCGCTCATCTCCCGGACCGCCCGGTCGGATTCCGCGCCGTCGGGCGTTTTCCCGTTCCGCACGTCCTTCAGGGCCCGGACCACGGTATTCAGGGCGTTTCCGTAGATCTCCCGGGCGAGGGTGAAGTCGTCCTTCTCCTCTTCTTCGGTCGCGGTGACCCGGATGTGGGTGACCCCCCACCGGGCGAGGCGCTCCTTGATCTCCGGGATCGGCAGCCCCTGCTCCTTCGTCTCGTGAAGGAACCGGACGAACAGCTCGATGTCCTCGACCGAGACGCCACGCTCGAAGATGACGGCGGGGAGCCCGATGGCCCCGAGCCGCGCCATGAAAAGTTCGAGGGAGGAGGTCAATTGAAAGATGGGGACCCCCTCGAGGACGAGGGTCCCGTCCGAGACGGTGAGGGCCAGCTCCGACCGGTCGGCGAAGAACGGAGCGAGCTCCATCCGGCACTTTTCCACGGGCGTTCGGACCAGGGGGTGCGTGGGCGGGTACAGGCCCCGGTTTTTCAGGGAAGCCCCAAGGTAACGGACGACCCCGGCGATCGCGCTCTCCATCTGTCTTCGGTCCACGTCGTTTCCCCTCTCTTACGGTGCGCGTCTCCCGAGGATGCGCTCGGCCTCGACCCGGATCGACCGGTCGGCGGATCGCCGGGCCTGCTCGAGAACCTCCTCCGACCGCTCCCCCTTGATCTTTGAGATGCTCCGGAGGGCGTGGAATTTCATCGCCCGGAACTTTTCCGTGCGCCACAGGGCGCGCAGGGCGAGGATCTCCTCGAGGGCGGTGACCGCCTCGTCGGTGCCGATCGCCCGGAGGGAGTCGATCGCCTCGTGGGCCAGCCGGTAGTTCGGGTAGAGGATGCGTTTGGCCGCCGCCCGGCGGTACAGGACGACGACCGCCTCCGTCTCCTTCTTCGATGCCAGCGCGGCGGTGGCGGTGAGGGCCACCGTTTCCTCGGGGAAGAAGCAGAGCTCGCAGAGGGCGGTCACGGCGGAAGGGTGGGGGATCCTCGAGAGCGCCTTGATCGCCTCCTTCTTCACACGCAGGTCGGGATGGGAAAGCGTGGCGGCGACGTGCGGCGCGAGGTCGGGCATCCCGAGGGTGCCGAGGACGGTGATCATGTTCCGCACCATGTACCAGCGGGAGTCGGTCAGGTTCTCGAGGATCGTGGGGACCGCGACCCTCCCGATCCGCGTCACGATCTCGACGATCGCCTTCCGGACGAGCAGGTCCTCCTCCTCGGCCAGGGCCTGGAGCAGCGGCCCGACGGAGCGCTCCTCCAGCGCGACGAGCACCGCGTCGATCTCCTCGCGGCCGCGGGCTACGCGCTTCTTCAGCAGGCCGATGTAATGCGCCACCAGTTCTTCGGAGGCCACCTCCTTGATCCCGAGGCGGGCGAGTCCCGCGATCTCGTCGCTTCCCCCGGGAGGAGTCTGGATGTGCCGGACGAAGATCGCCATCGCCTGCATCGAGAATTCGATCTTCCGCTCGGCGCGTTCCGCGAGGAGGAACCGCGAGAACTCCACGATGTGCCCGCGGTAGGCGGAGGGGTCGGTCTCCTTCGCGATCCGTGCGATCAAGGTTTCGATCGTGACGACTTCCTCGGGCAGCGCATCGGCCTGCAGCGGGTTGTCCGAGGTCGCCAGCGGGTCATCGGTAAGTTCCTCGGGCTGGACCTCCTCGAGTTCCTCCTCCTTCAGGAGTTGCGTGAGCTGGTCGTAGTCCACCCGGTTTGCCCAGATCCGCGTCACTTTCTCCCGCAGCAGGATCCGCTCCAGCCCCCCGGCGTCCTGGATTTCCTCCGGATCCAGCGTGATGACCTTGAGACACGAGACGACCTCGTCCGGCTGGAGGTTGGGAAGAAAGATGATCCGTGACGCGCGCCGCAGGTACAGCTCCCGGTTGAGGTCCGTGACCGCCTTGTTCCCGCCGGTGGGCAGCGGGACGTCCCGGTAGAGGAGGGCGTTCTTCGTCACGTCGATCGAAAGGCCCTGTTCGGGCAGGGGGATCGCCTCGAACAGCTGGATGATCTTCGTGACGGCTTGCAGCAGGACAGGGTGGCCGGCGGGATAAAAGCTCGCGCTTTTGATCCCCTTGGCGAATTCGGTGACCGCCTGCGAGACCCGCTGCAGGTAAAGGTCGTCCGGGGTTTCCGGGGGCTCGGTCATTCCATCGTTGGAAAAGGAGGGTTTATTGACATACAGTAGTAAATATCCGACATGGGCGCCGCACAAGTCAATCGTTTTCGGGAAAACCGGTGGGTCCGCGGAGGGTTGCGCGCCATCGCCACCGGGTTCGGAGCGGGCCGGTTTCCCGTGGCCCCCGGGACGGCGGGGACCCTCGTCGCCCTGCCCCTCTGGTACTGGTCGGGCGGATGGGGGGTGCGTCATCTCCTCCTCCTGTGCGCCGTGCTCCTCGTTTCCGTCCCCGCCGCCCGGGAAGAGATGGCCGCGACGGGGAGTCCGGACCCCGGGTCCGTGGTCATCGACGAGATCGCGGGGATGCTGCTGGCGGCCACCGGCATCCCCTGGGGGGTTCGCCCCGTCCTCCTGCTCTTCCTGCTGTTCCGTTTTTTCGATGTGTTCAAATTCGGGCCCGCGGCATGGCTCGACGCCCGCAGGGGGGCCGTCTACGTGGTGGCGGACGACCTGGCGGCAGGGGTGTGCGCGGGACTCGCGTACCGGGGGATCACTTGGCTGACCGGTTGACCGCCTCGGCGGCGAAGCTCCTGGGAGCGGCATTGTCCGCCTCCGGGAGGACCCTCGCCGTGGCGGAATCGTGCACGGGGGGCCTGTTGGGGGGAGCGATCACCTCGATCCCCGGCAGTTCCCTCTATTTTTCCGGCGGCGTCGTGGCGTACGGCAATTCCGCGAAGATCTCCCTGCTGGCCGTTCCGCCCGACCTGATCGCCGCGCGCGGAGCGGTGAGCCGCGAGGTGGCGCTTGCGATGGCGGAAGGGGTCCTCTCCCTCTTCCGGGCGGACCTTGCGATCGCCGTCACCGGCGTGGCGGGGCCCGGCGGCGGGAGTCGCGGGAAGCCGGTGGGGACGGTGTGGCTGGCGGTCGTTGCCCCGGGCGGGGTGCGGTATGCGCACCGGTTCCGGTTTCCCGGAGGCCGCGAGGCGGTCCGCCGGGAGACCGTCAGGGCCTCGCTACGCGCCGCACTCGACGTTCTGCAATCCGAAGCGGCGGAGGGGGAATGAGAGCGTTCCTCGGCATCGGTCTTCCCGCCGGTGTCCGGGAGACCATCGCGTCGGCGATCGCACAGGCACAGGGCCTCCACGCCCCCGTCGCGTGGACGGCACCGAGGAACCTGCACATCACCCTGGATTTCCTGGGAGAAATTTTGCCGGAGCGGGTGCCGCTCGTCGAACGGTCGATGCGGGTCGTGGCCTCCGGAATCGATCCGTTCTCCCTGACGGCGGAAGGAGGGGGAGCCTTCCCCGGCACGAGAAACCCGCGAGTCCTCTGGGTCGGTTTTCTCGAACCGCTTGAATTGGTAAGGCAGTTGCAACAGAATATGGAGAACGCCCTTTCGGGAGCCGGGTTTCCCCGGGAGGACCGTCCGTTCCACCCGCACATCACGGTCGGGCGTACCCGCGGGGCGCTCCCTCCAGCGTGGGGAGAGCGGTTTGTCCAGGCGCTTTCCGGGAAGAGATTCGGCGTCGTTCCCGTGCCGTCCTTCACGTTGTACGAAAGCCGCCTGGGGCCCGGGGGGGCGGTCTATACCCCGCTGTGCGATTTCCGCCTCGAAGGCTCGGGCAAGCGGGAAACACGAGAGGAGAAGGAACCATGAGCCAGGATGCAGGCCGCCGCAAGGCGCTCGACATGGCCGTCGCGGCGATCGAGAAAAATTACGGCAAGGGAGCCATCATGCGGCTGGGGTCGGACGCCCCCGTCGAGAACGTCCCCGTCATCTCCACCGGCGCGATCTCCCTCGACGCCGCCCTCGGCATCGGCGGGATCCCGCGGGGCCGGGTCACGGAGATCTTCGGGCCGGAATCGTCCGGCAAGACCACGCTCGCCCTGCACATCATCGCCGAGGCGCAGCGCACCGGGGGGATCGCCGGGTTCATCGACGCGGAGCACGCCCTCGACCTCTCGTATGCGAGGAGGCTGGGGATCTCCACGGAAGACCTCCTGATCTCCCAGCCCGACACGGGGGAGCAGGCCCTCGAGATCGCGGAGATGCTGGTCCGCAGCGGCGCGCTCGACGTCCTGGTGGTCGACTCCGTCGCCGCGCTGGTTCCGAAGGCGGAGATCGAAGGGGAGATGGGGGACGCCCACATGGGGCTCCAGGCGCGCCTCATGTCCCAGGCGCTGCGCAAGCTCACCGGGTCGATCAGCAAGTCCCGGACGGCGGTCATCTTCATCAACCAGATCCGGCAGAAGATCGGGGTCATGTTCGGCAACCCCGAGACCACCACCGGGGGCAACGCGCTCAAGTTCTACGCCACCGTTCGGCTGGACATCCGCCGGATCGCCCAGATCAAGAAGGACGACGCCGTGATCGGCGGCCGCACGCGGGTCAAGGTGGTGAAAAACAAGCTCGCCCCGCCGTTCCGCGAGGCGGAGTTCGACATCCTCTACGGGGAAGGGATCTCCCGGGAGGGCGACATCCTCGACCTCGGGGTGGAGCTGGACGTCGTCGAGAAGAGCGGCGCGTGGTACTCTGTCGGCGGCGAGCGGATCGGGCAGGGGCGGGAGAACGCCCGCCTGTTCCTCAAGGAGCACCCGGAGATGGCCGGCGACCTGGCGAAGAAGATCCTTGCGAAGCGCGGGATCGTGGTGGCCGGCGAGGGGGCGACGGAAGGAGCGTGACCTCTTGGAACTGAACGAAATCCTCCGGGCGGCGGCGAAGCACGGCGCCTCGGACGTGCACCTCAAGGTGGGACTTCCCCCCGTCTTCCGGATCAACGGGAAGCTGGTGCCCCTCAAGGTCCCCGAGCCGCTGAAGCCCGCGGATCTGGCGGCGATGACGGAGGTCGTCTTCCAGGAGGGCCAGAAGGAGCGGTTCGAGCGGCGCCACGAGCTCGACTGCGCCTACGGCGTCCCGGGGCTGGGCCGGTTCCGCGTCAACGTGTTCCAGCAGCGGGGGACGATCGGCATCGTGATGCGGCTCGTTCCCGTCGGGGTGAGGACCTTCGAGGATCTCCACCTCCCCAAGGTGATGGAAAAGATCGCCCTGGAGGAGCGGGGGCTGGTCCTCTGCACCGGGACGACCGGGTGCGGCAAGTCCACCACGCTTGCGGCGATGGTCCAGTACATCAACACCCATCGCAGCTGCCACGTCATGACGATCGAGGATCCGATCGAGTTCCTCCTGCGCGACGGCAAGAGCATCATCAACCAGCGGGAGCTCGGGGTGGACACGTCGTCGTTCGCCGACGCCCTGAAGAGCGCCCTCCGGCAGGATCCCGACGTGATCCTCGTCGGGGAGATGCGCGACCTCGAGACGATCGAGACGGCGATCATCGCCGCGGAAACGGGGCACCTCGTCCTGTCGACGCTGCACACCATGGACGCCGCCGAGACGATCAACCGGGTCGTGGCGTCCTTTCCCCCGTTCCAGCAGAAGCAGATCCGCCTGCAGCTGGCCTCCGTCCTCAAGGCGGTCGTATCGCAGCGGCTGCTTCCCCGCGCGGACGGCCAGGGGCGCGTTCCCGCCGCGGAGATCCTGCTGAACACCGCCCGTGTGCGGGAATACATCGAGGACAAGGACAAGACCCGCAAGATCCGCGAGGCGATCGCGCAGGGGTTCGTGAGCTACGGGATGCAGACCTTCGACCAGTCCCTCCTGACGCTCCTCAAGGAGGGGCTCGTCACCCTCGACGAGGCCCTCCGGCAGGCCAGCAACCCCGACGACTTCGCCTTGCGGGTCCGTGGGGTCTCCTCGACCTCGGACCTCACGTGGGACGATTTTGACAAGGGCAGTCCCCCGCAGACGTCCTAGGGGAGATGCCGGCCGGCCCCCGGGCGGGGGAATCGAGCTCGCCACCGGGATGTTGGCGCGGCGCCCCTTGAGCGAGGGAGAGGTGGCCCTGCGGCTCGCGCGCAAGGGGGTCCCCGAAGACGAGATCCCCGCGGTCCTCTCGCGCCTGCGCGAGCTGGGCCTGCTCGAAGACGCCTCGTTGTGCCGCCGGCTGGCGCGTTCGTACCAGGAAGATCGGCGGTACGGTCCCGCGAAGATCGCATGGAAGCTCGCGTCGCGCCGCTTCTCCCGGGACCTCGTCGAGGAGGCGCTTCGGGAGGTCGCTTCCCCCGGGGCGGTGGCCGAGGCCGCCGCGATCGCGCTTCGGAAAAAGTTCCGGGAAGGGATTCCCCCGGGGCGGGAGGGGGCCGCGAAGGCGTACCGGTTTCTGGCCGGGCGCGGCTTCCCGCCCGACGCCTGCCGGGCCGCTGTCGGCCGGCGGCGGACCGAATTTTCCCAAGGAGACTGATCCATGTCCATGACGGGTGCGCAGCTCCGCTCCGCCTTCCTCGATTATTTCGGAAAGAACGGGCACAAGATCCTGCCCAGCGCCTCGCTCGTCCCCGGGAACGATCCGACCCTGCTGTTCACGAACTCCGGGATGGTGCAGTTCAAGGAGTATTTCCTCGGGATGTCGACGGCCGACTGGAAGCGGGCGACCACGGCGCAGCGGTGCCTGCGGGTCAGCGGCAAGCACAACGACCTCGAGAACGTGGGCTACACGGCGCGGCACCACACGCTCTTCGAGATGCTGGGGAACTTCTCGTTCGGCGACTACTTCAAGAAGGAGGCGATCTTCTTCGGGTGGGACTTCCTCACCCGCGAGGTCGGCGTCGACGGCACGCGGATGACCGTCTCCGTCTTCCGCGAGGATGACGAGGCGTACGACCTCTGGCACAAGACGATGGGGATCCCCGCCTCGCGGATCGTCCGGTTCGACGAGAAGGACAACTTCTGGTCGATGGGCGCCACGGGGCCGTGCGGCCCCTGCTCCGAAATCCTCTACGACCAGGGGGAGGGAGTGGGGTGCGGCCGCCCCGGGTGCGCGGTGGGGTGCGACTGCGACCGCTTTCTCGAGATCTGGAACCTCGTGTTCATGCAGTTCAACCAGGACGAGTCGGGGACCCGGACTACACTGCCGAAGCCGAGCATCGACACCGGGATGGGGCTCGAGCGGCTTGCCGGCGTGGTGCAGGGGGTGACCAGCAACTACGACACGGACCTGTTCCGGCCGATCGTCGACGGGATCTCCCGGCAGTGCGGCGTGCCCGTCGGCAAGTCCCCGGCCCTCGACGCGGCGATGCGGGTCGTCGCCGACCACGCGCGGGCCACCGCCTTCCTCATCGCCGACGGGATCGTCCCCTCCAACGAGGGGCGCGGGTACGTGCTGCGCCGGATCATGCGCCGGGCGCTGCGCCACGGGAAGAAGCTCGGGTTCGACGGCCCCTTCCTCCACCGGGTCGCGGGGATCGTGGTCGAGGAGTTCCGGGAGGCGTACCCGGGTCTCGCCCAGAGCGCGTCGTTCGTCGACACGGTGGCGTTCCAGGAGGAGCGGCGATTTCTCGAGACGCTGGACGCGGGCCTGCGGATGGTCGAGGAGGAGTTCTCCCGCATGTCCGGGAGCGGCAACGTCTTCCCCGGCGAGCTCGCCTTCAGGCTCTACGACACGTACGGGTTCCCGGCGGACCTCACCGCGGACCTGTGCCGGGAGCGGGGGGTCGCCCTCGATTCGGCGGGGTTCGAGAAGGAGATGGAGAAACAGCGCACCCAGTCCAGGGTCTCCTGGAAAGGCGGGGAGATCGGAGCGCAGGACGCCGTGGCCGGCGAACTCTCCCGCGCGGGGATCTCCGTCGACTTCGTCGGGTACGAGCGGATGGAATCGGACGCCCGCGTCGTCGCGGTCTTCCGCCAGGGGGCGCGGGTCGCCTCCGCGGCGTCGGGCGAGGAAGCGGAGCTGGTGACCGACGTGACGCCCTTCTACGGGGAGTCCGGCGGCCAGGCGGGGGACACCGGCGACGTCCAGGGGGACGGCTTCACCCTCCGGGTGCAGGACACCCGCAGGATGTCCGCCGACCAGGTCATCCACCGGGTCAAGGTCCTTTCAGGGACGCTCCGGGAGGGGCAGGGGGCGCGGCTCCGGGTGGACGAGACGTCCCGACGGCTCACGCAGGGGAACCACACGGCGACGCACCTGCTCCAGGCGGGGCTGCGGAAGATCGTGGGCACCCACGTGAAGCAGGCCGGTTCGTACGTCGGTCCCGACAAGCTCCGGTTCGACTTTTCCCACTTCGAGACGCTCTCTCCCGAAACGCTTTCCGCGGTCGAGGAGGAGGTGAACCGGGCCGTCTTCGCCCCGCGGCCCGTCACGTGGGAGTCCCTGCCGTACGAACAGGCGGTGGCGGCGGGCGCGATGGCGTTCTTCGGGGAGAAGTACGCGGACATCGTCCGGATGGTGACCGTCCCGGAGGTGAGCCGGGAACTGTGCGGCGGGACGCACGTGCGGAACACCGCCGAGATCGGTCTCTTCCACATCCTCTCCGAGGGCGCGGTGGCCGCCGGGGTCCGGCGCATCGAGGCGGTCACGGGGCTGCCGGCCTGGCGGTGTCTGCGGGAGGAGGCCGGGACGCTTCACGGCGTGGCCCGGGAGTTGAAAGTGGCGGCCCCGGAGGTGCCGGAGCGGGTGCGAAGGCTTTCCGCGCAGATCAAGGCGTTGGAGAAAGCGCTCCAGGAGGCCCGCCGGCGGTCGTCGCGGGACCTGGTGGGGGAGATCCTCTCCGGCGCGAAGGAGGTTGCCGGGGTCCGGCGTGTTTCGGCCGAGGTGGAGGCGATGGACGCCGCGGCGCTGCGCGATCTTGCCGACGCGGTGAAGGGGAAGCTCTCGAGCGGGATCCTGCTCCTGGGAGCCCGGGAGGGGGATCGGTGCCATCTGGTGGCCGGGGTCACCTCCGACCTCACCGGGAGGTTCTCGGCGTCCGACATCGTCCGGAAGGCGGCGGCGCTGGTGGGCGGCGGCGGCGGCGGCCGGAAGGACATGGCCCAGGCGGGCGGTTCCCGCGTCGGAAATCTGCCGGAAGCGCTCGCCTCGATCTCCACGTGGGAATGATCGCGGCAAACGGGCCGCTCCGCGGGTTCACGGCACTCACCCGGGCGGGTTTTCCCGGTCGAGGGTGTTCATGTACACTTGCACGATCTTGTTGAGCGGGTTCTTGTAGAGCGCCTCTTCCCAGGCGCGGCGCGCCCGCGCCTTCTCCCCTGCGAGGTAGTGCAGGATCCCCTTCTGGATGAGGGCCGCCGCGTTTCCGGGGATCTCCGCGAGAAACGCGTCCACCTCGTTCCGTGCCTCGTCCGTCCGCCCCGCTTCCCGGAGCGCCGTCACCAGTCGAACCCGAAGGTCGGGGTATCCCGGGGCGACGGAGAGGGCGCGCCGGTATTCGCGGATGGCGTCCTCGTGCTGGCCCAGCGCGAGGTAGAGTTCCCCGAGCTCCTTGTGCAGGTTCGCGATCCGCCCTCGGAACAGGTTCTCCCCGGGCGATACGCCCTTCCGGGAGAGGATCTCCGCGGCGCGGTCGTAGGCGTCCCGCGCCTCGTCGTACCGGCCCATGTCGTTCAGCGTGATGGAGAGGGAAAGCAGCGCTTCGGTGTAGTCGGGGTTGAGGGAGACCGCCTGTCCGAACCACTCGACCGCCCGCCGGTAATTCCCCCGCTGGTGGTCGATCAGGCCCAGCGCGTAGTGGAGGTCGGGGTATTTCGCGCCGCCCGCGAGGGCCTCGAGCAGGTGCCGCTCGGCCCGCAGGCACTCCGCCTCGCTGAAGGCGTTCTTTCCCATCCGGATCAGCCCGGCCAGCTCGCGGCTCACCGTTTCTTCCCCCCGTGTTCGGGGTATTTCTCCGACAGGGTCTTCCGGAAGGTCTCCGCCTCGTTCCCCTTCCCCTGCTTCTCGAGCGCCTGCGCGAGCAGGGAGAGGAGCGTCGGGGCGGCCGGCACGTCGGGGTACGCCGCGACCGCCCGCCGGGCCCGCGCCTCGGCGCTGTCGTACCGTTTCCTGGAGAGGAAGTGGTTCACCACGGTCGCCTCGTGCAGGGCCAGCCGGTTGCGCAGCTCTCGGATCTTTCCGGAGGCCTCCAGCGCGCGCGGGGAGCCCGGCTCCCGCTCGAGGAACAGCGTGTACGCCTTGATCGCATCCAGCGTCTTCCCCTGGTCCCTCCCGGGCGGCAGGAGCTGCCGGGAGATCAGGGCGCCCTTCAGGAACAGCGCGTCGGGGATTTTCGGGTCCGCGGGGTAGAGGCGCAGGAAGTCGTCGAACGCCACCTCCGCCTCGATCTCTTCCCCGTTCGCCATCCGGCTGGAAGCGAGACCGAACTGCGCCCGCGCGGCCAGCGGGGAGGTGGGGAACCGCTCGAGGAGGACCTGGAAGGCCTCCGAGGCGGCCCCGTATTTTTTCCGCTCCGCCTGTTTTTGCCCGCGCGCGAGCAGATCGGCGTC
>ERZ1292630.4160-Hain-H41-02um-R3-4160-length-12387-cov-4_pt1 | contig 12387 bp, 11 predicted proteins | sample MGYA00564408_ERZ1292630 | MGnify/ENA primary metagenome ERZ1292630 (study PRJEB36523, sample SAMEA6512641) | groundwater metagenome | collected 2019-01-08 | study: AquaDiva: Metagenomics assemblies of 32 groundwater samples | reverse complement strand
CGGATGTACCACAAGCTTGGTGGCATGACAGGCACGGCTGCTACCGAGGCCGAAGAGTTTTCGAAGATCTACGAGCTCGATGTGGTTGAGATTCCAACGCATCGCGAGGTCCAACGCAACGACCACGCTGATGTCATCTACAAGACAGAATCAGCCAAGCTCGATGCGATTGTGGCTGAGGTGAAGCAGCGGACTGAGACAGGGCAGCCAGTGTTAGTGGGTACGATCTCTATCGAAAAGTCTGAGCAACTCGCCCAGCTATTTAAGAAGGCTGGCGTTCAGCATGATGTCCTCAATGCCAAGCAGCACGAGCGCGAGGCCAAGATTATCGAGAATGCTGGTGAGCCAGGTCGCGTAACCGTAGCCACCAACATGGCTGGTCGCGGCGTCGACATTATCCTGGGTGGCAAGAAGCCCGAGTCAACGGCAAGCAAAGAAGAATTTAAGGCCTGGGAAAAGCGGCACCAGGCCGTACTTGAGGCCGGTGGGTTAGCCGTGATTGGTACCGAGCGACACGAATCGCGTCGCATCGATAATCAGCTTCGTGGCCGTGCCGGACGACAAGGTGATCCCGGTGTCTCTCAGTTCTTTGTCTCGACCGAGGATGATCTGATGCGGATTTTTGGTGGTGATCGGATGCGTGGGTTGATGGACCGACTTGGCCTGCCGGATAACGAGCCAATTCAGCACGCCATGATCAGCGGTTCGATTGAGCAGGCCCAACGCAGGGTCGAGGGTCATAACTTCGACATTCGTAAGCATTTAGTCGAGTACGACGATGTCATGAACCAGCACCGCGAGGCGGTCTACCGCAAACGTCGCAAGATTCTCGATCTGCAGCCAGAGAAAGAGACTTGGTTGCATGAAGAAATTGGCGACCTACTCCACGACGACGAGAGTACAGCGTTTGAATCGAAGGTTACAGAAGTTTGCGAGCCGCAGTTTAAGCAGCTCGAACGGGTCATCTACCTACGGACCATTGACACCTACTGGATGGAACATCTGATGACCATGCAGCACCTTCGCGAGGGTATTGGTCTCAAGGGCTACGCCCAACGTGATCCGTTGGTCGAGTACAAAGAAGCCGCTTTCGGTCTCTTCCAGGAATTGAAAGACGAGATTGAAAATCAGGTCTGCGGGATGCTGCTGAAAGTCGAAAAGGCCACAACGCCAGTGGCAACCGAATTGCCGAAACAGACGCTCGTTTTTCAGGGGGCGGACGAGAAGTTGTCTGGTGGTGGATTTACTGCGGCCAAGCAAGTTGAGGCGGCAGCTAAACCAACACCACCCGCAAGCTCCGAGCCAGTCGTTCGTGTCAGTCAGTCTGCACCAGTTGTTGAGACCCCATCGGCGTCAAAACAAGCTGGCGGCATCTCCGTCACCGTTCGATCTAAAGGCAATACCTCAACGCAAGAATCTGTCAGCTTTAATCCCTACGGCAACGTCGGTCGCAACGATCCCTGCCCCTGTGGTTCTGGGAAAAAGTTCAAAAAGTGCCACGGGGCATAGTGGATGCATAAGATATACTTAAGCCGTAGTTCGAAAAGCTAGAGGATGGAGGGGGATGTCAGTAAAGAAAGAATTAAAGGTTGGTGCGTGGATTGTTGGGGTAGGGCGAACTGTGCTGGTGAATTTGTTACGTGACCTTGAGCTGATCATTCGTTGGGTTGTGATTGGCGCAACTGCCATGGCGTTCGTGATTGGAACCGGAACGGCTTTCAGGGCTGTGTCATTACCATGGCCTGACGCCGCAATGCGCGTATTAGATATCTTTAATGGATTTATTTTGGTCTATGGTGGTATCGCTTATTCGATGCTGTTGGTACTTTTTTGGGTTTCGCTGATTGATTGGATGATGGAAAGAACAAAAGATAACTTCATCCGACTTGTTCGACAACTATTGTTTGTCATTCTATTGATAGGAGTTCCAATGACTCTTTGGGCGAGTATTACGTACGGTATGTCGGTTGTTGGGTGTGTAGGAAGCTACCTCGATTCTCAGTGTTTGGCGACACAGCCAGGTTCGCTGACAACCTTTACTGGCAATTGAAGACTAAGTACTACTTGATGAGTTACGGACTTGCCTGTCAAAGCTGTCGAGCTCGGCTTCATTCGCATGCAGCAGATTACTCATACCTTTGAACTTTTCTTGCCAGGCTTTGGCGAAGTAGATTCTTTTTGGAGGAAGTGCACGCTTTGTCATAACAGCTAATGGATAAAAGAATCGTCGTTCGTTTTGTTGATCGTTCTTGAGAGTTCTATTGGATCGACCAAACGTATACAGAACGAGTGTTGCCAGCGAGGGCTGCCAGTGCTTACGTTCGTTCCAGTTGAGCGGAATGAGATTATGCTTTCGGGTAAGTTGTAGCGACCAGTTATGCCATTCGGGGTGTTCTGAGTACAACAATACGCCATTGATTTGGATTGGCTCCCAAAAGATAGCTACAAGGAATTGGACGAAAAGTTCTTTGAATCCCCTTGCTATCATTGAAAGAATGATGAAGGGAATGGCAACTACAGCCACCAGCAAAATGAGTGGTACAAACCAGAAGTAGAAAAAACGGCTGGGCTTGTTTTCTGTATTAGACATAACGGAGCAGTTTATATCGGTTCGCCGGTCTGCGTCAAGGTTATTGGGTTGCTGAAACCGTTAGTATCCTGTATTGTGCCACAACTTAGATAGTAGCTTTTGGTATTTCAGCTATGAATGCAACGCAAGAAAAGCTCAGTCCGCAGGCGAAGGCATTGGCCATTGTTGGTGTGTCCGCAGCGCTAGGTTGGTTGTTCGATGCACTACTTAATGGTAAGGCGCTTGGGATTGGGCTACCACTCTTCGTCAGTTGTATTCTTACCGGATTGACTGTGCTTTCGTTGCGCATTCGAAAAACTGTTGATACGCAGGCTGCTTGGCTATTTATTCCCTTGGTAGCTTTCGGCATTATGGTGGCGGTTCGAGCCAGCTTCTTTCTGACGTTCCTGAACTTGATAGCTTGTGTAGTTCTATTGCTCTTGATTGCTGCAACTGTATTCAGGCAGCAGCTGATGCAGTTTCGAATTGGTGAGTATGTGCAAACGGCCTTCCTCCCATTCCGGTGGGTTGTTCCGTTTTTGCAAACGGTCGCCGAGCTAGCAACCGTCCGTAGTTCGGACAGACATCGGGAATCACTGCAGCGAGTGGTCCGTGGGGCGGTGCTTACGATTCCAGTACTGATCGTGTTTGCACTCTTGCTCTCATCGGCAGATTTAGTCTTTGGGCGGTATCTGTCCAATCTCATCACGATTCAGCCGGAGACGCTTGCAAGAATAGTACAGAGTACGATCGTCGCGATGCTCTTTATTGGAGCATATGCGTACATCTTTCGACCATCACAGCAAAAGACGGAGATGGCGCCTGAACACCTACGACTACTCTCGCTTGGCTCGATTGAGTCATCGATGCTCCTTGGTTCGTTGGTCGCACTCTTCGCTGTCTTCATCCTCGTTCAGTTTGCCTATTTGTTTGGTGGTGAACAAACAATTCTGGCGCAAGGCTTCACCTATGCCGACTACGCCCGACGCGGCTTCTTCGAGTTAGTTGGGGTTGCCGCCTTAGCCCTGGCATTGCTGGTCACAGTTGAGGCGTTCGTTGCTAAGTTGGACGCCAGCCACACCAGAACATTCAAGCTGTTGAGTACAACGCTAGTCGTCGAGGTGCTGCTGATTATGGGTTCGGCTGCCAAGCGTCTGGCGCTGTATGAAGGCGCCTATGGCTTCTCGGTCGCCCGCCTGTATAGCCACGTCTTCATCTTTTTCCTAGCAGCTATTTTTGTACTTTTGCTCTACAAGATTCATCAGGATGCCCGCGAAGAGGTGTTTGCTTTTCGATCATTCGCCGCCGCCCTGCTTTTTTTGGGCATTATGAATGGCATTAATCCAGATGCATTTATTGCTCGGCAGAATATTAGTCGTTACGCAACAACACAACAACTTGATGTTTCGTATCTAGCGCAGTTGTCCGACGATGCGTTGCCTGAAACAATCAAGGTACTAGATCTTCAAGACGAACAGCTGCGCGGTATCTTTGCGAGTACGCTCTATTGGAATAACGCCAGCAGATTTGAAACCAACCACGAGCCGTGGCAATCACTAAATCTGTCTCGGTCCCGCGCTAACGAGCTTCTCCAATCGAATAAACTAGAACTGGAACAGTACCAAGATTTCGTGAGTCCCGAGACCATCATTCCAGAAGTTTTAGTCCACCCATTCTCGTCGTAACACTCAAATCGATAAGTTTGTAAGGGCAAGAGGGGCTCATCTTGAGGTCACCCCTCCTACCCTTACGATCCCACCACCTGACCCGCGCACTTTCTTCTTGTGCTTTCTGTAAGACACTCCAACCAACCTTATCGGCTGGTCGGGCTCTTACGAAGCACGCAAGAAAAAGTGAAGATGGAAGCATAATATTTTTGAAAAAGAGCCGCAGACCTGGAAAAGTTTGCCGAAGTACTGTATACTGATTCGACTCATTGACCCACGCCCAGTTCCGACCCCGTTCTAGATTGATCGAAGTGGCTTCGGCAGCGGGGCAGCATGGCTATCCGCCCAGAATATTGAAACAATACAAGTAATGACTACAACTAACTCCGTAACCACCAGACTATGACTAAGACGCATCTGTACATCGATGGGCAGAATTTTTTGGCTCGGATTCGGAGTATATTGCGCCGAAGCGGTGTTCAGGATTCAGATATCACCAAGTATGACTTTTGGGGTCTCTTGAACCACGTCTTTAAGAGCGAGAAGGTAGATTTAGCATCGATATACTTTGCCAAGCTCCATGCCGAGGAGCGGACGAAAGAAAAGTCGGAAGAGTTGATTGTTCGTGAGGCGGCACTCAAGGAGAAACTTGAGCAGCAGGGCATCCGCTATGTGACCGGTGGCGCGGTACGAACGCGTGTTCGCGGCGAAGAGGTGAGTTTTGAAGAGAAGGGTGTCGATGTAAAAATTGCGACTGATATGCTGGTTGATGCAATCGACCACGGTGTTGAGACGATCATCCTCGGGAGCTCGGATTCAGATTTGCAGCCAGCTGTTGCAGCCCTAAAGGCTCGAGGGGTGAAGGTAGTTTACTTAGGGTTTCACGCCCGACGCAACCGTGGCTTAGTGGCTACAACCGATAGGTACGTCTTAATTAGTAATGACGATGTAAAACGGTTTTATCAAGGATAAGAAAGGATTGTTATGGCAGATTCAGATATTCAAGTACGAATGCAGGTTGCTAAGCAGGCAACGCACATTGCAGGCGAGGAGCTGAAGCGACGCTTTTTGGCTGGGGAACGCGATGCCGTTGCAGCGGAGCAAGCGAGCCGTGAAGCGATCACGGTGTTCCTAAGTCAGATCTACCCTAATGAGCTCTTGTGGGGTCGGGGTATGGACGCAGCGCCAAGCAAGTCATCGTTTTGGGTCTTTGACTCACTCAATGGTGCCGAGAATTTTTCGATTGGTGACCCATTCTTCTGCTCGAGCGTTGCTTGGGTGCAAGATGGTGGACCAATGCTCGGTGTGGTCTCAAACCCAATGCATAACCAGCAGTTTACGGCTGTCCATAAGGGCGGGGCGACCTTAAACCGTCAGCAAGTCACCGTCCGATCAACGAACAAGCTTGATCAGGCGCATGTACTCGCAAGCTTCGGCAAGAAAGAGATTATTCCAAAGTTAGCTGCCGAGGTGAAACAGCTGAAGGTCCGTGAGTCAGCGACACTCGATATGTGTTCGATCGCCGGTGGTGTCCATGATGCCTTTGTCTACTTCAATTTGCAGCCATGGGAGTGGATTGCTGCCAAGCTGATTGTTGAAGAAGCTGGGGGTACGATTACGGATTTGGAAGGCCAACCACTGACAATCCGTTCTGAAGCTGCCTTAATCTCGAACAAAGAGCTACACACGGATCTTCTCAAGTTGGTGGCTTAAATGTTGAAGATCGGCGGCCACGTTTCGGCAGCGGGTGGGATTGATTTGGCGGTTCAGCGAACGCTCGATATTGGCGCGAACTGCTTGCAAATTTTTATTACCTCACCGCGACAGTGGCGGAAGACGAACATTACCGATGAGCAGGTAGAGCGCTTTCGGATAGGCATCAAAGAGCACAAGCTCGATCCTGTCTTCATTCATGGTATGTACCTGGCCAATCTGGCTTCTGAAGATGCCGAGCTGCTCGAAAAATCAATTGATGCTGTCGCCCATGCCTTGCAGGTGGCTGATCGGATTGGTGCCCAAGGGGTGATCTACCACACGGGTTCTCGGAAAGACCGCGATCCCGATGAGGCGGTGGCACAGGTAATCAAATCGATGAAAGAAGTGCTGAAGCGTGCTGCTGGCGGCAAGAGCCAACTGATTATCGAAGGCTCGGCCGGCCAGAAGGGCGCGATTGGCTCATTTAAGGAGCTTGGACAGATGCGTAAGGGCGCTGGGTCTGACCGAGTGAAAATTTGCCTGGATACCTGCCATGGCTTTGCGGCCGGCCACGATCTAGTTACTCCTGCTGGGGTCAAGACAACGCTTGCAGAATTTGATGACTTGATCGGCCTTGAACACCTGGTTGTCCTTCATGCGAATGACTCTAAGTTTGAGATGGGTCAAGCCAAAGATCGTCATGAGAATATCGGCCACGGCAAGATTGGTAATGCTGGTTTCAAGTCTATGCTGCAGAATCCTGTGCTACGGAAGTTACCATGGCTTTTGGAAGTTCCCGGTGATACAGGCGAAGGACCAGATGCAACCAACATCAAACGCTTGCAAGAACTTGCATAGGCTAGGAAGATAGAGTAATTGGAGGGGAATGAAAAAGACAAAAATTGTTGCCACCATTGGTCCTTCGAGTGGGACACAAGAGAAGCTGACAGAACTCCTTAAATCGGGCATGAATGTCATGCGTCTGAATTTCAGCCATGGCACACTTGAAGACCACGCTGGCTATGTCAAACACTTTCGTGCAGCTATGGAAGATGTTGGCGTTCGAGCAGCTATCTGTCAGGACTTGTCGGGTCCTAAAATTCGGATCGGCTCATTCGATACCGAAAAGGTCCGACTTGAAGCAGGCGCCGATATAATCCTAACGACCGATGAGGTTGTTGGTACCGTTGCCAGGGTCCATGTCACCTACGATCAACTACCGCAAGAAGTGGTAGCGGGTCACATAATTTACCTTGATGATGGCAAGAAGAAACTTCAGGTGAAGGAGATTCTGGGGAATGACGTTGTCTGCGCAGTCCTTGTCGGCGGAGACATTCGGGGTGGTCGGGGTGTTAACTTACCAGACTCGGAACTTTCGGTAAGCTCGCTCACAGATAAGGACAAATCGGATATCCATTTTGGTATTGAACACGATGTCGATTTTGTTGCGCTCTCATTCGTTCGTCGGCCAGAGGATATTCAGGAGCTGAGATCAATTCTTGAATCATACGGTTCGAAAGCCAAGATTATTGCCAAGATCGAGACGCCGCAAGCTGTTGACAGATTGGACGCAATTATTCAAGTTACCGATGCAGTTATGGTTGCTCGTGGCGATTTAGCGATTGAAATTCCTGCTGCTAAGGTGCCAATTGTGCAGAAGGAAATTATTCGCAAGTGCAACGAAGCTGGCAAGCCGGTGATTACGGCAACGCAAATGCTTGAATCCATGATCCATAGTCCAGTGCCAACACGGGCTGAGGTGTCCGATGTGGCAAATGCAATCTTGGATGGCACCGATGCAGTTATGCTTTCAGAGGAAACAGCGATGGGCGAGTATGCGGTAGAGGCAGTACAGACCATGGCGCGAATCGCTGACGAGATCGAAGTCAGTTACGCTGACCAAATGCTTGGCGATTTTTCTAAGGATCGGGAAAATACTATTGCCAACTCGGTAACGCGCTCGGTTGTTGAAACAGCACGAGATGTCGATGCACAGGTAATTGTTGCCTTGACCGAGACAGGCTTCACTGCCAGAATGCTCGCTCGCCACAAGCCACGGCCTCCCGTACTGGCCTTATCACACGATGAGAAGGTGTGTCGGCAACTGGCGTTATCATTTGGTTGTCTGCCAATCCATGTCGGCAACTACGAGACGCTGGAAGATGTCTTTGCAATGGTGAAACAGCTCTGTACGGAGCGTGAGTTGGCGAAGGTTGGAGATAAAGTTGTCATTGCTGCCGGAGCGCCATTTAGGGTGGCTGGCTCGACGAATATGATGATTATTGAAACTGTGTAGCAGACGGTTAACAAGCGGTAGGAGGTGGACTGAGATGGAGTTTACGTACCTGGAATCATTCCAGCTCGCACTAGTAACGGCGTATATTCACGGTTCTTGCGGGCTGTCGTATCTGGCCAAGATGTTGCGCACCTTTCATTTTTGCTCGAAAGAGGAGTGCGCGTTTTCGGTACTGGTAATTGAGGCACGAGCACTTGGTGAGTCGGTCTGCGGAAGACTGCAACTCTCCTTTCTAGGAAATCAGGAAGCAGAGGCGCTCCTTCGGCAGTATCTGGGCTTGCGAGAGAAAATCCTTGAGGGGCCATCTATTTTGTTTGATTATCGCGACTAGTTCATTGTAAGATAATGAACCTAACCAAACTTCCCGGCTTCGGCTGGGATTTTGCTTTGTGGTAGCATCGTTGTATGGGTATCCATCGTTTTTCAAATCATGAAATTGCCGAACTGCTATTTGAAATCGGCCAGCTTCTTGAGTTAACGGGAGAAAATCGATTTAAAGTTATCGCTTACGAAAATGCGGCACGTACAATTCAAACCTATCCGCACGACCTAGCAACGATGTATGAGGCGACAGGCACTCAAGGACTTGATGCGATTCAAGGGGTAGGTGAGAAGATTGCCCAGAAGATGAGTATTCTGTTCGACACGGGCAAGCTGCCGTTTTATGAAAAGCTACAGAAGACCGTGCCACCGCTTCAGCTTGTGTTGCTTGGGATTACTGGCATTGGTCCCCAAACTGCCAAGAAGTTAACCGATACCTTTCGTCCGAAAAATTTATCTGACTTAAAGCGAAAGCTGCAAACAAAAGATGCCAGGGAATATTTCGGTGAAAAAACGATCGAAAACATACTTGCTGCGCTAAAGGAACGACGGCATGAAGAACGGCATTTGGTCAATGAAGTTGAGCCCATTGCTGAGTCTGTGCTTGCATTCCTGCGGGAGTTGTCCGAAGTCTCTGCTGCTGATCCAGTTGGCAGCTTGCGCCGCCGCAATGAGACAATTGGCGACATAGACTTGGTGGCAGCTACGACAGATGCGAAAGCTACAGTCGCAGCCCTGAGGAAGGCACCATTTACCCGTCGGACAGTGGTTGGTGGAACTGGCCTGACCACTATTCTTCATGAGAGTGGTTTCCAAATTGATATTGAGTTTGTGCCACCGAGTGAATACGGCTCACTTCTGCAGCATTTTACGGGTGGTAAAGAGCACAATGTGGCACTACGGACATGGGCCGACGATCGGGGGTTATCGTTATCCGAAAAAGGTATTCGCACCGTTCGGACGGGCAAGCTCAAAACATATAAGACTGAGCAGGCATTTTATAAGGCGTTGAAGATGGATTGGATACCGCCAGAGTTGCGAGAGAATCAGGGCGAGCTTGAGGCAGCACGAGCTGGTAAGCTACCAAGACTCATTGAGGAGTCGGATATTCGGGGCAATCTTCATGTCCATACTGCGTCATCTGACGGAGAGCTCTCATTGAACGACATGGTCAAGGCAGCGCATGATTACGGCTATGCCTATATCGCGATTACCGACCACTCCCGAGGGGCGGGCGGTGGTTTACTTGAATCCGATTTGGCAAAACATCGAGATGCGATTCGTGCGCTAGACCGAAAGTATGTCAAAAAGGGAATGCGTGTTTTTGCTGGCGTAGAGGTGAATATTCGCCGAGATGGTGCGGTTGATGTGAGTGACGCACTGCTCAAGACTCTCGATTTTGTTATTGGATCGGTTCACTCAAGCTTTCGACAATCGATTGACGAAATGACCAGGAGAATTCTTAAGGCTATACAAAATCCGAACGTTGATTGTATCGGTCACCCCTCGGGAAGAAAATTGCTTCACAGAGATGAGATTTCGGTGAACTGGGATGAGGTATATCGCGCAGCCAGCGATACGAAGACACTGCTTGAGATCAATGCTACTCCCGACCGTCTCGACTTGTCGGACACGAAAGTTCGCGCCGCCAAGGAAGCTGGTGTTCGATTTGTTATCAATACTGATGCTCACCACCCTGCCCACTTTCAATTTATGCGTTACGGTGTCGGCGTTGCCCGACGTGGCTGGTTGGAAAAAGAGGATGTACTTAATACACGTACGGCGGATCAGTGTAGTGATTGGCTTCACGATCGGAGATAATATGGCTAGGATCTACGAACAGGCATATTTTGGTGATTCACTGGTACAGTTCGCTGATGCCAAGCTGAGCGTTGCAAGCTCGGCAGTGCTTTATGGCATGAGTGTCTATACGGTGTTCCCAATTCACATTGATGATCAGGGACGTCGTGTTGCCTTTCGACTGTTTGACCACTACAAGCGACTGCTGACATCGAGTCGGATTATGGGTATTACGAGCTTTGAAGGGCGCTGGACTGAGGAACGTTTTTTCGTTGCAGTTCAAGACCTCATAATTGCGAATAGGATCAAAGATGATGCCTTTGTTCGAGTAACAGTTCACCTTGATGAGCTGGTTCCTGGTGTTCGATCTCGGGATATCTCGAGTACCTTGAGCATGTTTGCTTACCAGGCCGTGCCGATTCTACCTCAAGGAGGCGCTAGGCTTAAAACAACCCACTGGCGTCGCGTACCTGATGTTGCGATACCTCCACGAGCAAAGGTGAACGGAGCCTACGTCAACTCTGTACTAGGAAAGCAAGATGCGCTCGACAGTGGGTACGACGATTGTGTATTTCTTGACACCGCCGGCCACGTCTCTGAGTTGAGTGCAGCGAATATTTTTCTCGTTCGCAATAATGTCTTAATCACTCCGGCTGTACCGGGCGATCTCCTTGAGGGTATTAGCCGGACAACAATACTGGAGCTTGCCAAAGATTTAGGCATTCAAACCATTGAACGGACAGTTGATCTGACCGAGCTCTATGTTGCCGACGAGGTCTTTGCTAGTGGTACTTCGGCCTACCTTGCCCCAGTTGTTGAAATTGATTCTCGCAAGATTGCCAACGGAGCTATGGGGTCTGTAACGCGTCGACTCTACTAGCACTACCATGCGCTGCTGAGAGGGAAAGACGAGCACTACTCGCACCTCGTTGCACGGTTCGATCAATGACAGTCAGGCACTAGTTTGGTACAGTACTGGATGCACTTGGATGAGTAGTACTCAAGGAGGATTTTGAGTTGATTGAACTACGCGATGTCTCAAAATCTTACTCACTGACCTCGAACGCGAAGCAGCGAGTTTTGGCGCTTGATCGTGTGAGCGTGGTGATTGGTAAGGGTGAGTTTGTAAGCCTAGTTGGGCCATCGGGTGCCGGTAAAAGCACCTTGATCCGTATGTTAATTGCTGAGGAGAAACCAGATCAAGGCTCTATTTTAATTGCTGACCGAGATATTGCCGTACTGAAATCTAGGGAACTGCCATACTATCGACGAAAAATTGGTGTTGTTTTTCAGGATTTCAAACTACTGCCAGCAAAAACAGTCTGGGAGAATATTGCGTTTGCACTCGAAGTATCAGATGTATCGTCTGGTGAGATACGAGAGCGAGTACCCAAGATTTTGTCGCTGGTTGGATTGTCTGATAAGGCTGACAACTATCCCAGCGAACTTTCTGGTGGCGAGAAGCAACGTGTGGCGATTGCTCGAGCAATGATCCACTCACCAAGAATACTCATCGCGGATGAGCCAACGGGCAACCTTGATCCGGAAACCACCTGGGAGATCGTTGAATTGCTCGAGCGGATTGGCCGAAGTGGCACAACGATCATTCTCGCTACGCACAATAAGGCAGTTGTCGACAAACTCAAGCGTCGCGTGATCGCGGTAGAACACGGTAGGATTGTCTCGGATGAGAAGGTTGGTAAGTATGTTGTACCTAGTGAGATCGCGGCAAAGGAGGCGAGCGCATGAGTCTACGTAGCCTTGGTCGCGTTATCCGACTTGGCCTCACAAATTTTTGGCGTAATTGGTGGCTCTCAATTGCCTCGGTTTTGGTTATGGCTGTCACGCTCTTCATCATCGGCGTGTTTGCTATTCAGACAGTCGTCATCCTCAAAACCACGGAAGGCATCCAGGATAAGCTCGATCTGTCGGTTTACTTCAACGATGATGTTGCTGATCAGTCTATTCAAGACATTCGAACGTCTGTCGCGAATCGGCCAGATGTGAAGAGCGTCGAGTTTGTCTCAAAGGAAAAGGCT
>ERZ1292630.4157-Hain-H41-02um-R3-4157-length-12389-cov-8_pt1 | contig 12389 bp, 3 predicted proteins | sample MGYA00564408_ERZ1292630 | MGnify/ENA primary metagenome ERZ1292630 (study PRJEB36523, sample SAMEA6512641) | groundwater metagenome | collected 2019-01-08 | study: AquaDiva: Metagenomics assemblies of 32 groundwater samples | reverse complement strand
ATGCGGTTCGATGCTTGTTACCTCTCCAAGGTTTACAGAGCCCATATGCAAATATCTCGTTTGCGCGACCGTGAACAGCACCCATCTGCAAGAGCATAGGGCGCTACGTGATTGTCAGATCCCCCCACAACAACAGATATTCCTTGTTTTCTGTACTCCTTTCCTGCGGACTCCTTGCTTGCTGAATTGCCCTCCCCCTCAGGCACAGAGCCACAGTTCTTTGTGTGCCCACCAGCAGATCCAGCTGTTCCATACACGAGCATTCGTGGTTTTTCTGATCGTGCCGTTACACTCATGCACGTCGCAATCGATCGCGGTGGCACATTTACTGATTTCATCAGCCGATATCATGTCACTTTTTCATTTGCTGGCCGTCACATGGATAGATTGAGCATCTTGAGTGAAAATACGACCATTAATGTTGTTCGCCACTTTCGCCAGAGCGAAGTCGTCATGACAATGAAGCTTCCTTCAGTCGACACTAGGTACGACGATGCACCAAGTCATGGAATTGCGATGCTTCTAGACGCGTTTGAACAAACGTTCGAGACGATTTCTCAGCAGTCGGACTGCATCAAGACGCTGCGTCTGGAGCACCATTTCGATTCAAAGAGTGCGATTCCGATCAATAATATTGCTTCGATTCGTATGGGAACGACCGTTGCAACAAATGCATTGCTCGAACGGACAGGCGCCAAAGTGGCACTTTTCGTCACTGCCGGATTTGAAGACCTTATTTCCATCGGAACGCAGGCGCGCATGCAATTGTTCAATTTAGACATTGAAAAGCCATCGATGCTTTGCAGTCACGTCGTTGGTGTCCGCGAACGTGTCGTGGTCGAAAGTGAACATGGTAAACACTTGAGTCAAGGATCGACGGTGGTAATTCAACTCGATGAATCGCAAGTTCGCGACGAGTTGAGTCGAGTTTTCGAACTCGGTTTTCGATCGATCGCGGTAAGCTTGCTTCACAGTCACAAGGCTGACCATCATGAGCGCACAGTGCAAGGCATCGCAAATCAATTTGCATTCGAAAATGTTTCAATTTCGTCTCAGTTGATGCCAATGGCAGGCTACTTGATGCGAACTTCGTCCACTATCCTCGATGCTTACTTGACTCCGTGCATCAACGAATATTTGTCAGCGTTTCGAAAACGTTTTGAAAGGCAACTCGACGGAATACCTCTTTACTTCATGCAAAGCGACGGAGGTTTGACATCGGCACAGAATTTTCGAGGCTTTCGTGCAGTATTGAGCGGCCCAGCGGGTGGGGTCATTGGATGTAACGTGGCGGTGAAACAATCGTGTGGCCAACTGGTTCCTTCTGTCGGTTTTGATATGGGTGGAACCAGCACAGACATCACAAGGCTTGACGGAAGCTGTGACATCGACGTCACTATGGAAAGCACCATAGCTGGAGTACACATTTTGGCACCACAAGTCAGCGTCGACACTGTCGCTGCTGGCGGTGGATCAATCATTCAGTGGAAAAACGGATTTTTTTCTGTGGGACCGCAGAGCGCTGGAGCCGTTCCGGGGCCAATGTGTTACGGTCGAGGTGGACCACTGACGGTGACGGATGCAAACTTGATGTTGGGTCGTCTTGTGCCCGATTTCTTCCCTTGCGTTTTTGGACTGGATGGGCGAAGTCAACTCTCCACAGCCGTCGTTGAATGTGCTTTCGAGGAGCTCGCTGTCTGCATCACGCGGGAAACCGGACGCCAATGGAATGCCATTCAAGTCGCACTTGCCTGCATTCGTGTTGCCAATGAGTCTATGTGCCGTCCGATTCGCCAAATCACCGAAATGAAAGGCTACCGTGCATCAGACCACGTCCTTGTTCCATTTGGAGGAGCTGCTGGTCAACACGCGGTTTCGGTCGCGCGTTCTCTAGGCATGGACAAAATCATCATCAATGAGCGAGCCGGCATCCTCAGTGCAGTCGGCATCGCCGGTGCAAGCAAAGCTATGGACGACACGAAGCATTTTGGACAGTGTCTTAGCGACACTGCGTTGACAACAGCATTGATAAGTCTTCAACTTCTCCGAGACGTCCATGTTTCGAAATTGAACACGGGAGAATGTCTTCCCACATTTGAGAGTACCTTGTTTTTACGTTTGCGCTACGAGGGAACGTCATCTTCATTCATGTTACCTGTTCAACGCGTCAAGTATCCATCTGCCGAAACCCCAGATTGTTTGACACTGGAGGCAATCCTGCAAACCTTTCAAAACCTCTATTTGCGCATATTTGGATTCGCTCCTGATCGTAACGAAGCCGTTTTCATCACTGATGTGCGTTGTCGAACCCAACAAGTCATCGCAACGTTTCAAGAGCACTCGCTGTGTGAATCAGGGTCGACCGAGACCTTGTGGTTGATCGATCCAGTTCCACTCAAAAAAGTGCAGTGCTACTTCGACTCGACGGTCGTCGAAACCCCCGTTTATCATTGCGAATCGGCACCGAAGTTTCGAACTTCAGGCCCAGCTCTGTTGATGCAAAACGGCAGCACTGTGGTGGTCGATCCAGGGGTGCAAGCTGAAGTGATGTACGGATCTATCGTATTGACAAATGTATTGGCTTCCGCACCGGTGGCGCGATGCGAAGACGGAGCAGCTCATCCCTCACGAATTGCGTGGGACCCATTGTTGCTCTCTTTGTTTTCACATCGCTTCATGTCCATCGCCGAGCAGATGGGTCGAGCATTACAACGAACCGCGATGTCGACAAACATTCGTGAACGGTTGGATTTCAGTTGTGCTTTATTCGATGTTAACGGACGTCTCGTGGCTAATGCACCTCACATTCCTGTTCACCTCGGGGCGATGGGAGAGTCTGTTCGACATCAACAACGTTTACTCGGTGATTCATGGGGATTTGACGATGTAGTGGTTTGCAATCATCCTGCCCATGGCGGCAGTCATCTGCCGGACATCACCGTCATTTCTAAAGGATACGTGGTTTCGGGAATTGAAAAGAAACTCGCGTTCTTCGTTGCGAGTCGTGCCCACCACGCTGACATTGGTGGCTTGACTCCTGGTTCCATGCCGCCATTCGGTCGCGAACTGACAGAAGAGGGTGCAATCATCGCAAGTCACTTCCTGGTGAAGGACGGCCGCTTCGATGAAGCTGGTATCACGCAGCTCTTAATGGCTCCGTCCAAAATTCCAGGATGTGCAGGATCTCGTGCGCTCAAAGAGGCTTTGAGTGACCTGAAAGCGCAGGTTGCCGCGAATGCTAAAGGCATTTCGTTGTTGAAGGAACTTATTCATCGCGATTACAATGGAGACGCAGCGGTCGTCGTGTCCTACATGGGACATATTCAAGCAGCATCTCGCTCAGCTGTGGAATCCCTTCTCGCGTCGGTAGCCGAGGCGAAAGTTGCGAGCGGGTCCACAAGAGACAGTGGTGGATCCATTTCATTTTCAGCGAAAGACTTTATGGACGATGGAAGCCCGATCGACCTTCGTGTGCGGATTGAAACGGGTGAACATGGAGCGAGAGCTGTCATGGATTTTTCGAATAGCGCGCCAGCGGTTCAAGGAAACACAAATTGCCCGACAACTGTTGTTCGCAGCGCTGTGTTGTATGCCATCCGGTGCCTGATCCACGGTTCTGTCCCTTTGAACGAGGGCTGCTTGGATCCTATTGAAATTCTAGTTCGACCAGGATCCATACTGGCTCCGCCAAAAACGGCCGCTGTCGTTGCTGGGAACGTCCTCACGTCGCAGCGAATCACCGATGTCATCCTTTACGCGTTCGGAGCCGCTGCGTGTTCTCAAGGCGACATGAATAATTTGACCTTTGGTTGCGAGGACTTTGCTTATTACGAGACGATTGGTGGGGGCGCCGGTGCGACACCTCGGAGGCAAGGCGCAAGTGCAGTTCACACGCACATGACCAATACTCGCATTACCGATCCAGAAGTCCTCGAAATGCGCTTTCCGGTCATTCTCGCGGCGTTCGCTGTCCGACGGGGCAGCGGGGGTAAGGGCCATCATCAAGGCGGCGATGGTATCGTGCGCAGGATCATATTCCTTCACCCGCAACTGACATACTGCATGCTCAGTGAGCGACGCGCTCTGCGACCACGTGGCCTACGGGGAGGAGGAGATGCGCAATGTGGATGGAACTTGTTACATCGATTGGATAAGCAACCGAGCCACGAAAGCGACTTATGGCATTTTGTTGCTCAGGCACTTCGCTCGACGTGGACGTCGCTCGACATCATGAGAACATCAGTCAAGTATGACGCATCGGATCCTTTCGTTTGGGAGATGGCCGAGGAGCCGTTGGGGGATCCTGGCGTTCACTACGTCATGATGAATTTGGGTGCCCGAGCGTCGATCACAGTGCGACCAGGTGATGTGGCCACCGTGTTGACACCGGGCGGGGGCGCATATGGGATTTGCGATTGAGAGCTATTTTTTTTCGGAGAAAGTGGATGTTACTTATTGGTTCATTTCGATTGATTCAATTTTCGGGGTGTGTTTGCTGTACCCAGTTTATTTTCGGCTCTCTCAGATGGCACGTTCATCTTCTGTGTTTCACGTTGACGAGGAGGAATTCTTCGACGAGGATGACGACTCCTTTTATATCGATGACAATATTGAGACTTTTGAAAGCATCGACGCTTTGCTTGCTGCTGCGGCTCAAACCAATCCCGGAGTGACGGAGGGCGGAGGTCTGTTGGATGCACTGCAGACAACCGCTTCCAACGCAACCGATCAACCAGACGAATACGCTCAGTTCTTCAAGTCTTTGCGACAACGTTTAACGGTAAGCGACGATGAGCAACCGACAGGGGGGTCCAACGGCCCTCCGTTCACCTCTCCGGTTAAACGGGAAGTGGCATCCCCTTCTTCGCCTTCCGTTCCTCGTTCCGTTCGGCATTCGACGCAGCTCCCTTTCATCAGTGCTCCACGTCGTTTACCGGCATCGGGGCGCGCGCTTTCCTTCGACGAAAGTAAGGGATCTCCGTTGAACCGTGGAAATCGATTGAAATCTGTTGTCCGCGGCATGATTGTCGTTCGCGAAATGCATGACATGTCCGCTTCGGTGCAGAAGCAAATGATCAACCTTCGCGACTTAATCCTCCACTTGGAAGAAGCTATCACGAAGCGCGACAAGGAAACCTGCCAGACGCTATTTGGGTCGCTCGCAGTAAGCTGCAGCAAACATCGCAGCTTAGCAGTGAAAGCGGCAACTGGAACGACCGAAACTGAGATAACGCTGCATCAGGACGACGGATCGACAGCCTTTCAACGGCATCGCACTTTGGCCCCAACGGACATGGCAAAATGTCAGCTTGCAACGCCAAGCGCGACCGAACTCGCCGTGCGAGCACTTGAAACGTTCTCGTCGTCACCATCGGTGAACGGAACATCGACGAACAACGTCGACGTGAACAAAGATGTCCTGACGTTGGCGTGCAGCTTGTTGCTGTTGCTGGTCCACACGTCCGTCCGGCTTCATGAGTCATTGTTTGATCGACTCATTGACGTTTGCACGCAATGGTTGATGCCGAGCATGTCATCCGTGGTGCTCCCGGCGTTCATCGACGTCGTCGCCGATGCATGTGTCTTCCACCCTCATCAAGCAGGGCAATCACGGATCGCCGCAGTGATGTTGACGCCTATCGCGCTCTCGACGTTGCTGCGAGGTCCCCAGACCTCTAGCACCGCATCTCTCACAGAAGCCGGGATCATCATGCAAGCAGGTGCAACCACGGACGTCGGCGAGTCGTCGCCATCCGCGCAGGGCAACGGCCCGCAACTCACTCGGCGGCGGTCGCTGGTATTGTTGGGCCTCTCACCACAGGTTCAGCAATATCAAGCGGCGATCTGGTCAGGTGTGTTGCGCCTCGTTAGTGCATGCTGCAGGGATGAGGTGTTATTCAGTGGTATCGAGAGTGACGCCACAACAACGTTTCTGCCCTCGTTTTCACTGCAAGGCGCATGGGATGTGCTGTCGTCATTGTTTTCTCCGCTCGTGTTGCGAACGATGAGTGCGTCGCGGCGTGCGGAATGCGCACTACAGCTTCATCGTCTCGTGGATTCACTGTGTGAAATTCAACAAACGCACCATTCTGTAGCACTGTGTTTGGCTCCTTGTCATGCCGTGTTCATGCTGAGCGTCTTTACTTTTCTGGGGGATATCGAGCCTTTCACGCGCAGTGCAGCTGTGGCCATCATCGAGTCATTGAGAACATCATTTTCCTCCTCGTCCGCTTGGATGGAATGGGTCGAAACTGTGTTCACCATCGCCGCGAGGTCCTTTCAGACCTCCTCCTTGGTGCGTACGACTGCAGGAGGTGAAGGCAGTGGAGACGTCCCTAATCGATCGTTTGCGAACGGTTCGGTGTTGATTCCCATCGTTCTGTCCGGTGACCCAAAGGACGAAGATCGTGACAAACTGTGTGCCTCGCACTGGCTCTCCGTCCCCTCCGATCCGCAGCATTGCCAGCACGTGATGACGTATTTACGCGCAGGTGGTGCGTTCGAACGCAGTTTTGCATTCGTTGAGTGCGTGGGCGTATCGATTACCAGCATTGTCCCTGCACTGCTCAAGGCAGTCAACGCGGGCTCAGAGGGTATCGTCGAGGAAGGACGTCGAACACTGTTGGTATCTCCCCTGTGGCGTGCGGCATTCGAGAGATTAGTGGCAGTACTCCATCGTCACGTAACGTGCACTCTGGTTGGGAACCGCCAAGCATCGCGGCTAAGCAACGCAAGTGACACCGCGGCAAGCGTCGAAGGCGCCCCTCTCCTGGTGGCAAGTTATTCGAGCACCGCGGTGGGAAAAGACGCGGCATCTGTCCCGCGACCGCTTGACCCGAGCTCGTTATCTGCGATGCCTTCTGTCAGCCGGTCAGAACGCCGTGTCATCGTGCGAGATCACGAACCTGAACGACCCCCGCCGAAGGCAACCATGTCTGCCGCCGCATCCACCATTTCGCTCTTTTGCACCAACGATGCTGGGCACCAAGGTGGACCGCGATCGTCACTTAGCCCCAGTCGCAGTTCTGCAGGACTGAGCGACGCTGAAGCGGCAAGCTTGCTCGCCGCCGTCACGGAACAGGTAGGCATGGCGGCCCTCGTCACCGAAGCTCGATCTACCGCGTTTCCTATCATCAACGTCGCGCCAGGTTTGCCTCTTTTACCGCTTTTGACGGACTTGTGCCTCCGCGTCCTGGAATACGTACTCGGCGAATCCACCGACCAACTGTTGTCGTCAACGAGCACTGGGCGCCGAGATTCGATGTCCGAAGCACTGTCGACGGCGGATGTCGCCGCCATTCATTTATTGGCACTCGCGAGGACACAGGTGGGGGGGCCAAGCTCACATCACGCTTTGTTGCATCTCCTGTACAGCCAAGCGACGCAATCCGACCGCAAATCGTTCGTTGCGCGGCTGGTGCACGTGATTCAACACCAATGCGTGCCTGCACAAACGAACGGGGAGCCAAGAGTATCCCGTTTGGCTCTGCTCGTGGAGACGAGTTGGAAGATTATTACCGCAGCAGTCGTGGGGATTCCCCAAGACGCGATTCCGAAACCCTCCTCGGAAAACGATGACGGCATTGTGTCCGCCGTACGAACGACCTGTCAACTCGAGTCGTTCTCAGCACTAGAAGGACTCTGTAGCCAAGCGGCGTTTTCGCTCCTGCCGTCGAGCACCGGCGAGGCCGCCGATTTCGTGTGGTACTATCTGACGGCATGCCATCGTGGGTGGTTGTCCTTGACTGGCAATGTGTCCGTTGTTGAATCATCGACGAAAATTGAAGCAACACATCGCCAGGAGGCGTTGCGCCGACTTCTCACCACGACCTCCAACACGGCTGTCCTCGGAGTGGAGAGTGTTTTAAGTTCCTTGGGCGATGACCTTCTACTTCTTTCCCAACAAGAAGAAAGTCGCGTTCTGATTGCTGACGTCAACGGGCATGCCTCTCCCCTGACGATTTCAACTGGCCAACAGAGTAACCGTGCCGGAGCTGTCGTCCGAAAGGCGCATCAAGTCATGCGATTCACAGAACTCGCCATGCTGGTGATGGCGTCGCTTCGTGCGTCCGAAGGGGAAGGGAGGAGGAGCGGATCGCTCTTGCCACAATGTCAATTGCTGGCCGCGCACGCCACCACGTTCGTGTGCCGTTTGGTGACCCACGCGCATTCCATCCCGCCTACCACGTGTAACATTCTGCGGACAATCACATCGATTCTTCGGTTCATCTCATTCATGTCGGGGGAAGTTCTGTTTTCCGAAACTTGTCGTGCGGCGTTGCTGAGAGCATTAGGCCAAGCGTTGGCTCACCGTCAACGTCGGATCGTTCATTCCACCAGTATGGAGGAGGGAAGGACGCGTGAGCTTGCGCTGCTGGACCACTCGCTCCGTTGCGCCACGACGGCCGACGGGAGTAATTCGCCACGACTCATCAACGGGGATGGATACCCCATCGATGAGCATGATGAAGCCGCGTGTTTTCTTGCCGCGCTTGCTGAATTAATGTACAGTCTGTCAACGCCTCGTTCGACGATAGCGGTGACACCGGACGCGACTGATCGTCGCACCGATGCTGCTTCTTTTTTGGTCATGGCTCTTGCCGGTGGGAACAAAGTCAATCCGGTCGGCGATGCGGCCACGGCCAACGACGGCATTTCCTCTGAGGGACTCAGAAGCATTTGTGTGGCGAGTTTGGACAGGCTTCGACGGTTGCCTCTACTGAAAACCCGGGCAGACGGTGTCAGCAGTGATCTTTTCATTCTTGCACGGGTCATGATTTGGTCTTGCGAGCGTGCGTTGATGGCGGCGCCAGTTGGCACGGCATCGGATCTGTCCGAAATAGCTCAAAAAGTTCTATTTTGGACAGCCGCGGCGGCACACGCCATGGACGCGCTGACTGATGCCGTTGTTGTCCGTGATGCATCGTCGCACGAGGTGGCACCGACGCAGCCCGTCAACAGTCGACTGAGGCGGGCAAAATCTTCGGAAACCCAAATCGCTGTGCCCCCTCGTGAACGCCTGGATTCGTCCACACAAACTCAGTGCGCAACTCCTACGACACAGGCAACGATCGGCGCGACTCCCGCATTCTTGGCATCGCAAGCATCGCAATGGATCTTGCAGATGATGGTCACCGTGCAGACCAGGTTGATCGAAACGACGGACGTCTGGACACGATCGGCGGTATCGATGCAACCTTCGACAATGCCATTTACCGAACGACGTCAAGAAGACTCTGTCGCCAACCGGTGTTTCGATCACCCTTCCGCCTCTCCCGCTGACCGGCACTACCTCGACCTTGCGAGACTCGAATGTGACAAGGCCAAAGACGCGTTGCAAAAAGCCTTGCTGGACGCGTATCAGTTGAAATCTGCGCGAGCCGACGGCGACTATGAGCGTGACCAAAGGCGGCATTACCAACAAGCCTATCAAGACCTGTCGACGCAGCTGGCAAATAGCAAGCGACATGAGCAAACGATTGCCAGTGTCAAGGATGACACACGCGCATTCGCCGCGCAACGCCGTGTTCGAGATTTGGAACGCGAGATCAGTCGGTTGCAAGCCTCCGTCATCGACATCACGATCGACCGAGCCGCCGTCAGCAAACAGGCCCGGATCCAGGTGCTCGCGTTGGACCATGCCAAGGCCCAATTTGACTGGCTGCAAGCGAGATGCGACCGATTGGAAATGGCTGCGATGCGCGAGAAGGAGCGGGGCAGCTCCACGGTCAAACGCGCACAGCGGCACCAGGAACATCTCACGGCCGCGGCAGCAGTTGAAATCGAGCGGCTGAGACTTGAACTCGCTCGCACGCAGCTGGCGGTTCAGCGGCATGTCAACTACGACACCAGCAACTGCAACAACGAGACGGCCGCGGCGCCAGCTGGGGCCGCAGCCGTGTCCACTCAACGGGGGTTCCGATCAAAGGCACCATCCTGTGAAACGAACGCGTCATCGCCTTCTGCAGCGCATCAGACGACAAAACATCACACACGCCCGAATTCTGCGTTGAGCTGCTGAACCACTTTATGTACGGTCCATTTTTTCTTCCCAACCGACAACATCAATGTTAAAGGAACGGGGCACTTCTGCTCGCGTGGTTCTTTCAAACATTGACGTCACCTCCGATGCAAAGCAAAGCAGTTCCAGTTTTTACTACCTTGGGCAGCAGAAATGGCAGTGGTGAAGCGGCTGATGCACGAGCTCGCCGAACTCAAGCGTTCGCCGGTGCTGCAGGCATCTGCGGCTCCGGTGAAGGACGACCTGATGCGGTGGAAGGTCTTGGTTGTTGGAGGAACGCCGTATGACTTCCCGCTGCGCATCGAGCTCGTGTACGACGCTGCCTACCCCATGGTTGCTCCGAAGGCGTACTTCGAGACGCCCGTCTCGTACACAGGCGGGGCCGTCATTTCGCGCGATGGGCGCTGGGAGGTTTGCCTGAACATCTTCGGCAACTTTGCCCACGTCCACACGGAATGGGCGTCGCAGCAGGAAGGGTGGTCTCCAGCCTACACGATCGAAACGATCTTGGTGTCACTTCAAGCGCTGCTGAGCAGTGACTTCATGTCCATGCGGCCGGGAGACGTCACGGCGTCCCGCGCGGCTGCGCTGGCCTATCGCTGTCCCGAGACAGGACACTACGGCGGCGACTCCCAGACCTACTGGCCGCCGCTGCCGACGGCGCGTGGCGAGTCCGGCGGGACGGGCGGGGCCGCGGCGTCGCCCCCCGAGGCGGCTGCGCCTGCCGTCCAAACGGGTGCGGGTGATGGCATCATGTGCTACGTGACCAAGGCAGGCGACGACGTGATGGGGTTCGGCATTCACGTCGAACGCGCGCGGCAACTGACCTTGTCGACACCTTGTGAGCCGCTTTCGCGCGAGGCCTTCGCAAGCGGCGTCCGAGCGAGCGCGACGAACAAGCCGTTCGAATTCTGGGTGCCGTTTGTAACGCCGAGGCACCTGTGGCCGGAGTTGCGCTCGGTGTGGGCGGCGGCAATCGGCGCGATTCGGCAAACGCACCCGCTCGGGCACGACATCCCGACGGCGTCGGTGCAACTGTGCTGCTCGCTGATGAACTCGCTCGTGGTCGAAATCATGAATGCGACGCACCAGCTCACCGCCAACGACAAGTTCATCAACGGCTACTTTGCCCTCTTGGGGGTCCTGCGCGAAATCCGCCGCGAGCATTGCAAGGTGGTTTGCGACTTTGCCGACGCGGCGATCAAGGCCTTCATCGACAGTCCAGCCGGACGGTCGAAGGCGGTTCTGCCGAATCTGGGCGAGTGGCTTCTCCTGTTGCTGGTGTCGTCGCGCTACAAATGGGCCGATGTGTGCGAAGTGTTCGTGGCGGAGTGCGACGCGCGGAATGTGTTTTGGTACGTTCAAGGCACACCCGCCAGTCCGGGTGCGTGCCGCGACCTGCTGGACCGCAGTCGCGTTCGTCGGGCACAGCGCATCTTCGACGCCACCCCGACGAGTCGGAGCATCGTGTGCTACCAAGTCCGATTTCTGCAACTGGCTGCCGGATTGAATACGGCGGCCCTGAAAGGCGCGCTGATCGACGAGCCGCTTCGCGCTGACATTAAGGGCATGTACGCTGCCATCGCCGCCATGACGACGTGGAGCGATCACTTCAATTGGCTCGGCATGCGTGTTCGCAGCGACGAGCAGCGAGATGCCGAACTCGTGTCGGCCCTGGATGCGTCGGCGGCCGCCGGGTATCACGGTGGCGCGCGTGGCGGCTCGGCTCGCGGCGGGTTGGGCGCGGGGGCCGGTCCCCGTGGTGGCCGACGCTAAGCAACTTCTCCCCTGACTCTCTTCACGTTCGCGCGTCAGGCGTTTTCTGCGTTTTTTCCTCCCGTTCTCGCATTTCATTTTCCCCGCCACCTTCCCCTTCTCCGTTCTACTCCCCTTCACGTCTCTCGCGTTTGGCACCGAAAGGAAGGAAGAGGTTCGAGCGAAACACAAGTATGAGGGGCCTCCAACAAACGCCGCAGTTTTCTTGTCGCGTGCGCGGCTCAACAACCATTGTTCACTTCACGACTACAACATCCGGGGAACAGTTCCATTTTTCACTTGGACAGCAGATGGCAGCGGTGAAGCGGCTGATGCACGAGCTCGCCGAACTCAAGCGTTCGCCGGTGCTGCAGGCATCTGCGGCTCCGGTGAAGGACGACCTGATGCGGTGGAAGGTCTTGGTTGTTGGAGGAACGCCGTATGACTTCCCGCTGCGCATCGAGCTCGTGTACGACGCTGCCTACCCCATGGTTGCTCCGAAGGCGTACTTCGAGACGCCCGTCTCGTACACAGGCGGGGCCGTCATTTCGCGCGATGGGCAGCTCGGCTCGGTACGTCTTGCCCTTGGCCGGTGGCACATTCAACCTCTTGC
>ERZ1292630.4156-Hain-H41-02um-R3-4156-length-12390-cov-4_pt1 | contig 12390 bp, 8 predicted proteins | sample MGYA00564408_ERZ1292630 | MGnify/ENA primary metagenome ERZ1292630 (study PRJEB36523, sample SAMEA6512641) | groundwater metagenome | collected 2019-01-08 | study: AquaDiva: Metagenomics assemblies of 32 groundwater samples | reverse complement strand
TCGGTAATCCCGAGATGAAGCGGGCAATCAACGGTTTCGGCGAGTTGATGATAAGCCGCGACCGCGAGGAAATGATCGCTCGCCTTCACCGCGACTTTATATTCGCGAAAATCATGATCTTCGAGCAGACGGATATGATCAAGCGCGCTTTCAACCAGCGCCTCGGGGCAGGGTTCTCCGTATTTTTCGAGCAAATCTTTTTCAAGGCTACCCGCGTTGACGCCGATACGGATCGCGCAACCATTGGCCTTGGCCGCGTTCACGACTTCCTTCACGCGCTCGGACGAACCGATATTGCCCGGATTGATCCGCAGGCAGGCAGCACCCGCATCGGCGGCCTCAAGTGCACGTTTGTAATGGAAATGGATGTCGGCGATGATCGGCACCCGGCTCGCGCGAACAATCTGCTTGAGTGCCGTCGTGCTTTCAACATCGGGGCAGGACACGCGGATGAGATCGACCCCGGCCTCTTCACAGCGTCTGATCTGCTCAATCGTCGCCTTGGCATCGCTGGTCAGCGCATTGGTCATGGTTTGCACGCTGATCGGCGCATCGCCGCCAACAGGAACATTCCCCACCATGATCTGGCGGGACTTTCGACGCGCGATATCGCGCCACGGACGGATTGAAGACATGGGCGCTGCTATACAGTGTGAAACCGCGTGCGCAAAGCTTCAGATCATAACATCGTCGAGCCGGTCAAACCAGCGGGTCTGCCGGGTTGATTCAAGGCTGCCATGGGTATCAAAGCTGTGGAGCGCGCTGAAATCAAGCCCCGTCGCCTCCTCAACCGCTTTGACTGTTGTCTGGATCTTACGGCTACGCAGTTCATCAATCGTATAGGGCTTAAGCCCTGAAAATACCCGTGCTTCATAAAGTGCACGGACATATTCGGTCTGGCCGATGATGAAGGCCGCCGCCGCAATCTGATCGTCAGTTTTTTGCAGCACCGCAATTTTCCAGAATGACAGCGGGATGCGCCACGGCCCGCCTTTGCGTTTGCGACCGTAGAGCGGATCATTGTCGCGGAAGATCGGCCCGGTAAAAACGGTTAGCCGTCTCTCGCTCGTCTGGGCTTTATCGAGGACATAATCCTCAAGATTGCCCCAATCGATATCGTTGTAGATTTGGTGCTGCGGCGCGGCGTTGGTGTAATGAAAGCTATCCTCCATCCCGCGTTGCGATTCGCTCTGGTTCTCGCCCCAGCACGGATCGAGCAAACGGACGAGATGGCCACGGCTGAAAAAGACCTTTTCCTGCGCACGGGTGCGGACGTAAAACTCATCATCGGGCTGATATTTGCGATCAAGCCGCACATCCTGCCGCCACGTATCCTTGCGCTTGCCGGGATGGATCAGGTGATTTCCGTCTATGTTCACGGCAGTCATCAGCGGAAAGCGGCGCTTTTCGTGAACCAGCGAGGAGAAGTGCCAATATTTAAGTTCATGCCCTGAACCGTCGAGCAGCGGCGCAATGATGCCATCCTTCGCGAGTTCGGCATAAATTGGATCAAGCAGAATTTCGCTGCTCAGGAAATTCGGATCATAGCCCAGCGTATCGGCGTGCCAATGATCGATTTTGAACGGCGCGAATTGCTCGGTCGCGGGTTCGCTGCTGCCCGCAGTGGTAACGCCGTCCTGCACTACCTGAACGCCGATCGGGGCAAAGCCCATCGCGCGCGAAAGCCGGTCAAGTGCTGCGCGCGCGTTTTCATTTTCAAAGCGTTTGCCCTCAAGATGATTGAACACCGCGCTGACCCGAACGCCCTCATTCGCAAGCCAGCGAATCTCGCCACCATCGCCACGTTTGGGCGGCACCTGTATCGCCTTGTGATGAATCGCAACCACTTGCCATTGGTCATTGAGGACGGGAGAACCCGACGACCCCGGTTCGGTGTCAGTGGTATAGTGGATGAAGTTTTCCGTAATTCCGGGCACCTTGGCGGGGTCAAGCTTGATGATCTGGCTCGCGTGGATCGCAATTTGCTTGGGCGTGCCATTGGGGTGCTGGATGATGCTGATCCATTCGCCGTCAACCGATTTGCCCGAGAGCGGCAGGAGCGGTAGCCAGCCGTAACGATCAATCGGAACCCCATAATCAGACATGGCGGCGACGGCGACGAGCGTGATATCAAGCTCTGTACTGGTGTAAAAAAGCTGCCCCGGATCAAGATTATATTGCACCGCGCGGCGCATCACGCCGTCGACATCATGTTCATAGTTGAACTCTGCTTCGGCCTGTGCGGCCTCGGCGGACGAAGACAACACATGATTATTGGTGATCAGCAGGCGCGGCCCGATCAGGAAGCCGGTGCCGTAAGCCTCACCGCCCTCGACCGGAAGTTTGATCCGGCACACCGCGTCAGCAGCGCGGCGACCGCGATCGAGAAAATTGATCGAGAGCAGGTCACTTTTACCAATGATCCGTTCATAGCCATTGGGATCGCTCTTACGATTTTCGGCAAATTTTTTGCGGAGATAGAACGCATCGTCATCCATCGCGCGAGCGGTGCGTTCGGCGCGCTGTTCGGGGGGAACGGTTGCCTGTCGTACGTCAAGCGCCTGCGCTATCGCGGCTTCAACCGCCGGATTGTTGACGATAACGATATCGTTGCGTTCGCACGTTTTAGGGTCTTTGTCCGGCATGCCATGCCTCCTCATCGCTATTGCGACTCGTCAGACGATAGCCGATTGCGTCAGATTAATGCGTGATTATCATCACGGTGGGAACGCGGGCCTAGATCAGGTGTAGCGCATTTACCGCAAGCCACAGCCCCGAGCCAATCAACAATAGGGCGGCAATACGCCGCAGTAGAATGAGTGGAAGCCCTCCAGGCCATTCGGCTTTCAACAGCAGTGGCGGAACCGCCGCGACCATCACGCCCGCAAAGCCGCCCGCAATCGCAAGGCCTGCCATATCGCTCCGCGCCGAAAGGCCAGCGATGATAAACGGGCTTGCTCCGGCAATTTGGGCGGGAAGAAAACGGATCAGGCTGGTCATAAATGGCCGCGCTTGGGCAACGGGCTTGGCGGGCTTGTTTTTGAACAGGCTTGGTAGCCCTGCAAGCAACAGCGCGACCCCGGCAAACAGCGTGCGTGCGTCGTAGCTGATAAGGTGGGCGATATAGGTTCCACCAATTCCACCGATGCTCAACGTGAATAAAGTGACGATCATTAGCGCTGCATAAATTGGCCGCCGATCAGAAAAAGTCAGCCCAAGCTGGTGCGCTTGAGATTGTCCGCGCTCACCTGTTTCGGCGAGTAGCACCGCGATAAAAGCTGGGATGAGCGCGTCCACACCGTCTATCCATAGAGACGTTGGTTCACCGCCGCCAGATAGGATTGCGCCGCTGCTGCATCGACGCGTTCGCAGCCAACCGCATCACGCATCGTTTCGAGGAACGGTAACACCATGATGCTGCATTCCGACGTGGAAAGCGCGCTTTCAAGCCCGCGTGCAAGCTCCTCAACGGGGAACAGGCCGTAAGCCCGTGCGATCCGCCGCACCTCATCGACTTGATGCGCAAGCTGGTGCCCGTTCATGTGCGGCAATTGCTCGGCGAGCACATCAATCCGGTCGCAAAGCTGCGCCTTGATCTGCATCAGCGCGTCGCAGGCAATTCCCATCGGCCATACTCCCTATACTCTTGCAGGAGTGTTGCATGGTTATGGTTACAATGATGTTAACGTCCGCCGCGTAATGCGGTTGTCATGATTTCAGCCGTCACAGGATAGCCAAGGTGCGTGGGGATACAGAGGTATCGTTCGCCGTCACGCTCCTCGAAATAGGGGCAGATAATCTCGACCGGAATAGCGCGGGCATGGGTTTCGGCGCTGGCAAAATCCCCAAATAGTGCGAGCCGTTCAAGATTGCGGCGCGTGGGAAAAATCACCTTGACCTTGCCGGTGTCTGCGGCGGTCAGAAGATCAGCAGCACTGGCCCAGAAACTGAGTACATTCTCGGTCTGATCAACCACCGGCTCAGGCGTGTCAGCGGGGACACGCGCGATATAAAAGCGCGTGTCAAACGCCCGTGCCTCACGAAAATTGGGACGCCAGCGTGCAAAAGGGATCAGCGAATCAAGATCAAGCGTTGCCTGGGCCTCATCAAGTAGCAGGCTGAACAGTTCGCGTGCGTGAAGCCGTGCTTGCGCTGTTTCGATCCAATCCTGTGCGGGGGGCGTTGCGAAACCGATAGCGATGCCGCTTTCTTCCAAAGTTTCACGGATGGCGGCAATGCGCGCAGCCGCCTCTTCAATTTCCAGCGCATGGTCATTTGCGAAATAGCGGATGTCGGCGGCGATGGCATGGTCGTCATCGTCAATCCGTCCGCCGGGAAAAACAATAGCGCCGCCTGCAAAGGCCATTTTGGCTGATCGTTCGACAACCAGAACCTCGGGCGGGGCGTCCTCTCGTTCGCGAAACAGCACCAGCGTAGCAGCGGGGATCGCAGGCACGAGTGTGCCATCATCATCAATATTGTCATTCATGAGAGATGGCCTATCCTGCATTAGGCGCTTGTGAAAGAGGCGCTGTGTTGTGTGGGGGCAGAATATGGGCATCGTTGAGATTATAGGCGTGGCAGGCAGCGTCAGTCTGCTGGCGGGGTGGCGGCTTTATTTGTGTGCCTTTGGCATTGGTCTTGCGATGCGTTTCGGCTGGATTGAAGCCCCCGAACATCTGGCGAGCCTTGCCGTGCTATCGAATAATTGGGTGCTTGGCGCATCTGGTGTTGGTATGATCGCCGAGTTTTTTGCCGATAAGGTCGCTTGGCTCGATTCGCTTTGGGACACGGTTCACACCGCAATCCGTCCGATTGGCGGGGCGCTTCTCGCGCTTGCATTGGTTGATGCGTCCGATCCGACCTGGCAGGTGATCACGCTGCTGCTTGGCGGCGGCGCGTCACTGCTGAGCCACGGCGCAAAGGCAGGCACACGCGCGGTGGTGAATGCCAGCCCCGAACCGTTTAGCAACATAGCCGTCTCGACTGGTGAAGACGTCATCACCGGCGGGTTGTTGGCGCTTGTCCTTGCCAATCCGGCGGCGGCGCTTGTCGTTGCGATCCTGCTCGCCGGGGCGGCAATATTCGCGATTCTGATCGTCCGGCGAATCCTCAAACGCTTGTTCGCGAGTGAGACCAAGGCCGACCCGGTTTAGCTAACGCGTCGGCCGTGCCTTATAGGGTGCCTTGGGTTTGCGCGGCCCATCACCACCGAAGGGTTTGCGGTCAGGCCGTGGCCCACTGCGATCAGGGCGCGGGCCGCTGCGTTCGGGGCGTCGGCCTTGGTCGGGCCGTGCGGCAAGCGTTGGCCGCCCGCCTTCTACGGCCTCAATCCGGACATCATCATCGCCGTCCTGACCGTCACTCGCAGGTTTTTTAAGGGCGGCGGAAAAACGGCTGGCCGCCGCGCGTGAGACCGCAAATTGGGTTTCGCCGGGGCCGATCTTGATTGCGCCAACATCTTGCTTGGTAATATGGCCGCGACGGCAGAGTAAGGGGAGAATCCAGCGCGGATCGGCATTATTATTGCGGCCTATATTCATACGGAACCATACGGCATCATCAAATCCTGCATGATCACGCGGGCTGCGCGCTTCGGCACCACGTTCTGGTCGTTCGCTTCGCTCTGGCCGGTCACCACGATCCGGGCGATCACGACCCCGATCACGTCCGCCGCTATCAAGCATATCTTCAGCCGCAGGCAGTTTGGCACGGTGAACACGAACAAGCGCTGCTGCAATATCTTCAGGGCTGCGTTCGGCGAGCAACCGCGCGCCAAGTGCCCGATCTTCTTCCTCAAGCTCAACAGGTGCCAACAGGGCTTCGAGCAAGCGCTCATGATCGCCCTTGCGGATGTCCTCAGCGGTTGGCACACCAACCCACTCGACATCGATCTTTGCGCCGCGCAGCATCATTTCGACGCGCTTGCGTCGTGGGTAGGGCACGATGATGACCGCTGTGCCTTTTTTGCCTGCCCGGCCGGTACGGCCCGAGCGGTGCTTCAATGTCTCGGCATCGCGGGGAAGCTCAACATGGATCACAAGGCTGAGCGTTGGCAAATCAATCCCGCGTGCAGCGACGTCCGTGGCTACACAAACGCGGGCGCGGCGATCACGCAAGGCTTGCAGCGCATGATTGCGCTCCTGCTGGCTATGTTCGCCCGAGAGCGCAACCACGCTAAAGCCGCGTTCATTAAGGCTGTTATGCAGGTGGCGCACATTATCGCGCGTTGCGCAGAACAGCATCGCCGATTCAGCCTCATGCAAGCGAAGCAGATTGACAACGGCATTTTCAATGTCAGGCGGGGCGACAGTGACAGCCTGAAAACTGATATCGCCGTGGCCACGATCTTCGCCAGCGGTTGAAATGCGCAGCGCGTCGCGCTGGTAACGCTTGGCAAGTGCAACAATCGGTTTTGGAATCGTTGCCGAAAACATCAGTGTGCGCCGCTCGGACGGGGTCGCATCAAGGATGCTCTCAAGCTCCTCGCGGAAACCCATGTCGAGCATTTCATCGGCTTCATCAAGCACGGCCACGCGCAAATGCGAAAGGTCAAGCGCGCCGCGTTCGAGATGGTCGCGCAACCGACCCGGTGTCCCGACGACGATTTGCGCGCCTTGGCTGAGCGTGCGTCGTTCTTTGGAGGCATCCATTCCCCCGACGCAGGTTGCAATGCGTGCGCCTGCCTTGCCATAGAGCCAGATCAGTTCGCGGCTCACTTGAAGCGCGAGTTCACGCGTTGGTGCAACGATCAGCGCGAGAGGCTCGCGTGCGAAGCCGACCTTGCCGGCCTCTAAAATCTGGTCAGCCATGGCAAGACCGAAGGCCACTGTTTTGCCAGAGCCGGTCTGTGCCGACACGATGAGATCGCGGCCAACAGCTTCGGGTTGAAGGACGGCAGCCTGCACCGGTGTTGGGGTTTCATAGCCACGCGTAGCGAGTGCCTCAGCCAAAAGCGGGGGTAAAGTATCAAATATCATGGGTAAATGTCCGTTATGTTGAACGGCCTTTGGCGGTTTATACACCTTATGTCCATCTTTGTGAATTATTAGCGCGCCAGCAATCGACCGAATCGATCAGATCGATGGAAAATTCTGTCTGTAGCGATCAGCTTTTTCGCGCTATACCAGTATCTGTTATTACGATTTAGTATCACGAATAACCAGAAAACGGAGACTTTATGAATATCGAAGCCAAATGCCCGATGGGTAGCCGTGTAAGCCGGAGTGCCATTGTGTGGGGCATGAACAATCAGCTTTGGTGGCCAAACCAGCTTGATCTCTCGATTCTCCGGCAACATTCGTCGCTCAGCGATCCTATGGATGCTGAATTTGATTATACCGACGCGTTCAAGACGCTCGATCTTGATGCAATCAAGGCCGATATTGTTGCGTTGATGACCGAGTCGCAGGATTGGTGGCCTGCCGATTATGGTCACTATGGCCCGCTGTTCATCCGCATGGCGTGGCACGTTGCGGGCACGTATCGCATCCATGATGGTCGCGGTGGCGCGGGTACGGGCAATCAGCGTTTTGCCCCGCTCAATAGCTGGCCAGATAATGGCAATCTCGATAAGGCGCGGCTCCTGCTCTGGCCCATCAAGCAAAAATATGGCCGAAAGATTTCCTGGGCCGATTTGATGATTCTGACCGGCAATTGCGCGCTTGAATCGATGGGTTTCCAAACCGCAGGCTTTGGCGGTGGTCGCGCTGACATTTGGGAAGCCGAGGGCGATATCAATTGGGGCCCAGAAGCCGAATGGCTTGGTGATGAGCGTTACAGCGGTGATCGTGAACTCGCCAATCCGCTTGGTGCCGTCCAAATGGGTTTGATTTACGTCAATCCGCAGGGGCCAAATGGCACACCTGATCCGGTGGCTTCGGGACGTGATATTCGAGAAACCTTCGCTCGTATGGCGATGAACGATGAAGAAACTGTGGCATTGGTGGCCGGTGGTCATGCCTTTGGTAAGGCGCACGGCGCAGGCGATGCAGCCCATGTTGGCCCGGAACCCGAAGGCGCGCCAATCGAAGCGCAGGGCAAGGGTTGGCTCAGTACTCATGGTACCGGCAAGGGTGTCGACACCATCACCAGCGGCATCGAAGGTGCCTGGACGAAAAATCCGATTCAGTGGGATAATAATTATTTCGAAAATCTGTTCGAATATGATTGGGAATTGACGAAGAGTCCTGCGGGCGCGTTTCAGTGGACGCCGAAAAATGCCGAAGCACAAGATACTGTGCCCGATGCGCATGATCCATCAAAACGCCACGCGCCGATGATGACAACGGCTGATCTCGCGCTTCGGTTCGATCCGATTTATGAACCGATTTCGCGGCGTTTTTATGAAAACCCCGATCAGCTTGCCCATGCTTTTGCTGAGGCATGGTATAAGCTTACGCACCGCGATATGGGGCCAGTCTCTCGCTATCTTGGTAAAGAAGTGCCTGCCGAGCCACGCATCTGGCAGGATCCGGTTCCTTCGGTTGATCACACGCTTATCGACGCTGCTGATATTGCCGCACTCAAGGGTAAAATCCTCGGATCGGGCCTGTCGGTTTCGCGATTGGTGGCAACGGCTTGGGCCTCTGCATCAACCTTCCGTGGATCGGATAAGCGCGGCGGTGCCAATGGCGCACGTATCCGCCTTGCCCCGCAAAAGGATTGGGCGGTCAATGAACCGGCTGAACTTGCCAAGGCGCTTGCAACGCTTGAAGCGATCCAGGCCGATTTCAATGCTGCGCAAACGGGCGGCAAGAAGGTGTCTCTCGCTGATCTGATCGTTCTTGGCGGGTCTGCTGCGGTTGAAAAGGCAGCAAAAGATGCGGGTCATGATGTGACCGTCCCCTTTACACCGGGACGCACCGACGCACGGCAGGATCAGACCGATGCCCACTCCTTTGCCGTAATTGAGCCAACGGTGGATGGTTTCCGCAACTTCGTAAGTGGTGAACCGATGGTGTCGACTGAAGAACTTCTGGTTGATAAGGCGCAATTGCTAACGCTTACAGCGCCTGAAATGACGGTGCTTGTTGGCGGCCTGCGCGTGCTTGGTGCCAATCACGGCGGTGCTGCGTGCGGGGTCTTCACTGACCGTTCCGGGGTTTTGACCAATGATTTCTTCGTGAACCTGCTCGGCACCAGCATGAGCATGAACTGGAAGGAAACTAGCCACGGTGTTTACACCGCGAGCGACCGGGCCACGGGTCAGGCGAAATGGTCGGGAACCCGCGTTGATCTGATCTTTGGTTCCAACTCGCAACTCCGCGCACTTGCCGAGGCCTATGCCACCGACGACGCAAAGGGCGCGTTTGTTAAAGCATTTGTCGCAGCATGGGCCAAGGTGATGAACCTCGATCGTTTCGACATCGCATAATCGCAGTCGATAAAACACCCGCCGGTGATACCTCACCGACAGGTGCCCTTTTTCCTCCCCAGGAAAATCGGAAAACTTAGCCGAATTGGTTCATCGTATTATGGACACCGCCTGCCTTGAGCGCGGCTTCACCAGCGAAATATTCTTTGTGATCGTCACCAATGTCAGAGCCTGACATATTCTGGTGCTTTACACAGGCAATGCCCTGACGAAGCTCCTGACGCTGAACGCCGAGGACATAGCCGAGCATCCCGGCATCGCCGAAATATTCCTTGGCAAGATTATCCGTCGATAGCGCCGCCGTGTGATAGGTTGGCAGTGTGATCAGGTGATGGAAAATCCCCGCGCGCTTGGCACCGTCTGCCTGGAAGGTGCGGATGCGCTTGTCAGCGGCGATGCCAAGCTCGCTGTCGTCATATTCTGCGCTCATCAATTTGGCACGATTATAAGCCGACACGTCAAGCCCTTCGCCTTTCATCGCATCATAGACCTGTTGGCGGAAATTGAGCGTCCAGTTGAATGAAGGCGAGTTATTATAAACCAGCTTCGCACCCGGAACGACAGCGCGGATACGATCCATCATCCCCGCAATCTGTTCGACGTGGGGTTTTTCGGTTTCGATCCAGAGCAGATCAGCGCCATTTTGCAGTGAAGTGATGCTGTCGAGTACGCAGCGATCTTCGCCAGTCCCGCTGCGGAACTGGAACAGGTTTGACGGCAGGCGTTTGGGGCGCAGCATCTTGCCGTCGCGGTTGATGATGACATCGCCGTTGCGCGCGGTGGCCGGATCAATCTCTTCGCAGTCAAGGAAGGCGTTATACTGGTCGCCAAGGTCTCCAGGTTCGTTGCTGACTGCAATTTGCTTGGTGAGGCCAGCGCCGAGCGAGTCGGTGCGGGTGACGATGATTCCGTCTTCAACGCCGAGTTCAAGGAAGGCATAGCGGCAGGCGCGCACCTTCGCGAGGAAATCCTCATGCGGCACGGTGACTTTGCCATCCTGATGGCCACACTGCTTTTCATCCGAAACCTGATTTTCGATCTGGAGCGCACAAGCGCCCGCTTCGATCATCTTTTTGGCGAGCAGATAGGTCGCCTCGGCATTGCCGAAGCCAGCGTCGATATCGGCGATGATCGGCACAACATGCGTTTGATAATTCTCGACCTGATCAAGCAGATCGCGTTCCTTGGCACCGTCACCGGCGGCGCGGGCGGCGTCGATATCGCGGAACAGCAGGCTGAGTTCGCGCGCATCAGCCTGGCGCAGGAAGGTGTAAAGCTCTTCGATGAGTGCAGGCACGCTGGTCTTTTCGTGCATCGACTGATCGGGCAGCGGGCCAAATTCGGAGCGCAGCGCGGCGACCATCCAGCCCGAGAGATAGAGATATTTGCGCTTGGTTGTGCCAAAATGCTTTTTGATTGCGATCATCTTTTGCTGCGCGATGAAGCCGTGCCAGCAGCCAAGCGACTGGGTGTATTGCGACGGATCCGCATCATAGGCCGCCATATCTTCGCGCATGATCTTTGCGGTATAGCGGGCGATGTCGAGACCAGTTAGGAACCGGTTCTGGAGACGCATCCGGGCGACCGATTCAGCATCGATCCCGTTCCAAGTGCCGCTTTTGCTCTGGGTCAGCGCGTTGATGTGGCTGATATGATCTTGGTAAGACATGATTGTAATCTTTCGTACAAATTTGGAAAGGGCTGTTACCCTTCAAGCATCCTGTTGCAGCTAAGTTGGCGAAGATGCCGCGCAACGGCAATATATATCTGTCAGTTTTTGTGTGATACGGTGCGGCAATCGGTCAGTGGTGTTGTCATTTTGTAATTTTTATGACAAGCGGTGCCATGGCCGATCAGAAACTTTTCGCCGGGCACAGTGTCCGCCGCGTCCGCCGCGCGGCAGAGCTCACGCAGGCAGCGATGGCCGAAGCGCTTGATGTCTCACCCAGCTACCTAAACTTGATCGAGCGCAACCAACGACCGATCACTGCGGCGCTAATGCTCCGCCTTGCCGAGCGTTTCGATTTCGATCCGCGCAGCATGGGCGGCGCGACACCGGGTGGCGGAGCCGAGGCGTTGCGCCGCCGCCTCGCCGATCCTTTGTTTGCCGATCTCAATATTGACCGCGCGCAGCTTGACGAATGGATCGCCACCGCGCCCGATTCAGCCGAGGCTTTCGCGCGTGCGTTTGATCGAATGTCGGGCACTCATGCCACGCCTGAACCTGACGCCATCGCCGCAACCCGCCGCGAGGTTGAACGGTGGCGCAACCATTTTGCCGATCTTGACAGCATGGCCGAGGCGCTGTCGGATGAACTGCGCCTCACTGCCTCTGACCTTTATGCCGCGATTGATGAGCGGCTGCGCGTCAAGCACCAGCTTTCGCTGCGCATTCTGCCGGTTGACGTGATGCCTGATATGCTGCGGCGGCTTGATCTCCATGCGCGGCAGCTCCAACTCTCTGAATTGCTTGATCCTGCCTCGCGCACCTTTGGCGCGGCGTATCAGCTTGCCCAGCTTGAGGCGAAGGACGAAATTGAGGCACTGGTGCGCGGCGCTGATTTTGCTGAACGCGCTAGCGAGCGGCTTTATCGCCGCCACCTGACAAGCTATTTCGCCGCCGCACTGATGATGCCCTACGCCCGTTTCTTGCGCGCCTGTGAAGCGACGGGTTATGATATCGAGCTGCTTCAGCGCCGCTTTGGCGCAGGCTTTGAACAAGTGGCGCACCGCCTCACCACGCTCCACCGCGTCGGCGCGCGCGGCCTACCCTTTTTCATGATCCGTATCGACCGCGCGGGGCAAAGCTCGAAACGCTATGTCGGTGCGAGCGGAGCAGCACTTGTCGAGGCCGAGCGGCGTTGCCCATTGTGGCGTGTGCATGATGCGTTTGATCTGCCCGGGCGGCTGATCACACAATTAGTCGCGCTTGAGGATGGTAGCCGCTGGTTTACCCTCGCGCGCATCGTTCACCCGCAGGGTGGGCGCATCGGCGGCGTCCGCGCCGAATTCGC
>ERZ1292630.3164-Hain-H41-02um-R3-3164-length-14708-cov-4_pt1 | contig 12393 bp, 10 predicted proteins | sample MGYA00564408_ERZ1292630 | MGnify/ENA primary metagenome ERZ1292630 (study PRJEB36523, sample SAMEA6512641) | groundwater metagenome | collected 2019-01-08 | study: AquaDiva: Metagenomics assemblies of 32 groundwater samples | reverse complement strand
ATTTCCTCACGCGACACTTCAATCAATGGACGGACCAGTTTAATCGGTGAATCATAAAATAACGGCCTGACCGGCCTGATACCCCGCAATCCGCGTAATCCGCAGCCGCGAATAATCCGGAAAAGAATCGTTTCCGCGTGGTCATCCTGATGATGCCCCACCGCGATTTTGCCTGTCCCGATTCTATCGGGAGATATTTTTTCAGCTCCGCCGTGGCGGGACTGATTAGTCTTTGACTGAAATGAACGGGCCCCGCCTTTGGCGGGGCAGGCTAATTGGGCGAAAAACTTATAGCGCGCCTGCCGGGCGGCTTCTTCTAATGAATATTTTTTTCTTTGCGCCAAAACCGGCACATTAACTTTTTTCACCAGGACCGGATAACCAAATTGTCGCCCCAGCGCCCGAACAAATTTTTCGTCACGCTCGGCTTCGTCCCGGCGAATCTGATGATTCAGATGCGCTAGATATAACTTCCAATCCTGTCGGTATAACCGATTAATCCGGTCCAGAACGGCTAATAAAACCACCGAATCAGGCCCGCCGGAAACTCCGACAATAATAGATTCGCCGGGATTAAATAATTGATGCCGGTTAATCGTTTGCCAGACTTTTTTAATAATATTATTTTGTTCGGACATTTGGTCAATTTTACCGATATTATTATATAACCGCTTGATTTATTGTTATCCGATGTGATATAATATCATTATTCGTTCTTTCGGTAAAATAAAAGTATGCTCCAAAAAAATTTTAGTCTTCTGGTCGTGAGCGGAGCCGAACTAATAGTAATTTTATCAATCTTATCGGCTTTATTAACCGGTTGCACCGCACCGGACAAAAAAGACATTAAGGCGATTCAACCATCGCAAGTTCCCCATAAGGCCCCGCTCGCCCAAAAACAAGCATCTTCCTTTGATTATTACGTTAACTATGATGATGTCCTGGAAGTTTTTGTCTGGCAGAACCCGGATCTTTCGCGTGATGTGATTGTCCGACCGGATGGCAAAATTTCCCTACCGCTGGCCGGCGACCTTGAAGCCGTCGGACAAACCTTGACCCAGATGGATAAACAGATTACCAAAAATCTCTCGGAATATATCCTCAGCCCCCAGGTTTCCCTGGCGGTTAAAAAGTTCGGTGAAGAAAAAGTATTCGTCTTAGGCGAAGTAAAAAAACCTGGTGTGCATAAATACAGCCGGCAGGCTTCGGTGATGGAAATAATCAGCCTGGCCGACGGATTTACTAAAGATGCCAAACTCGGCGAGGTGCTGATTGTCCGCGGCGAGATTGAAAAACCTGAAGTAATTAGAGTCAATGTCAAAAAAATACTGGCCGGAGACTTAACGGGCAACCTGGCCGTTCAACCCCGGGATATTATTTATGTCTCCTCAAGCACGATTGGCGAAGTGGGGCAATACATCAGGGATTATATCAGTCCGGTTGTATTTAGCATTGTTAATCTGGAATACCGCAGGCGCGGCACGCCCCGACAATATCGGGAGACGCGGTAATTTTTACACGATGACAATCCTCCTGTAAAAAAAAGACTCTTCTGTTGATAGCGATAAAAAAATCGCTTACGATTTTTTATGTTTAAAGACGAAGTCATTATTGATGTCGAGGCCGGTGACGGCGGGCGGGGTTGTTCTAGTTTTCGCCGCGAGAAATACATTCAGCGGGGCGGTCCGGACGGCGGTAACGGCGGACGGGGCGGGAACGTCCTCATAACCGTTTCCCCCCATCTTAATACGTTATACCATTTTGTTTATCAAACACGTTATGTGGCGGAAAACGGCGCGCCCGGCGGCACCAACAATAAAATCGGCAAAGACGGACGCGACCTGATTTTAAAAGTGCCGCCCGGAACAATTGTCAGGAATCACCCGGCGGATAATATTTTAAAAGATCTCCATAACTTAGATGATTCGGTCATGGTCGCCTGTGGCGGTCGAGGCGGACGGGGCAATAAGGTTTTTGCTACTTCAACCGATCAGTCACCCCGCCGGGCTGACGCGGGCGAGGAAGGTGAATCCCGCCGGTTACACCTGGAACTTAAACTGATTGCCGATATCGGATTGGTCGGGTTACCCAACGCCGGTAAATCCACTATTCTTGCCTCGGTCTCGGCGGCGCGGCCCAAGATTGCCGCTTACCCTTTTACGACATTGGAACCACACCTGGGTATCATCGCCGGACCGGATTACCAAACGCTGGTAATGGCCGACCTGCCGGGACTAATTGAAGGGGCTCATCAAGGGACCGGATTAGGCGACAAATTCTTAAAACACATTGAACGAACTAAACTGATTGCCCATATTATTGATTTTTCCGACCCGATTCCCCCGCCTGAAGCATACCGGATTATCAGGCAAGAATTAAAATCTTACAGCGAAACGCTCGCCCGGAAACCGGAAATCGTAGTGGCCAATAAAATGGATTTGCCCGAAGCGCAGGCGAATTTAAAAAAATACCGGAACAAATTCCGCCGTAATCTCATCTCAATTTCCGGCCTGAAAAAATCAGGGTTAGAAACACTCGTTAAGGCGATTTTTAAGAAATTGCCTGCCCAGGCATAAGTTGAGACTGTATCAAATTTTCAGTACTTCCCGCCTCACCGGCGGGTCGCCGAAGAGGCAACAAATATCATCCGGCCCACTCCCCGTTTTCACGAGGACAAGTTTTGTGGGAATGACACCGGGGGAAAATCCTGAAAATTTAATACAGTCTCATAATTTCCTTGTATTTTCTCCATCTTTAGAGTATCTTATACGTAAATTTTTAGCGAAGCGACAGCGGAGTCCCGACCTAATCGGGAAAGGAAAATTTACAATGGGAAAAAATAAAAAATTTGTTTTAATCTGCGTGTTAATATTTTTATCTGCGGCGGGATTAACCGGGCGGGCTAATCAAGAAACTGGCGAACCATCAGAAACGCTGGACGAAATAATGAACCGGGTTCAGGAATTCCAGGAAGCAGTAGAACAAATCCGCGGGAAAAAGTTCAAAACTGACGTCACCGTTAAAATTCAATCAACCGAAGATTTCACGAAATTCGTCAAACAAGCTATTGACAAATATTTACCGGATGAAGTAGCCATTCCCTACCAAACGGCCCTGATTAAACTGGGCCTCTTGCCGAAAGATTACAACCTGCGCCAGGGATATGAAGACCTCTATACCAGCCAGGCCGGCGCTTATTACGACCCGGCCACCAAAACTTTTTACCTGCTCAAAACAAAACTTTCGCCTGAATCAATGAACGCAATTTTTGTGCATGAACTAACTCATGCCCTGCAGGACCAATACTTTGACCTGGATTCCCTGACGAAAAAAATTGAGGCCTCCGATAATGATGACCAGGCCATGGCGTTACGCTATCTGGTGGAAGGCGAAGCCACTTATGTAATGACGATCTATTCACTTCAATCACTGGTCGGTGACTCACCCGAGATGCTTCAGCAAGCTCTTACCATGCAGCTACTGATGTCGCGCGAAAGTTGCCTGGCGGCCACTAAACTTTCCCTGGAAATGACGGGCGAAGCAGACGAAGAAACGAAAAAATCAACGGCCATATTAGAGAAGGCCCCTTTTTATTTATTCTGGGTCTTGCATGCGCCATATCTTCATGGAGCATACTCGGTGCATCAAATAGTCAAAAAAAACGATTGGGCCGGAGTGGATAAGATTTTCACCGAAATCCCAACTACGACCGAACAAATTATTCACCCTGATAAGCTAGCGCCGAACCGGGACGAACCAACCCCCTGCCCTTTACCATCCGCCTTAGGCGGAGACGAATCATGGTCAATTGCCTACCAGAATACCCTGGGTGAATTCGGCTTCTGGACTCTCTGTGAAAAGTTTGAAACGGAATCGGTTAATTCTAAAGTTGCGGCCAAGGGATGGGATGGCGACCGCTATTTTCTTTTGAAAAATAAAAACAACGGACATTATGCCTTAGGTCTGATGACCGCCTGGGATTCCGAAGCCGACGCCCGGCAGTCTTTTAAGGCGTATGGTGAAATATTAGAAGAAAAATATCAGCCCGAGGCGGATTGGACATCGGTTAAAAACGATAACTCGTTAACCCTTTCCCGGTCAACCACCGCCGGTAATTTCACCACGGTTTTAATCTTAAAAGATAAATTCTGGGTATCATTAGAAGATTTCCCGCAAGATGAAATAGAAAACATAAAAAACGCTGTCTTAAAAAATTTAGAACCCGGACCAAAATAGTTTTTTGATAATCTGCGCTTAAAGAGGAGATGAAATATGGAAAAATGGGTTGGAAATATTCAAAGTTTATTCCTGGCGATGGTCAAAGAAGACGCATCAGATTTATTTATCAAAGTCGGTGCGCCGCCGGCCATCCGGGTGGCCAAAAACATAAAACCGCTCGGGACTGAACCGGTTACTCCGGAAATAGCCCAGAAATTATTCTGCGAAACCACCACGGAACGCACCAGAAAAATATTTGAACAGGGCGGCGAAGCCGACGCCAGCTATGAAATGTTCGGGGTGGGCCGGTTCCGGGTGAATATTTTCAAACAACGTAATAACCTGAGTTTTGTCTTCCGGTATGTTAAAGATAAAATACCGACGCTGGAAAGATTAAACCTGCCGGTAAAACAGATTCATAAACTATCACAAGCCAAACGCGGATTGATCCTGGTCACCGGCACAGCCGGCAGCGGAAAATCAACGACGATTGCCAGTATGATTGATTATGTCAACCAGAACCAGTGTAAACATATTATTACCATTGAAGACCCGATTGAATATGTTTTTACCGATAAACAAAGTATTATTGACCAGCGGGAGTTAGGGGTTGACACGCAAAGTTTCGCCCTGGCCCTGAAACATTGCGTGCGCCAGAGTCCCGATATCATTATGATTGGTGAAATGCGCGATACGGAAACCGTGGAAGCAGCGATTAATGCCGCCGAAACCGGGCATCTCGTCATCAGTACTTTACACACCATTAATGCCTATCAAACTATTGAAAGAATCATTAACTTCTTTCCGCCCCACCAGCATCAATTATTGCAGGAACAATTAGCCCTTCTCATAACCGGGATCGTCTGCCTGCGATTGGTCCCCACTAAAAACGAGAAAGGCCTAGTGCCGACGGTGGAATTGATGGTTAACACTCCCACAGTCAGAGAATTACTTTACAAAGGACAAACACGGGAGTTGTATAAAGCCATCCAGGAAGGCAGTTATTACGGCAACCAGACATTCAATCAATCATTGAAAGAATTATGTATAAATGAAATCATCACCGTTGAAGACGCGCTGGCCGCTTCCGATTTACCGGAAGAATTAAGACTGGAATTGCGGGGAATTATGCATACCAGCAAACCGGAAGATTTTAATTACAAACTCTAAACACGAAAGCCCGAAAATACGAAAAATCGAAAGTATCACATAAAACCTGTACACAAAAGCTGTAAAATACGAAAAATCGAAAGCCGGAAAGTAGAAAAAATATTGGCCCCGTAATTCCAAGAAAGTTTTAGTAAATTGTTTCGTCTGGCGCCAACGGTGCCATCCTCGTGATGGCTGTTCCCGTTTCAGCGGAACGATCCCTGAACCGCTACTGATTTCGGACGTAACAATCTCGCATACAAATTTTATTAGAGTTGCTGCTAAAACCAGAAAGAATCGGAGCAGACAAAAGTGATTGGGAAATATAAATTTGAAGATCTCTCCAAAAAAATAATAAATGCTGCGATTGAAGTTCATAAAACACTTGGACCTGGTTTTTTAGAGTCATTATACGAAGAAGCATTATGCCTGGAATTAAATAAACAAGATATAAAATTTGAAAGACAAAAAGATATAAAAATTTATTATGAAAAACAATTAATTGGAAATCATCGATTAGATTTACTTATCGAAAACGAAATAATAGTAGAGTTAAAAGCCGTACGAAATTTAGAGAATATTCATTTTGTTGTAGTCAAGTCGTATTTAAAAGCAATGGAATTAAAAATAGCCCTGTTGCTTAATTTCGCCAAACCAATTTTGGAGATAAAAAGGATAGTAAATTAAAACACGAAAACCCCAAAGGTGTTTTCGCATCTTCTTTATTTCGGGGTTTCGTGTTTCCGATTAACGTTTTCCTTATTTCGTGATTTCTTTATTTCGGGGTTTCGTGTTTATGCCTGAATTAATCTTAGCCATTGATATCGGCAATACCAATATTCATTTCGGAATATTCACTTGTAACCAACAATTAGTGGCTCAGGAAAACATTGCCCACCGGCAATTGAACACCTTTTTAAAACAATGGAAAAGAAATATTAAGATTACCCCGTCATCCCCGCCTGGCGGGATGGTAAAGACCACAGCGGGACCCGATAAAATCGGGGCGGGGCCGGATGCCTTAAGCCCCGGGGAAATAGTTTCTTCCGTCCGGACCGGCTTAATCTCTTCCACCCGCCCGAGGACAAATCCGACCCTCAACCAGTGGGTCCGCCGCGTGTTCCGGATTAAACCGCTCCAGTTTAATAAGGATTTTAAATCGCCCATCCCGGTCCTGGTGGACGAACCGGAGAAAGTCGGCAGCGACCGGATCCTGAACGCCATCGCGGCCTATGAACGCACCAAACAAACGACCGTAGTTATTGACTTCGGCACCGCCATTACTTTTGATGTAATTTCCCAACGTGGTGAATTTCTGGGCGGAGTGATTGCCCCCGGGATTAACCTGATGGCCCGGGGATTACACCGTGATTGCGCTTTATTGCCGTTAATTAAACCTGAAATCGCTACCCGACCAATCGGTAAAAATACCACTGGTGCGATGCAGGCCGGACTTTATTTCGGCACGATCGGACTGGCCAATCAAATTATTGACGAAATTATTAAAGAACTGGATACCGGCCACCGATTACCTAAAATCGTCGCCACCGGCCGTGATGCCGAATTATTCAAAATAGCCCTTCCTAAAATCCAACAATTTATCCCCGGCTTAACCCTGGAAGGCCTGTTGCTCGCCTACCTCAAAACCAAAAATACTTATAGATTCTAAGATATGCTTGCTTCTAAAACTTACGTGACACTCTCCACCGCACCGACCGAAGGCGGCATTAGTATCATCCAGATCATCGGGCCGGAATCCCAATCTATTATTCGTAAAGTGTTCCAACCAAAACATAAATTTTCCCGCCACGGCGGGATTGCTACCAACCGGATTTATCTAGGAACCATCGCCCGAAACAACCCTTCACGGGATGGTGGCTACCACGAAAAAATTGATGAAGTAATTATCCGGCTGATTCCGTCCCGGAAAAGTTTCAGCGGACTGGAAACCGTTGAGATTAACTGCCACGGCGGAATAATTATTACCAGAAAAATTATTCGTGTTTTGAAGCGCCTGGGAACCAAACAGATTTCTACAAAACAATTAATTAACCTGTCGCCTAAAACAGGTAAAATTGACCGGTGCCGACAAGAAGCCCTGATGGCGTTAATGGATGCAAAAACGAAATTAGCCGCCGAAGTATTATTATCACAATACCAGGGCGCTTTATCCCGAAAAATCAAGGAACTTACCTCCCTCGCCGGCCGACCGGTTTCGCTCACCGGAAATGAGATACTCCACCACCGGCTTCTTAAGGAGATAAAATATTTACTCGCCACGGCCGATTTCGGCCTGTCTTTATGCCAACCAAAAAAGATTCTTATTGCCGGACGCCCCAATACCGGCAAATCCACTCTTTTTAACTATCTCGTGGGAAAAGAACGGGTCGTCACGCACCACCTCCCCGGGACCACCCGCGATGCGGTTGAGGAACTTACGGCTCTTGAAGAAATCCCCTTCCGTCTGGTTGACAGCGCCGGCGTCAGGAAAATATCCGGCCGACCACGGTTTTTCAAACCATTGAATTCAAAAAATACCGTCGCCTCACAGCTAATTATCGAAAAACTTGGTATCCGGGAAACCAAACGCCAGATTAAGCAAGCCGACCTTATTATTTTATTATTTGACGGCTCCGTCCCGTCCCGCCACGGCGGGAATAAATCACTAATCACTTTATTAAAAAATAAGCCGTTTATTCCGGTAATCAATAAAATAGACCGTCCGTTGAAAATTAATCTCACTGATTTAAAATCTCTATTAAAAAAAGAAGCCGTTTGCCTATCGGCTTTAACCGGACAAGGGATTGACTCATTAAAACAAACTTTGCTTAAAATAAGCGGGTCTGATTCAACCGGAAAATATTTAAAAGGACCGGTTATTTTTACCGCGCGCCAACACCGAATCGTAACAAAAATCGCCCGCTTGCTTAACAAAAAAATAAACCCTGTTTTCAACCAAGTCAAAAATCTTTTCGGCGCTTTGCTACATTAGAATTGAAATATTTTTGACAACGTCATTTCTTTTATGTTAAGATAGCGTAAAATTTTTAGCCTAAAATTTTACGATGAATAATTTTGCCGACCGGTTAATCAAGCAGATTAAACAAAAAAATAGCCGGATTATTGTCGGGCTGGACCCCCGGCTTGATTTAATTCCGGCTCAATTCCGTCCGGCTCAAGCGCGCAATGACAAATCCGCCGCCGCCTGCATCACCCGTTTTAACAAAGCCCTGATTGACCTTCTTCATAATAATATCGTGGGCGTTAAACCGCAATCCGCTTTTTATGAAAAATACGGGCCCTGGGGTTTTAAGGCGTTTTTTGATACCATGATCTATGCCAAAAAGAAAAATCTGATCGTCATTGCCGACGTCAAACGCGGGGATGTTCCTTCCACGGCCCAGGCTTACGCCGAGGCCTACCTCGGAAAATCTTCTATCATCGATGCGATTACGGTCAATCCTTTATTGGGCCGGGATAGTTTAGACCCGTTTATTAAATTAGCCGCCCGGAACGGTCAGGGGTTGTTTGTCCTGGTCAAGACTTCAAACCCCGGTTCAAAAGATTTCCAGGACCAAGTTTTATCCGACGGCCAGCGGTTTTACGAAACAGTGGCTCAGCAGGTAGTGGAATGGGGAAAACCGTTAACCGGTCGGTCCGGTTACAGCGGCCTGGGCGCGGTAGTTGGAGCTACTTTTCCGGATGAGTTGAAAAAACTGCGCTCGTTGATGCCTCATAATTTTTTCCTGATTCCCGGCTATGGCGCCCAGGGCGGCCAAACCGAAGATATAAAAAGTGCTTTTAATCCGGACGGACTGGGCGCGCTCATCACCGCCGCCCGCAGTATTATTTATCCCGCCTCCTTTTTAAATGGACAGCGGGACGAAAGTCCAAAAATAAAAAATTGGCCACTGAAAGTTGAACAGGCCGCCGGGCAAATGAACCGGGAAATTAATACCCTGATAACATAAAATTTTCGGAGAAAATTTTATTATGGGATTAGTCGGTGTGATCACTTTTTTAACAGCGTTTATCGGTTCGCTGGTCTTGATTGTCCTGACCAGGAAAATTACCCGGCTGATCGGCCTGGTGGACCACCCGGGTGAACGCAAGGTCCATCAAACCCCGATCCCTTTAGGCGGCGGAATCGCCATTTTTCTCGGCGTTTTTTTGACATTCTTACTGGCGATTTTAGCCGCTTATATCCTGCAACAAAAACATCCCGCCTGGGCGCCCGCCGTAATTTATCAATATCTGGACGGTGTTTTTAATACGATTCCCCAACTCGCGGTGATTTTGCTCGGCGCCACCGTTATGTTTTCACTCGGTTTAATGGACGATATTAAAGGATTAAACCCCTGGATAAAATTACTGGTCCAGGTTTTAACCGCCCTGTTCCTTGTTTTCAACGATATTTCTTTCATCTTTTCCCCGGTAAAAATTATTTCCGTTATTATTACCGTTTTATGGATTATCGGCATCACTAACGCCTTTAATTTACTGGACCATATGGACGGTTTATGCAGCGGCGTTCTGGTCGTTGTTTCCACGATTTTTTTAATCATTGCCTTTCAAACCGGCCAGTATTTTATCGCTTATTTTTTATTAATCCTCATCGGAGCGGGGGCGGCTTTTTTAATTTTCAATACTAACCCGGCTTCCATTTTTATGGGTGATGCCGGCAGTCTTTTCCTCGGCTATATGTTAGCGGTCTTGACTATTCTTTTTACGTTTTACCAGGAACCTTATCCGATTTATTCACTGGCTACTCCGCTCCTGGTGCTGGCGGTGCCGGTTTTTGATACTTTAATGGTGCTCGGTATCAGAATCAAGAATAAAAAACCCCTGTTTAAAGGCGATATGAACCATCTGGCGCATCGTTTAATCAAAATGGGAATGACTGTCCGCGAGGCGGTGATGTTAATCTACCTGCTTACTTTCTGCACCGGTTTATCGGCCGTTTTGCTTTACCAGATAAAACAGGATACCATTTTCATTGGTGTTTTAATTATTTTTATGCAGGTTATCATGGTTCTGGCGCTGATTACGCTTCTGGAAAATGCCGGCCGGAAAAATAAGAATACCGCGGATTAACCCAAAAAAATGCTGACTCCGTTTCTGGAAAATCTCTCCTTAGTTCTCGTGATTCTGGGTATCACGCTTCGGCCTTTTATTCCCAGCAGCCAGGTGGGGTTAGGCTTCGGACTTTTTATCAATCTTTTTATCTGGAGCGGTTTTTTCTTATGGTTAGCCAACCACGCCAGACGGAACGAATTAAAAATAATTCACCCCGGCCGCGGCGCCTTTTTTATAATCATTTTCGGATTGCTGACACTGGCTTCACCTTTAATCGCCTCTTATAAATTGGCCGCCCTGCCTTACAGCGCCGACTGGTTAACCGACCTGATATTGTTTTTTTTTATCATCGGCCTGGCCCCGATGAAATCGGGGCTGGTTGATGAAAGCAAAAAAAACACCGTGATTCATTTCTTCATATTAAGTCTTATCTCGACCGCAATAGTCATTACCGCTTACGCGGTTTATCAATATTATAACCTGGACACCTTAAAAGAATTTCTGGCCCGGAATCCGGACCTGATTGCCTCTCTCCCGCCGGAACTGATGAACGAATTTTTCAACCGGCTTAACGCTAACGAACCCTTTGCGACTTTTATTTACCAAAATAGTTTAGCCGGCTGGCTGGTTCTACTCTGGCCGGTCTGGCTGGGATTACTGCCGAGTTTTTCTTTAGAAAAAAATAGATTCGCTTTAGTTTTGAACATCATTTTTTTAGGGGTGATGGCTTTTATTATTTATGCCACCGGCGCCAAAGGGGCCTGGGTCGCTTTCATAATGTCGCTGCTGATTTTCGGATTATTGGCCGGCTGGAGTCGTTTAACTAAATTTTACCGGATTATTTCCGGCTCCGTATTATTCATTATTTTTTTCGGTATTTTTCTTGTTTTTTTGCTGGCTTTATCAGGGAAAATATCACTTCAAGCCGCGCCGGACTGTCCCGCCTGGGGCGGAAGTGATTTTTTATCTTCGCTCCAGATCCGTTTTAATTACTGGCAGGGCGCCTGGCAAATTATTAAGGAAAACCTGTGGTTCGGCGTTGGACTGGATAACTTCGGCAGCCATTACCTTCAGTTCAAGGATGCCGTCGCCGGAGAAACCAGCAAGGCCCATAATGATTTTCTACAAATCTGGGCCGAACTTGGTATTTTCGGAATCATCGCGTTTTTGGGTTCATGGTTCATTATCCTGTTAAAACCAATCCGAACCATCTTAAACCCGACGGCTTCTTTAAAACAAAACGAAACTACGGCTTCGCCCATATCAGAAAAAATCAACCCAAGGTCTCTTTCCCGGACATTTATCATCGGCGCGGCTTTGGCGTTTTTAATCTCACAACTTTTAGCCGGTACTTTCCAGTTAACGGATGAATTGCCCTGGCTGGCCGCCCTGATATTTTTCATCCTCTGGATGGGATTTTTTTTAATCAATCAAGACTCTATTCCTGTTATCAACACCAAATATTTACGTTGCGGTATTATAGCCGGATTAGCCGGACTATTTATTCATAGCGCGGTTGATTTTGACTGGTATAGTCCGGTCATCTCCCAAAGCGCGTGGTTATTGGGCGGATGCCTGATGGCCTTAACGCACTTATCCCCGATCGCCATCGGGGACCCGTTACCTGTCCGCCGAGGAGGCGGAACCGAATATCGCACTTTAAAAATAAAAAACACTTTGTTTCTCCGGTTTTTTATCATCCTCTTATTTCTGTTACTGGCGGTCGGCGGGTTGGTTATTATTCCGAAATTGATGGAAGCGCATCAATTATTAATGGCTGGCCGGGATAAAATACACGCTTCTTCGGCCGCAAAAATCCAGGAAGGATACCGTGATTTGGAGCGGGCTAAAGAACTTAACCCGACCGATGCCGCCCCCTGGGAAATCCTGGCCTGGTTTTACCATAGTAATCTCTGCCTCCCCTTGGAACATCACGCTTATGAAAAAATG
>ERZ1292630.4152-Hain-H41-02um-R3-4152-length-12397-cov-172_pt1 | contig 12397 bp, 11 predicted proteins | sample MGYA00564408_ERZ1292630 | MGnify/ENA primary metagenome ERZ1292630 (study PRJEB36523, sample SAMEA6512641) | groundwater metagenome | collected 2019-01-08 | study: AquaDiva: Metagenomics assemblies of 32 groundwater samples | reverse complement strand
CCTGAAGCAACGTAGAGTCCTGCCAGGATTCGCCAAGCTATTGCTTTGGGATCGGATCTCACACGTTCACCTTGAACAGCCTGCGGGAGTCTTCTCTACTTGTATCACACCTGTTGACCATCGATGTTCTCGTCTGCAACCAGTTTCTCCGAAAACCGTTAGAACAACGTGTAGATAAAAGGCGCTACGGCTGACCCTTGCGTCAGGACGATCAGAGAACCGAGCAACACTAATGCCAGAATAATCGGCAAGAGCCAGAACTTCTTCCGTTCTCTCATGAAGGCCCACAACTCTTGAAGAAAATCTGCCATATGTTATCCTGCTGGAATTATTCCCCGCTTTCCCCAGTCCCCTGCACGGCTGCGGAAAACTATTGTGGCACGCTGAAAATTCAACGGCTAGCACATTTTGTATAATAGGAAACATCGCGCAGGATGCTCAAAAGGCCGTCCAGCCGAGCCGCAGCGAGCGAAGAGGCGAGGAGGGTACACTTCGAGTACGTTGAGCCTCTGAGCGATGCGAGAACGCCGCTGGTGGTCTTTTTCAGCATCCTGCTAAAACATGTTCTTCATATGAGACGCGGGCCTTGGCTGACACGCCATACGATACGTCTTCGCATCAGGCTCGAACGCTCTCCGCATGGGATCACGGCCCGTCAATTTCATGAACAACCCCATCGGCGTCACCATGCCATAAAACAGGATCCCTAGAATAATACGGGTATTGACCCATCCCATCACGTGCCCGACCCACATCCATCCCCGGTACACGTGTTTCAATACGCCCGGCATCACAAGCCCGGCAGTCGCCAGGAGCGCACCCGGTACCACCACCCAGATGCGCATCGCCTCCTGCCGCCAGACTAAGGGCCACAGTCCGATGAACAGGAACATCCCGCCGACCATGAGGCCGAATTGGCGTAGCGTTTTCTTTGTGATTTCCACATGCTCCATCGCTCAACCTTTCTTGTATAGAAAAAAGGTACGCACTCGGGTGTTTAGACTGAAGACTGAAGACTAAAGGCTGAGGCTCCAGCCTATCTACCTGATTAGTTACGAAAACACCCTACCGTTTAGACGGACTCCACGACACGATGCGTTCGCCTCGAAAGTAGCGGATCCAGGCATCGAGAATCGAAAGATTCACCATGACGAAAAACGACGGAATACGCAACATCCCGACGCTCGGTAACCGCTTGGTAGCAAGATACGCCAGCGCGACTGCGTAGAATACCACCTGTGCTGCTAGAGTCCCTTGAAAAAACAGCGATGATGCCAGCGCCACATTCGTCATCAGGGCAGCGATCATCGCGAATGGAACGAGCCATCGACAAAGTTTGTGGCTCAACAACTGCCACGCGAAGAGGTGATACCGGAACGGGTTCAATAAGGGCAAGCTCCGCATGAACACCGAGATGCCCCGGACGATCGTTCGCACCTTGCGGTCGTATTCTTTTTTCTGATCGGAGAGGTTCTTGTAATATCCCACACACTCTGGATCAGCGACGCCACGAAGATTGTTCCGAACGCTGTTCAGCAGAGTATTGAAATCGCTTTGCAGGTCAGGAGCCCACCCTTGACAGACAGATCGGCGGGCCGCAAAGAAGGACCCGCTCAGCCCGACTAACGTATTTACACGCGTTTCAAGATTCCGGAGGAACATTTCATAGCGGACATAGGCCCCTTCTCCGCTGACGGTCCCATCCGTGTCGATGAAGCGATCAACACTGCTCACGCAGCCGACGGTCGGATCTGAAAAATTCTTGACGATTGAGGTGATGGCCGTTGGTTCAAGCATGGTGGCCGTATCTGAAAACACCAAGATCTCTCCCGCTGTCGACTCAACAGCCTGCTTCTGCGCAGCCTCTTTCCCCCCCTTCGTGTTCAATCGCACCAGCCGGACACCTGACGACGAAAACGATCGCACAAGATCATCGGTTCCGTCTGATGAGCAATCGGACGCCACAACCACGTCAAACGATTCACGAGGATAGTCTTGCTGAAGTGTGTTGAGCAGCTTTTCACAAATCCGTTTTTCCTCGTTATAGGCCGTGATGATAAAAGACACCGCTGGCCGGCACGGACATTTTTCGACGGGCCGGTTGCGCACAACCCCTAGCAACATCAAGAGGAGTGGATACCCAACATAGGCGTAAAAGATAAACCCTATGGAGACCCAAAAGGCTGTTTGCATGCATACATAGATGTTCATCGCGAGTCGGCCCAACCCTTCCATACAGGAAATACGGCCTGTCGTTATGGCGAGGAGTCTGCTGTTTTATGGCTCTCGGCCTTCGCGGGAGCCGATGCATTCTCTCTGCTTCCCAATATTCGACCGATTTTCAGACGATCCACTTCCGTGACGAATTGGTGAGTCGGCAATGTCACCAAACGATCCACGACTTCCTGAGCGCCGGCGTACTTTCGGCTCACCAAACGGCCGGCCAGCTCTGGAATCTCTTGAATCGTCGCCGGATAGCTTGGACTTAAGCCGGCGCCTACCTCTCGGCTCTGCCGGCATACCGACTCTTTCATCTCTCGATCCCGGACCATCACGGGAAGTCTGAGATACACCGCCTCTTTCCCTGTAATCGGCGTGATGCCTCTACGAGGAAGATCCAGCCCCTCGATGAGCCAGCCGGCGCGAGCAGCCCGTTCTTGATTCGCGAGAGCCAAACGGCGTTCCCACCCCTGAAGTTGATGCGCTCGCACCTCGTCCATACGATCTATACGAAAGTCGGTCTCAAACGTGGTCTCCCCTAGCCGTAGAAACGGAAGTCCTGCAGGAAGCCAGTACAGCAAGGGGTGAATAAAGAGCCGCATGATGACCATCTCAAGCCAATTCTTGGCGACTTCACCGAGAGGAGACTCCGGCAAGGTCGCATACTCAGCTTTGAGCGTTTCAGCGACGGGTAATGACCTCGTCAGTATCACTCCCCCTGTGCCGCACGTAAGATTTTTCCCACGCCCCAGACTAAAGAAGGCCACATCCCCTAGCGTGCCAAGCAGGCCCTCCCCCGACTGGCCGCCCATTGCCTGAGCCGCATCTTCCACCACCACAACGCCTGTCCCCTCGCAGAGTCGTTTCACACGGTCTACATCTGCCGGGCGACCAAAGAGGTGGGTCGGTACGACACAGAGGACCTCCTCGTTGATGAGGCCCTCAAGTTCTGAAAAATTGAAATCGAGTGTGTCCGGTTCGACATCGCAGAGCACCACGTCCAAGCCGGCCCTCACAATCGCAGACGGCACGGAAAAGCACGTATAGGCAGGAACGATGACTCGCCGTCTTCCGCTCGACGCCGCAAGCGCCTTGAGAATCACCGTCAATGCCGCCTTTCCTGACGATACCAGGAACACCTCACGGGCCGAGAACTTTTCTCTTAGCTCTTGAACCAAGCGCGCACGATGTTTGCCCCCACCCCACAGGCCACTCGCCGCGCCAATAAGACCCCAAAAAGAGATTGGAGCGGAAGTGGGAGAGAGCGTCCGCTGTGGCATCATGGCAAATACTTCACAATATGCGGGCCAATCAAGTTGGCAACCGGCAAGGGAAGGTGCTGCCAAACAGAAATCGCCGCCTTGAACTTAGGATTGTCTGGATTCAACTCCGGGAGACTCCGCCCTCCAGCCAGCCAGTAATACCAGTATAGCTGCCGCGGGTGTGCCCCCCACTGTTGTTTAAATCGGTACGTTCCGCTATCAACCGACGATCGGCCAAAATCAAACTCTTTGAATCCTTCGCGGCAGGCGAATTCTAAGACCGCGCTGTACAAGAGCATGTTAGGGGCCAGCCGACTGAACCGCTTATCTGACGCTGCCCAAGGGATCTCCAAGGTGCTGCGGAAACCGTACAGAAACCCCGAAGCAAGGGGCTGGCCCTTCAGCGAAACGACACACAGCCGCGCTTCTTTGGGAAAGGCCTCGACAATCGACTGAAAAAACCTTTTCTTGTACACAGGTGTACCCAAATCCCTCATGCATCGAGCAAACACACGATAGTAATCTTCGAGCAGCTCTTCGCCGCCGATGCGGACCTCCATCCCCTCTTTCTGCGCCCGCCTGATTTGGCTCCGTAACTTGGAAGGAAACGCCTTCAGCAAGGCCTCGTAGTCCGGAGGAAGCGCGAGTCTCATTGAAACCTTGCGGGAACGAACCGGCCAATCGGTGTCAATAGGGTCTGTTTGCCGCAATTCGATGTGAGCCGCTCCGACCTCCTTTGCCGTTTCCCCCGCCGCCGCCAGAAGGGCAAGACGGACATCGGCGCGATCGGCCAATACTCCTCCGTAATTGAAAAAGGCCATGGATGTCAGAAAACATCCGAACATCGGACTCTTCGTCAGCACCAGAGGAAGGACCCCTTGGATCGTCCCTCCCTCGTCTTTAGCCATCAGGTAGTACGTGCGATGCCCAAATACCGCGCTGATGACCCCTCGCCAGGGCAGCGTATGGTATCCAGAGGCTTGTGGATGGCCCAAGACAAACTGATCCCACATGGCTTCGTCATGCGGATCCTTCAGAAGTACGACGTTCACCGTGTCCTTATGGCGGGGCAATGTCTAGGACGTGGACGCATATTATCTCACCCGATGCGTACGCCCATTTCGAGATACCATTATAGACTGAACGGCAGTCTCCAGCACCTTGCCCATTGCTCCCCAGGAATACTGACCTTGCACTCGGGCTAGTCCGTTGGCGCCCAGCTGCTGTGCGGCATTCTTATCTGTGAGCAATCGCACCACTTTATCTGCAAAATCCTGCGGATCATCCGCCAGCAACACTTCACGATTGTCAGCCAAATCCAGCCCGTCGATACTCATTGATGTCGCAACAGTCGCCTTCTGCATAGCCATGGCAGCCAGAATCTTGTTTTTCACCCCGGAGCCCATGCGCAACGGACAGACGAAGACCCTCGCACTCCGTACATACGGACGAATATCATCCACCTTCCCCGTGACATGAATCCCGGAAATGCCTGTCAACGCTTGGACTCTTTTGGATGGCTCGCTTCCGACAATCCAAAATTGGACGTGCGGACGCTTCGCTTTCACCAACGGGAAAATATCTTTTACAAAATACATGGCCGCATCTTCGTTAGGGGCATAGCCCATCACCCCGGTGAATACGATCTTATCCTCTTCGGTCACGCTCGTGTCCGGAGAAAAGTACTCCATATCCACCCCATTGCTAATCGTCAGAGTGTTCAACGATGTCGAAAGTCCTTTGATGACCTGTTCGTCAACGGCGGAATTAGTCATGATCAGATCAAATGTTTTCCCTAGCGACCGCTCCAGATACTGAATATTGAGCACGCTCAGATACGCCGAAAGACGATTGCGCCAACCTCGTTCCGCTTTCAACATGGTCCGATTCAGAAGCGTCAGAGAATCATGGAGATCGACGATCGCCGGAATGCCTTTCTTTCGGTCGACATACTGCGTCATTGGAAGAATATCGACATAGATCAGATCGATACACTCTTGGTGACAAAGACTCCAAATCCTGTGCTGAATGGACTTAAAATAGGCCGCATTCCGATACCTGGTCTCAAAATAGGCCGCAAGATGCAACCGATGCCATTGCTGTCCCCACCAGTGCGCAGCTGGGGGATAAGGCAGCACTTCAACTCGCGTAAACACATGCGATGTTGTTGGATCGTTCAGGAAAGACTGATATCGCTCATGAGAGGAACAGTACGTAACAAGGAACAGCTCATGAAGTCTTGAGAGTTCTCGACAGAGACTGAATAGTCGAGGAGATCCGGGCATGCGGGAGGTCGCCGGGACATCTGGAGCCAAGACAAGAATTTTCATCTGATAAATCCTGCCGTGGATCGAGCCATTGCAGTTCCATCACCAACAAATACCATCGTACGAGGCAGTAAAGCTTTCGCGTCCTTCGATCCTGGCTAAATCGATGATCAATTGGTCGGCGCGCATACTCTTCAGGGCAGGCACGAACTCCGCTGAGGTATACCCTACGACAACCACTTGTGCCGTATCCACTACATCCTCAGCCCGTTCGACAAGCAACGACGAAAGGTGCGGGATATGTTCTTCGATAAACTTCTTGTTGGCGCCAATCAGGCGGCTGGTCGCCACGTTCCTGTCATAGATTTTCACCTGAAAGCCTTTTCCTAGGAGCGTCTCGATCACTTCTACGAGAGGGCTTTCTCGTAGGTCATCCGTATCCGGCTTGAAGGTCATTCCGAGAAATCCCACTCGTTTTTTGCCCAACGCAACAATCCGCTGGATGACACTTTTGATCTGAGACATGTTGCTCTGAAGAATGGCATTCAAGACCGGCACGTCCACATCTGTCCGTTTCGCCTGGTACGACAAGGCGCGAAGATCCTTGGGCAAACATGATCCTCCAAAAGCAAACCCCGGTTTTAGGTACACTTTTGAAAGATTCAGTTTTGTATCTTGACAAAAAATGTCCATCACAGCATGGCTGTCGATGCCGAGTCTCTTGCACAGGATTCCGATCTCATTGGCAAACGTCACTTTCAGAGCATGAAAGGCATTATCGGAATACTTCACCATCTCCGCCGCGCGGATCGACGTCCGAATAGTCGGCGCTGTGATACCGGCATAGATTTCTTCAACCACATCACCCTCGCCGGCCTGCCGCTCGCCGATCACGATCTTGGGAGGATGGTAATAGTCTTTCACCGACGTTCCCTCCCGGAGAAACTCCGGGTTGTAGCAGACAAATAGACCGTTTCCGACCGTCTTACCCGAGTGTTTCTCAAGAATCGGAATGGCCACGTCCTCCGTCGTTCCCGGCAACGTCGTACTGCGAAACACCACTGTATGTGGGGTCTTTTTATCACGTAGGGCCAGACCGATATCTTCACATACCCGCTTCATGTGGGTGAGATCAAGACTGCCGTTCGCTTGGCTCGGCGTCCCCACGCAAATGAATGAGACATCGGTGTTCTGAATTCCTTCAGCCGATGACACCGTGGCGTGTAACAAACCCTGTTTCTGAGCTTTGGCGATAAACTGTGAGATGTCGGGCTCAACGATAGGAGCGGCCCCTGAATTAATCGCTGCTACCTTATCGGCATTGACATCGACGCCCCAGACCGTGTGGCCACTGGAGGCAAGACAGCCCGCCGAAACGGTTCCCACATACCCCAGACCGAAGACACTGATTTTCATCGCCATCACCCTCTCCTTACTCTTCCTCACACTTTCGTTTCTCTACACCGAGAATTCTCTATCAGATTACCTGGCGGAAGTACTCGATCGTCTTTCGCAAGCCGTCCTCCAACTCAACCTTCGGTTCCCATCCGAGAAATTCCTTGGCACGGCGTATGTCTGGTCGGCGCACCTTTGGATCATCCACCGGCAAAGGCATATGCTCGATCTTGCTCTTCGAGCCTGTGAGCTTGAGTACCAACTCTGCAATCTGCTTCACGGTCAACTCACGCGGATTCCCGATATTCACAGGATCGTGCATCGTTTCTTTTAGCGGCTGGTCTGATTTCGTCAGAAAGCTTGATCGGTCGGTCCGTTCAGCCACAGATTTATCCGAATCGATCAACAGCAGCTCCGTAATGCCACGCACAAGATCTTCGACATAGCAGAAACTTCGCGTCTGGTTTCCATCGCCAAAAATGGTCAGCGCTTTACCTTGAAGCGCTTGGACAACAAAGTTTGAGACGACGCGTCCATCGTGTGGGCGCATCCGAGGGCCATAGGTATTGAAGATACGCACAATCCTGGTATCCACGCCATGGTAGCGATGGTAGGCCATCGTCATGGCCTCGGCAAAGCGCTTGGCCTCATCATACACACCGCGCGCGCCGATCGGATTCACATTCCCCCAGTAGGACTCGGGCTGTGGATTGAGCAAAGGATCGCCATACACTTCAGACGTACTGGCTAACAATAATCGAGCCCCTTTCGCCTTTGCCAAACCCAGTGCCTTATGGGTACCCAGAGCCCCGACTTTGAGCGTGGCAATCGGCATCTCCAGATAGTCTTGTGGACTCGCCGGAGACGCAAAATGTAAAATCGCGTCCAAGTGTCCATCTACATGAATATAATCACAGACGTTGTATTTGATAAAACTGAACTTTGGGTTCCCCATCAAGTGCGCGATGTTCTCCACACGACCCGTGATCAGGTTGTCCATCGCAACGACTTCATGTCCCTTGCCTATCAGCAAATCGCTCAAATGACTTCCTAAGAATCCTGCTCCGCCCGTGATCAATATGCGCATCAGTTCATGCTCCTTCTTCTACACACCTATTCACTCTCTATCGATACACCGCAACGAAGCGCTCCGCCGCAGGAATTACCCACTCGTGTAACCAATTTACACCTCAAGCACAGGATGCACCACTATATTCTATATTCATTTTTGGAGAGAACGTCTGATTAGGCAGACTTCTTACAGTCGGCTGATTGCCGTCCAGTTCGTCGTGGACTTATTTCAAGGGTTCTATAATCAACGGGGGTGTCCGAGGAGTTCCACCCTTTCCCTTGAGCTCCGCCGTTCTCCCGCCAACCGCATAGGCTGTTCCTTTCTTTACAATTTCTGCAATCTGCATGCGTTCTTGCAATGAAGTTTCTGACGTCACACATGCGACCTTCGTGACTGCGGCAATCCTCGATCGATGCTTCGACAAGTAGTCCCCTAGGGAACAGAGAACCTTTGCGGGATTCCCCGCACACACTGTATCTGGTGGGAGAGACCGAGTCACAACGGAGTTCGCTCCAACAATCGTCTTAGGACCAATCACGACACCGGGCAAAATCACTGTCCTTGCGCCAATATGGCACGACTCATGAATTGTTACTTGTCCGATTCTCGCTGCATCCAGAAACTCATCCATCTGAGCATCATGAGCCAAGATCAAGCACTCCTCTCCGAAGCCACAGTGATCTCCAATGGAAATAAGGAAGCAGTAGTCTGGATCAATCCACGTCGACGCCGGCAGCCATACATCCGACCCAAGATGCATCCCTCGTTGACGCAGCTTATACCAGCGACGCTCCAAACGCTTTCGCTCGATCTTCGACTTCAGGGCCGACAATGTATCTAAGATCCAGCCAAGCATGTATTGAATCTATCCACGAACCTTCATCTTACAGCGCTCAATTCCAGATACGTACTGAACGAGGCGAGGGAGTGTCTCCGGAAAACCGAACCTCATAACTTTAAATCGGCCGACCGGGTCGTTTGCAAATGGCTGGGGATCTGCAAATCCAGGCTCCCCGACAACTGCACCCTGTAGCCCCAACTTCTGCAACACGTCGATCTCTCGCTGGCTAAAATCCCCCCACTGACCATTGGGATAACAAAAAATAGCCACGGGATGCCGAACCTCCTTGCTCAACCGAACCCATGATTCTTCAATTTCCTGTTTCGACTGATGCGGGGATGCCCGACTCAAAATAGGGTGGGTCACCGTGTGAGGGCCAAAGGTCATACCGCGTTCCTCGCACAAGCGGGCCTGGTCCCAGCTCATGGGAGCATACTGCTGAGGAGGTGTCTCCGGAAGCTGCACACCAGCCGCCTCAGCAAGGCATACGATACTACGGTGTTTTGCTTCATCAGCAATGACTTTGCATCGTTGAGTAAAGTCTTCTTGTGCTTTACGACGCATATCATGCCCCCCCAACTCATAGGACAGATTCAGTTCAGGAAGTGACATCTTAATAGATTTCTGGGTCGTCTTGGAGAAAATGTGTTCGATCTTGTCCCACCAGAACCACAAATGGCCGTCCAGAAACCCTGTGGTGAGAAAGGTCGTCACTGGGCAATCATATTCCGCAAATACTCGGCCCGCAATTTCGGCCTGATCCACATATCCATCATCGATCGTGAATGCCACAGCGCCCCGCAACGCTGAACCTTTCCTCGCAAGACGATCAAAAGTATTCTCTAGAGAAACAATCTCATATTTGTTTTTTCTGAGATACTCTAACCCTCGCCGCAACTGGGCAGGGTCAAACCCGACTATTCCTCGATTGGGATCCTGGAATCTATGAAGCATGAAGATCGTCGCGCAGTCACGCAGGGCAGGACGAAACAGAGCGGCCACTCCCGAAGCAGAGATTATCCTATAGTAGAGTGCACGACCTAAGCCCATACCTCCTCCAGTCTATAGCTACCATTCACAGCCAACACATCAATCACCCACTCACATCTTCTGAACAGAAATACACTCCTCAGAAGGCTTCGCTCAGTGGTCGAGCCATGAATATCCGCGGTGCATTCATGACGCCCCCTCGCTGAACAAATCCTCACTCTTCACATGCGGGCATGATCATGACTCCAAACGGGATAATCCCGACAATCATATCCCCGTAGAAATTATTGAGCGCATCGACCTGCTAAACATCAACTTCTCATTATGTGTATACCGCCAACAGAAAGACCTTGACTATAAATTGAGTTGGACCCTTGAGCTCAGCAGCAGGCATATCTAATCCAGCTCAAATTCTTTTTTCCAGTCCGAATCCCCTTCAAGCGGCTTCTGATCCGTCTTGTACAGCACACAGTTCTCGAGCACCAGCACATCCATCTCGGTCCGCATAAAACAGCGATATGCATCTTCCGGAGTACAGACAATCGGCTCTCCTCGCACATTGAACGAGGTATTGACCAACACCCCATAACCAGTTTGCGCTTCAAACGCCTTCAGTAACGCATGGTAACGAGGGTTCGTCTCCTCGTGGACCGTTTGTACTCTCGCCGAGTAGTCCAGGTGAGTGACCGAAGGAATGTCCGACCGCTGCACGTTCAAGAGATCGATCCCCCACAGTCCCTTCTGCTCGGTCGTCATGGGACGACGGCGCTTCTCACTCACCGGGGCCACAATCAACATATACGGGCTGTCAGAATTCAGGTCAAAATAGTCCGACACTCGCTCCCGGAGAACGGAGGGGGCAAACGGTCTAAACGATTCACGATACTTGATCTTCAGGTTCATGATGGACTGCATTTTTGTACTACGCGCATCACCCAGAATGCTTCGCCCGCCGAGCGATCGTGGGCCAAACTCCATACGGCCTTGCAACCACCCTACGACCTTTCCCTCGGCAAGATCCTTGGCAACTCGTTCGAAGAGGGCTGTATCGTCGAGCCGCACATAGGGAGCATCCTTCGATTTGAGAAATAATTCAATCTCTTCATTCGAGGAGGACGGTCCCAGATAGGCCCCTTTCATCTTGTCCTGCTTCCCGTTCGAAATCCGTGGCTGATTCTTGAACTGATGCCACACGGCTAAGGCAGCACCGAGGGCCCCACCCGCATCGCCCGCTGCCGGCTGAATCCAGAGTCCCTTGTGCGGCCCCTCCCGCAAGATCCGACCGTTCGCGACGCAGTTGAGCGCAACCCCTCCAGCCAAGCAAAGATTTTCCACACCTGTTTCGTGGTGGAGGGTTCGAGCCAAACGAAGCATCACTTCTTCAGTCACCTCCTGAATCGACCGCGCCAAATCCATTTCGCGCTGACCCAACTTTGACTCAGGCTTGCGAGGGGGACCACCGAAAACGTGGTCGAACTTCCGGCTCGTCATCGTGAGCCCTGTGCAGTAGTTGAAATACTTCATGTTCAACCGAAACGTCCCGTCAGACTTCACATCGATCAGATGCTCATAGATGGCTTGTACGTACTTCGGCTCGCCATAGGGCGCGAGGCCCATGACTTTGTACTCACCGGAATTGACCTTAAATCCCGTGTAATACGTGAACGCTGAGTATAGAAGGCCAAGCGAGTGAGGGAAAGGGATCTCCCACAAAGGGGTAAGCCTATTGCCTTCCCCCAGCCAAGCAGAAGTTGTCGCCCACTCGCCGACTCCATCCATGCAGAGGACCACCGCAGAATCGTAAGGCGATGGGTAGAAGGCGGACGCAGCATGTGACTCGTGGTGCTCAGAGAATAGGATGGGAGGCAATTCTTTCTTCGCCATTCCCTCTCCATGCTTGAAGAACTCGTCTCGCAGAAGGCTCTTTAAGAATAGCTTCTCTTTCATCCAGACCGGCATCGCCGCGAGAAACGACTGCAAGCCAGTCGGGGCGAACGACAAGTACGTTTCCAACAGACGCTCGAACTTGACCAACGGTTTGTCGTAGAATACAAGATGTTCGACATCACGGAATCGAATCCCCTCTGCCATGAGGCAATACTCGACTGCACGATGTGGAAACCCGGGATCATGCTTCTTCCTGGTGAATCGTTCTTCCTGCGCCGCAGCCACAATGTCTCCGTCCTGCACTAAACAGGCTGCGCTGTCATGATAATAGGCTGAAACTCCTAAGATATTCACGATGGGATACTATTCCATTCTACAGGCTAAGAATTGCTGGCAGGCCCATACTTACCGGCTGCGACGGCAATCATGATACGGTCCACGTGACCCGCAATTGCATCCCAAC
>ERZ1292630.4148-Hain-H41-02um-R3-4148-length-12401-cov-5_pt1 | contig 12401 bp, 9 predicted proteins | sample MGYA00564408_ERZ1292630 | MGnify/ENA primary metagenome ERZ1292630 (study PRJEB36523, sample SAMEA6512641) | groundwater metagenome | collected 2019-01-08 | study: AquaDiva: Metagenomics assemblies of 32 groundwater samples | reverse complement strand
GCTTCAGAGTCTGCCATCATAGTCAGTATGTTCTTAAGTCCTGTATTGTTTGCTTTTTCAGCCAAATCAAGGTAATAATGTCTGCCATCTAATTCCATTTGCATTGCGTATTTGTATATATCCATTTTAGCGCTCCTTCTTTAAAAGTCTTCTTAAAGAGTAAATTGTTTATTTTGTATTAACAAAGGTATTTTGTGCCATAAACCAGCCTTAATGCACTATCAAAATCAAACTTATTTTCAAGTGCCATGTCATACATTTCTTCTATCATTCTAAAGAAGAGTCCATCTTCCCAGGTAATAAGTACTTTTTAAATTTTACCATTATTCACTCTTTCTATTTGTACTAAATTAGTATTGTAAGTGGATCCTCCGCCCATGTCTGCCAGTCTGTCCGGCGTTGTCTGGTTACTGTTGCAGCCGCCGGGGCTTAAGTTATTCCACCAGATACCCTTATTGACCGCTACGCCCTCCTTAACGTCATCCCCTACAGATGCCCAGAGTGTAAATTCACCGCGTTCGTTAAACACCCTGACCAGGTCGCCGGTTTTTATTCCGCGCTTCTCAGCATCTCTTACATTTAATTCCAGAGTGGGCCTTTTATCGCTACTCCTTGAATTACGAATATTTGCGAAATTGGAGTTCAGAAATGATTTTGCTGAAGGAGTAAGCAGATAGATTGGATGTTTTTTATACAGGTCAGGTGAGGTTAAAGGCCCTTCTCCAATAGATATATGGACCGGCAGAGGGTCATAACCATCCAGTTTCATTTTTTCAGAATAAAATTCTATCTTTCCGGAAGGAGTAGGAAATTTAAGATCCTTATACGGCATATGAAATTCACCAGGGATATTCAAGCGAACGGCTCCCTCATTTCGCAACCGTTCCAATGTTATGCCTCTTAAATACCAACTGTCAATTTCCAGCGCCCTGTTGATTATGTCAATAGCTGTTTCATCGAAGCAGTTATCCTGAAAACCCATTGACTTTGCTAAAATATTAAATGTGTCAATATTAGGCCTGCTTTCGCCCAGTGGTTCAATTGCCGGTTCATTTAACTGAAGTGACAAATGGAAGTATGAGTGGTGAAGGTCCGTATGTTCGAATTCGGTTGTGGCAGGCAGCACAATATCAGCATAACGCGCAGTATCTGTAAGCAACTGCTCATGTACAACGGTAAATAAATCTTCTCTCTTCAGGCCCTCAATAACCTTTCGCTGATTAAAGAGTACTGCCGCAGGATTAGAATTGTAAACATATAGACCATAAACATCAGGTTCTGCATTTAATAGTGTCTGCCCCAGTTGATTCATGTTAATTGATCGTGAAGAGTTTGGACAGAGGTCTTTTCCCTCGAGTACATCCCAACTAATGGGAAAGGCCTCACTGGTAGGGTATAACCTCCCGCCGCCGGGATGCTTCCACGCCCCTGTCAGACCTGGAAGACAGGAGATTGTGCGGATCATCATACCGCCGTTTGTATGATGCTGCATACCGGAACCTGCATAAATGAAGGATGGTTTACGGCCTGCATAAACAGCCGCAAACTTCCTGATGGTTTCTTTATCTACGCCGGTTATATCTTCTACCCTGTCCAACGGGTACTCTTGAACCCGCTCTGACAATGCTTCAAATCCCTCTGTATGATTATTGACAAATTCTTCATCACACAAAGATTCATTAATAATTATGTTCATTACACCTAATGCAAGTGCGGCATCGCTTCCCGGAGCAGGTTGAATGAAAAGGTCTGCCATTTCAACAGACTGAACTCTATTCGGGTTTATGACGACATAATAAGCGCCATTCTTCTTTGCCTCTTTTATCAATGGTATCTGATGGATGTTGGTATAATATGGATTGGTACCCCATGAAATTATGAGTCTTGATTGTGGTATGGCTAACGGATCAGCGCCAAAGGACGCGCCTAATGTGTATTTATAACCAATTCTGCCGCCTTTAGAACATATGGTTCTGTCAAGACTGGAAGCACCCAGGCGGTTAAAGAAGCGTTTACCTGCCACATTCCCATTAACCAGCCCCAATGTTCCTGAACCGCTGAATGGCAGGATGGATTCATTGCCATATTTAGAAATGATGTCCTTAAATTTTGATGTGATTGTCTCTATTGCCTCATCCCAAGATATTCTCTCAAACTTACCTGACCCTTTCCCGCCAATCCTTTTAAGTGGGTAAAGAACTCTGTCAGGACTGTAAACCCTTTCAGGATAATTCATTACTTTTTGACATAAAAAGCCTCTGGTGAGAAAATGGTCAGGATCTCCCTTAACATTAACCAGTTTGCCGTCTTTTACGTGAGAAATTATTCCGCATGTATCTGGGCAATCATGTGGGCACACACTTCGTAGTTTTCTGTTCATTTTTCTACTCAATATGATAACTTACCATCTTTTACAGAATACAAACGTCTAAGTAATCATAACAATTCGTTACCAACAAGTAAATAGATCATGATTATTATTTTGTTGAAAATAAATCATTTTTTATGATAATTAAATCATGGATATTCAATACGAAAACCTTATTCTTGCTACTCTTCGTGCTGCAAAACGTGCCGGCGAAGCAATCCTTGAGGTTTACGACTCAGACTTTGCGGTTGAGCAAAAAGATGATAAATCCCCGCTGACTTTAGCAGACAAAAGGTCTCACGAGACTATCGCAGGCGTTCTGGAACAAACTATCACTGTTAACAACTCCACAGTACCCATTTTAAGTGAAGAAGGAATAGACATTCCCTATGATGAAAGAAAGAAATGGGAATATTTCTGGCTCGTTGACCCTCTCGATGGAACGAAGGAGTTTGTCAAGAGAAATGGAGAGTTTACCGTAAACATCGCACTCATCCATAAACACAAACCGGTTCTCGGCATTATCTACATTCCAGTTAAGGATGTTTTCTACTTTGCCGCCATAAACTTTGGTACGTACAAATTAGAAAACAGTGAAACCATAACTGATGATTTATCAATAGAAGCACTTATAAGCAAATCACAAAGACTACCCTTAGACAATAACAACAAAACTTCTCTTACCGTTATTGGCAGCCGTTCTCATACATCAGAGGAATTCTCAGAATTTGTAAAACGGTTAGAAGCTAAGTATGGAAATGTTGAGTTTATCTCTTCAGGCAGTTCATTGAAACTCTGCATCGTAGCGGAAGGTAAAGCCGATGTATATCCCAGGTTTGGCCCCACAATGGAATGGGATACCGCAGCCGGCCAGGCAATTGTCGAACAGGCTGATGGCAGCGTTATGGATATACAAACCAGGGAGCCACTAAGGTATAATAAAGATAATCTACTAAATCCATTCTTTATAGTGAGCGGGCAAGGCTTTTGTCTTGATTAATATTTTGGTTGATTACTCATATGTATAAACAAGAAAACAAAACCACATTAGTTAGAATAATAATTTCTACGGTTTTAGTAACATCTTTATTTATAAATGGGTGTGCCAACACCGGCCCGCCGCTTTCTCAGAATGAATTAAAAAAGCTGGAGAAAGAAATTGAAACGCTGGCAACAGAAATATACATTAATGATCTGGTCAGGGTATGGAAGGTGGGGTTTGGCGTCCTGAGTATTTTACCTGAGGAGGCATTTAGAAAACGTGCGGTGATAGGTGCATTAATCTTAGACAATGCAGAGAATATTGCCAAATATTATAATCTTCCAACAGAGGATGGATGTGTTGTCATTGGAGTAATCGACAATTATATAGCAGACCTGGCAGGCATCAGGCAGGGTGATATCATAAAAGAGATAGAAGGTAAAGGAATCAAGGGCAGCAGCCATGTTACTTTTGAGGCAGACAAATTAGCTACAATTATAGTAGAAAGGAATGGTACAAGGCTTTCCTTCAACGTAAAACCGAAGGAAACACCATACGTGCGAATTAGTCTTAAGCAAACAGGCACGATTAATGCGTATGCAAAGTTTACTGGCATTCAATTTACATCCGGAATGGTCCACTTTGTAGAGGATGATGACGAGCTTGCCGTAATAATGGGACATGAGTTGGCACATCTTACCTCAAAACATTTACCCAAGAATATCAGCATGGCTGCATTGTGCGGGACTCTGGGTGGCCTAACCGGTCCTTTTGCACCCCTCACTACTCAGGCATTGTACGCACCATACAGCAGGGGAAACGAGAGAGAGGCAGATTATCTCGGTCTCATTTACGCACATAATGCAGGTTATAATATAGAAAAGGGAGTAAAACTCTGGAAGCGTTTTGCATTGGAAATTCCCAAAAGCCGGTCAAAAAGTTTCCTCCGCAGTCATCCGGCAAGCCCTGAAAGGATCTTACGGGTGAAGAAGGTAGTAGAGTTGATAAAATCCGGCAGAAATCCACTGGAAGATTTGATTCACAATTAGTTTAATGTATGAGGGATTTCAAAGTATTTAGGTAGGAGCCAACTCCCGCCCGTACCGAACAGTACGTTCGGGCGGGTTGGCGACATTGGGCTTGCGTGCTGTTATAACAAGTTGGGAAAGAAAAATGCCGTTATAGATAAAATGATTGCCCATAAATGGAAAAGTCTTGTTAACAAATGAATCATGATTTAATTTTCATGTAATACATTTGCCCATATCCCTTCATTCGTTTGTCATGCCTTTTTCGCAATACCAACATAATTAAACCCTGCAATCCTGGGAATCTTAGGCAAGTATAGGGTTTCCATCGTTTTAATACTAAAACTACCTTCCTCAATATATTTTGATATTGGCCGATTCAAGTGACAGCCGCCGCATATTTTCTTCCAGACCGGGTTGAGTCTATTCTGCCATTTAAGAACCGATTTATCAGGAGAGGCACCATGCTCACAGAATAACAGCTTACCCCCCGGCTTTATCACACGATGCATTTGCCGTAATGCAGTATGCCAATCAGGAATGGTACATAGTGTATAGGTTAGAAGCACCGTATCAGCGCTGTTATCCTCCAACGGTATTTCTTCTCCTGGAAGATCCAACCACCTCACTTCGACAACAGACCGGTTTAAATTCCTTTGTGCTTTTTTGCGCATAGCCTTTGAAGGCTCTAAACCCCAGACAAAGTCTACCCTTTTTGAATCGTAATATGGAATGTTAAGGCCAGAGCCCATGCCAATCTCCAATACCTTTCCCTCTGCGAGAGGGACTACTTTCTCCCTCTGCATCTGTACGGACTTAGCTCTACATCCAATATCTATAATGTGAGGCAATAAATAGCGTTCATAAATACTCATTTTTTTCACAATAGATTCTTGAAATCATTGCCCAGATTAAACTAACGATATTTCTTCAAGAACCCTATATTCTTATAAATGAGATCGGCGGCGAGGAAGTTTGGCGCTTCGTTTCCGGGGATAGGTTTGAGTTCCATGACATCCAGTCCAACCACGTTTCGCTTCTTGTATACCTTTCTAAGGAAGTTCATAGTACCGTACCAGTCAAGTCCACCCGGAACAGGTGTACCGGTGGAAGGCATTATGGATGGGTCCAGACCATCAAGGTCAAGGGTTATGTAAACATTATCGCTTAATGAATCAATTGCTTCTTCGTGCCATTGATCATTGTCATAAATATCTTTGGCATAGAATATACTAAGTCCTTTATTATGTTTATTTATGAAAGCATGTTCGTCTTCTGATGTAACTCTTATTCCAAACTGAGTCAGGCTGCATCCCATATCAATAAGTCTCTTTGCAACACTGGCATGACTGTACCTTGAACCCCCGTATTTCTCCATGAGATCATGATGTGCGTCAAATTGTAAAATTGATAGCTTGTCATGTTTTTCCTTATATGCTCTCACGACTCCCTGAGTAATAGAGTGTTCACCACCCATTGTAACCAGGAATTTATCATCTGAAATATAGCTTTTGCTTACATCGTAAACCCTGTTCATGACGGCTTCAGGGTTTACGTGTATATCTGCTATATCCACAATCCCTGCCGTAAATATGCCTATTTCAAAGATATTTCCCAGTTCCTTATCATAATGTTCAAGGTTTGGAGATACGCTTAAGACGCTGTCAGGACCAGTTCTTGTACCGGATTGAAAAGTCACAGTACCATCATAGGGAACACCCATTATGACAACTTTTGATTTCTCATACGCTTCGGTTTCGTCCTTGAAGTTATACTTAAAGGCGCCGAAAGGTGTCGAACGTATCATATATTTTCTGATTTTACTCATTTAAGAATCAACTATAACATAATGTAGTTAATAAAGTAAATTATTTATCCAGTGGGCTTCTTACGCCCAGAATGTTTTTTGATGCAACATGGGTGTAGATCATAGTTGTGAGTTGTATGCATATATTTATAATGCAAAAACAAATAATCTGTCAAGTCTTTTTGTAAACAAGTATTGAAAATCAATTGACAAAAGACTAACTAAGTATAAAATCGCACCATTCAATACAATAATGTAAAAGTAAGGATAAAGAAAGCACAAGATGGCAGAAGAAATCATTAGAGTTTGAGGAGAAGCTTGCCGGGAAGAATGGGAGAAGAGAGCAATGCTTCGCCCCGCTCAGCGTGGCTTCGACAAGCTCAGCATAGTGAGGAGTTCGGCTGAAGCTCACTCGAAGCCCTTGCCGAATCCGCTCACGCCGATGCCTTCAGGTTGCGTAACTTACATGAAATTTTCATATACCCATCAGGTGATGAGAAACGTCCGCCAAGGTGGACGGCTACATTGACATGCAATATAATATCGCTCAATTTAGGTTTTAGTAACAAAACAAAAGGAAAGACCATCTCAGAAATCGTTATTGGAGATGGAAGATGAGTGTTTATAAAAAAGTTGAATGGTAAAAAACAATGGTAGATTTTTATCTACATCAATAGTCCTGTTAACGTTTGCCCACCTCTTTAATGACTTCTATGCCGGTTTTTTAATTCCGCTTTTGTCCTACTTTCAGACCAGTCTCCACTTGACAATTACCCAAGTGTCTGTATTGCCCACAGTATTGGCTGTGTTTGGCTCGATCTTGCAGCCCGTATTCGGTTTTCTCGGTGACAGATTTAATAAGAAACATTTTTTTGTTGTATCTGGCGTCTTATGTTCTGCAATATTCTTGAGCAGCATTTGCTTTGCGCCAAATTTCATTATCCTGGTCTTAATGCTCATGATCGGGGCATCAGGTGTGGCGGCCTTTCATCCTAATGGCGCAGCAACTGTAGCCGGTTTAAGCCAAAACAGGTCTACGTTCCAGATGTCTATCTTCCTTATGGTGGGATGCATTGGGCTGGCAGGGGCGCCATTTGTTATTACGTTGATTGTTTCATTATACGGATTCGGCAAATTATGGTTTCTGTCCTTACCCGGCGTAATCCTGGCATTAATATTGATTAAGATGCCCGGAATTCCAGGAAGTCAAAAAAACAATACGAGTCTGTCAGGTTTGAAAGTACTTTTTGCCAGGACTTCGTGGCCGCTGTGGATTATGTTTTTAATAATGTTTACCCGGTCAATTGTCATTACGAGCTTCATGAGTTTCATGTCGATATTCTTTACAGAAAAAGGAATCTCGATGCAGAAGGGCGGAATCGCTATATCCATTTTCCTGATTAGCGGGAGTATCGGCGGTTTGATAGGAGGATATCTGGCTGATAAAATAAACAGGAAAATAGTAATAGCAGGTTCCTCAATCTTTGCATGTCCATTACTTTTGTGGTTTCTAGATTCAAGCGGGACTCTTTCTATAGTATTATTAGGCGTAAGTGGTATGATTATATTTGCAGCTTCTGCCGTTAACGTATTAATAGTTCAAAGATTATGCCCGGATATGGCCAGCTCTGTTGCAGGCATTTCGATGGGATTTGTCTGGGGTTCTGCAGGCCTGATGCTTCCCATAATCGGTCATATTGCTGATCATTACAGTATGGCAACGTCATTATGGATTGTCGCCTATCTGGCTCCCATAGCAGGGCTGTTGGTTTTTCTGCTGCCAGATATTAATAATCCAACCCAAAAACTGAATAATAAGCAATTGTAATTTCGAGTTTTATGGTTTACTATTCTGTAGATAAATATTTGAAATACTAAAATACATTCAAACGGGAACAAAATGGACATTTTTATAAAAAACATAGTAGATTTATTAAAGGCCGAAATTCCACTGTCTGAGGAAGAGATAAAGGGTTTAATAGAGATTCCTCCGGACTTAAAGATGGGTGATTTCGCATTTCCTTGTTTTGCCATTGCAAAGCAGTTAAAGAATAACCCCGGAAAAATATCAACCGAACTTGCACAAAAACTGCCCATCGGCGATTTAATAACTGACATTAAGGCCCATGGGCCCTACCTAAACTTTTACGTCTCTAAGAAAATGATTTTCAGGACAGTCCTGGATGAGGTCTTTACTGAATCGGATTCTTACGGGAATTCTGACTCGGATGCGGGTAAGACGGCAGTAATAGATTACTCTTCCCCGAACATCGCAAAACATCTGGCCGTTCATCACCTCCGTTCGGCAGTAATAGGAAATGCTATTTATAATCTTTACAAGGCCCTGGGATATAATTGTATAGGCATAAATCATCTGGGAGACTGGGGTACGCAATTTGGACAATTAATCGTTGCCTTTAAAAGGTGGGGTCCTGAATTAAAGGGTCAGTATTCGATAAAAGAAACAGGACTCGATATCAGCAAACTAAATGAGTTATATGTCAGGTTTCATAAAGAAGCCAAGGACAATCCTTCTCTGGAGGATGCAGCCAGGGACTGGTTTAAAAAGTTGGAGAATGGAAACGAGGAAGCAAGAGAGACGTGGCAGTATTTCAAGGACATCAGTTTATCTGAATTTGAGAGGGTATACAAAAAACTGGGTGTAAAGTTTGACTCGTATGCCGGTGAAAGCTTTTATAACGATATGCTTGATGATACAGTCAAAAGAATCAGGGATGCCGGCCTGGCTGAGATAAGTGAAGAAGCCCTTATCGTGAACCTCGAAAAATACGATATGCCGCCGTGTATCCTGAGAAAGAAAGATGATGCCAGTCTGTACGCCACCAGGGACATATGTGCTGCCGAGTACAGGAAACGGGAGTATGCTTTTGATAAAATGATCTACGTTGTCGGTTCTGAACAGCGATTACACTTCAAGCAATTCTTCAAAGTCCTGGAACTTATGGGATACGAATGGGTAAATGACTGTGTACATGTAGATTTCGGACTGATCAAGTTTAAGGGTGGAAAGATGTCCACGAGAGAGGGTAAGGTTATTCTGCTTGAGGATCTGCTGGGAGAATCGTGTAAGATCGCCAGAGAAATAATAGAGCAGAAAACCTCTGATTTAGAAAACAAGGCAGAGGTGGCAAATGACGTTGGCATTGGGGCTATAATATTTTCTGAGTTGAGCACAAAGAGGGTTAAGGATGTAATGTTCGACTGGAACGAAATCCTTAATTTTGATGGAGAGACCGGTCCTTATGTCCAATACACTCATGCAAGACTGTGCAGTATCTTAAGAAAGCATGGCGAAAAAGTAACAAACGAAATAGATTATGATGTGTTTAAAGAAGATGATGAACTATTATTAGTCAAGAAACTTGAGTCCTTCCCACTAACCATAATGCGTGCTGCAAAGAATTACGAACCATCGATACTAAGTAAATACCTGCTTGATCTGTGCAGTACGTTCAACAGGTTCTACCAGCATCACAGAATTCTTATTGACAATACTGAATTAAAGAGGGCAAGGGTTTTGTTAGTTGATTCAATCAGGCAGGTTATAAAGAACGGATTAAGCATACTCGGCCTCAAAGCGCCGGAGAGGATGTAATTCAAATTAGCTCCCTCTAGTCGCTAATTTGTGTGTGTTTTGCTTCACAAAACAAAATTTGAAAAATAAGTTAAAATGGGCGGTATGGACACCCGTCCCCGCCAGCTTGTCCGACAAGTCTTTTGGCGGGAATGATTGCCCGCCCGGATGAATCCGTTCGGACGGGTCGGGCTGGCGAACGGCATTGCCGGGCGGGAACTCGTTTGTCCGTGTTTAGAATCATTACCTCTGTCAGAACATATTACATGGATTAATCAGAATCAAGGTAATGTCTTTTATAAAATTGCAACATCATGCTTTTGAATTTCCTTGACACTATTTAAGTTTTGATATTTAATCTATCTGTTTGATATTTAGGCAATTAAAATACGAAACCATTTACTGCACACCTGAATTCACATAAAAGGGAAACCATTTTAAAATCTGCCGCGGGTAGAAGATTCAGAAAAGAAATCATGGGCGATTAGCTCAGTTGGCTAGAGCACTTGCTCGACAAGCAAGGGGTCACTGGTTCGAGTCCAGTATCGCCCATATTGTCAGACAAGGACTTAGGAGAAGTGGTAAATGAAGAAATCCTGAAGTTTGTGATCATTTTGTGACCAAAATTTTGAAGGGGTATGGCGAGCAAATCATCATGCCCCCCTTTTATTTTAAACACGTATTTATCCCTGCCATATTACCCGTGAAAAACCCTTGCCTAAATCCCACATTAGTTTATAATCCTATCCTAACATGAAGAAACCATATCTATTAATAATCACGGTAATTCTGTGTCTGGTATTGACAGGCGGTATGTCTCTGGCAAAGGACTCTGACGCAGAGACGATAGAGGCATGCGAGCAGGCAGCAAGGAAGAATCCTGATGATGCAAAGGCTCATTTTAATCTCGGTGTTGCCTATCTCAAATCAGGCATGTATAAAGAGTCGATTGAGGCATTCAAGCAGGCAATAAGGATCGACCCTGATGATGCAAAGGCTCATAAAACTCTCGGTTATGTCTATTTAAATTTATACATGTATAAAGAGGCGATTGAGTCGTTAAAGCAGGCAATAAGGATTAACCCTGATGCAACAGCTCATTATAATCTTGGTTTTGTCTATGGCAAATCAGGCATGTATAAAGAGGCAATTGAGGCACACAAGCGTGCAGTATGGATTAACCCTGATTATACAGATGCTTATAATAATCTCGGTAATGCCTATGACAATTTAGGCATGTATAAAGAGGCGATTGAGGCATACAAGCAGGCAATAAGGATTGACCCTGATGATGCAGATACTCATTATAATCTCGGTATTGCCTATGTTTCTTTAAACGATAGAGGTTCCGCCGTAGAGCAGTATGAAATACTAAAAAGCCTTGACTCTGAACTAGCAGATAAACTGTTTAAATTAATTAATAAATAATTCAGGGGAAAAATCATCCTGTCCCAAACCACATCTCACCAGTAATATCCCTGTGAATCCCGATGGTTAAGTTAACACTTGATTATAGCCTCCAGCCTCATTATTATAAACATCAGTATTTCAACAATCTACAAGTTTTCATACCACACAGACGTATAGTCCATCAGATGATGGATGTGCTTTTCATAAATTAAACTTATGAGAAAATAACCGCTTAACCTGGAGAAAGCAATCGGATTTAAATGCTATTATAATATTTCGAACTGTAATTGTTCCTTATAAGGAAGGAGGGAGATATGAAGGCAAAAATATTTATCATGATGACGGTTTTAGTTGAAATGTAGAAAATACAGGGAGTAAATCAACCTCCCTGCTTTAGCCTTAAACCCGAGTAAAACAAAACACTTGTAACTAAACCAAAAAACTCTTACACTATTTTTTCTTGCTCTACAAGCAAGGTGTCACTGGTTCGAGTCCAGTATCGCCCATATTGTCAAACAAGGACTTATGACTAAATAAGAAATATTTTCAACCACCTTTTTGAACCATTGTAGTCAGATTGTAGTCAAACCGTAGTCAACTCCAGCGTAATTAGCAAGAGCCAACAGGATTCAACTAACATGTGCACCTCCCTTTCTATTGACAAGTTTGTAAGGTTGCCTTGTACTACAGCTAACCCTTCTTATCAACTCTTGAGATTTGCACTTATTAGTTGAATTCAGGTTTCAAAACCTGAATCCAATGTGTTCAAAGCAAAGCAACAAAGTATCTATTTTCCTGCACGAACAGGCCATACATAGCAAGTTTCAGTCTTATGGGCAGTGTCCATAATGCCGTAATCGCTCAAGTTCACGATCCACGCATAGGCTATACCACCCTTGAGGGTATCACTCGACCAGTAGCTGCCAGACTGCACGCCGCTAAAGAAGTTAGAGTAACCCGATGGAAGGGCAGGGTTGTTGTTATTATAATCAGTCAGGCTTTCTAACTCATTCCTATTTGGCAGACGCCAGTCTTTTTGGTAACTGCCACCGTTGCTCTTATCACCAGTAAAAATCCCATTCATCGTTCCATCTCCATTCAGGTTCTCCACATCAGTCAGGGCATCTGCCCAGTTTCTCGCTCCCGCGACATTGGCATTCTGTAACCATACTAATCCAGTAAGGTTGTCCGTTACTGTGCCATTACTATTA
>ERZ1292630.4146-Hain-H41-02um-R3-4146-length-12407-cov-7_pt1 | contig 12407 bp, 7 predicted proteins | sample MGYA00564408_ERZ1292630 | MGnify/ENA primary metagenome ERZ1292630 (study PRJEB36523, sample SAMEA6512641) | groundwater metagenome | collected 2019-01-08 | study: AquaDiva: Metagenomics assemblies of 32 groundwater samples | reverse complement strand
CGCCTCTCCTGCGCAGAACCAATCTGGCTGCTCTTTGAATTTGCGGCGGCGGCCGCCGCATCCATCAGTTCCCCCTCGGAGAGCTCAAACGACACGTTCGCCGGCCCATCCCGCGTCGAATACGACACCGCGACTCGGTGCAGCAGCAGTCCGCACCCGCCCGCAATCGTCGCCGGGTCGGAACAGTAGCAATGCGCAAACGGCAGCCAAGGCTCTTCGACGATGTCGCGACGAGCCCACGTTGCGTTCACCCGACGCATCCATTCGGGACGGTATCCCCCGGCCGTCGCGGCGACGTTCACATCCGCGCTAGGGATCTCCTCGGTGCCTCTGCCGTTGGCATCCCCTTCGGCAGCGGTCCGCCGATGGTGGGATGGTACGGCGGCGGGAGCCACAGCGATGGCGGGGAGCCCCTGTCGGCGTAAGGCGATGGACCACCAATCGCCGTCGTCGTCGTCGTCGCTCTTCGAGGGGGCCGAGGTTGGAGAAAGGTCGTCGTATGAGGACACGTCGCACGGAGGCAGCGGGGGGCGGGGGGGCGGGGTGGGGGATGCCGACGCCGTCGTCGTGGCGGTTCGTTCGATCGGCGTCGTCGTGACGGTTCGTTCGATCGGCGTCGTCGTTGTCGTCCGTTGGCCGTCAGCCCAGGGCGCCGGTCTTTTCGACGAATCAGACGGGGCATCCCTCCCCGCGGCACTGGCTCGAGACGTCGAGACGTTGCGGCGCGGGCCATCGCCGTGCGATTGGCTTCGCAGAAGCACGAAAAGCACGGTGCCGGCCGCGATCGCCAACGTGGCGAGCACGACCATCACCGTGGCAGCGGTGCCGGATGGTCGCGGTGGGCGCAAAGTAGCAGCCGGCCAACGACGGATCGCAGGCATGGGGGTGGATTACTTTGGGTGGGTGAGAGTACGACTCTACTGTGACAGTACAGTAGAGAGTAGTACGACGATCAGACAATGGCCGAAGAACCCCGACAAACAGCAAGAAGGGGGTCCCGTTTTCCTCACCGTGCAACAGGTTAAAAGGCAAAAGCGGGGACATAGCGCATTGTCCCGTCACTCCCTTCCGTCGGCGACCATCCAGTCTGGATCCAGGCCGCCGCGGCATGGCTGGTTCGGCAGAAGCAGGAGAATACCCTTTTTTTCATTTCCAAACAAGAATGTCGTCGTACGCGAACGCGTCCGGACTCGCGTCTTCTTGGATGGCTGGCGGCGTCAGGTCGATGACCTCCCCTTCTCCTGGCTTCACCCAGACCACCTCCGCCTTGAACGGGCGCGCCAGCGCCTTCTTCAGTAATTCCATACTGGCTAAACTTCCGCGCTCGCGCGAAACGCAAATGATCCGTGTTTGGTCCGACAGTCGCCATACGTACGTGGTGTACTTGATGATCCAGACGAAGACATCGCGTAAGTGTTTTGGATCGGTGAACATGTTGTCGTAGTAGATGACGAAGGTGGACCCGGGCACGGCGACGAGCATCCAGAGGTTAAAGGCGCCTTCGCCGTGCAGGAAGTACTTAAACTTCCGGACCAAGGTGAGCTGCTCGTAGAAGGTTAGGTCCGTGTGGTGAAACGTGGTGCGCAAATGGGTCACGCCGCCCGTGGCGTTGTGGAGGGTCGCGAGAATCGCGCCTTCGTCGGTTTCGTTGATGCCGCGTCTGCGGCCGCGTACGTCATCGACGTCACGGGGCCGCCAGTCGTACATGAGCGTCGGCTCCGCCGGTGCCTTGTTCAACGGCACGTCGCGAATTTGTGGATACTGCTCGAACAGCCTACGTCGCATCGCGTGCGCCCAAGGGCGAATCGCCCGGTAGTAGAGGTCGGTGCCTTGAAGCGGGACGTCCCAATACGAATGGTGAACGAAGCTATATGGCCACGTCGTCGCGCCCTCAATGACGAACGGGTACGTCATCACGGTGGTTCTTGGGTAACCGAGGGTCACATTGGAGAGGGCCATGACCGTCTTGACGGACGTTTCGTAGTCCACATTCGTCGCGTAGTCTCGGTACGCGAATGAAAACGTGGGGTATCGGCCGCGGCTCTGCGATCGTAATTCGGTATCGTTGGAGTCGATGTCGTCGAGAGGGGGCAAGCAAGCAGACCACGTGCGATTCGGCGCCGCCGTCGCGGTCGATCCCTTCTTACCACCGTCCGGTACGGCAGCTCCGCTTGAACTGCGGCGAAACCCGCGGACTATTTTTTCAAAATGTCGATCGTTGTGCTCGCGCAACTGCTGAGCCGCGATATCCTTTGGCGTCGGGTCCGCGTCACTGCCGACAATCGGCCCCTCCGGCGTCCGTCGATACGGCGTCGTGGTCCGCAGCGCTGGGTTGAGTTGGTGTTTGATGACGTTCATCCCATATTGCATTGCCCAGATGATCCACGTGAGCCCGTGCCACTCGAAGATGCCATGGTACTGTTGCCACATGAGCCAACGGCTAAAAGACACTTGCGTGAACGGGATGGCGATATCGTGACGGGGGTGATGGTGGCCCCCTGGCGTCGAGGCCATCGTCGTCGTCGTCGCGTTGCTGTCATAACGCAGCTCTGCTGGACACGATGACGATACGTTTCCGTTTTTCAGTAGTCGACATTGTAACATCACCGTGTACTGCGGACCCCGCACGCGGCTCTTCTGATCGTTATGGGCCGATTGACATTGTTCGACGCCGAAGTGGACGCGATAATAAACACGCATGAGGAAGTCGTCGACGCCCCCTGGCTGCCCGGCGGCCGACGTCAGCTCGTCATCCGTGACATCAATGGTGACGTTAGCGCACTGACGGCACCAACTCCTCCCTTTCTCGGGTCCTCCGTCGTACCGAATCGACACGCGGTAAAAGATAATGCCACAGCCGCCGCCCTTCTTCTCGTCACAGTAGCAGTGGGCGTAGGGAAGCCAAGGATTGGCGTCGATGTCCTCGCGGATCCTAGTGGGGTGGTTCCATGGCAGCGCCGCGATGCCGAGAACGGCGGCGGGAATGTCGCAGTCGGAGGGGGGCGGGGGTGGAACAGGCGTCGGCGGCGGCGGCACGGGTGTCGGAGGCGGTGTTGGCTCGGGTTCCCATGTCGCAGAAGTGGCCACGGGCGACGCCGGGTTCGCGGCAACAGGCGATGGGACGGGAGGCGATGGGACGGCAGGCGACGCGGTAGGAGGCTGTGTCGATGGGGCTGACGCGACCCCAACAGCATTCGGCACGCCGCTGCGGTTATCCGCAGACGGTCCTCCAGCAAGCGGCGGCGACGAGGAGGAGGAGCGTTGGGCCCCCGCCGCTTCGTGACGCGGCGCCCAACGCAGCGCGCGAGCAGCGGCCGCCTCTTTATCTCCGGCACCGGCGCTCGTGGTCGCCGGCAACAAAAGGAGCATCGGGAGGGCGATGATGATGAAGCCGGCGACGGCAACCAACGGCCAGAAACACCTCCCCCCACGAGCGCGCCCACCGCCGCCGAGGGGCATCGCCTTCGCGGCCGTCGGCGACGTCACGGAAGTCGACGATGGCGGCGGGTTACTCGACGCCAGCCCACGCTGCATGGAACAAAACACGCCACTACTACACGAGCAGGAAGACGAAGGAAAAGGTGAAGGTGACAATAAAATAAAAAATGAAAGTGACGCCCAGCGTGGCGTCAATCCTTTCCAACCGGGGGGCCATCATTTTGTTTGTCATTTTTTTCGTAGCGCACACATTTTCTCTTTGTCGTCCAATGTTTTTGCTGGCATCCTCATGCCGAGTGCCCCTCCGGATGGTGTGTGGCGGGGAAGGGGGAGCTGAACCTCACCGACTGATCGCTCGCGCGCCGCGGCCCGATAAAGCGACCAGCCAGCGGGGTTCCAACACAAAAAGATGTCGAAGACGTCGACGTCTGAACGCTACAGTTCCTCGTTCGCCTCCGCCGTGGTTGCAGACGCCGAAGAAGCTGCTGGTACAACGTCCGCTTCCGTCGACACACCCAGACTTTTCAAGTAGTCGGTCGCCGCTTTTGACCCTTGCTTCTCGGACATGTCGTAGATAGTTTGCCCGTTAGAGTTCATACTCGAGTTGGTCACATACTGGCGAAGGCGGCGTGAAAATTCCAACAGCCGCCCCGGATCTTGAAGCAGCGACGGGTCCGACGTCGTGCTTGGAAACACGCATCCATCGGCCTCATCCTCGGAAGAGACGTCGCGGCACGCATTGACCGCGCTGTCCACGGTCGTGTCATCCGGCGAGGAGGGCGTGGTTCCCAACAGCGCGGTTGGATAGCCGAGCTTCATGAAGCAAAACCGTATTGCCTCGATCGAGCCTGAGACAGCGGCATGGTGGCAGACGGTGTTGCCGTTACGATCCTTCTGGGAGAAGAGAATGTCGTCCGTCGGGCGTTCAAGTCGTGGCGACGAAAGATCGGCGATGGATGCGTTCGGGTTTTCGGCGATGAGTTTGGTGAGTTGCTGCGCGGTCAGGGAGGCGTTCCACTTGAACAGGCGGAACTCGCGTGCGATCGCACGTCGCATATTCAACGGGCTTCCACCCCAAGCGGCGTACATGAGCGTCGAGACGTTCGCGCTGTCGGTGGTGGACGGATAGTTCGAATAACCCGCATCGAGGTTGAAGTCCTTCTTGTCGTGGAACATTTCACAGTAGTGGTACGCGTCCGTGCCGCCCCCGAAGGCAGCCATCAGACAGAGGGTTCGGCGGCCGGAATCTGTTTCCACCGTGCATGGCCGAGGGCTCTTGGCCTCCAGCATTTCCAAGAATTCCGCTTGTGATCGCGGCTTCCCTTTGAAAACCTTCGGCGGTGGAAGATCCTTCACGACCTTCTCCAGATATTTCACCATGGGCACACTGCCTCCCCAGTACGCCAAGTTACACAAACTGCGCCCGCCACGGTCGAGGCGACGGAAGTTGATCGGGGCGTGTCCAAGGCGCCGGCCCGTCTCAATGAGGTAGTCCAAAGCCGGGATGGACCCCCCGATTATCACCTTGAGGATGCCGTCTAATCCCGCAGCGTCGGGTGGCAGCGCCCAGAAAATATCGTCCCCATCGCCGCCAAGCAGCGGCTGCAGGTACATCATCATCGGGACGTTGCCGCCCCAGGCCGCGAAGAACGTCACCGTGTGCTGCCACTGATCTCGGTAGTTGAGCAGCTGGTGGCGCACGAAGTCATCCTTCCGGTACTCGGGGTCCTCGGACGTGAGGTCGTCGGTGTCGCGCAAGCACTCCTTGAGGGCGTCGATGCTGCCGCCGAGGGCGGCGAAGTGGACGCAGCTGCCCATGAAGCGCCGGGTCGTTGCCAGCAAGTCCGACGCGGGAAGCGCGCGCATGGCAGTGGTGCGCCCGAAGAAGGCATCGGCGTGCATCGGCAATGGATCGAAGAAACGCGACACAAAACGGAACAACCGCTCAAGTCGCGGCGCGTCGGCCTCCGCCGGGACGCGATCGTCGGCCGGTGCGGCCACTGGCACTTCGGCCGCTTCACCGCGATGGTCGATCGTCGGCGTTTCATCGCCCGCCACCTTGATGGGTCCATAACAAGCGATGGCGGCGACAACGATGGCGGCGACAAAGACGGTGGTGCGGCACGCCATCGAGAAAAACAACAGGGGGGTCTTGTGATTCACCGCGTGACTGTGTCTGGTATCGCTGAACCAAGGAGTCTGTTTGGATTGCATCGGTGCCGCGCTGAGGAGGGGAGCGACGCTGCGTCGTGTGGGTGGGTGGTCACTGCCACAGCGGTAGGTCGTCGAATGTGAGCGAAGAAGGGACCAAAGGGGGTGGCGTGAGGTCGATGATACTGGTGGACCCCGGTCGGACCCAAATCACCTCTTCTTTGAAGGGGCGGCTCATCGCCTGCTTCAACAGCGACAAGTCCGCGAGTTTGCCTAGCTCCCGCGTCACCGCGATTAACCGCACACCTTGCGACACGCGCCAGACGTTGATACTGTAGTTGAACAAGAAGAGAAATTGGTTACGCGACGTTGCCGCATCCGTGTGCGCGTTTTCGTAGTAGGAAATGAACGTCGAGCCGGGCGGTGCCACCAGCATCCAGAGGTTGAAGGCTCCCTCGCCATGCAGAAAGTACTTAAACGAACGAATTAACGTCAATTGCTCGTGAAACGATTGACTGGTCGCGTGAAGCTGGCTCTTCACGTGGCGGCCGGCGCCGCTCGCCGCGAGGGTCATTAATAACGGTATTTCATCCCATTCATGGATCCCGCGCACGCGGCCGCGGAACGCATCGATGACACGGGGCCGCCAGTCGTACAGCAACGTGGGCGATGGCGGGCGGCGCAACGTCACGTCGCGGATCAATGGATACGTCTCCAACAGCCTCCGGCGCATCGCCCTCGCCCAGACGAGCGTCGCCCGCCAAAACGCGTCGATGCCGTGTAACGGAATGTCCCAGTAGCTCTGGTGGATGAATCCATACGGCCACTCGACGCTGCCGTCAAGGCGGTAAGGGTAGGGAGCCATGACCGTCGTCCGCTCATAGCCGAGCGTGATGTTGGACAGGGCGAGGACCGTCTTCACGTGGGTCACTTGGTCCACGTTGGTGGTCAGGTCGCGGTAGGCGAAGCGGAACTTGGGACCGTGGCGGCGGCTCATGCAGGGCGTCGTCGCGCCGGCGGTACGGTTGGTGTCGCTCTTGTTGCCGCGACGAACAAGCGACACGACCTCCGTTTCTTCGTCGCCATCGCCGCCGCTGTCCCGTGGCGAATCTCTTCGTCTTCTCATGGTGCCGTTGAATTTCGCATCGGCGGCGCCGCCGTCTTCCACAATTGGTCCCTCCGCTCGCAATCGGCGCGGGGTCGTCGTCGTGAGGTCCGGATGGACGACCCGCTTGATCTCGTCCATTCCGCGCTGCATCGCCCAGATGATCCACGCGACGCCGTACCACTCAAATACGCCATGGTACTGTTGCCACATGAGAAAGCGGCAATGGGACACTTGCGTGAAAGGGATATCGATCCACCGACGGGTGGTGGTTCGGTTGGACGGAGAACGCAACTCCCCGACGGGCGTTGTGCTGGCGATGCGGTGAACACCAATCACCTCGCCTCTGGTCGTCAACGCAGGCGTGTCGCAGCCTTGTCCATCAGCACGCGGCACCGGGGTTGGAAGGACACGAAAGATGGGGAGTACCGTATGTTGAGGGCCTCGGACAGGCCACTGCCACTCGTCTGGGCCTTCTGTCCACGAGGGCGTGGCGGCGGTCGATGAGGGGTCGAGGGAGGTTCCGCTCCTCGCCGCCGCCACTGGCTTCTGCTGGCAACGACGGACAGGCAGTGCCACGCGGAAGTAAACGCGTTCGAGAAAGTCACCGACACCGCCCGAGGCGGACGTCGCCGCCGCCGCCAGCTCCCCCTCCGTCACGTCCGCCGTCACGTTGGAGTATACCGGACTCCACATAGGCGCGAACGCCGTTCCGTTGAGCATCATCGACACACGATAGAAGAGCAACGCGCAGCCGCCGCCGATGTCATAGTCACAGTAGCAATGCGCGAAGGGCAGCCACGGGTCTCGTCGGATATCCGCCGTCACGGCGGCGAGGTCGTTCCACCTCGACGATGCCATCGACTCGCGTCGCGACCGGGGCAATGGCACCGTGCGATACGATCGGGTCGCGGCGCGGTTGGCGGTGATGTCCTTGCCGGGGACGTTCGTCGTCGTTACCGCCCCGCCGCGGTCGGGAAGGAGCAGAGGGGCGAACCCTGCTACTGGGGGTCGACGTGCCACCGTCAAGGCGTCGTGCCATAAGGTTGGGGGAGAGGAAGGTGATAACACCGAGTGATCGCCTCCGGTCAGCGCTCCGCCGATTGTCCCCGCGAGCGGCTCAGCGGAGGACCCGATGACGACGAGGGTGGGGGCAACCTCAAGGGCCGGACGCAACACGGTGCGCGGCACCAGAACGATCCAAAGCGTGGCGAGAGCGACTAGGACGCCGTAGAACAGCATCCGCTTCGCGCAGGCCACGGACGAAATCGATCGAACGCTACCCCTGGATGGCGCCATTTCTGGTCATTTCAAAAAAATGTTAATGGGTGGGGTGTTGTTTGGTTTATCTGTGGATTCCACGCAAAGGGCAAAAAATGGGCGCGAGTCGCACTTTCGCTCGAGTGGTTTGAACTTGATCAGAGGGCGAGAGGCCAGAAGAAGGCGGGAAAACACTGGAAAATTCTACAACTGTTTCAGCGAGTGCCGGGTGGGTAACTGAGCGAAAAAGCCTGGGGTGGTGCAGCTGTCGTCGAACTCGACGAGCATTACCAGTTTTCTAGTCGTCGTCGTCGTCGCCGTCATCGTCACGCGGACGGTACAGATCGGCCTCGTGGAGGCACCAATCGACGGCCGGACCATCATGGCCACCACCACTCGTGTCGGCGTTGGTTGCATCGGCATCCTCATCGTGCAGCGACCTCCACTCCCGCCAGCGAGCTTGGATCGCGTGGACGTCGACAGTGGCAGTGGCATTCGGCTCGCCACCTTTAGTCGCGAGTGAGCGCTGCGCGAGTGCGCGATAGCGCGCGATGGTTGAGGGAGCCTGTGCTCGCGGTCGCTGCGTAGGCGTCGTTGGCTGTGGAAGGCTCCGGACCGCCGTGGACGTAAGGCACAGCCCGACCCATTCTGCTTCCGGTGGCGGCGGGTCCGTTTCCCCAGTACAAGGCGAAGTGGCCCCGCTCAGGGAGGGCCCCATCGGTGTATCGCCACATCGTTTTTTGGGGCGAAAAGCGTCGGACACGTCGCGATCATTTTTCTGCGCGAAAGATGTCCGCGGCATAGGCCGGCCACCCACGCGGATCGACACTCTGCGAGAGTCTATGCTCGGAACAGCCGACTGCGGGCGTCGGGACGCGGATGGTTTTTTGCCCCCCGCAGGACGGTCCCCGCGCCAAGATTCAAGCGGGCAACGACTGGCCGTGAGATCGACCCCCGATGCGCCATCGTCCACCGGTGGCGTGGAAACGTACCGCCAAGGGCGAGTGGTGATCTGCTGAGGCAGCTCGGCGAGCAACTCATCGCGAAGCTGCAACGCGGCCGCATCGGCGTCGGCATGAAAACGGCTCTGCAGATACGCACTCACCGCGGCCGCCTTCCGAGCGCGATGCGCGGCCGACAGCAAGTGGGCGTCCCCTTGCCGTTTCAACCGCAAATAGTTCACGTGCCACAGTTCGAGGACCGCGGTGGCGCGCCGCTCGTCATTGATCAGCCCCTCGCGGAGGGACACCTCCTCCCCGACGAGGTTGACGAGTCGCTGCCGATGGCGCATTCCGTGTCGCTGCCAGCGGGACGCCATCGCGTGGCACTTGGCCGCGTCGATTTGCAGGCGGGACGTTGCGTGGCGTTCCAGGGCGCGACGGTGCGACTGCTCGATGGAGAGTAATTCCTGGAGCGCCACGAGCTTGAAAGACACAGCGTAGAGGACCGTCGGACCTAGGACTCCTCCTACATGGGCCCCGAGACCGGATCTTCTGTCGACAAGTTCGCTAGCGCTCTCCTCCTCCTCCTCCGAAAAGGATGATGTGGTCGATGAGCTTCTCCCGGACGCGGAGGAGGAGACTGCGGACGAAGGAGGTCTTTTAGTCGCCGCCTGCTGCGGCGGCGCAATCCACTCATCGGAATGATTCGAATCGCGAGGAGCGTCCGCGGCGTCCAGCAATCTCTGCTTCGGCGTGGGCGACGCTATTTCGACCCCTCCGCATCCGTCCTGGACGGCGGCGGACGGTCCGAGCAGAGTCGGGAGGCTGTTGAGTGAAATGTTCGTGTCGTTGTTGGCACGCGCCGCAGCCTTGAAAGCGGCGACGTCGCGGGGAGGGGCTGCACTCGTCCGTCTTCGCTGACTGTGGGAGGTAGCGCGACGGAAAAACGCCAAACACTCCGCAGGCGTGTGCCAGAGCGGAGTCGGGCCGCCGCCTGGAGACAACGAGGAGGAGTGCGGCGGCAGCGGTTGGCCACTCATGGCGGCAGTCCCCAACCGACGAGCGCCGATCGACGCGGTGCGAGGTCGATGTGAGGACATACTTTATGGCCACAAGGACAGAGGGGCAGGAGGAAGGGCTTGCCGTCACCCAGGGGTGGGTGCGCAACAGGGCAAACAATGATCGGTAGACGAAATTAGCGGAATGAACATCCTATGATTCTGATCCCAATTCGCCGTGACCACAAACAATCATCGTGGAATAGAATAATAATTGAACGGTCAATTGAACGGCAAATTCCGCGGGTTCTATTTTTTGCGTGAAAATAGGGAGTGATCAAAAGCCGCATTGCATGCGCTCGACGTACGAATCGTGTGATGATTGCCACACATTTTTCGCATCTTGTCTCGTCACTCGGAGAGTAAGTCCAAAATGTCGGGGTCGATCTGTTGCGCGGCGGCGGCGTCGCGTGGCACATCATCAGCTGTGACTCCCGCGGGTGGCGGACAGGGCCACACGTCGAGTCGGGTCACCCACTGGCGCAGTGGGATTGGCACCGTCTTGGCCGATGGACTCCATGACGGCAGTGACGGCGGCATCGAGACGGTACCAGATGGCAGCAGCAACTTAGCGGACACGGTTGCCCCAGCGAGCATGCGGCCGTTCAACGTCCTTGCGCACTCCGCCCAAGCGGCAAGCGTCCCTGATGCGGGTACGCCGATGAACACTGCGGCCACCCCTTCTCCGGCAACGACACCATTCGGCCCAGGAGCAATCGGCAATCCATCGGCGGGCCGAACGTCATCGTCCGTGGCGAAGCCGGACACCAGCAGTGCTGCGTCGGGCGATGTCCCTACGCCGGCCGCCCTCCCGCACTCTAGCAACATGTCAGTCAGTGTCGAACGTGCGGCTGCAGCCCACCCAGACCAGCGCAGGCGGTCTCGCCAAGATGCACCACCCGACGATGACGCACCTGCAGCAGAGGGCCCACCGCCTCCTGCGGGTGATGGGGCGGCGACCAACGGCACCCCTTGCACCAACAGGGTCATGCCTACGAGCGAAGGCGGCGGTAGCAACAATCCACGAGTTGCATCCACCGGGGGTACTCTTGGGCGACCGACCGATGTGGTGGCGACTCTCGACTCAACAACATCATCCTCGATAGGAATCGTGGTGACGCCCGCGACGATCATGTGCCCATCGAACATCCTGCCGTTCATGGAAGAGGCGAGAAAGTGCTGAATGGCATTGATCTCCTCCTTCACCGCCTCGTCGTCGTCGACGCCCTCCTCCCAACGATGATGATCCTTCGCCACCGGTTGGGCGGCCTCCGCATCGCGGGTTGACGCGGCGGCGTCGTGGTCCGGGGGACGACGAACCGGGACGACGCGCAGCCATAGGCCGACGTCCCCTTCATCATCGGTGATACCGCGAGAGAAGCCGCCGCATGATGCTGCTTCTATGGCCTCCACGAGATAGTAGGGACGCTGCGTGGAAGCAGACGGCGCTCCACCCTGAATCGACGGCAGGGATGATGCTTCCTCCTCCTCCTGACGATCGCGTCTCTCATCGAGCAGCCGACGGCACTGCTGAAAGACGTCATCGACCCACGCCTCGGGGAGTTGTGTGAGCCAGTCTTCGAGGCGCCAGCGACGCTGCGCGGCGACCGCAGTTCGGCGTTGCGCCGCGGTCGTCGTCCCCCGAGCGGCTGCGCCATCAGTCCGTGCGCCATCGGTGGCCGCCACCATCCCCGGCGGCGCGTTAAAGCCGCTGTCTGGTTGACAATTCGTATCACGACGTGTGTCGTCATAATCATTATGTGAGTGCTGCCCACACTGGTCGTCCTCGTCGTTCAGTCGCTGTTGAACGAGCTCGGCGTCCGCCTCCGCGTGGGCATCGCAGTATTCTGCGGCGTCGTTCACATCGATGACGAAGCGTAGATTGCCCAACCACAGCCACGAAGGAGGGGAGGACTTCACGATCGTCGCAGCTGCGGGAGCAACGACGGAGGCCGAGGCGGGCGGCGTGGGCATCGTCCACGTCGACGATTGCGCGGATGGGCCCTCACCGGCCGGAGCTGCCCCAATGTCGCATTCGTCGGTTCCATCGCTGGACCAGGAGTCACCGCTGGCGCTGCTCGACAAGAAATTGCCAATGGATTCCTCACACCGCCGGGCCCGCTTCCGCCCGCGGCAGTCGTCGTCGTCGTCGCGCAGTGTTGGTGGCTGCCCCCTCCGCCGGGGTCGTAGGCCACATGCTCTCTGCAAGATGAAAATACGGTGTACGGTCGCGAACTTAGTGGTATCGTCCGCTCCTGCAACGTCGGCATCGCCGGCTAAGATAGGGGGACGGAAAAATGCCCTGCACGTCACATCCACATAGGATTCTGAGGTGCCAGCGCCGCATGAAGACAACGACGACGACAACGCCGCGTCGTTCGCTTCGTCACCCGGCGACAGCGTCCGGGCCACACCACCAAAGCTGCTGTCGCCACGCCTCCATCGGCGTCGGCC
>ERZ1292630.4141-Hain-H41-02um-R3-4141-length-12413-cov-7_pt1 | contig 12413 bp, 7 predicted proteins | sample MGYA00564408_ERZ1292630 | MGnify/ENA primary metagenome ERZ1292630 (study PRJEB36523, sample SAMEA6512641) | groundwater metagenome | collected 2019-01-08 | study: AquaDiva: Metagenomics assemblies of 32 groundwater samples | reverse complement strand
GGGGAGGTCAAATGCCGGCGCCATCGACGAAGCCGACGCGACCGGGTGCGGCGGGCTGCTGCGTCAGCATTGTGCCAGGCTTCACGGCGTTCGTCACCCACACGTTTCCGCCGATCACGGACCCACGCCCGATAGTGATGCGCCCAAGGACAGTGGCATTCGCGTAAATGGTGACGTCGTCTTCGACGATTGGGTGCCGCGGGAGGTGCTTTATTTTATTGCCCTGAGCGTCCGTGGGAAACGCCTTGGCGCCCAGGGTGACGCCCTGAAAGATGACGACGCGGTTGCCGATAATCGCCGTGGCCCCGATCACGATGCCGGTACCATGATCGATGAACAACGAGTGGCCGAGGGACGCGCCTGGGTGGATGTCGATCCCCGTCGCGCTATGGGCAACCTCTGTCATGAAGCGCGGGAGTAGCGACGGCACGCCCAGCTGTAGCAACTCGTGCGCCACTCGCTGGTAGGACAAACAGAGCAAGCCGGGATAACAGAAAACGATTTCGGCGAGGTCGTCTACGGCCACGTCGTGTTTGTGCGCGGCTTCGGCGTCAAGACGGAGCAATGTGACGATTTTTGGAAGTCTTTGCTGCATAAACGGTTTGATGATGCTGTGAGCGGCCCACGCTCGCAGGTTAGCCTCCGACGGAGCCGCCGTCGCGGTGTCACCGGCGGCGGGCGCGCCAGCCGTGTTACGACGGATCAGTTGAGTCCGCGATGTCCACGCCGCGGTGACGACGAGCGTCTCCAGCGACCTCGCGAGCGCCCGGAGAGCACGCATCACCGCATCAAAGGGTGGTTCGTCCGCGGCGGCGGCTCGCGGCTCCTCCGTCCTCCTTACGACTGATCCATCGGCCGCGGGCGCTGGCTGCTGCTGCGGCATGAAATACTCAGGAAAAGCGATGCTGCGCACCAGATCGATGACATGATTCACGTCGACACGGCTGGGCGACGTGGGAAGACAGGTCGGGGTTGCGGGCGCGTCAGCAGCCGCGCGCTCTTTCCCGATGGGCGGCGTCGTAGGCGGCCGGTCTGGTTCACCTTGCGTTGGCCCGCTCACGCGGGGCAGGCAATCCCGCGCTAATTGAGCCAGTTCGGCGGTAGAGATGACCCGGTCCGTCACGGGCATCGGACACGCCGCGGCCGCCGACATTTGCCAAACCACTAAACGTACACGGGCCGCGTCCTTTCCTGTCCTGATAACACTGATCGCGCGCTTTTGGCGAGTCATCCTCCAAGCACAATGCCGCATCCTTCGAATCACCTCACTGAGCACCTCTCGACACCTGACCCGTGGGGCATACCCCTCTGTGTGATGTGGCGTACCCTTCTGTGTGTGTGGTGCGCGTGCGTTGCTTCCTTCCCATCATAGTGGCGCGGACTCCAGCGGGGCCAGCAGCGGGGGCAGCACTCCAAACTGCTCGCCCCACTCATCCACGAGGAACCACTCCCAGCGTCGCTTGACGAGCCAACTGAGGCCGCAGCGCCAGCGCAACGAGGGTACGCCATCAATAATGCGGGCCCAGCGCTTGCAGACCGATTGTGCCGATCGCAAGTGTCGCGGTGGAAGATGGGCCAACACGATAGGGAGCACGTCGTCCGGCAGCGGTGACAGAGCGCCGTGGATGGCCATCGCGGCCGCGGCCGGAGGAACCGACGACGCAGCGGCGGCCGCCTTCCCGCGATGTGGCCGGGCGGGCGCTTTCGCGGCCGAGTCGCCACTACGAGTGACGAGCTGCGCCTGAAACTGGCGGACGAAGCTCAGTCGGTGAGGCTCGGACGGCGGCAGCGGTGGTGGGACGGTGGTGGATCGCGCAATCGTGTGGGATTTGTTCCGCGTCAGAAGGTGGCCGACCGCGGTGAGGAAGGCATCATCCGCGAAAGGATCGGTCCGCTCTGCCGTCGAGGGAACGGAGGGATGATGCGCAAGCGGGGAGGTGGCCTCATCATTACGGAATCGCAACGCGTTTCCAGCGCTTTGGCACCACCGTTGGTTTCGAATGCCTGCTGTCGACACATCCGAGGCGTCCGCATGACATCCCGCTGCCGCCGCGTCGTCTTCCATCAACGTCGGAACCGTTCCCAGCACGCCCTCGACAAGAAAAGGGAGTGGCGGCACCGGATCCGATCGGCCTGCGCTCTCGGCGCACACCCCGTCTTCGCCCACCGCGACGCGAACGTCGTGATTCCCGCGACGCAGCAGGTCGCAGCGCCGCAATGAGTTGAGTGCCTCGAGCACCGTCCTCGCCAGGCAGCCTCCCACAGCAGTGCCGCCGCGGGCCACGATGCCGTTCGTCGCACTTCGCACGGCGGCTGTCCACAGCGCGGCGCCGCACAGACCGTTCAAGGTGCACGATACCCCATCCAGCGGATCGTTCAACCGGTGGTGTCTGCTTGCGTGACCATCGTCGATGACGGCGCGGAGGCTATCACACACGCTGAGGTCCAGGAGCAGCCGGGCCATGGGGCTCGCGACGACGACGTCCGAGGGGCACGGCGGCGCAACGTGTGAGCCCAACAGCGACCGCACGCGCCAACGAGTCATGCTTATGAGCGCTCCAGCGACGAGTGGTGCGTCGTGACCCGCGGGACGTCGCGCGGGCGCTTCCCATGATCCGGCCAGGGCCTGCAGGATGCGCAGGCGGCGCTCCAACATGGACGCGGCTTGGGGGCCACCACCGGACGGAGGGTCCGGCGCTCCTTCTGAGATGGAGGCCGCATCCTGCGTTGCGGTACCGGTCGCGCCGTCTCGACAGCGCTTTCCCGATAGGCGTGGCCGTGACGGCTCAACGCTTGGTGCCGAAGAAGCCAAGGCCGCGAACGGCAGGTCCATGGTGGGCCATTCCAGCGTGAAGAAGAGACTTGTGTCCCCGTCGACCGCCGCGGCCCCCATCATGACCGCAGACGTGCCTTCGGCCTCATCCTCACCGCCACCATCCTCATCGTCGTCGTCGTCGTTCGCATGGGACCTTCTCGGCGGAGCTTGGACTCGGGTTTCGCCTCCTACCGCCGCCGGTGACGATGCTGCGACTGCTGCTGGCCGACCCACCGCCGCGGCTGCTGGTGACACGCCGCACACGGCGCAGGCGTCGCGCCTCAAAGAGGATAAGTCATAGGACTGATCCACGAACCAACTCAGTAGCGATACCAGCCTCGGATGGAAGATGTCCCGCATGGCGTGACGCGTCAGCCAGCGCAGCACGGCCGTCGCCACTACGCGGCACCGAGCGATCACCTGCTGGCGGAGGAACGCAGCGGCTTGCGGATCCGCGGCGACAAGGTCACTGCCCAGCAGCCGCGATGTCAGTCTCGCGATGTGAGCGGCAAAGCCCGCGGGGAACGACATGCTCACCATCATGCCCCGTGCCTCGCCGGTGGGATGCGCTGCTGCTCCGGTCCTGGCTCCGGCCCCGACGGCGCTGGCTCCGGCCCCGACGGCGCTTCCTTGCTGCTGCAGCGGCGACGTACACGTTAACGTCCACGTTGACACGGAAACCGCGGTGTTCAGGGCATCCAAGAGCCGATACAAGGGGAGCGGTTGTTGGTGCGGACCGCCGGGAAAGGGACTCGACGAAGCTGCGGGAGAGGCAGTCGGTTTGCTGCGAGCCACCAGCAATCGCTCCAGCGACAGCAGCTGCAAGGCCGCCGCCACGGCGGGTCCAGCTGGCAGCCAACCCCTCGCCAAAGAAATCAGATCGGGCTGTATCTGGCTGCCGCCGAGATGGGCGGCCGAAGACACCGGCGTCGGAAGCGACGACGTTGACATCGGGTAAGCAATGAACCCTTCTCTCACATTCAAAAGAAATTCGGTGCTGTGGAAAAATGAAGGTTAGGTGGGTGACGGTTTGTGATCAACGCGGCGAAAACATACCAAAGTGCGCTAGTCATGAAGCTCGTGAAGCAGGTGTGGAAAAGAGAGAGAGGAGATAGGGCGAGAAAAACACCTTACTCATCCCCGGCCCACTTGACCCCAGGGCGAATTTTGGCGCCCGTGTAACCTGTGCATCGAGTACCGAACTTGATATCCGTCTTCACATATCCGCTGGACATCTGCCCTGTGACGATGTACTTCTCGTACGCTCGGACCTTCCCCACCGGGTTGCCAAACCGGTCGGTCACCTTGCCCGTGGCGCACGTGCCGTACACCTGGCTGGTGGCCCGCATCTCATCGTCCACTTTCCGTTGGAAGTATTTGACGTCCATCTCGGAGACGCCGACGCCTAAGTCAATCTTCGTGGTGAAGCCTACACCGATGCGACACGCACGACGAACTTCGTCAAATCGGCTGTTGTCGACGATCTGGCAGTAGACGGGTGCTAGACGCGTGCCATTGTGTCTGAAAAGCGACGCGGCCATCAATGCGGCTAAGGTAAGGTAAGCAGATGTAGATCAATTTTAGCGAAAAGGGGCGCTCAGACTTCGATCAATCATACACAAACGCGCCAACCGGAACCGTATTGGCAGGACAAATGAGTACAAAGAAACGGGGTTGCCTCTAAAGCAATCAATGCCCAAACCGGAGATCGACCACTCGGGCTCGGACTGGCGGCGACGCACGACTACTACAGGCCGCTTTCCGGGGAACGAGCCGCTCGGTCGGTGCAGACATGGCGGCGTCCACTAGCCGAACTACGACAATATCTTGATCATCTTGGTCGTCGCGGCCATTGGGCGCTCCATCGCGGCGTTGACTGAGCGGGGTGAGCGCAGAGTCCCATGGCAGCTCCATCGTCGTGCCATCGGCAATGGAGTTCCTTTCTTCTTCGGCGTCGGCGGCACGACTGGTCGTCGGGCGGTCATCGGCGTCCACCGTGACAGACACTTCGCATTCCGCCGACTCATCTACACGAGGACGCGCGTCATCTGAGTAGTCGTTGCTCGAGGCGATGCCGTCGGTGTAAACGCGCGGCATCATGCGCCGCGAAGCTTCCTCGCCACCGGCGGGCCGACTGACGTCGGCCTCCGGAGGATTCGTTCCGACCATGGGGCGCCGCGGAGGAGGCGGACGCATCCCATCGGCCCCGGTGGAGGAGGAAGAGGCGGCAGAGGAACGCATCATACAGGCGTCGACGATCCCGGCTAAGTGGCTCATGGCGGTTTGTAGCATTCTCACGTCTTCGATGATTTCTTTTTCGCCGCTGGGCGCGGCAGTGGCCATGGGGTCGGCGGCCTGACCACTAGACCCGCGAGGACGACGCGGCGGCAACCAGACGTGGTCTTTTACGGCTGGGATCTGGGGGGCCGTCGACGCAGCATCCTGTGGCGCTGCGCAGGCCGTGCCACAAGGCATTTGTCTGTTGGCGTGTCGCGAATGGTGCCTGTCGCACCGAGGGCATGGGTGGTCCTCCCCGGCCTCTCCCTGAGCCGAGAGTTCCCTTGCCACATTGGAGGGGCGGGGCGCAGGTTGGGCCACTGCAGCCCTCGGCCGTTGCTTCGGGTCGCCAGATGGCCTGTCCGAGGTGGGCATTGGATGGGTTCGGGCAGACGCATCCGTTTCTGCCGGTCGGCCTCCGTTCCGGGGCGCCGGATCCCCGGGCTGGTGGTATGCTGCCCCCCGATCGCCTTCCCGAGGATGAGCAAGAGACAAGAGCTGACCCAACCTACGGTCGATTTCCGCGTCCCGGTGTCGGCACCTGCTCGGGTACTCCACGTCGACCTTGTGCTCGAGCAGCGTGCACCGGGCTTCCAGCTGCGTGACGCGATGATGGTCCACAATCGTCTGCGGCGGCGGGGCCGGCGCCGCAGCGGAGAGGTTGTTGCTGTTCACCGCTTTCTTCAAGACAGTAGCTTCGAGGGCGTCGAAGCGGCCCGACACGGTCATGGCGTGACGCTGTGAATTTTGAGCGGCGAGTCCAAGGCCTTCTTCGACCAAGGCGACGCGGTTTGCAAGCGCCGCGATTGCAGGCGCCTTGTCTGCGTCGAGTGCTACACACCGTGCGTTCTGGGTGGGCGCCTCGACAAGGTTGTGGACGGGAGTTGGGCTGCGAACCAGGTCCGATTTCAGCAGTGACGCAATGTCCATTGTCGACGCCCTGGGCGAGACGTGCTCCCGCGAAGGGGCTGCGGGACGTCGTCGTCTGGAGGCATCGTCAGTTGCGTCGAGCCGTGGTGCGGCGGCGAGTTGACCCTCCCCTGGGAGCGAAGATCCAACAGGCCCAGCTGATGTTGACGGCTGCCGTGCTGGTCGTTGGGCGGGCGGCGTTCCGGAGTCCGACCCCACCACGATGGCGGCAGGAGACGCAAGCCGAACGATTCGTACTAGCGCCTCGGCAGCCCTCGCTGAGAGGACTCGAGATGCGGACGCGGAACGAACCGACGCGGGCAGCGGTTGTGGCAATACCACGGTTGACCCTCCTGCCGCTTCGTTCGTACACGCGGTCAGGATGGTCGCGCTTCGATGCAGCATCCGCACTACCACCGATTCGACGAGTGCCTCAAGCCCATTGACAGATGGACCGACGAGGTCGACGTTCCGCGACCCTGGGCTCGAGGCGGTGTCGCGGCTGGTCTCCGTTTGAGTGGAGGCGAAACTGTCGGATGAGGGGCGTGATCGATGATGAGGGGCGGACGGCCGTTGGCTCCGTCGGCCCTCTTCGACGGGGCAAGACGCATCCGCGCGTCGAAGGTGCTCACGAAACTCTGTCTCGATCGTGGCCAGCGCTCGTTGGAGTTGGCTCAATTTCTCCAGAAACAGTTGACTGTCGTGCTGCAAGGACTCGATGCACTGCCTCACGAAAGGCGGTATGTTAAACCAAGGATCGTCGACATCGGCCGCCGCGGAAGAGGCATCGAGCCGCGCGGAGGAGAGTCCGGCGAGTGACTCCCAGCCAGCGAAGTGCGGAGGGAAACCTCGGCTAGGAGAGGGGCGACCGGGAAACATTAGTATTCTCGAGAAGGTGGAATGGTGTGACAAGCCCCACTTCAAAGCAGTATCCGAAAGGAGCCACCCAAAAATATGAAACAGGACAGAAGCAACGCTCACGATTCTCAGCACGAGCCAATCATACCGAACAACGTCGCTCGTTGACTACCGACATGCAACCGACAGTCGGTTCCTCCCTGCCAAAGAAATGTGCATACGTAAGTGCGCGGAAAACAGGCCGCCGTTGGCCTGGTTTTTCTCATCTCACGGTCGAGGGATTTGAAATTGCGCGCGAAGCAATTCGATTCGGGTGAACTCTATACGCGCGGTTACGCTGGTGCAATCGCGAAGCCAATGATCACCTGCCTCAGCTAGCCGTGCGAGCCCCGTGCAATCCAGCGCAAGGAAGGAAGGAAGGGCCAAGCAAGCTACCCGTCTGAGCCCCCTTCATCTCTCGCAGGAGAGAACAGCGGCGGCGCCACGTTCACGTTCCGGCAGGGGCCCACGGCCGCCTAACAAGAGGAGGAGGATTTTCCCATTGGGGTTGCACAAGCGTGGAACAGGGAGCGGAGCCAACACCGGACGTCGACCCCTGACGCGCACGCCAGCGACGACAATACCACGGCTGATTGCTCCAACATGACTTGTCCCACCGCAGGCAACATCGTGTCCAGAATGACCGCACAGGCATCCACCCCCACCACCTGAGGGGGGACCGACCCACTCGCGGCCGTTGACGCCAAAGCATCAGACACGAGTAACGCCTGCAGCCACAATGTATACTCATGAGTCAGCGTGGTGTCAAAGACACCCCGGTCGTCTGTGTTGATGGAAAACTGCCACCGGCGGGTAATGGGGCCGCTGAGGGGCTGCTGCCCTTCGTTACCCGTACCGTTCGCCGTTGTCGAGTGCCCCGCCGCCTCAGCCGCCTCCATCCTCCTTGTGATTCCGGCGGCGGTTCGCTGTCGCTCGATCCATTGGTGCAAGTGGTGATCATCAAGCGTCCAATTGGACGTTAGAAAGTTACTCGTCAGGTTCATTTCCACGGGAATGTTCAGCGTTTCTCCAACCCGCCGCTGTGTTTCGTCGGTCGCGAACACCAAGTGCCCCACGCGGTCCGGGCGAAAGTTGAGCATCTCGTCCAATTCAACTTCATCATCCTTTTCGCCGGCGTGTAGCGTGACGAGTAGTCCTGCATTGCGCGCGCACTGCAGCACCTCACGGAAGGCAGAAAACGTCCCCACATAACAGTTGCCAGAGAAATCGACACCCACCACGCGAGGTCCCCGATCCGAACCATCAACAATCCAGCGTGGTGCAGTCAGACTTGAAGACGTATGTCTCGGAAAGGGAGAATCGCAGCTCACGTCCCAGCGACACCGATGCGATCCCAGTGAGGCGATCGCGGCGCCGACCGCAGCTTGGCCTACTGAAACTGGCGCCCCTCGGTTCACGCCGACGAGCACCCGGACGACCATTGGCGAACTCGGATACCCACATGGGAAGGGATCACACTCAGGTCGCTGGCCGACCCCGTGACGCTGCCGCCCTCGCTCCCATTCCGTGATTGCGTCCAGAACGGCATGCAGATATCCGCTAACGCCTCGGCCTTCGAGATCGCGAAGCGTGCAGCGCAGTTCCAGATACAACGTGTTTTCCGCAGCGTACGCGTCCAAGACCGCGTGCACGATCCGACGGACGCTATCGAGGCGGTCGGCAACCTTGTAGATTGCGTCAAAAATGGTGAAGCACTTCGCCATACGTTCCTGGGGCGTGCGCAGTTGAAATAGCTCCGCTTGCGTCAACGAGCAGCCCCCCCCACTGCCTTGGAGCAAACATGTAAGGAACTCAATGAGCTCCCCCTCTCCTCCTCCTTCTCGTCGTTGCGAACCGTCGCCAGCGGATGCAGGTCGTCCCCCCCGCTGCGCCCAAGCTATTTTTTCACGAACGAGTCGAGCGAGCAAACAGGGTGGGATGGACCCATTCAAGTGCGCGTGCAATTCCGCCTTGGGGATCCTGTGGAGAAGTGCAGCGGCCGCAGGTGACACGTTAGATGCCATTCCCCGTTCGAGAGGGGCGCTATTACAAAATCACTTTTTTCTGCTGATAGCTGGGAACAAGGGACCAAACGATTCGCCAGCCGGTCGCCAACCACCTAGTCAGGTCGCTTCCGAAGGACGTGGGGAGTACGGGGGTGATAGGATTGTGGCGACGAAGACGATGTTTGTGTGTTTGTTTTGGTTTCGATGAACATCCGGGATTTTTCTTGTCACCAAGGGAGCAATACGTTGTGTGCGAGGCATTGGGCCTTCACAGCTTCAACGCGACGACGGTGCCGCCGATGGCCGCAGTGGCAGCGATCGCAAGGAACATTGTCTTCAATGACAACAACCTTTGTGTGCTCGTGCTCTTCTCGTCGCTAGAAGTCGTGGATCGCCTGATGGCAAGGTGGGTCCGCTTCACCGATGACAGGATGGCGCGGTACTGCCCTTCCCCACCTAGGGTATCCGCGGCGGTATCCAACGCGGCGGTGATCACACCCAGGCCGTCACAGCGGCCTCCCCCCACGGTGCGCATAGGAAGGGACGCACCATTCAGGATGCCCAGCACATCGGCGGATAGAACCATAGCTTGAGGGGCCGACGAGGCACTCGCGTAGGTGGGAGAGCACGGCCCAATCTCGAATAAGCTGGGACGACGCAGCGGCATTGGTGGGATGACCGCCACGCGGACGCCTTTGTCGAGCGCAGCCGAGCTGCCGTACAACAAGGTGGCGAACCCGGCGGCCAGTTCACAGGACTCTTCACCAAGGCCATCTGCCCTCCACGACGCGAGAAGGATCTCCCGTAAGCTGACGAAACGTGCCACGACTGGCTTTGGGTGATTCATTCCCGAGCGAGCCCCGCCAGCCGCCGAGACGTCACGGCATGCCCATTTCAATGCCGACGCCGCGACTTCCAATGGCGTTTCGGATTGACCTTCTGCCGCGTTCTTTTTCGACCCGGATTGAATCCCGCCCGGAACCTTGTTGGCTTTTTTCATCGCCGCGAGGCTGCTATCTTGCTCGTGTGCGAGCGCCATCGAAGCGGCCGTGTCCACGGGCACTTGCAGCTGAACACAGGCAGCTTCGGCAATGACCCAGGGTGACACTTTCATCAGGGCTGCCGCGGCGTCGTATGACGGGATCATGGTCGGGGAACGGCGCCGCAACCTGGCAACTTGTTCTGACAGATCGCTGCACGACGGCCACGCGGTGGCCAGGCCATCCATGGGAACAGAGATGCGCCGCAAATGGGTCATCACCGTGGCGACGGCGTCCTCGGGCGGCAGAATCGGAGAAAAGACAGCATCAAAGATCGCGTCCTCTTCCCCCCCTAAGCGCTGCGCGGTCCCAGCGGTTGAGACGGGCACATGCAACGTCTCCGGGGGAACCGTGAGCGGCGCACCCCAGACCGCGGACAGTAACGGTGTGTGCAACGCCAGCAGTTCGAGGGCACTGTCAATGTCCGCCGCACCGGCCACATCGTCCGCCGCGAAGAGCGGCATCGACGAGTGCTGGAACGGAGGCAACGCACGCACTTGTCGCGCTCGGCGGGCATCCGTCGTGAGTCGATCATCTCCGCCGGCGCCGTTGCCCTGCAGCAACGCTTTGTAGTTGAGGACGACGCGAACCGTGTCACTCGTGATGTCGCATTGGCGCTTGGCAAGCCATTGAACCGCTAGGAGGACCGCCCCCACGAGGAGCGGCGGGGGCGAGGAGGCCGCACCGGCCTCCGCATCAAACTCCGGTGACAAGCGACGCATGGCGGACGCAACGGTGCAAGTGGCGACGTCTCCAGGGTCTTGACGATCAACGTCGCACCGCGACCGCGCCGGGAGGTACATGAAGCTCGCTCGCTGCTTCAGTTGCGGAAACGAATGGAATAGCGCGGGCAGCGCCGATGGCGGCGAGCCCTTGCCTGGGGCCCGAGACGATGATGATGTTGGAGCCAGACTATCCGCAGATGCCTTCGCGGTGGACTCCTCGCTGCCGCACACCACAATAAGGTGGCACAGCTTGTCGTCAAGCGCACTCCGGAGCAGCAGCTCGACGAGCAGGCGTTGCATGGAGGAGCCTTCCGGATCGCACCAGACGCCGCCGCTCGCCAGTTGCTCGGCATCCGTGAGGTTGGCGAGAATTTGTTCAGCATGATCCAGGACAATGACGGGACGTCGAAGCGGTCGTTGGGCGCCAACACGCCTCGATCCTGGTTTTCCGGAAGCGGCCGAACTCGGTGACTCCTCAGAAGCACCAAACAGTAAGTGTTTGTCTCGAAACGATGCGAGGGCGGTGCGCACGTGGCCAAGCATGACGCAAAACAAAATGTTGGAAACGTGCACGTGTTGCTGATTCATGGTGACGACATCGAACAGGGCGTTGTACAATTGCTGGTAGGACACCACAAGGCTGCCAAGAACTCCCAGGGGTTCGGCCAGCAACGTGGTCAGCGAGCCATACAGCAATACCGACGGGCACGTCGCGGCGCGAAGGCTCACGTACAAAACAGGCCGGTCGTACGCAGGCTCATAGCCATCGAACGGACCTGAGTCCTCATCATGCCATTGCACGTGGTCTGGGGTTTGCAGGCTTCGCACAAGGGTGGTTTTGCCGACTCCCGCTGCACCTGTGAGCACGATGACCTCACCCGCCGCCATAGGATTGTCGGCCCCTTCCAAACACTCGCGCAGTCGCTGCAGCGCTTGTCGGTGAGGCGGATGGGGCTCTTCGTTGGGTAGACAAGGACTGCGCGCCGCACTGGCTCCGTCGGACGCAGCCTTCGAAGTGGTGCCACCATGCGACTGCTCATAGCGGCAAAGGTGACGGTCAAAATACGGGTGCCACAGACCGAAGCGGGCCGACCGCATTAAGCTCATCTCGTATAAGTACGGCAGCACAAGGGCATCAAGAATCGGCCATGTGACAGCCCCGCCGACGACGCCGGCAACGAGAATACCCACGGAAATACCGACGACCCGAATTGCACGTCTTCCCCGCTGACCTGGGGGTGGGCGACCGGCGGCAATGCCCTGAGCCATGCTCGTGCCGCCGCCAAAGCCGCCTGACACGGAAGAGGATAACCGAATGCCAATATGAGGTGCGAACGCCAAGGCCCCCCGTGGCCGTACCACGGCGACCACGTAACGACGCAGCATAACGGCGGAACTTGAACTGTACACAAAAAATAGTTTGACTCAATAAGGCAACGTGACAAAGCGTTCGGCGTGAAAGAAGAGCGACATGCACACGAAGGAAACGAGGCTGGCAGATGCATCAGGTGTGCGCGGGTCGGTCACGCGGTGCAAACAAGAAGAAAGGAAAGAGCTCGATAAGGAAACAAAAGAAACCTTTCACGGTCACACAGCACCAAAACGACAAAATCCTCCTCGATGATCGGGAAAAAAAGACAAATAACTCACCACACAGCAGGCTCCGTTCGGAGACGATTAAACAACGTGTCAGCAGAAGCACTTGTTGTGCACGATGGTCGGGCCCGCCTCGTCGTACTCGCGC
>ERZ1292630.4140-Hain-H41-02um-R3-4140-length-12414-cov-5_pt1 | contig 12414 bp, 11 predicted proteins | sample MGYA00564408_ERZ1292630 | MGnify/ENA primary metagenome ERZ1292630 (study PRJEB36523, sample SAMEA6512641) | groundwater metagenome | collected 2019-01-08 | study: AquaDiva: Metagenomics assemblies of 32 groundwater samples | reverse complement strand
TAATTGGAATTTTGCAGACGGAGAATCAATTTTAATAAAAGCAAGTAGTATAAAAATAATTAGACATACCAAAATCAAAGGAAACGCAAACCCTTATGCAAAAGAATGGGAAATTTACTTTGAAAAAAGACAAAAAGATAATATGTTGAATAATGTTATTAAAACCAACAAATTAAAAAACATATTAATGAGTCAAGGTTTTAAATGTGTTATTTGCAAACATCTAATAACTGAAAATAATTTATGGGATTTACACCATATTGTAAAAAAAGTTGAAGGTGGAAGTAATAACATATCTAATTTAGTTATTTTACATACAAATTGCCATAGACAAGTGCATAGCCAAAATTTAGAAGTTGTTAAGCCGTGTTCTTAAATGGACATTTTAGAAAAGCTTGAGCCGTATGCGGTGAAAGTCGCACGTACGGTTCTGAGGGGAGAATGGAGTTGTTAAATACTCCTGTTCTTACCCAACTACGAAGATGGACAAGATTAGGATTTAGGATATTAGTTTAATTTTACTGTTTTTAGCCTATTTTAGTACAAAAAAATATGAACAGAGCATCCTACTAATCATATAATCCCATTAATCCTGTTCAAGACAATTTTTTATTTTTAACGTAAACACAGGGTTTCATCTAGGGTATTCGCGTACCCTAACTTTTACTTTTTTAGTCAGAACTATGATTTCCAAATGAAAAAGATGATTAAAGATAATTTTTTATTCTCATTTGTAAATCATACAAATCATAATAATCAAAGTTCAGACTATTTTCTATTTCTTATATAAATCTAAAGAAAAAGGTGCTCCTTTAGGCTTTATTGACATATCTCCATTTTTAGAAACTAAAAACGTTGTTTTATTCCCATAACCAGCATCAAAAACTATTTCTCTTTTATTTCCAACCATTTTTTCTTTAGAAGAAACTGAATTTGTTAGTTTAGAACCATTATTATTATTATCAGACGTTGTCATAACATATTTTCCATCAGCTTTTTTTTCTATGCTTATACTAAGATTTACTTTACCATCTTTTATTGTATAAGGAATATTTGTATCAAAACCTAAAACACTTTTTGCTGCCTTCATAGAAATATCAAATTGCATTGAGTTTGAATCATATTTTTTAAGATTAGCACTTCCATCATACCAAAGAGGGCCATCAACTTTAAAAGAATCACCTTGCTTTGTATTAGGCAAATCCATAATAGGTTTTTCATCAGCTTTTTTAGTTTCAAACATATTAATTGATTTAATACTTGAACCTTCTTTTGGATTATTTATAATTACTTTTTTATCAATAGAAACAAGTTTAGTTTCTTCTATTTTAGGTTTTTCTATTTTTTCTATTTGAACTGATTTTTGAGTATTTTGAGTTTTATTTTTAGAATCAAGATTTTGTATATTTGTACTAACTTCCATTTTTGATTCCTTAACATGAACAATCTCTATAATAAACATTATAGGTAATAATAATAATAACTTTCTTTTTTTAATTTTCATAAAATTAATTTTTAATTTCTTTCGATAGAAAAAACAACTTCAAATTTGGCATCAATGAAATTTTGCCAAGGTAATGATGCTTCAGTCAGCTCAAAATCTTTATCAGGTAAAGCAATAAGAACTTTTTTTGTCATATTTTTAATGATTTTTCCATAATAATTAAATTAGTATCAATTCCTTCTAATTTATCTTGTTTAACTTTTATATCTTTAAAACCAAGTTTTTTCCAAAAATTATATCCTTTTTTATTTTGTTCTACAACAGCAAGTCTTATAAAATCAGCTCCGAGATCCAAAGCCCATTCTTCTGTATCATCAAAAACTTTTTTACCTAAACCATTATTTCTAACTTCAGGACAAAAAATCATTAAGCCTAAAAACCATATATTTTTTTCTGGATAATCTCTTATTATATCTACTACTCCTATTATCTCAAGATTTATATCAAAAATACCTATAACAAATTTATCTTCATAATTTTTATCTTTGGGAAGTTCTGTTAAAGTTTCTTTTGCTTCAAATTCTTTGGCATTTCTAGAAAAAATAAGTTGAAAAAAATCATCGCATTTCTCTAACATTTTTTGAAGTTTTTCTTCATCGTGTTCATCAATTATTCGAGAACTATAAGTCATAAAAAGATATTTTTAGTCCAAAAATTTTAAAATTATTCGCTCAGGGGGCAAAAGAGGACGTTTCATAAAACGTCCCTACATTCTAACCTTGTAATTTTCTTAAAAATACACTTTTTAGGCACTTCTCTACATTTTGTAAACTGCAAACCAATTCTTAACATTTATAACTATTTTTTCTCTTCTTCTTTTGAAGTAACCTGTGTTTGTTTTTGATCTCCACCATTTATTACAGTTACGGTATGAGTTGTTTTTGGTGGTTCAGGTTTTTTCTCAACAACTTTAGGAACTTTCTTTGGTGCTACATAAGCAGGTGCAGGTGGATTATATTCCCTAGGTGGTGGAACATAAGCAGGTGCAGGTGGATTGTAAGGTACAGGATCAACAAAAACTGGTTTTGGTTTTGGTTTATCAAGTTTTAAAGGTTCTACTTTTTCTATTTTTGTAGAATTATCTGAAAACATAAGATCTAACTTTTCTATTGAAACAATTTGCTCAAGATTTGTTGTATCGCCTTCTTTTCTAAGAATTACCTTGAAATTTCCACCTCTTTCTTGTAATAATGAAAAAAGATGAACTAAATTATTTGGTACAGCAATCATAATATTATCACCTGGTGTTGAATCACCAGTAGTTATTTTAAATTTACCATCAACTGCTAAAACAGAAGCATTTTGAAGAACAGGGGTATTAATCATTTTTCTTCTATCTATTGGATGAGGAACAGAAACTAATACATCAACATGCTCATTTGGTCTTATATATGACATATTTTTTGTTGGTATATCAAAAGCTCTGTGATTTGCAGGAATAAAAGGTGATTTCCAAGGGCTTTTATCTTCAGAAAGAATTCTTCTTTCAGTTAATTGCTCATTTGCTCCAATATCAACAATAGCAACCTTACCAACATAATTTTTTACATCATCAGGAGATTTAATAACAATTGCATTAGGTGTTTTATATCTTTCAGGTATTTCAGCAACTCTTATATCAGCCATAGAAATAAGTGATTTTTCTTTTAAATCTTTATTTGCTACCAAAATATTTACAATATCAGAACCATATAATTTACTTTTGGTAAAACCATTAAGATAATTAAGAACTAAAATAGCCGCTACAGAAGAAGTTCCTAAAGCTATGTATAACATTCTTTTATTAACATTAAGCTTCTCCATAATATTTCTTGTCATTGGCATTCCATCAAGTTTTTTAGTAAAAAGCTTTTTAGTACCTTTTAATAGCCCTGTAAAACCTTTTGGAGATTCTTCTTCAGATTCTTTAAAAATATCAGCATTTTTCTTTCTTATACTTTCTGTTTTACTTTCATAGTTATTTTGTTGAGGTTGTTGCCTGTACATTTGTTCAGGAGGAGCTTTTTGCTCTACAGGTGGTTGATAATAATTATTTTGCGGTTGTGCTTGTTGTTGTGGTTGAGATTGTTTTGAAGCATAAGCTTCTTGTTTAACAGGTTGTTCATAAGACACAACGGTATCTTGGACTTTATCCATATTAAATCCAAATTGTTTATTTTCAGTTTGAGACTGAGGTGCATCATCCTCATTATTGTCTCTAATTCTGTTTCTTAAATTTATTTTAGCCATTTTTTGAAACCTCTATACTCTTATTGTAGCATAGTACTACTAAGGTATATTGTAATTATGCTTATTTCTCTCTCCAATCTTGCGTCTTTTGTTATCCCTATCATTAAATTACAATTAATTTTTGTTTTATTTTTATTTAAAATTATAGTTATAACATAAGGTTTTGTTCTATCGCTATTAAGTGCATCTAGCCAGACTTTCATCTCTTCATCATTTGGAAAAACAACACTCCAGTTTTTCTTTTTCATTGTACTGACATAAAAATTAACTATTTTTTCTATATCAAGATCTTTTGAAACATGAACTTTTATTCTCATTCCAAATTTTTCTTTTAGATCGTGAATTTTTGAATTAGGATAAATTGGTATTTCTTTGATGTATTTTTTATAATCATTATCACTTAACTCATTTGTTTCTTTAGTTTTTGAATAAGCATTAAAATTAATAAAGCAAAATAAAAGAAAAAAAATAATTAAATAATTTATTTTTTTAATATAATAAAACATAAAATCATATTTTTAAAGCTGTTTTAACTATTTTTATATACATTTCATCAGATATAAGGCTTTTTACTTTTATTAATGCTTTTGCATCAAACCCAGCTGTATATCTAAGTTTTGAGGCATTATCAGTAGAAGCTTTATAAATAACTTTAGCAACTTCTATTGGTTTAGCTCCATTTTTACCTGTTTTTGCAAACTCTTTATTTAATTTTTCTACATAATTATCATAATCAGTTGTATTTTCAGGTTTAGAAAAATCAGCAGAACGATCATAAAAATCAGTTTTTATTGCACCAGGTTCAATTATTTTTACTTTTATATTAAAAGGAGCTAATTCATATTGCAACGATTCAGAAAAACCTTCTAAAGCCCATTTTGAAGAATGATAAAGACTATACAAAGGAAAAGTAACTTTACCACCCATAGAAGTAACATTTATAATAAGTCCTTTTTTATTTTTTCTAAAAAGAGGTAAAATTTCTCTAATAACAGACATAACACCAAAAACATTAGTATCAAATTGTTTTTTTATTTGTTCTTCAGTCGCTCCTTCAAATGCTCCTGATAAACCATAACCAGCATTATTTACAATTACATCTATATCGCCAAATTTTTCTATAGTTTCTTTAATAGCATTTTTTATACTTTCTACATCAGTTACATCTAATTTTGGACATATAACATTTTTAAATTGAGTAAGTTCTTGTTCTTTTGAGGGAGTTCTCATTGTGGCAGAAACATTCCAACCTTTTTCTTGGAAATAAAGTGCAGTTGCTTTTCCTATTCCCGTAGAACTTCCTGTTATAAATACTGTTTTTGTCATAATAATACTCCAATTAATTTAGCAATTATAATTCTTTTTAATTTAAAATGTATCTTTTTTTATAAATCGCCAAGTATTCTAACAAGATCTTCAGGACTTATTTCTTTACTTTCATCTATCTCACTAATTATTTTAGAAATTGATTTTTTTTCATTTTCTTCTATTTGATTAAGAGTAATCTTATTATTTTTAGGTTGAGTTGGATTTAATGTATTTATTATATTCGGTAAAGGAGTTGGTTCTGACATTAAATCATTTAAAAGAGAATCTTGTTCTATTTTTGGTATTTTCCCTGTATTTAATAATGAATTAAGCTTAACTGTATTATTTAAATAATCTTTTTGAAGTTCAGGCAAAGGAGTTGGTTCATGTTTTAATGCAGCCATCAAATCATTATTATCAAAACTACTAGATTTTAAAACAGGTTCATTTTTGGGAATTGGAGTTGATTCTTGTTTTAACGCAGCCATTAAATCATTATTATCAAAACTACTAGATTTTAAAACAGGTTCATTTTTGGGAATTGGAGTTGATTCTTGTTTTAAAAGAGATAATAAATCTTGAGTTTGAAATAAATTATTAGTATCATCTAAAATTGGAAGATTTTTTGGTTCTTCTTTTAAATTAGAAATTGAATTATTATCAAGACTACTAGATTTTAAAACAAGGTCAATTTTTGGAATAGGAATAGGAGTAGGTTCTTGTTTCAATGTTGAAAATAAATCATCAATGTTATTGTTTATTAACTCTTTTTTTTCTTGATTATTAATTATTGCAGGTTTAAACAAAGGATTTGAAATAGAATTAATATTTAATGATGGTGGAGGCTTAACTATTGGCTTAGAATTAAAATTAAGTTTTATTGGGGCATCTTTTACTGATATAACATCCTCATCAGTTTTTTCACTTTCAATATTTTTTACTTCTGGATAATTAGATTTAATAACAGGTTCATTTTTTGGTACAAGTGGTACTTCTTTCTTTAAATCAGGAATTAAGTCATTTGTATTAAAACTATTTGATTTTAAAATAGGTTCATTTTTTGGAATAGGAGTAGGTTCATGTTTTAAAGCAGACATTAAATCGTCATCATTTTCATTTTTATTAAATATTTTGTCTGACAAACCACCTTCTTTCTGTAAAAGAGATAACAAATCTTGAGTTTTAAATAAATGATCATTATTGACATTTGAATTAGTTTTTTTATTTTCTACAATATTTTCTATAACTGGAGGAGTTGATGAAATAGGTTCTTTATTTTTTTCAGGTTCAGTATTAAAAAAAGATAAGCCATCTAAAATACTAGGATCAAAAGGAAATTCATTGTTAATAGTATTATTTTTATTAATAACAGGTGTTGGTGGAATAGTTTTAGCTAATTCATCAATTGTTATTTTACCAGGAGGAATAGAAACTGCATTTTTTAGGTCTTCAAGTGTAAGACCATAATCTTGTTTTTTATCAATAGGAGGAATTGTTTTATATAATTCATGAGAAGTTATTTTACCAGGAGGAACAGAAACTGCATTTTTAAGATCTTCAAGTGTAAGTTCCGAATTTTTATTTATAATCGGTTCTAAAGGAACTGTTTTATATAATTCATCAGCCGTTATTTTACCAGGTGGAACAGAAACTGCATTTTTTAGGTCTTCAAGTGTAAGTCCATAACTTTGTTTTTTATCAACAGGAGGAACTGTTTTATATAATTCATCAGCCGTTATTTTACCAGGTGGAACAGAAACTGCATTTTTTAGGTCTTCTATTGTTAAACTAGATGTACTCTTTTTATCATCATTACTTTTATAGTGGTTATTTTTTTCAACACTAGCATTTTGAAAAGAAACACCTGATTGCATAACATCACTAGATTTAACAGAAGTTTTGTTTGATTCTTCAGATTTACTTCTTATATGACTTGTATCAGAAACAGTAGGCATTTTCTTTTGTATAGATTCATCTAAATCAGATGATTTTACTTTAGATTTATTTTTTGCATCTATTGCATTTTTCATATCTAGATCTGATATATTTTCTGATTTACTTAACGCTCTTGAATCATCAAGTAACTTAGCTTTTTCATAAAACTTTTTAGTTGTATCTAACATTCTAGGAGTAGTTAAAAGTTCTATTTTAGAGTGAAATTCGGCTTCAGTATTAAAAAAATAAATTTCGATACTAATTTGTTTTGATAATGCTTCTAATGATTTAAGATCTTTACTTTCGGTTATTATAAGACCAGTTTCGCTTTTATAAAAATCTTTTTGTCCATCAGGTAAAATAAGTAGTTTAACTAATATTACTCTTGGATTGATAGTACTCTTTTCTACTATCCAAGTCATTTTAGACAACGCAAGTTTTTCTACATCTTCTGAAGCAGTTTTAACAAGAAAAATAAGTTTTTCTTTATTTGTAAATTTATCTTTAAATAAAAGTAATCTCAAGCCTCTAGGAGCTTTTTCAACTACTTTAGTAAAAAACCTAATTTGACCTACATCTATATCCACTAATATGCTTCTCTAAATACAATCAAAAATTAATATTCTATAATTAATAAATTTAAACTAATTAATTTTGTAAAATCTAAGAATACTTATAATATTTTAAACTAAATATGTAATATAAACAAACTAAATAAGCTCTAATTTTATAAAATTTATACATAGTGAAAAGTGAAAAGTAAAGATATACAAATATATAGTTGTCTCTGATAAATCATAACTTTTTACTTTTCACTAAGAAAATATAGGAAAAACATGGTACTTGAATTAAAATTAAATAGTAATTTTTTTTAAGGATAAATAAAATATATGGATATAGTTATAGTTAGTGCAACAAGAACCCCTGTTGGTTCTCTTAGTGGTTCATTATCAAGTCTTTCAGCACCTCAATTAGGTGCAATTGCGATAAAATCAGCACTTGATAGAGCTGGAGTTTCAGCAGATCAAATTGATGAAGTTATTATGGGAAATGTTTTATCAGCAGGAGTTGGTCAAGCACCAGCAAGACAAGCTTCTATTTTTGCTGGTTTACCTTCAAATGTAGCGTGTTTAACCATAAATAAAGTTTGCGGCTCTGGTTTAAAAGCAGTTATGTTAGCTGTTCAGTCTATAAAAGCAGGTGATTCTGAAATTGTAGTAGCTGGTGGAATGGAAAGTATGTCATTATCACCTCATTTATTAGAAAAATCAAGATCTGGTTATAGAATGGGAAATTTTCAAGCTACAGATTCAATGATAAAAGATGGACTTTGGGATCCATATAAAAACTATCACATGGGAAATGCAGGAGAAATTTGTGTAAAAAAATATGAGTTTACAAGAGAAGAACAAGATAATTTTGCTATAAAAAGTTATGAAAAAGCCTTAAATTCCATAAAAGAAGGATTTTTTAAAGCTGAAATTACTCCTGTAGAAATAGCTGGAAGAAAAGGCGAAGTAAAAATTGTTGATACAGATGAAGATCCTTTTAAATCTGATTTAGCAAAAATACCTTCATTAAAACCTGCTTTTGATAAAAATGGAACAATAACAGCAGCTAATGCACCAGGAGTAAATGATGGAGCTTCGGCAACTGTGATTATGTCAAAAGAAAAAGCTGATAGTTTGGGATTAAAACCAATGGCAAAAATAATTTGTTCAGCAACACATTCTCAAGATCCTGAATGGTTTACAACGGCACCTGTTTATGCAATGAAAAAAGCCTTAGAAAAAGCAAATCTATCGGTTTCTGATATTGATTTATTTGAAATAAACGAAGCTTTTTCTAATGTTACAATGGCTGCAATAAAAGAATTAGAATTAGATAACTCTAAAGTAAATATAAATGGTGGAGCAGTTGCATTAGGACATCCAATTGGTGCTAGTGGAGCAAGAATATTAACAACACTTTTATATGCTCTAAAAAGAACCAATAAAAAATATGGAATGGCTAGTCTTTGTATCGGTGGAGGTGAAGCTGTTGCAATGATTGTTGAGAATTTAGAATAATATTTTAATCATCTAAAAAGTGTATTTTTTAGATGATTATATGGTTAAAAGCCAATTTTTCTGTAGGGAACGTTTTTAAAACGTTCCTTTTTAGACAGTCCTACAAAAAATCTTTTATTATATGATATGTTCTCTCAGGGTTTTCTGTATGAAGCCAATGCCCTGCATTTTCTATAGTTTCTATTTTACCTTTTGGAAAAGTATCATAAATTAATTTATAATCTGAATCTTTTATATAATTTGAGTTTTCCCCACGAATAAAAAGAGTTTCTTTTTCAAATTTATTTCCATTATTAAATCCACCCATAGAACTTAAATTTTCACTTAGAGCTTTTAGGTTTAATTTCCAAGAAAAAGACATATCGTCGTTTCTAAATAAATTTTTTAAAATAAATTGTCTAATAGGTTTATTTGCTATTTTTTGACTTAATAATTCATCGGCTTGTTCTCTTGTTTTTATCATTTTTAAATCTATTTTTAAAAGCATTTCGACAATATATTTATTAGATGTTTGATATTCTCTAGGTGCTATATCAACTACAATAAGTTTCTCAACCATTTCTGGATATTCAAATGCAAATTTCATACTTGCTTTACCGCCCATAGAATGACCTATTAGACTAGCTCTTTCTATTTTATTATCAATAAAAAACTCATGAAGATCTTCAGCCATAGAATCATAGTCATGAATATTATTATGAGGTGATTGACCATGATTTCTTAAATCTGGTAAGTATATATTAAAGTTTTCAGAAAATCTCCTTGCAATTGTAAGCCAGTTATCACCTGATCCAAAAAGACCATGTAAAATTATTAGATTTTTAGTTACAGTTGTATTTTTACTTATATTACGAAAAAAAAGCTTCATATTATTTTTTATAAATTATATCAGTTCAAAATTTTATTGTATTTTAGTTATAGACTAAAAGCCTTTGTTCACAATATTTATTGTAGATATTACTTTTTTATCCATAATCTCATTAGGTTATCAAAACAAGATTCTTCTAGGTCATAGCTATCAGGAATTTGTTTATCAGATGAGCAATAAGTAACAATTCTTGTTCCTGATGCTAATTTTTCAAATTGCTCAAAAATATAAGCATTATATTCATCATATTTTGAAACAGAAAGTTCTACAGCATAATCTATTCTTGGCCATATATCAAAAACATTTTCTTCAAATGAATTAAAAAAATAAAAAGCGTCATATTCTGAAAAATCTATATGCAATATATTAGAATGTATAAAATCAGCATTTTTAATATTATATTCTTCACTCATTTTTTTTGATATATCAACTAGAAATTTTCTTTGTTCTATACCTGTAAAAAGACCTTCTGTATAACTAGCACCTATTAGACAGAATTTTCCAGACCCCGAACCAATATCTAAAACTTTTGTTTCTGGTGTTTTTACTAATAATTCAGAGGCTTTTAAAGCAACTTCTAACGGTGTCCAATGAACATCTGATAATATTTTAATTGAATGAGGATATATGTTATCAAACTCATGATCATCCACAATTTCATTATGCTCGGTAAAAAATTTATGTAAAAGGGTGTTTTCTGGTTTAGTATTCATTTATTTTTAGGTACTCAATTATTTCTTTAATATTATCTTTCATCATAGCTAGATTATTTATTTTCATTTTTATTAATTCAGTTTCAATATTTTTATTAAAACCAGTAAGAAATACTTTGGTTCCAATTTTATTAAAATTATGAATTTCTCTTTCTAATTCATGAATGGCAGTTTCATCTATTACAGGTACTCTTCTAAAATTAAAAATAATAATTTTAGGTAATTTACTTATTTCTCTTAAAGTTTTTTGAATAATACTTGAAGAAGCAAAAAAGAATGCCCCTGAAAGATCAAAAATCATAATATCTTCTTTTAGATTTGGAAATTCATCATCAAAAAGTTCATCCGAATGTTCATCGTTATCTAATATTTCTATATTTGTCATTTTTGACATTCTTCTGACAAAAAGGAAAAATGATAAAAATACTCCTATTTGTATTGCGATAACTAGATCAAATATTATTGTTAAAAAGAATACCGTTAATAAAATAATTCTATCATATTTATTACTATTAAAAATAGCTATAAAGTCAGGTATTTCACTCATATTATATGCTACAACCATTAAAACTCCAGCAAGACATGAAAGAGGTATTAATTTTGCAATAGGAGCGGCAATTAACATTATTAAAAGTAAAATAATTGCATGAACCATTCCTGCAATTGGAGTTCTCCCACCATTTTTTACATTGGTAGCAGTTCTTGCTATTGCACCAGTAGCAGGTATTCCTCCTAACAAAGCTGAAGTCATATTTGCAACGCCTTGGGCAATTAATTCCATATTTGGTTTATGTTTTGCCCCTATCATACTATCTGCTACAGAGGCAGATAATAATGATTCGATAGCTCCTAAAATTGCAATAGTAAAAGCAGGTGAAATAGTTGAACGAATAATATCCAAACTTAAATTAGGAATTTTTGGCATAGGGATAGTATTAGGAATTTCTCCAAATTTTGATTCAATTGTATCAATATTAAGATCAAACAATTTACTTATTAATGTACAAATAATTATTGCTATTAAAGGACTTGGAATTACTGAAATTTTGTTTAAAAATTTTACTGATTTTGTTATTTTAGGAAAATAGATAATTATAATTATTGATAAAATACTAATTATTAATGAAAAAGGATTTATTGTATTAAAATGTTCAAAATAACTAAGCCATTTTTCTAAAAACTCTGAAGGTACTTTTTCTATCGAAAGACCAAAAAAATCTTTTACTTGAGTAGAAAAAATAATTACTGCAATACCACTAGTAAAACCGACTATTAATGAGTGTGGTATGTATTTTAGGGCATTACCTACTTTAAATAAACCAAGAAGAATTAATATAAAACCAGCTAAAAAAGTAGAAACAACAAGACCATCAAAACCATATTTTTGAACAATACCATAAACGATAACAATAAAGGCTCCTGTTGGCCCTCCTATTTGAACTCTGCTACCACCAAGAAAAGAAATGATAAAACCTGCAAAAATAGCTGTAATTAATCCTTTTTCTGGTGATACACCACTAGCTATAGCAAAAGCAATTGCTAAAGGTAATGCAACAATACCAACTATTATTCCTGATAAAATATCTTTTTTTAAATGATCAAAAGTTATTCCTGATTTTAATAATGTAAAAAACTCAGGAGTTAAATCTTCTTTTAAATTCTTTATTTTTTTTATCATATAATAGTATTTAAATTTAAACTGTCATCTATCATAGTTTGTATGCCAAAAACTTGTTTTTTTGATATTAATAGAGCGTCATCTAATAGTTTGAAAATATCTTTATCCGT
>ERZ1292630.4135-Hain-H41-02um-R3-4135-length-12419-cov-7_pt1 | contig 12419 bp, 5 predicted proteins | sample MGYA00564408_ERZ1292630 | MGnify/ENA primary metagenome ERZ1292630 (study PRJEB36523, sample SAMEA6512641) | groundwater metagenome | collected 2019-01-08 | study: AquaDiva: Metagenomics assemblies of 32 groundwater samples | reverse complement strand
CGCAAGTGGGCGGACGCGCCGCCGCCGCGGCCGCGGCCGCGGCCGCCCCGAAAAAGCCCCTCCCCCCGCCGATCCCGGTGACCGGCATGGTGCTCGCCACCGGCGCCGTCGGCGAGGATGGCACCGCACCCCCGAAGCTGATCATCAACCACGCGACGCACTGCGCCTTCTCGACCGGTGATGGAAAATTCGTCGGCCTTCCCCGCGCCACCGCTGGCCTCGTGCCCGGCATCACCGTGCCCGCGGAACCCGAGGCGATTGGCCAAACGACGGACGGATCCGCCGTACTGGTCGCCGTTCACCACTGGCAGGAGAAGTACGCGGCGCGAGGCGGTGTAGCCGCCGCGACGGCGCCGACCAAGTTTGCACGGCCCGTCACGCACACGGAGATGTCGCAGCTCGCGTCGGAATGGGAAAAGGACTTCCACGACCGACTCTTGATGCATGAACACGAAACAGTTTTTGGCGTGATTAAGTTCTGCGAGGCGCACAAGTTAGAATCGCTGCTCGACTTCGCAATTGTCTCGCTATCGTGCGCGCTCCGAGGCAAGAGCGAGGACGAGATGATGCTCGCTATGTGCCAGCATGGCGAGAAGTTTACGCCAGAGGAGCTCGATGCCGCAGCTGCGAAGCACGCGTGGTTCTCAGCCATCACGGCACCTCAATAGCAAACAGGGCGAATGATTTTGTTAAAAAATATTTGCACAACGCCCCGCAGCCGAGAGGGGGAGAGAGAGAGCAATTGCGATTCATTGGGTTGCGTACGCTCGTCGTCGACGGACTCCCTCTCGTCGTGATCGTCGTGTGGATATTTTTTTGTGTGCGTGCAGAGAGCGGGGGAAGGCTGACGGAAGAGGCATCCCCCCTCTCTTTCCTTCCTTTCCTTCCCCTTTTGGCTCAACACTTTGTTTACGCGTCCCCAACCAATGCCTGTCGCCTCAAGGAACAGAGTGCCGTCCCCGCATAGGACATAATAATTGGGGGGGGGGGCTGACCAATAGTGCCAATCGAGACAACCTCTCGCACCGCGCGACATGAAGCGACGGATGTTCCTTTATTCACCTCAGCGGAGCGTTGAATTTGTTGTTTGCCAGGGGCCACGGTGCGGAAAGAGATTGAATGAATGAATCGCCAACCGATGATGGCTCACGCGGCGCTATCCAGGAGCGGCAGCAGCAGCAGCGACGAGGGTGACTTGTCGAGCCGTCCCTCGTACCGGTCGACGGCCGTAGTCGTGGAAGCGGCGTGCCGCCGACGGGCGACCAGCATGGGAGCGAAAGCGGCTGTCATGGTGCCTTCGACGTCAATCTTGACTCGGCAGCGACCGCCTTCGGCCTCGTCGTCTGCGGTTGTGGCATCCGTCCGCCACACCCACACGACAACAGCACGGCCACAGAGCTCCGGCGCCGCCGCCGAAGGAGCGGTCTCAGCGCAGTCGCTGCGGTACGTTTCGCTCACGCCGGTACCCATTCCGTCTGAAGCGCCCCTCACGCAGGGCTTTACGGTGCACAGTGACGTCCATACGCAGTTTGGGCCCACAAGCCACGCGTCCGACGTCAGCTTCGACCGATTCGGAGAACGCCTTCGAGGCGGCGACACCGTCGTCAAGTACACCTTTGCCAACCCCTTCTTCGAGTTCGTTGGCTCCTATGAGAAGCATGGCCATCGTCGAGGCGGGCACGGCTGCCTCCTGATGGCAGATGGGTCCAGCTACACGGGCGACTTCGCCGCCACGAGCGGCGAGATGACGGGGACCGGCCGGCGCACGTGGGCCGACGGGTCCTACTATGAAGGCGAGTTCGTCGACGGCGAAGCCCATGGCACCGGGCGCCACATGGACGCCACCACGCGGGCATTCTACAACGGCGACTGGCACTACGGGCATCGCCACGGCAAAGGGCGCTGGGAGTTGCCCCGGCCACCGCCATCCGGGTCGATCCCCACTGCAGCCGGTCGCAATTTGCCCTCCCCTTCTCCCGCCTTGGCCGCGTCTCTCGCTGCACATCCCGACGGTGTTTGGAACCCGACGCAGTTGCCAGGGGGAGCGACCTACGTGGGTGAGTGGCGCAACCACCGGTTTGACGGCGTCGGCTTGCTCTCGGAGGGGCTCGCGTGGTCACCTACTTCCGCGTCCCCAGCGTTGCGTATGACCTCGGGCACGTTCTCGAAGGGATTTGCGGAGGGCCACTGCCGCACCGAGTACGGCAACGGCGACGTATACGAAGGCCAGTTGGTGCACGGCATCGAACATGGATATTGCGCCAGGTTTGATTCTCCCTCTGCGGGTATCACCAGCTATGCGTGCCAATTCGTCGCCGGCGCGCGCATTGCGGTAGGGAGGCACTTGGCGCTGCGCAGCGTTGCCGTCGGCCAAAAGTCCGGCGGCCGAGCCGTCGAAGGCGGTGGCACGGTACTGGGAGCCTCAAGCCCGCTTCGCGGCGGTCACCGACCCAACGACAGCTACGAGTGGTCTCCGCGACCGCCACCGATCGCGAACTCCGTCGCGACGAGCCAACTGGCTCTTGCTTCGCGGACCCCCGCGTGCCTTGACATGGCGGCTCCTCGCGCGTCGGTTGACTTCGGGGAAGGATCCACCATGTCGGACACTTCTCCGGGCGGGTCGATGCGCCTCTTTTCCGGAGGAACGCCGGCGTCTGCGCTCTCCCGACAAGCACTGAGGACGGGAGGGTTGATTCGGGCGGCGTCGGCCTTCTCCAGCTCGTTCCGGAACTCCGTGCGTCGTGGGGGCGCAGCGACCATGCCCGCGTTGCTGCAGCGCGTCGCGTCACTGACCACCGCGTCTCTGACCGCCGCGACCGGCGAGAAGCCGCTGACGTTCGAGCGACCACTGCACATCGCATTTGGACAGGAAGTCACCGTCGCGGTTCATACCGCGCGCGTCGCTGAAGCTGCTGCGTCGACCGCGTTCCAGATTTTTGGTGAGCCTGGGGGGGTTTCGTCGTTGGGGGCAGGAAGTCCCAGAGGTGGCGGGGGCGACGCTGCCTTCTTGCCACGAGGCGCTGCGCCGCGACCAGGCGGACCAACGTCACGGCTTCGCAGCGCGGCCTCGCCCAATCGTTCGGGCGGCGTCACCTTGGCGCTCACGTCAGAGCAGGAAGCGGTTGAATCGCGAGATGCCGAGAAGCCCTCGTCGCTGTTGCTGCTGACGGCCGACCATGCCGAAGTGGAACTAGACGACTGCGACGATGGCCGAGAGGTCGAACTGCGGGTATTTCGCGTCGACACGCGCCAGACCTCTATCGCCGCGGCTTGTCGAGACATTTCCAAGGCCCTGCAAGTCGATGCGGCGGCTCTTGTCCCGCTGCCAAAAGATTCCCCTCAGCAGCACAGCCCCCTCGTCGCTGAGATGCCGACCTCGCCGCCGTTGGTGACAGCCTTAGAACCGCGCGCGGCGATGAACGCCCTCAACGGTGATCAGTCGATTCCAATGGCGGGTCGTCCCGGAAGCGTCGTCGCGGTGCCTCGAACAGTGGGCCATCGACGCACGGCGTCAGCGGGATCCAGAACCGGCGGAGTCAACAATCCTCACCCGACACAACCTCAGGAGACTCCAGGGGAAGGTTCACCGCTCTCGGCAACCAAGCCGCAGCCCACAATGACGATTCGCGGTGTGTCGCCGCGTCCCGTCGTTGACACCAAGACGATTTCGGCGGCTTCCTCCGCGTTGCTCTATCGACGTGTCGAGGCCATGCGTTCCCGCCTCGCGAAAGCAAAGCCGGAACGCCGCGACGGAGTCAGCTCCCTGTCGCTCCTTCGCCGACTGAAACGGCCCGGTGAAGAATCGGACTCTGCGGAATCAGACAGCGAAACTACAGGAGAACGAGACAAAGCAGTAGAGTCCATTGCCGCCGCGCGATTGCGGCAAGCGTCAACATCCACAAGACTCGGGAAATCCACCTTGCTAGAAAGCCGCTCCTCCGTCGCGTCGCGCAGGCCAAGTGCCAGCGTTCGGCGTCGATCCACGGCGGAGGAATCGGCCGCCACCGCACCGTCGTCGACGCTGGAAACGGCCCTCGGCGCAGAAGACAGCGCCGAGTCACTGCATCCCAGCAAGGACTCGGATGATGATGATGGGGCAGACTCGCTGATGGAGACGACACGCGCGTCGTTGCTGAGTGACTGCCCTGGACTCGCGGCCGAAGGGAGCTACCTGATAAAGTCAACCACACGGAAGGGCGTTGCGACGTTCGTGGTGAACCTGGCATCGGCGGCGCCTCCATCGGCAACCCCTAACTTGGACGCGCTTGCGGCCGCGGCAGGCTGTGGACACTACATCCTGGCGTTCCGGTTTTCTGGAGCGCCGGTGCCCATCGTGCCTGGCCTCTCCCGTAACCACCGCGACATCGACACCGGTCGACCTTCGGCTGCCGCTCCGGGGGTGGGCTTGACGCACAACGTACTCACAGTACCGCTCTTTGTGCCGGTGCCGGAAACGCCCGAAGCATCGACGTCCCACGGCAAAGGCGGACGGAAGTCGCAGTCGTAGGGCCTCTCCCACCCCACAACCGCTTCTTCAACTCTTTTTTTTGTTGTAGATCAATGAACGTGTGGCACAGTTTACCACCAAAAACACTATTGTCCTCTCATTCCCCAACGATGAAAAAAGGGTGTCGTTGAGACCCGTGCTTTACTGGTTTCCATTTTTTTTTTCCCGTCCGTTGGTCCCGGGGTCAGTATCCCACACTCTGCCAGTTCACTCGGACGGCCCCCTACAATGTCGGACGAGCGCGACCGGCAAGGCAAAGCCCTTTCGCGTTGGGACCAACAGCAGCGGCAATGGGCGGCCGTAGAAAACAAACTTGCCTGCCGGGTCGGCAAAACCGACCCCACGGAAACGCTGCAAGGGTCGATCCACCATTTCCGACAAAAGAATCAGGAACTCGGCATGATCGACGCGTCGGTGCCCGCCGAGGTGAAAAATGGCGTGTCGGCCTGGGAGATGAATCTGCGCGCAAGCAGCGGCGGCGTTCGCTATGTGCAGGTGGGCACAAGCTTCCCGTACCCGTTGTACTGCCCAATCCGGGACGCGAGCATGGTGAAACCGGACAACCACATGCTGATGAAAGTGCTTCCAAGCCGTGCCCCTCCGCCCCGCCACAAGCCGGTGTCCGAAGGGGACTACTTCAAGAGCCGAGAGGTCGAGTTCAGAAAGCACATGACGAAGCGATTCGCCCACTTTCAAGGGACGGATGATTTCTTCATGGTGCACGGCGGCAAGCCACCGACCTTGGATCACCCGATCAAAGAAGACACTGCCGTCGAGGCAGTGACGACGCACGCGCCACTCCCTCCATTGGCGCCGTCGAAGCAAGCAGCATCCACCATGATGGCATCGCAGGGGGCGGACGAATCGTCGGCGACCGCGGCGCCGCTCACGATCGTGTCGCGGCCATCGACCGCGGGTTCGAAGCACAGCGCGACGGCCGCGGCCGCGGAGTCGGGGCCCGTTCTCGTATTCTCCGCCTCTCAACTCTTATTCTTAGCACCGGTCAACACAACGGTCCACGCCTCGCTCCGAGTGGAGAACGCGGGCTCCACCGTTGTATTTTACAGTTGGATCGCACACCCCAACGAGCAGCTGCTCCCCGGCGCCGCGGAAGGGCAGCCCGCCGGCAAAGGAGCCAACGGCGGCGGCGGCGGGAGCAATTCCTTCTTCTGGCTGGCGGATGTGGCCAACGGTGTGCTGCTTCCTGAAAACGACCGGTTTATGACGTTTACCTTCCGCGCTCCGCACGCGGGCGTCTTCACGCAGCAATATGAATTGCTGACGGTGCCCGCCGGCCGCGAACGGATCACCGTGAGTCTTCGTGCCGTCGTCTTGGGCGGTGACGGAGACGTCCTCGCGACCGCCGCGTTGGAACGCCGCTTGCAAAGCGGCATGGCGCGACTTGAGGCCAGCGCCGCGGTTTCGGAGCTCCTGCACTTGGCCCCTCGTTCGACGCAAACGGACGACGATGATCATGACGGCCCCTTTCACCGACAATTGCGCGTTGTCGAGGTGGAGGGCGCCTCCAGCAACAACAAGACGACAACGTCGGCACCTCTCGTCGCAATGGGAGTGTCGGCGGACCCGTTCGTAATGTCGTCGCTGACGAGCAATCTCAAGAAGGAGGTGACTCGAGAGATTCACGACGTCAACGCAATGCGGGCGCTCCACGAGGCAGAACAACAAGCCTTCGAAGAGCGAAACCCGCGCGTTCATCCGACACTCCAGGTGTCTTACAACGTTGACGTAGTGGCTAGAATGTCGCAGCTCTGGCGTAATGTCGTCGAATACAACGACTGCTTGGGCCACCCCTTCCGCTTGACGGCGGCGACCGCCTCGCAACAAGCACCACCGACGACGGCGACGCCGCCGCCCGGCGGATCGCCGCCCACACCTACGCCGTCGCCGGCGATGAGTGGCACCACCGTCGCCGGAAAGCCGTCCACGTCCGTCGATGCGTCGTGGAATTTGTCTTTGCGGACGCTGACGGAGCTGCCGGCGGGCATTCGCGACGTCGCCGTGCGCAACACGGTCATGAATTCGGTCTCCGCGCTCGTGCGCTTGGCCAAGGTGGCCGATCCGAGGCAGCCGGAGGAGCCGCTGTCGAGCTTGCTCTGGCGACAGTCTGGGTACAGCGCCTTCGGCGATGCGGCCGATGCTATCCATGGCTACGCCAGCGTGGCCCGAGATATGGTCGACGCACGTGGAACGAACGGAGGAGGGGGTGCGGGAGGCGGCGCTGGGGGCAAGGGCGGAAAAGACGCTCTCGGGGGTAAGGGCGGTGGTGCCGCCGACAAAGCGAAGGCGTCAGGTGCGGTGGCTGCCAAAGGCAAAGGTGCGGCCAAGCCGACCGACGCGGTCAAGGCGCCGCTGGAGGGCGAGCAGAAGGCGGAGTATGACGCGTACTTCTTCGCCGGCGCGCGTCGCATTGTTACCGACGCCATCTCCGAAATGCTCAGCAGCCGGCAGCGCACCACCGGGCTCCTGGACGTGGCGGCGGGCTCACTGCCACTGGTATCGTTGGTTGAGCGTCGCACGGATGGCGGCCTGGCCAAGGTGCGTGCGCAACCGCACGTGGAGAAGGAGCTGGAACCCCTCGTGGATACAAACGCGAAGGCCAAGAAAAAGTGAGAGGAAATGCCCACCGACATCGGTATACCGGTTTTCGCGCATCACTGCCACATGTACATGGACTTCTCCCTTCTTTTCCCTTCCCCCATCAACAACAGTTCTGTTCTTGTTTTCTCGGAGGGAGAGACGCCGTGAAGTCTTTGTTCCCTTTCTGTCCTTTCGCCCTCTTCCTCCAGCTCCGTTCTTTCTTGCCTCGTCGGTGATGTCGACACGACTGACAAAAACGAAGCAGGAGCTAGGAGGAGGTGGAAGAGGAAGACACGTTAGACCCTGACTACTCTCTCAGAGACGATCCAAATGCCCGCGTTGCAAAGAAGCAATCAATGTGTTTTTGTTTTTACTGTTTCATTTTTCGCAATTCCAACGAGTCCCTCCTTTTTTTCTTTAGAACACGACGACCTCCGTCATATCCCGTGGATGTTGCGCGCAACGACGGCATCCACCGCCGCGCTTCGGCTGCGAGCGGCGCCTTTCCGATTGATCGGCGGACTCCTCGATGCCCCTGCGCCGCAGCCCCCCCCCTTCCGCGACGCGGCGACGTCCACTGCACACCGGCCAAGGTGCGACCGTCATTTAGAGTCCCCAGTGAGGGCACCGCCATCGCGCTGGATCGCCTCCGCTGCTCTGGCGATGACGACGCCAGAACGACCACCCCCTTCGTCGTCGTCGTCGTCACGTTATTATCATCATTTGGAGAGCGCGTGCCGACCGGCGCAAATTTCGTCGCAGCGTTATTCCACGAATCTGAAGCACAAAGCGGGGACGTATTGGCCGATGGATACGGAAGTGCCCGGCGTGACGGTCGATCACATCGAAGAGGTGCGCGTCGGTGTTGTCATCAAGCCGCAGTCGACGATTGTGGACCTGTGGGAACAGTGCGTCCGTGCCTACAGCATTCGACGGTTCCTCGCGACGAAGATGTGGGTCCGGGGCCAAGTGGGGTACGTGTGGGCGACGTACGAAGGGCTTGACCGCGAGATCGCCACCGTCCGGCACTTGCTCTCCTTCATGGGCGTTGGACAGGGCACCCGCGTGGCCGTCATTTCCGAAAATCGTTACGAATGGATGGTGGTGCACTTCGCCGTTCTGCAGCTAGGCGCCCACTTCGTCGGCGTGCCCACCAACGTGACCCCCGAGGAGGCCAAGGCGATCGTTCGCAGCACGCGATGCCGCGTGCTCTTCGTCGAGAGCGAGACGAGCTACGCCGCCGTCCGCGAGTGGATTGGAACGGTGGGGGATCTGCAGCACGCCATGTGCTTTGAGGATAAGGAGGGCGAGGCCAGCTACGCCGGGGCCGTGGCGTTGGCCGAGGCGTCGATGCACGAGCGCGCGCCCGTCTGCAAAACCATTGCCCCCGACGACACGGCATTAATTATGTTCACGGCGGGCACCACTGGGGCGCCGAAGGGGGTCATGCTCAGCCACAAGACGGTCGTGGCCAACATTAGCTCCGTGTACGCCACCCTAGGAGAGTCGATCACCCATGAGGACTTGTTTCTCTCTCTCTGCCCTTGGACGGTCGCCGGAGCGCTCACCGTCGAGGTCTACCAGGTGATGCTCAAGGGCTGCGCCATGTGCTTGCCCCCGGAGATGATCGAGGGCTTCCAGGACTTGCCCACCGTGCGCCCGTCGGTGGTCGTCTCCGTCGCGCTGCCGTTCCAACGCGCCTACAATAACATCGTCCACGAAATTATGAACCGCAAGATGACGAAAACGCTCACCCGCGCGACGATTGGTTCCATCACGGAGAGCCGCGTGCTCATGAAGAAGCCACCCGTGATCACGCGCGTGGCCGGTAACGTGCTGTTAGGCGGCTTCAAGTCGCAGTTTGGACCCGACCTGCGCATGGCGATCATCGTCGGTCAGCAGCTAACGAAGGACCAAGGCGAGCTGTTTGCCGACCTCGACGTGTTCGTCGTGAACACGTACGGCTGCATGGAGGCGGGAGGCATCTTGGCGACGGATCTCGACGTGCCCACACGACTGAAAGCGCTCCCTGGGGTGGAGCTCCGCGTCGTGAATGATAAAAACGAAGTCGTCGTCCCTGGCGACATTGGCGAAATATTGGTCGAAGCCCCCCACGCCATGCAAGGGTACTTCAACCTGCACATCAACGAGGACGAGGCGAAGAACTCCCTGGTTGCCTACGGCAGCCGCACGTTCGTGCGGACGGGCGACTTCGGCAGCCTCACGGGCCAGTGGGTGAACGTGCGCGGCCACAAGGACGTCCTCATCACGCTGACCGACGGCAAAGTGATCGACCCCCTCGAGGTCGAAACGCTGCTCTGCAAGTCGCCCTTCATCAAGCAGGTGTTTATCTTCGGCGACCGCCGCCCGTACGTCGTCGCCCTCGTCGTGCCGCAGCCGGTGGCCATTTCCAACCACTTGAGAAAGATCGAACGCCGCGATGGCGTCCCCATCGTCAACGAGCGGGAAAAAGCGGATTGCGTGCGGGCGGAGCTGCGACGCATCGCGCAAAAACTGCCGCCGAGGTCCCACGTTCGACGCTTCGCTTTCGTCGATGAGCTGACGCAGGCCAACGGGTTCGTGACGAATAAGTGGGGCTTCGCCCGACAGAAGATCGAGGCGCACTACGTGCATTACCTGAACCAACTTTACGACGACTCGCCGAAGTTCTTTGGCCACGCCGTGGACGACTACGACGATCTGTTTTGACGCCATCGTTTGACTTCGAGACTCTGGACAGATAAAGTGTCGAGTGCCTTTTAACAAAAAGTTGCACATTGTTGCGCGGCCCAACTCAATCGAATCGAATGACGACGAGTTTTGGTTCCCAGTTCACTCGCACCGCAGCTCTTTTCTCCTTTTTTCTTTGTTCTTTCCCTATTTTCCCACACAACACACAAACGACAACCCAACATGGCCGACGAAAAAGCTGATGTCGAGAAGATCAAGGACGGAAAGGTGCTCTCTGAGCGTTCATGCACCGACTGTCTCCTCATTATCGTGGCATTCGTTTTCGTGATCGGGTGGATCGTCATCATCTCGGTGGCTGCGTCGTCTGGCAAGCCGACGCGCCTCGTGATGCCTGAGAACTTCCGCGGCCAGCTCTGTGGCGACGACGGCCCGTTGGCCACGTACCCACACGTGTTCTTTCCACGCCCGTCCCGCACATCCTACGGCATCTGCGTGCAGAAGTGCCCAGGCGTCGGGGATTACATCTGCAATGCCGACGAGGAGCCGCTGCTCGCCGATGCCACTGGTCGGTTGGTGCCCAACTTCTACTACAACCACAACCTCACCGAAGCGACGGACGCGGCCGCCCTGTACGCCCGGTGCCTTTTCACGACGTGCTCCGCCGCCGAGCGGTCCGTTCTCGACCGATTCGTAGGCCTCAACCTCAAAGTACAGCAGTACAAGTGCTTCCTGACGTTCTACAAGACGGCGTCGACCATCTATCGCTGCCTACCATCGTCCAATGGCAACGACAACGCCACGTTGGCGGAGAGCGCCGGGGAGTCGCTGCAGACGATCTCGTCCCTCTCAGAGTACACCGGCGCCGCGGCGTTCTTCACGCGAGGCTTCGGCGAAATGGAACAGTGTTGGCCGGTGATTCTGATTTGCTCCTTCACGGCCATGGTCTTCTCTCTGCTGTGGCTCTTCCTGCTGCGCTGGATCCTGAAGCCGCTGGTGTACTTGTGCATCTTGCTGATCCTCGTGCTCCTCATCGTCGTAGGCTATTTGGCGATGCTCATCGCCGACGACCTGGAGAACGTCAAACTTCCCGGTGACACGGCGACCGACAACCAGCTGAAGCTCTGGCGCGCGCTGCAATACGCCGCGTGGATCCTCGCCGCCATGTATATAGTCGTGATGATGTGGATGATCAAGCGCATCAAGATCGCCATCATCATCATGAAGCAGGCGTCCCGCGCCTTCCTCGCGACGCCGTCGATGATCATCGTGCCGCCGATTGTGTTCGTCTTTGTGCTCGGCTGGATCGCCTTCTTCATCGTCACGGCCGTCTATATCCAAACGGTCGGGCAGCTGAAGGACGGGCAGTTCCGCGAGGCCGCCGTCGGCACCTTCGGCGTCCAAGCCGTGAACACAACCGAGTACTTCGCCAACCGCACGTCGACGTCCGCCGCCGACTTCGCCGCGTCTCAAAACATTTCGTCGAACTCGAGCAACAAGACGCTCAACTCGTCGCAGTGGACGCAAAGTGAGCAGGTGAAGGCCATGCACGCGTACAACTTTTTCGGCTTCTTGTGGGCCACGAGCTTCTGCATCATGTTTGGGTACTTCTGCATGGCCATGAGCGTCGTTGCCTATTACTTCTCCGCAACCCAAGAAGAGGTGCAATTCGCCGAAAGCTCGGAGGCTGATGTTCGCGAGAAGGGCCGCACTCGCGGCACGCCGACGTTCGTCATCCTCCGCTCTCTCTTCATTGCCCTCCGCTACCACCTCGGGACGATTTTGTTCGGCTCGCTTCTTATTGCTATCGTGCAATTCATCCGCGCGCTCATGGTGTATCTCGAGGAGCAGTTTTTGCACGAGTGGAAGGAGATGGCCACCGTGAAGTGTTTGATCTACTGCATCGACTGCTGCCTCGCGTGCATCGAGCGCTGCATCAAGATCATCTCCAAGAACGCTTTTATCATTACGTGCATCAAGAACACGAACTTCTGCAGCTCCGCGGGCCGCGCCATGGGCATCCTCGTCAACAACGCCGCGCGTGTTTCCATCCTGGCCATGTTGGCCACCGTCGCGTGCTTCGTGCTCAAGGTGTTCATCGTGGGCTGCAACATGATCGTGGCGTGGGGCCTCACGCGCGTCCCCAGCTTGACGAAGAACCGCAAGGTCGAGAGCGGCCTCTTCCCGCTGATGGGCATTCTCATTATCAGCTTCATCATCGCGACGCTGTTCATCAACGTCTACGAGTGCTGCGTCGACACCATCATGATGTCCTTCCTCATCGACGAGGAGGACCTCGGCGGCGCCTTCATGGACAAGGAGCTGGCGGAGTTGCTCGGCCTGTTCAAGGACGCGGAGGACGCGCGCATGAACTACGAGAAGCAACTCAAGAACGCCACGGCGAAGAAGAAGGTCGCCGGAACGGAGGCCACGGAACCGCCAGCGCAGTAGTAGAAGGCGCAAGCAGGATGCGGCGATCCTGCCTGCCGCCTGCCTGCCTGCCGCCTGCCTGCCTGCCTGCCTGCCTGCCGTCTGCCCGTCTCCACACGGCAAAGTCGTCAACGTTTCGCGGCTTATGAGTAGGAGGGAGGAAAATACGGGTACGGGGAAGGGGGGGGGGGGGGGG
>ERZ1292630.4134-Hain-H41-02um-R3-4134-length-12419-cov-20_pt1 | contig 12419 bp, 9 predicted proteins | sample MGYA00564408_ERZ1292630 | MGnify/ENA primary metagenome ERZ1292630 (study PRJEB36523, sample SAMEA6512641) | groundwater metagenome | collected 2019-01-08 | study: AquaDiva: Metagenomics assemblies of 32 groundwater samples | reverse complement strand
ATCTCTCGACGGTCTCACGCAAAGACGTACAGCGGATGGTGAAGAAGGGCACGATCGGCGAAGGAATGTTGCCCAAGGTCCATGCCTGCTTGGATGCGCTCGGCGGCGGCGTTGGCAAAGCCCATATCATCGATGGCCGAATCCCTCATGCCATACTTCTCGAAGTGTTCACGCATAAGGGTATCGGGACCGAAATCACATCGTAATCGGTTCATCCCGGTCAAGTTTATGTTGTGGTAACCCAGCGCTTTCGAATCACCCGCCATCTCGAGCACCTCGTCGGCGAGCGTCACCCTGAGGCGAGCCCTCGCGCACTTAGGAAGACGGCGCACTATCTGGCCACGCAGTTTGCCAGGTCAGGATGGATTACCAGCGGCCAGCCCGTGAATGTGTGGGGCAAGGTCTATCGCAATGTGGTGGCGACCAAGTATCCGGACAGGCCGGGCCGGGGAGGGGAGTTGCCCCCGCTCCTGATCGGAGCCCACTACGACACCGTATCCGGGTCGCCGGGCGCGGATGATAACGCGAGTGGGCTCGTGGTCCTTCTTGAAGTGGCATCGCGACTCAGCGCGCAACCTCTCGCGCGACCAATCTGGCTCGTGGCCTTCTGCCTTGAAGAGCAGGATCGACTGGGAAGTCAAGCGTTCGTGTCCCGCTTGAAGGCCGAACGATGTGAGTTGGCCGGTGCGATCATCCTGGAATGTGTAGGGTTCGCCAGGAGCGAGGCGGGCACACAGCAGGTTCCACCAGCGGTGCCTATCGCGGTGCCGACCCAAGGAGATTTTCTCGCCATTGTGGGCAACGAGGCATCCCGGTCCTTGGTGTGTCAGCTTGAACAGGAGGCCCGGCAGCATGCGGCCAAGCTCAAGACCCTGTCATTGGTGGTGCCGGGCCGAGGGGAGGCCATGCCCCATACCCGCCGCAGCGACCATGCCTCGTTCTGGGATGCAGGCTATCCAGCCGTGGTGTTGACCGATACGGCGAACTTCCGGAACCCGCACTATCATCGTGCGACCGATACCCTGGACACGCTGAATCTCGAATTTCTCTCGAACGTGGCAGCAACGGTGACCGCAACCGCGACGCAGATCGCTGGAGTAGCACCATGAAGGCGAGTCGCACGAAACTCCCTCCCGCAACCAGCTGTCTGATAACCGATGTCTATGGCCGTCTCGACTATGGCGCGCTGGGGCCGGTCTACTGTTATGAAGGCGGCGACGAGTTTTGGCGAGCGAAGCGGGGGCCTTGTGAACGGCTCGGGAGTCTGGTTGCCGTGGCATTGAGGAAGAAACTCAGGCGAGGCGGTCGCAGTCTCTATGTCGGCGCCGGGGTGGCGGAGCTTCCTGCTGCAATTATGGAAACAGTGGAGCTGGGGCGGATAGTGGAACCCTATAATCTCCGGAGAGTCGAAGTCGCAGCTCTCAACCGTGCCTGCCATTCGATTCCCCTCACGTTCCATGCGGCTGATGCAGCCAAAGCGAAGGGCCGATTCGATCATCTCTGGCTAGTCAGTGTGTTGAATGACCCTGAGCGATTCCCGCATCTGTCGCCTCTGTCTTATGGGCGAGGCAATCCTCTTACCCTCGACCCCCTGAAATTCGAGAAAGAGCGCTGCATCGTGCGTGCGTTAGTCGCCCGTTGCATGGGAAAACTCGCCAGGCCAGGTCTCGTCACGACCACGACTGAAGAAGTCATATGGATTGCAGAGTGGTGCCACCGGCATCGAGTGCCCTATCGAGTCGGGAAACGCGACTATCCGACGGCGCTGGTAGGAGATCCGATTTGTTTCATTACAATTGGCAAGAGCGAAGGGGCAGGCCGAGGCTGAGGCTAAGGTTGAGGGGGAAATCAGCCTCAGCCTGTCTCGCGTAGTGATCTTGTTAGACTCGGAACCCCGGTTTGGCTTTTGAGGTGTTGTCCAAATACTGGCCCGCGTACTTCACGTAGTTCTCCGCCGACTCTTTAATCCATGCGAGTTCTTCAGCTGTAACGGATCGCTTTACCTTCGCGGGTGAACCAAGGATCAGGCTGTTGGGTGGGACGATGGTCTGTTCGGTAATCAGCGCGCCGGCCCCTACGACGGAGTCTTCTCCAATTACGGCGCCGTCCATGATGATCGCGCCCATCCCGATCAGTACACGGTCCTTGATCGTGCAGCCGTGGAGTATTACCCCATGGCCAATGGTCACCTCGTTGCCGATGCTCAGCGGATGGGTATCGTGGGTGACATGGAGCATACAGAGATCCTGCACGTTCGTCCGGTCACCGATCCTAATATAGTGCACGTCTCCGCGAATGACAGTATGGAACCAGACGCTGCAATGCTCACCCAGCACGACGTCGCCGATGACGATGCCGGTCTCTTCGATAAAACAGGATGCGGGAACGGTGGGTTTGATACCTTGAAAGGTGCGGATCATGCCGCGCACTGTAGGGGAATCAACAGGCAATCTGCAATGGGAAAGCAGCTCAGGCCCCGTGCCTCTCGCCCGATCCTAGCGGTTCACGCTTCACGAACGACGCTTCACGAGAAACGCGCCCGTACCTGCTCGATCGTGCGCAGCAACGATTGATGGCTTTGGCAACCTGCGATGAGCCTCGCATCGGAGACCGTGACGGGCTTGTAGGGCTTGATGAACCGGTCTTTCAGGCGGGCGATCCGAGCCGCGGAGAGGTTCAATCGTTCTGTGGAAATCGCGCCTGACGCCACCGCCTGCTCAATGGCTCCGAAGGCGGCGACTTCCCGATCCCGATCTTTACAAATCAGCAGGACATCGCATCCCGCCAGTACTGCGCGTACCGCAGCGTCTTCCACGCCATAATGGTCGATGATCGCGTGCATCTCTAAGTCGTCCGTCAACACCACTCCATCGTATTTCAACTCCTGGCGCAAGAAACTGTTGATGATAGCCGGCGAAAGCGTGGCAGGCAATTCTGGATCGAGAGCCCGGTAGAGCACATGTGCGGTCATCATCGACGCGATCCCCTGCGCAATCGCATGACGGAACGGGGGAAACTCGATGGTCTCCAACCGTTCCCGTGATGCCTCGACCACCGGAAGCTCTTTGTGGGAATCGGTATTGGTATCCCCGTGACCGGGAAAATGTTTTCCGCAGGCCACGACCCTGTTGCCTTGCAGCCCCGCCGCTGTCGCCATCCCCAATTCACAGACCACACCCGGGGTCGTGCCGAACGCCCGATCTCCGATGACCGGATTGTCCGGATTACTATTGACGTCGAGCACCGGCGCCATATTCATGTTCACGCCCACCGCCCTCAGTTCTTTGGCAATGGTTGCGGCAGCCGCGTAGGCCAATTCAGTTGACCCGCTGCGGCCCAACAGGTCGCAGGGCGGGAAAATCGTAAAGCCTTTCGGCAGACGGGAAACCCGACCGCCTTCCTGATCGATCGAAATCAACAGCGGCGAATGGGGACTGCAGGCTTGCAGGTCATTGGTTAGGTCGACCATCTGGCCGACGGATTCCAGATTCCGCGAGAAGAGAATCACCCCCCCCGGCTTGTACTCTTTGATGAACGAAGCCAGATCGGGCGTCACCGACGTGCCCAGAAATCCGACCATGAAGAGTTGCCCGATTTTGTCGCGTGAAGTCATGTAGCCTTTCCAAGGCTAAGGCTTAGGCCGAGGCTAAGTAGGCTTTGCGGTCTTCCACTCTGAACCTCAGCCTCAGCCTGCCTATAAACTCCGGTCAATGAGATACTGCACCAGCAACCTGGTTCCAATCCCTGTGGGACCTTTCGGAATATAAGCCCGTTCCCGCTCGCTCCAATCCGTACTGGCAATATCGAGATGTACCCAGGGGCAGTCCCCCACGAACTTGCTCAAAAAGAGCGCCGCGGTGATCATGCCGCCGCCACGGCCACCGATGTTGCGCATGTCGGCGACATCGCTCTTGAGCTGTTCGAAATATTCCTCCCACAAGGGCATCTCCCACACTCGCTCGCCGGCCTTCTGCCCCGACTTTCGCACCTGTTCTTTGAGCGCCTGGTCGGTGCCGAACATCCCGATGGCAAATTGGCCGAGCGCCACGACGCAGGCCCCTGTGAGCGTGGCAATGTCGATCAAGGCCGCCGGTTTATAGCGCATTGCATAGGCGAGGCCGTCGGCCAGGATGAGCCGGCCTTCCGCATCCGTGTTCTGCACTTCGACGGTTTTTCCCGACAGCGTTGTCACGATATCGCCCGGCTTCATCGCCCGGCCCCCAGGCATATTTTCCGCCACGGGCAGGATACTGATGAGACGCAACGGGAGCTTGAGTCTGGCCGCTGCCCGGATCGAAGCCAGCACCTCGGCTCCCCCCGTCATATCGGCCTTCATATGTTCCATATTTTCGGCCGGCTTCAGCGAAATTCCACCCGTATCGAAGGTGATCGTTTTCCCGACCAGCACAACCGGCCGCTCGTCCTTTTTCTTGGTTCCGTTGTACTCAAGGATGATGAACTTGGGCGGCTCCTGGCTTCCGCGCGATACACCGAGTAGCGCCCCCATCCCCAATTGTTCCATTTCTTTCTGCTCGAGAATCTTGATTGCAATCCCTTCAGTCTTGGCGATGGTCTTCGCTTCGTCGGCGACTCTGGCGGGAGTCAGAACGTTGGAAGGATGATTGCAGAGGTCTCGGACAAAGACGGTGGCCTCTGCCGTGGCACCGCCGCGCCGGACTCCTTCAGTCACCTGCCGCAACTGATCCTTTTGCTGGGCGAGAATTTTCATCTCCGCGACGTCTTGCCCTGAAGCAGCCTCGCTCCGATAGACCGTGAACTGATAACTGCCCAGGATCGCCCCTTCAACCATCGCTTGCGCCACCTCGACCCATGACATCCTGTTAGGCTTCACCGTTGGAAGCACGACTGCAAAGGACCCGACTTTCGCCTGACGGACGCGCTTCGCGGCTGAGCCCATCGCTTGCCGGATCGTCTCCAGCGTGACCTCGCTTTTCTTGCCCAGCCCGACCAGCACCACCCGTTTTGCCGGTACCTTGTCCTGCGTGTGATACAGCAAGACTTCGTTGGCCTTGCCTTCGAATTCCTTGGATTGCACCAGCTTGCTCAACGAACCTCCAAGGGCACGATCGAGCGGGGCCGCACCCTGTTTGGCCAGTGCCTCTCCTTCACAGTGCGTGAGCACCAACACCTCTGCCGACGCAGTGTCCGCTTGCTCAACTTGTGCCGTGACTTGCATGATCTTCATTCGCGTCTCCTTGATTCTCGTGGCTCGTTATCCGCGCGGGACTCGCGAGACTTGCGAGGCAAGCGGGACGGATGACGGTTCGAGATCCGAAGTTCGAGGTTTTTGGAACTTCGAACCCAGAACTTCGAACTTCGTGTCACGCCTGTCGCGCACGTCTTGCTTGTCTCGCTCACACTTCACACCCCTCGCATATCTGGCGCCCAGATGTATTTGTGCATCTGCAATTGAAAACGGACCGGCAGACGATCGGCCAGGATCCATTCGGCCAGCTCACGCAGATCAAGTGAACCGAAGACCGGGCTGAAATGCACCGTACAACGGTTTGCCAAGTCATACCGGGCAAGAGTTTCACGGGCCCAGTCGTAGTCGGCTCGGTCAGCCAACACAAATTTCGCCTCGTCTTTGGCTGCCAGCTGGGAAAGATTCAGCCAGTGCATCCGATCGGTCATATCGCTCCCCGGACACTTCACGTCCAGGATGACATGGACACGTGGATCGACCGGCGCAATATCGACTGCGCCACTGGTTTCAAGGAGGACTGTATAGCTGGCATCGCAGAGTCTGGTCATCAAGGGGAGGCTCTCGGGCTGGGCAAGCGGTTCCCCTCCTGTGACCTCCACGAGACGGCAGCCATAGGTCTGTACCTTCTCCAGGACCTCTTCGAGCGAGCATTCCTGCCCTCCATGAAAGGCATAGTCGGTATCGCACCAGGTGCAGCGGAGCGGGCATCCGGTCAGCCGTACAAACACGCAGGGCTGTCCGGCGTAGCTCGACTCACCTTGAATGCTATGGAAGATCTCGGTGATACGCATAAGAATGCTTAAGTCATAAAGTCGTAAAGTCTGAAAGTCATCAGGTCTTCTGATAAGTGATCAAGTCTGCAAGTCAAAAAGTCGTCAAGTCTGAAGGTCGAATGTCCGAGACTTGATGACTTGAAGACTTTCTGACTTGATGACGTTCCGACCTGACGACTTTATGCAATTTCGTTTCACTTCCATGTTTCGACCGGCCAGCCGAGGCGTTGCGCGGTGCGAGCCATGCCCCGGATTGGGTTAACGACCAGGGGGTGCCCGACCATTTCAAGGAGGTCGTGATCGCCCGGGCTGTCGCCATAGGCATAGGAACCGGTTAAATCCAGACCCATTTCCCGGGCGTGGGCGAGGATCAGCTCACGTTTGCCATGGCCATAGGGCAACGGGGGAATCAACGCACCGGTATAGACGGAGTCCCGTTGCTCCGGCTTCGCCGCGAAGACCGTGGACACGCCTAAAAACTCCGCGAGGGGTTCGATTAAAAAATCAGGCGCGCCGGTCACAAGAATCAGCTGGTGACCTGCCTGTCGATGCTCGTCCAGCTTTGCGCGGCCCTGCGCGGACAGCCTGCCGATCATATGGGTCTGACAGAACTCCCGGGCATAGGATTCAATGTCTGTGGAGCGCTTGCCCGCCAGGTACACTTTTCGCTCCCGGAGCGGGTGCAGCGAAAATGGAGGCATGTGCCCCGCCAGCCAGGCGGCACTTCGGCTCAACTCGCCCCATCCCACTAGGCCACGCCGCCACAGAAACCGGAAGAATCGTACCTCACTGGCCTCTCCCGGCAAGAGTGTATTGTCGACGTCGAACAACGCAGCGACGGACCCCTCTGCCCGTCGTTGAACGACATCATCGAGTGTAGACGTGAGGTTGTGACGATTTTGCGCAACGTTGGAGGATCCGGTGAGCATGAGCGGCCCAATTCTACCGGAGCCTCCATTGATTGACAAGGATTTTGGCCCACTTCTATAATGCGCCTCCCTCGGACTTGTATTCGTTATTCGTGAAGCGTGAATCGTAAATCGTGAAGCGCGGACACGAAACAACGTGACAGTCTGTTTCAAGGTCTTCTGTTGCAGGAGCTTCAAAAAGCCCTGCAACAAGGCCGCAGCAAGCGCAAGCCCGAAGCGTACTGCTGAGTACGTTGAGGGTTTAAGCGACGCGAGAACGCAGTTGCGGGGGTTTTTCAAGCTCCTGTTGAGTGCCGAAGTGGTGAAATGGCAGACACGCACGTTTGAGGGGCGTGTGGCGCAAGCCGTGCGGGTTCAAGTCCCGCCTTCGGCACCAAATTAAACTTCCTCGTTCCTACACCTCTGTTCAGGACCACCAGCGAGGGTCTGCGCTTATGCGGTTTTTGCAGTCCGATCTGCGCCGAAACGACAGGGCTGGGATTCGCCGCTGGAACGCTCCTGTCACATCTTCTGTTTTCCATTTCCGCTTCACTCGTCGTCAGATTCTTTCCGCACAACTCAGCGGCATCGGTGCGATCGTAGCCTCTGCATGTCGCTACGTCGATACTGATGATCCGCGCCCATCCGCAATACATCGCCATCTTGTGTGGCAAGGAGTCGCACCATGAGTAGTGCCGGACATTTGTCTGACTTGGACTTGCTGCGAGGCCAGGTTGCCGACCTGTCGCGCCAGCTGGCCGAGCGGGACCGCTCAATGCAGGATCTCCATGAACAGACCCAACTCTTGCGAACCATCGTCGAAGGCACAGCGTCTCAGACAGGGGATGAGTTCTTCGCTTCACTCGTCACACACTTGACCTCGACGCTGCATGTGCAATATGCGGTGATCAGTGAAGTGCTTGAAGTACCCTTCAGGAAGATTCGCACCCTCGCGGTCTCGGACGGAGAGATCCTTATCGACAACTTCGAATATGATCTTGAACATACGCCTTGTGCCATCGCACTGACACAGACCTTTGCCTGCTTCAACCGGGATCTCCAGGCCACGTTTCCTCAGTTCCAGCGTCTAGTAGACCTTGGAGCCGAAAGCTATTGCGCTGTGCCGGTCTGGACGAAAGGCGGAGCAGTCAGTGGATTGCTTGTCGTGATGGATACGAAGCCTCTGGAAAACAGCGACGATCTGCAATCTCTGTTAGGAGTCTTTGCCCCGCGCATTGCGGCGGAGTTCGAACGGAGGCGAGCTGAGCAGGAACGTACCCAAGCTCTGGCCGATTTACACAATGTCATTGAAGCGATCCCCGACATCGTGTTCGCTCTGAACACCCAAGGCAACATGGTGAAATGGAATCGGCGTGTCGTGGATGTCACGGGATACAGCCCTGAGGAATTGCTGCACATGCCTGCCTTGGCCTTCGTGCCCCCGGAAGAACAGACTCATACCGCCACTGCCATTCAGCGGGCCTTCACGGAAGGATACGCCGAGCTTGAAGGCCAGCTGTTGACCAAGGATCATCGCCTCATTCCCTATCACTGGACCGGCGCCCTGCTTAAGAATTCTCACGGCGAGCCCGTCGGCATCACCGGAATCGGACGAGACGTGTCTGACAAAAAGCGGGCGGAAGAGGTGTTACGGAAGAGCGAACAGCGTTTCGCGCTGGCTGTAGAGGGATCCACCGATATCCTCTGGGATGCCCAGCGGCTGCCAGGTGAGCCCTGGTATGCGTCACAGACACCGATTTGGTGGTCGCCACGAGTCCGTGAACTGCTGGAACTAGAAGAATCAGACCGGTTCGAGACGTTCGAACAGTGGATTGCCCGGCTCCATCCCGCTGACAAGGATCGCGTGTTCGGCCAACTGGCCGCGCATGTCGAACAGCGTGTTCCCTACGATGTCGAATACCGGCTCCGCACCAATGCAGGCGACTATCGCTGGATTCGCGGGCGCGGGCAGGCGCTATGGGATGAGCAGGGAGAACCATATCGAATGTCCGGCTCTTGCCAAGACATCACCGATCGCAAGCGGGCGGAAGAGGCCCTGCGCGAGAAACAGCGTCAGCTCACAGAAGCTCAACGTTTGGCAAGGATAGGGAGTTGGCATTGGACCGTCGAGACTGACACCGTTACCTGGTCGGATGAGCTCTACTCAATTTTTGGCAGAGATCCCAAGCAGCCCGCGGTCAGCTATAAAGACCACCCCAATATCTACACGGCGGACAGTTATGCTCGACTCGAGAAAGCCGTTACCCAAGCGTTGGCGACAGGGGCACGCTACGAACTTGAGCTTGAATTCATTCACGCTGATGAGACCCATCGCTGGGGTGTTGCACGGGGAGAGCCGGTGGAGAGGGAGGGAGGCCCTATTCTTAGCCTGCATGGAACCTTCCAGGACATTACCGAACGCAAGCAGGTCGAGCAAGCCTTGCACGCCAGCGAAGAGCGATTCACCCTCGCCGTCCACGGTTCGAACACCGGGATTTGGGACTGGGATCTCCGGACCGGCAAGACCTACTTCTCACCGCTCTGGAAAAGTATGTTGGGATATGAAGAGCACGAACTCCGAGGAGAACTCTTTGAGTGGGAGGAGCGCCTCCATCCCGATGACCGAAAGCGGTCATCGGCAACAGTACGGGCATACCTGGAAGGGACAACTCCACAATATGAACTTGAACACCGTCTGCGTCACAAGGATGGCAGTTACCGGTGGATCCTTACTCGGGGGGTCTCCATTTCCGATGCCGAAGGAAAGCCCTATCGCATGGCCGGCTCTCACATCGACATCACGGAACAGAAGCAGACCCAGGAGGCCCTGATCCAGAGTGAGCGCCAGATGCGAACCGTCCTCGATGCCCTACCCGTGGGTGTCTGGTTTACCGATCGAGCTGGCAAGCTGCTCCTCGCAAACCCGGCTGCGAAACAGATTTGGTCGAACATCAAACAGATTGGGCTGCAGACTGAGAACCACCAGGTGGGTTGGTGGGAGACCATCGAACCAGCCAACGAGCCCCATCGCTGGGCCTTGAGTCAAGTACTCACGACAGGTGTTCCTTCGCAGAACGAAACCTTCGACTTTGAATGTCTCGATGGGACGAAGAAGACCATTCGTAATTCGACCGTTCCGGTCAAAAACGAGGCAGGCGTGATCCTCGGCGCTATTGTGCTGAACGAAGACATTACCACGTTGCGGCAGGCCCAGGCAGCGCTTCAGTTGACTCAGTTCTCCGTCGACCATGCGGTTGAAGGATTCCTCTGGGTCGGGGCTGACGCCAGTATTTTTCATGTCAACGATTCGATATGCCGGATGTTGGAATATACCTGGGAAGAACTCACAACTATGACCATGTGCGACATCGACCCGAATCTTTCTTCGGAAGTCTGGCCTGCACATTGGGAAGAGTTGAAGGAGAAAGGATCCTTGACGTTCGAATCGAAATATTGGTCGAGGACCGGACGTGTGCTGGACATGGAGATCACCGTCAACTATCTGCAGCATGAGGGGAAAGAATACAACTGCGCCATCATGCGGGATATTGGAGAGCGCAAGCGGGCGGAGGAAGCGTTGCGGCTTGCGAGATTTACGATGGAGCGGGCCGCCGACGCTGTGTACTGGATCAATCCGCAGGCCAAGATTCTGGACGTGAACAAGGCGGCCAGCCTCATGCTGGGCTATTCGAAAGACGAGTTGTGCGCCATGACCGTCCACGATCTGAATCCTGACTTTCAGGCGGACAGGTGGCCGGAGTTTTGGACCGAAACTCACCGGCGCGGGGCGATGATGTTTGAGACGGCCCATCGGGCCAAGAACGGTCGGGTGGTCCCCATCGAAGTGAGTAGCAATTTTCTGGCCTACGAAGGCAAGGAATACCATTGTGCGTTCGTGCGCGACATCACGGTTCGCAAGCGAGCTGAAGAGGTTCTCCGCCAGCGAGAGCGTGACTTACAGGCCGCGCTTCAAGAGCGCGAGCGGATCAGCCAAGATCTGCACGATGGTATCTTACAGTCGCTTTTTGCCGTGGGCCTCGCCCTCGAATCGGCCAAATTGACGATGCCTCCAAGGAACCTCAAGATGTCCAGAGCATCACTCAATCAGTCCATTGATCAGTTGAACGATGTCATGCGCGAGATCCGGAACTTCATCGCAGGGCTGGACTCAGACCTGCTCCAGGGGAAGAATCTTCCGGCAGCGCTGAAGCAGATGCTGGCATCACTGACGGAGCACCAGGCGACGCGCGTGCGCCTTGCGGTCGAGGACCGTGCCGCGAAGGCCCTATCGACTGAACAGTCCCTGCACCTGATCCGTGTCATCCAGGAAGCAGTGAGTAATTGTATCAAGCATGGCCATGCGCAAGAGGCTAGGGTATCGCTCAAGATGCTGAAGCGGGGTGTCCGGCTGAGCGTGCGAGACAACGGCCGTGGATTCAACCAGGACGCCGCCAAGAAAACTGGGCATGGATTAGCCAATATGGCCGCCCGTGCGCAGAAGATCGGCGGGAAGTTTTCCGTCTTGTCAAAGGTGAATGAGGGAACAAGTATCGTGCTCGATTTGCCGAGAGAGACCGCCGATGTCAGCCGCTAAGGTCAAGCCGATTCGTCTCCTCTTGGTCGACGATCACCAGGTGGTTCTTGTCGGCTTGCGAACGGTCTTACACAACAGACAGGGCATTACCGTCGTCGGGGAGGCAGGATCCAGAGCCGACGCGGTGCGGGTGGCCAAACGGCTCAAACCGGACGTTGTACTGATGGATGTCCGACTCCCGGATGGCTCCGGGATTGAAGCCTGTCGTGATATTCTTGGCCATCATCCCACGACGCGAGTGATCTTTCTCACATCGTTCGCCGATGATGAGTTCGCCCTGGCGGCTGTGCTGGCCGGCGCACAGGGTTATGTTCTCAAGAATATCGACTCCGACTTGCTCGTTCAATCGATTCATGCCGTTTTCAATGGTCAATCGCTGCTCACTCCTGCCCTCACCCAACGGGCGCTGGCTCGGGTGAAAGCCAGGCCGGCTCAAGCAGGCCCGGTGCGAACACAGTCCCTTGCCCCTCAGGAAGAGCGAGTCCTGGCGCTGGTGGCGGAAGGTTTGACCAACAAGGAAATTGGGGCCGCGCTGCAACTCAGCGATAAGACGGTCAAGAACTATCTCTCCAACATATTCCAGAAGCTGCACATCACGCGACGCGCACAGGCCGCCACTTTTTTCGCGAAGCGTCAGCCCTGACGGCGCGACAGGGGGTGAAGCGTATCGCGCGTATGAGTTTCAGATTTCGAGTTTCTCGTTTCAAGTTTCGAGTTTCTGGTTTAAAGTTTTTGAAGGTTACCTTTGGACAATATGATCTCTAAAGTTTGAAACCAGTAATTCTACGATTCGGAGTCGTTCGTCAACGCTGAGGTGAAGCCCACATTATCCATGAACACTTCTGCTGCAATCGCCGATCCACTGCTACGACGAGCCTTCGGCCGGCGGGCTCGCCCCTCGGACCCTCACCGTACTG
>ERZ1292630.4133-Hain-H41-02um-R3-4133-length-12420-cov-6_pt1 | contig 12420 bp, 13 predicted proteins | sample MGYA00564408_ERZ1292630 | MGnify/ENA primary metagenome ERZ1292630 (study PRJEB36523, sample SAMEA6512641) | groundwater metagenome | collected 2019-01-08 | study: AquaDiva: Metagenomics assemblies of 32 groundwater samples | reverse complement strand
TCGCCATCACGGTGGGGATCTTCTACTTCATGATCATCCGTCCCCAGCAGAAGCGGCAGAAGGAGACGGAGGCCATGCTCGCCTCCGTGAAGAAGGGCGACCGCGTACTCACCACGGGCGGCATCTACGGCACCGTCGTCGGGACCAAGGACGACGTGGTCGTGTTGAAGGTGACGGACGAGGTGAAGATGGAATTTTCGCGCGCGAGCATCGTGCAGGTGAAGGAGCGCGGTGAGTAGAGAGCCGCTCCCGCTTCGCTTCCTCGGCGACCCCGTCCTTCGCCGCAAGGCCGACGCGGTCTCCGCCGTCACGCCCGACATCCGCGATCTCATCGAGGTGTTGTTCGCCACGATGTACGCGGAGGAGGGGGTGGGACTCGCGGCGCCGCAGGTGGGCCGCTCCATCCGCGTCTTCGTGGTCGACGTGGAGGCGGAGGAAGAGGGGGGCGAGCGCGTGAAGCAGGCGTTCGTGAATCCGCTCATCCGGGAGCGCTCGGGCGAGATCGTGGGCGAAGAGGGCTGCCTCTCCATTCCCGGGCTCCGCGCCGACGTGAAGCGTGCCGCGCGAGTCGTCGTGGAGGCCACCGACGCCGAGGGCAAGCCGTTCCGCATCGAGGCCGAGGGGCTCCTGGCCCGCGCGCTCCAGCACGAGCAAGACCACCTCGACGGAATTCTCTTCCTCGATCGCCTCGGCCCGATCACGCGCCGCCTCCTCGAGGCGAAGTGGAAGCGCGTGCGGCCCGACGGCGATTCCACGGGCGCCTCCGACTCCACCGAAGGCGGCGCCTCCGGAGCCGCGCCGTCGCGCTGAGGGGCGCCATGCGCCTCGTCTACTACGGCACCCCCGAACACGCCGTCCCGCCGCTCCGGCGCCTGGTCGCCGACGGCCGGACGCCGCTCCTCGTCGTCACACGCCGCGACAAGCCGAAGGGGCGCGGGCTCGCGCTCCAGCCTTCTCCCGTCCGCGCCGCGGCCGAGGCGCTCGGCATTCCCGTCGTCACGCCAGACCGCGCCAGCGCCGCCGAGGAAGTCGAGCGCGTCCGCGCCCTCTCGCCCGATCTCCTGGTCGTCGTCGCCTACGGGCAGATCCTGAGCCCCGCACTCCTCGCCGTACCGCGCCTGGGCGCGCTGAATGTCCACTTCTCGCTCCTCCCGCGGCATCGTGGCGCGGCGCCCGTCCAGGCGGCGCTCCTGGCGGGGGACGCGGAGACGGGGGTCAGCACGATGTGGATGACGGAAGGGCTCGACGAGGGCCCCGTTTTCTTGGAGCGCGCGACGCCGGTCGCGCCCGAGGAGAACGCGGAAGCGCTGGGGGTCCGGCTCGCCGCCATGGGGGCGGAACTCCTCGCGGAGTCGCTCGCTCTCATCGGACGCGGCGTGGCGACGCGCCGGGAGCAGGACCACGACCGCGCCACCTACGCGCCGAAGTTGAAGAGCGCCGACGCGCTGCTCTCGTTCACCGACGCGGCCGAACTGCTCGCGCGGCGCGTGCGCGCCTATACGCCGGAGCCGGGCGCCTGGCTCGATCTCGAGTCGGGACGGCTGGTGGTGCTGGAGGCCAGCGCCGGCGACGCGGCCGGCGCGCTTGCGAATCCCGCCGCGCCCCGCGGCCTCGATCCCTTGCCGGCGCCGGCGGGAACCGTGCGCGCCATCGATCGCGCGCGTGGACTCGGGGTGGCGTGCGGCCGGGGAACGCTCTGGCTGAAGCGCGTCCGTCCCGCGGGCCGGAAGGAGATGTCGGGCGCCGACTACGCGAACGGCGCGCGGCTCACGACCGGCTCGCTCCTTCCGCTCCGCGCGGAGTCCGCATGAGCGGACCCCCGCGCCGCACGCCGCCGCGCCGGAGGAAGACGCCTCCGCGCGAACTCGCCCTCCAGATCCTCCACGACGCCGAGAGCCGGAGTGCCTACGCCGACCGCCTCCTCGAGACGCGGCTCCGCGCGAACGCGCTCGAACCGCGCGACGCGGCGTTCGTGACGACGCTCGTGCAGGGGACGCTTCGTTATCGCGCGCTCCTCGATCACCACCTCGACGCGCTCCTGGGAGCGCGCCCCGACGGCCTGGCGGGGCTCCCGCTCTGGATTCGCACCGCGCTTCGGCTCGGCGCCTATCAGATGCTGGTTCTGACGCGCGTCCCGGTCTCGGCCGCCGTGGCGGAGAGCGTCGAGCTGGCGAAACAGTACGGCCACCCCGGGACGGCGGGCCTGGTGAACGCCGTGCTCCGGCGGCTCGCTTCCGGCGAGCGCGCCGCGTTCCCCTCGCGGGAGGCCGATCCGGTCGCCCATCTCGCCGTCGCGACGTCGCACCCGCGGTGGCTGGTGGAGCGCTGGGTCGCGCGCCTGGGCGTGGAGGAGGCGGAACGGCTCATGCGCGCCGACAACGACGAGCCCGCGATCACGGTCCGCCCCAATCTCCACCGGCTGAGAATGGCGGTCTTCGAGGAGGCGCTCCACGCCGAGGGGCACGAATCGGTGGCGGGGCCGAACGGAGGCCCGGTGCGGGTCGTCGCGGCCGGCTACGTTCCCAGCCGCTCGCAACTCTTCCGCCAGGGAATGTTATGGCTTCAGGACGAGGCGGAGTCGGTCGTCCCGCTCCTCCTCGGCGCAAGGCCGGGAATGCGCGTGCTCGACTACTGCGCCGCTCCGGGCGGAAAGGCGGCGGCGCTGGCGGAGGCGGTGGCGCCCAACGGGCTCATCGTCGCCATGGAGCGCCACGCCAGCCGCGCGCGCTCCATGCGCGAGAACCTGGCCGAGCGGCTCCGGATGCCGCGGATCGCGGTGGTCTGCGCCGACGGCCTGCGGCCCCCCTTCGCGGCGCCGTTCGACGCCGTGCTGGTGGACGCTCCCTGCAGCGGCCTCGGGGTCCTTCGCCGTCGCGCCGACGCGCGGTGGCGGAAGGAAGCCCCGATCATTTCCGAGATGGCGACGCTCCAGCGGGCGCTCCTTCACGCGGCCGCGGCCCTTGTCCGGAAGGGCGGCGTCATGGTGTATAGTGTCTGCTCTCTGGAACCGGAAGAGACCGACGCGACCGTGAAGGAATTTCTCGACACACATTCCTCGTTTGTCATGGAAGACGCGCGTCCCCACGTGCCGCCGGCCTTTCGCGGCGCCGACGCCGCGATCCGGGCATTTCCCCACATTCACGGGACCGACGGCGTCTACGCCGTCCGCCTCCGGCGCGCATGAACGATCGCGAAAAGGTCTCCCTCGAGGATCTGGCCCCCGAAGTCGGCGCGCCTCCGGCCAATCGCCGGCGCGGCCCCCGCTTCAATCTCGTGACCGGCACCCTCCTCCTCTCGGCCATCGCGCTGGTCGGCGGCTTCCTCATCGTGAACCTCGTCCTCATGCCGTCGCTGACGCGGCAGGGGGAGGAGGTCCGAGTTCCGGACCTCGTTGGACTGAGCGAGCGGGAAGCGGAGCGCTCCCTGGCCGGCGGCGAACTGCGCCTCTCCAAGATCTCCGAGCAGTGGAGCCCCGACGTGCCGCGCGGCTACGTCTCGCGCCAGGATCCGGAACCCGGTTCGGTGGTGAAGCGGGGAAGGCGGATCTCCGTGGTCATGAGCCTTGGCGCCCAGGGAACGACGGTCCCGGTGGTGGACGGGGAATCGATCCAGCGCGCCGAGATCATGCTGGAAGGCGCGGGGCTCCGGCGCGGACGGCTGGCGCGCGTCTACACCGACGAGGCGCCGCGCGACATGGTGGTCGCGAGCGATCCGCCCGGAGAAACCGTCGTACAACAGGAGATAGCCGTAGACCTCCTGGTGAGCATGGGATCGCTTCCGCGGGGCTACGTGCTCCCCGAGCTGACCGGCCGCGAGGTGGTTCCCGTGGCGCGCGCGCTCCGCGACGAGGGCTTCGTGGTCGTGACCCGGGCGGGCGGTCCGCGGCAAAAGAGCGGGTTCGTCGCCGGGCAGGAGCCGGCGGCCGGGAGCCGTGTGGCGCCGCGCGACTCCATCGTCCTCTACGCGAACCCATGAGCGCCGCCGCGCATTGGGCGAAGCCGCCTGAAATGCGGCTCTGCCCCTCGCTCCTCTCGGCCGACTTCGCGCGCCTCGGCGAGCAGCTCGCCGTCGTGCAGCGCGCCGGCGCCGACTTTCTCCACATCGACGTCATGGACGCCCAGTTCGTGCCGACTCTCACGTTCGGCCCGATCGTCGTGGAGGCGTGCCGGAAACTGACGTCGCTTCCGCTCGACGTCCACCTCATGGTCGTGGATCCGATGCGATTCCTGGAAGGGTTCGCGCGCGCGGGGGCCGATCATCTGACCGTGCATCTGGAGGCGGTGGCCGATCCAGCGGCCGCGGCCCGGGCCATCCGCGATCGCGGACTGCGCGCCGGCATCGCCATCAAGCCGGGGACGCCGATCGAGCGGATCCTGCCGGCGCTTCCCGACATCGACCTCGCGCTCGTCATGACCGTGGAGCCGGGCGCCGGCGGGCAGGCGTTCTTGCCGGAGTCGCCCGCGCGAATCGCGCGCGTCTGCCAGGCGATCGCCGCGGGCGACTTCGACTGCTTGCTGCAGGTGGACGGCGGCATCGGACCTTCGACGATCGCGGTCGCCGCCCGGGCGGGCGCCGACACCTTTGTCGCCGGGAACTCCGTCTTCCGCGCGCCCGATCCCGCTGTGGCATTGCGCGCGCTCCGCGAGGCGCTCCGAGCCTCGCCCGGCCGGGCCGCGCGCGCGTGAACTTCCTCGTCGTCGGCGGCGCCGGCTACATCGGAAGCGTCGTCTGCGAGGAGCTGGTTCGGGCGCGTCATTCGGTCATCGTTCTCGACGACCTCTCCACGGGGCACCGCGACGCCGTCCCGGCGCTGGCGTATCTGGTGGAGGGGAGCGTGAGCGACGAGGCGGCACTACACGAGTCACTCACTGTGAAGAGCATCGACGCCGTCATCCACCTCGCGGCGAAATCGATCGTCGGCGAATCGGTGAAGCAGCCCGAGGCGTATCACGAGGCGAACGTGGTGAACGGAGTTCGCCTCCTCGACGCGATGCAGCGCCAGGGCGTCCGCACCATCGTCTTCTCCTCCTCCGCGGCCGTCTACGATCCGATCGCGGCCATGCCGCTCCGCGAGTCGTCGTCGCTCCGCCCCGGGAATCCCTACGGCGCCACGAAGCTCGCGTTCGAGCGCGTGCTGGCGGAACGGGCCGACGCCGGCTCCATCGCGCACGTCACGCTTCGCTACTTCAACGTCGCCGGGGCGAGCATCGACCATGGCGAGGACCACCGAGACGAGACGCATCTGATTCCGCTGCTCTTGGACGCGGCGCGCGGCGCGCGCGGACCGGTGCCGGTCTTCGGCACCGACTACGCCACGCCCGACGGCACGGCCGTGCGCGACTACGTCCATGTGTTGGACCTGGCGGAGGCGCACGTCCGGGCGGCGAAGTATCTGGCCGAGGGCGGGGAGTCGGTGACGCTCAATCTGGGATCGGAGCGGGGAGCGTCGGTGCGGGAAGTCATCGGCACGGTGCGCCGCGTGACCGGGCGCGACGTTCCGACCGCCGACGCCGGCCGCCGGGAAGGCGATCCGCCGCTCCTGATCGCCTCGTCCGAATCGGCCCGCCGCGTGTTAGGCTGGAAGCCACAATTCGGAGAACTCGACACGATCGTCGAGACGGCGTGGGCCTGGCGCCAGCGCTACCCGGAGGGCTACGAGTCATGAGCGAAGACGAACGCCTGGTGTCGGTGCGGCGCGTCCAGGACGAGTCGACGGCCACTCTCCTCGTCGATTTCCTCCGCTCGAACGGCGTGCCCGCCACGGCGGTGGCGATGCAGATTCCGTGGCTCCCCGGCGTGGGGACATTTCACCAGGGCTTCTGGGGGCACGTAGAGGTGATGGAGCGCGACGCCGATCGGGCGCGCGTGTTGATCGACGATTTCTACGCCGGCGACGTGCAGGACGAGCCGGGGTTGCACGCAGGCACGAACGGCGCCGACTCGGACGAGGGCGGCGAGGACCGGGAATGAATCCGGCATCGATGGCCACCCGCCGCGCCCCCACGTTTACCAGGAGTGCCCTCGCCGCGCGCGTCCGCGAGTTTCGCGGCAAGCGAGTGCTCGTGGTGGGGGACGTGATCCTCGACCGCTACCTCTGGGGGCGCGCCACGCGCGTCTCGCCCGAGGCGCCGGTTCTGGTGGTGGACGTGGAGCGGGAGGAGTTCCGCCTGGGCGGCGCGGCGAACGTGGCGCACAACGTGGCGTCGCTGGGCGCGGTGCCGGTTCTGTTCGGCGTCTGCGGGACCGACCTCGCGTCGAGCGGCTTGGCATCGTTGCTGCGCGAGCGCGGCGTCGATCCCGAGGCGGGGATGATCTCAGACGCGGCGCGGCGCACCACCGTGAAGACGCGCATCATCGCGCACCACCAACAGGTGCTCCGAGCCGACGAGGAGACGCGCGACGCGCTGGCCGATTCTTCGCGCGCGCGGCTTCTGGAGCGGGTGGAGGCGGCTTTGGCGGGCGCCGACGCCGTGATTCTCTCCGATTATGGGAAGGGCGTCTTGTCGCCGCCGCTGTTGGACGCGCTTCTGCCCGAGTTGTCCCGCCGCGGCATTCCCACCGCCGTCGACCCGAAGGAAGAGCAGTTCTTCCGCTACAAGGGCGTCACGATCATCACACCGAATGTGAACGAGGCGTCGCAGGCGTGGGGCCGGCGCATCCGGAACGAAGTCGAACTCGCTGAGGCGGGGTTCGGCCTGCGCGAGAAGTTGGCGTCGCGCTCGGTGCTGATCACGCGGGGCGAGGATGGAATGTCGCTCTTCGACGAGGAGGGCCACACCCACATTCCCACGAAGGCGCGCGAGGTCTACGACGTGACCGGCGCCGGCGACACCGTGGTGGCGACGATGGGTGCGGCGTTGGCCGCGCGCGCGCCGCTGGCTGAGGCGTGCGTCCTGGCAAATCACGCGGCGGGGCTGGTGGTGGCGCATCTAGGAACCGCCGCCGCGACCGCCGACGATCTCATCGCTTCACTTCAAGATCTGGAAGCCTAGGAGGATCGCTCGTGGGTGAAGTGTTGAGCTTGGACGATGCGCTCCGCCGCCGCGCCTCCGCGCGGGCGCGGGGGATGACGTTCGTGTTCACGAATGGATGTTTCGATCTCATTCACCCAGGGCACGTGACGCTCCTGCGCGAGGCGCGCAAGCAGGGACATTTCCTGATGGTCGCGATCAACAGCGATCGTTCGGTGCGCGGATTGAAGGGCGAGGGAAGGCCGGTGCAAAACGAGGCCGACCGCGCCGAGGTGCTGGCCGCGATGCGCGACGTGGACGGGGTGGTGGTGTTCGACGAGGAGACGCCCGCTAAAGTCATCGAGGCGCTGAAGCCCGATGTCCTCGTGAAGGGCGGCGACTATGCGCCGGAGAAGGTAGTGGGGCGGGATGTCGTGGAGAAGGCCGGCGGCCGCGTCCACATCGTGCCGCTGGTGGAAGGGAAGAGCTCCAGCGCGTTGGCTGGCAGGACGTAGCGCTCTGACGTAGAGTTCGGAGGAAGGAGCATTCGATGGACAAGCAGCAATTGATGAAGAACCTGAACGAAGACTACGCCGGAGAACTCGGCGCGATTATCCAATACCTGACGTACGCGGCGAAGGTGACAGGGCCCTACCGGCCGCAACTCGCCACGTTCTTCCTCACCGAGGTGGCGGACGAACAACTCCACGCCCAGTTCCTCGCGAACAAGATCGTGGCGATGGGCGGCGATCCAACGACCGTTCCGCGGCCGGTTCCGGCGGCGAAGTCGAATCGCGAGATGCTCGAAGCGGTGCTGGCGGCCGAGCGCCGCGCCACGAAGGACTACACGCAGCGCGCACGGGAGGCCGACGAGCTGGGCGACAAGGGTCTGGCAGTCCAGCTGGAGGACATGGTGCGCGACGAAAGCGGGCACTCGGACGAGACGGAGCGGATTCTTCGCGACTGGCCGCTCTGAGCAGTGAGGGGAGGAGGCCGCGTCCGCATCGTGCCGCTGGTGGGAGGGAAGACTTAAAGCGCGTTAGGAGGGCGCGGATGAAGGGCCCGATGGTGTACGGAGTTCTGGTCGGTGCTTCTTTTGTTCTGCTCTCAGGGCCTCTCTCGCCGCTCTGGGGTCCCGTCGTATGGTGGGGTGTCAGCGCGGTGCAGTTGGGGATGGGATCGGTGATTTCATGGCGCCGGATGGGATTGCCATTCGCGACCGCCTCCATGGTAAGCGGGGCGGTGACATCCGGCATGATCTCGCTGCTTGCGATCCAGGGGCACCGGTTTCCCTTCGTGCCTCGGTCGTGGTGGCTGCCGCTCGGGATCGGGTTGGGCGCCGCACTACTCTGCATGCTGATTGAATCGCGTCTGAATCGGGAAAAGTGGAACGCGTGGCGGAAGAATGTCCGTGAGTCGAGCGCACTCGACATCTTGTTGGGCCGCCACTTCCCGAATTTGCGCGGCACGGGAGGGTCGGGTACTTAGGCTGTCGGGCCTGTGGAGAAAACTACCTACTCATACCTCAAACTATCGATCGGATTGAGCCCCGCGGCGGTCTTCGCCGGGTAGAACCCGAAGAAGATCCCCACCAGCGCGGAAAATCCGAACGCGAGCGCGATCGCCTGGGGCCCGATCATCGTCGGCCACTTCGCGAAGTGGGAGACCACGTAGGCGATCCCCATCCCCAGCGCAATCCCCACGGCGCCCCCCACTAAACTCACGAACGCCGACTCCGCCAGGAACTGCACCATGATATCCACGCTCCGCGCGCCGAGCGCGCGGCGAACGCCGATCTCGCGCGTTCGCTCGGTCACCGAGACGAGCATGATGTTCATGATGCCGATCCCGCCGACCAGGAGCGAGACCAGCGCGACGCTCGACAACAGGAGCGTCATGATCTGCGACGTCCCCTCGGCCGTGGAGGCGATCTCCGACTGCGACCGCACCATGAAATCGTCGGGCTGACCCGCCCCGATCCGGTGGCGCTGGCGGAGCAACGTCGAAATCTCTTCGATCGCGTTCTCGACGACCGCCTCCGACCGCGCCGAGACCAATATCGCCCCAACCCGAAGCGGAGAGGCGAGGATCTTTTTCTGCACGGTGGGAAGCGGCGCCACGATCATGTCGTCCTGATCCTGGCCGAACGAGTTCGAGCCCTTCGACTTCAGAACGCCGATCACCTGGAACGGAAGGCGGCGGATCCGGATTGTGCTCCCGACGGCCTCGCCGTCGCCGAAGAGTTCCTTCTTCACCGTGGCGCCGATGACGCAGACCTTCGCCGCCGCGCGGACGTCGGAGGCCGTGAAAGTGCGTCCCTCGACCACGGGCCAGTCGCGGACCACGAGGAAATTCTCGTCGCCGCCCTGCACCGTGGTGCTCCAGTTGGCATCGCCCGCCACGACCTGCGCTTGAGACCGCACGGTGGGGGAGGCGATCGCGACGGAGGGGCACTCCCGCATGATCGCCTGCGCGTCCTCGACGGAAAGCATCTGTACCGTTCCCGTGCCGGTCCGCACGGCACCCATCATGCCACCCGAGAAGACCATGATGACGTTGGAGCCGAGGCTTCGGATCTGCTCCTGGACGCTCTGCTTCGCGCCCTGCCCGATGGCGAGCGTGGCGATGACCGCGGCCACTCCGATGATCACGCCGAGCATGGTGAGAAGCGTGCGGACCTTGTTCCGGTCGAGGGCTCGTAGCGCCTCGCGGAGGACTTCGCTCCAGACGACCATCGCGCCCTACCGCCCGCCGCCCGTGCGACCGCCGCTGGTGCCGCCGCCGCGCGGCCCGCCCATGCCGCCGCTCGGCTGGAAGGGATTCGTCGTTTGGCGCTTCCCGTTCTCCTCTTCCTGGCCGATGACGACCATGGCGCCCTCCTCGAGCGTGCCGGGGAGGAGTTCGGTCAGCGTGCCGTCGGTGATGCCGACGCGAATGGGGACCAGCTTCAGCGACTTCTTGCCGCTCGAGTCGGCCAGCACGTAGGCAGTCGCGGGGCGCCCGGGGCCCTCGTCGCGCATCGCGCGACCTCCCTTGCCGCCCGCGCCGCCGGCGCCCGCCGAGCCGGCGCGCGTACGGCCGCTCATCCCGCTTTGGCCGGTCCGACCGCTCATCCCGCCGCCGCCGCTGCCTGTCGCGGCAACGGTACCGCCGCCGCCATTCGCGCCGGCCCGCCTCTCGTCGCGCGGTCGGAATCTCAGCGCCGAGTTCGAAATCTTCAGCGCGTCCTCGCGCGAGGCGGAAACGATCGTCACGTTCGCCGTCATCCCAGGCAGAAGCTTCTGGTCTCGGTTCGGCACGCGCGACACGACGACGTACGAAACCACGCCCGCCTCGGTGATCGGCTCCGCACGGATCTGTCGCACGTTCCCTTCGAAGACGCGATCGGGGAAGGCATCCACAGTGAACGAAACAGGCATCCCCTCCTCAACCTGGCCGATGTCGGCCTCGTCGACCCGCGCCTCCAGCTCCATCTCGGTGAGGTCGCGCGCCAGCGTGAAGAGATTCGGCGCCTGAAGGCTCGCCGCCACGGTCTGCCCGACGTCGATGTTCCGGGAAATCACGGTGCCCGAGATCGGCGCCGTGATCGTCGTATGGGCCATGTTGACGCGGGCCCGCTCCGCGGAAGCCTCGGCTTGGCGGAGATCGGCGCGGCGGGAATCGACCATCGCCTGCGCCGTCTCGAGATCGGTATTGGAGACGAGTCCTTGCGCCTTGAGCTCGCCCGCCCGGCGGAGACCGCGCTCCGAGTCGGCCAACTGCACCTTGGCGCGTTCGATCGCGGCCTCGGCCTCGCCCAGCGCGGCCCGGAAGAGCGACGGCTCGATCTGCGCCAGAACCTGCCCCTGGCGGACGCGGTCGTTGTAGTCGACGTTCACGCGCGCCAGGGTCCCGGAGACCTGACTCCCGACCTCCACCTGGTCAACCGGGTTCAAGGTCCCGGTGGCCGAGACGCGGCTCTCGATCGCGCCGCGCGAAACAGCCACCTCCCGGTACCTCGCCGGCTTCTCCTTCGACCTCCAGGGGCCGAACCAACCGAGCGCGACCGCCACTCCGATGATCACCGCGATCCATGCACCACGCTTCATCCGCACGACAAGACCTCCATGGGGCCCGGAAACCTAGTCCGGGCTCACCCTTGACAGCCCCCTCGGGGGGCGGGTAACGTCCATTGATTTCTTAGGGTTTACAAAACACCGACGTGCTTCGTCCGGGGCCGTCCTCGCCGTGGCGAGCGCCTCGAAGCTCCCGCCGCACCGATGCCGTTGTCAGTACCCGGCGGCCCCCGGTCCATCTTCCACCTTTGAAGGAGGCATGCCTCGAGTGAAACGGACACGCCGTGTCGTCATTATGGGCGCCGGTGGGCGCGATTTCCATAACTTCAATGTTTTCTTCAAGAACCGGGCGGAATACGAGGTCGTGGCGTTCACCGCTTCGGCCCAAATTCCGGGGATCGACGACCGCCGCTACCCGCGTTCGCTCGCCGGCCCCCGGTACCCCAAGGGGATTCCGATCTGCTCCGAGCAGGAGCTCCCGGAGCTGATCCGCGACGAAAACGTCGACCTGGTCGTCTTCGCCTACAGCGACGTCTCCCACGAAGACGTGATGCACAAGGCCTCTTGGGTCCTGGGCCTCGGTCCCGACTTCATGCTGATGGGACCGGGAACCACGATGCTTCGAAGCAAGGTCCCGATCATCGCGGTGAACGCGGTCCGGACCGGCGCCGGAAAGAGCCAGACGACCCGGCGCGTCTGCGAAGTGCTCAAGTCGATGGGGAAGAAGGTCGTCGCCATCCGTCATCCGATGCCGTATGGAAATCTCTCCCACCAAGGCGTCCAGCGCTTCGCCACCTACGCCGACCTCGACCGCCACAAGTGCACGATCGAGGAGCGCGAGGAGTACGAACCGCATCTCGACCGCGGCACCATCGTCTACGCCGGCGTCGATTACGGCGAAATCCTGGCCAAGGCGGAGAAGGAGGCCGACGTCATCGTATGGGACGGCGGGAACAACGACTTCTCCTTCTACAAGCCCGACCTCCAGATCGTCGTGGCCGACCCGCACCGCCCCGGCCACGAGCGGACCTATCACCCCGGCGAGACGAACATCCGGCTGGCCGACGTGGTGGTCCTGAACAAGATCGGCACCACCGACTACGCCAATGTCGAGAAGGTCCGCGCCTCGGTGGCCCAGATCAATCCGAACGCCGTGATCATTGACGCCGCCTCGCCGATTTCGGTCGACCGGCCCGAGTTGATCAAGGGCCACCGCGCCCTGGTCATCGAGGACGGCCCGACCCTCACGCACGGCGAGATGAAGTACGGCGCCGGCGTCATCGCCGCCCGGAAGCACGGCGCCCGCGAGATCGTCGATCCGCGTCCCTGGCTGGTCGGCTCGCTCCGCGACACGTTCAATCAGTACCCCAACATCGGCGCGCTTCTCCCGGCCATGGGCTATTCCAACGAGCAGA